>Ga0315268_10000112_pt1 | contig 92583 bp, 78 predicted proteins | sample C1_top_MG_FD_204535 | JGI IMG/M metagenome (GOLD analysis project Ga0315268, IMG submission 204535) | Sediment microbial communities from Yellowstone Lake, YNP, Wyoming, USA - C1_top | ecosystem: Environmental > Aquatic > Freshwater > Lake > Sediment | place: USA: Wyoming | collected 2017-08-01
TAGAACATGATCAATCAGCTGCCGGAAAATCAAAGGTGTGATCAGCCCCAGCCCCGTGCTGAGCAAAATCATCACCAGCATACCGCCTATGTGTCTCCAATAAGGCCGGGCATAGCTGAATACCCGCAAAAGCAGCTCGCGCGTCACCTTTGGGGGTTTTTCGTCACCGGAACGAACGTAAGCAAACCAGCCGCCACCATGAAACATAATCTTGCATCTCCTGTGTCCCTATTGTGCCCCCTTTCTGCCAGTTTGGCAACCCCTCGTTTAGATGGGAATACGGCTTTCGCAAACTTCGGGTTGTCGTTGCGAGCGGTTTGGCCGAAGCAACCTCCTCACTTGCTAGTGTTGAGACTGCTTCGCTGCACTCGCCATGGCACTCCCCAACGATTCTGTCGAGAAAGCTTGTGAAGTCTCTTCTCACAGGAATAGCACAAATCACAATATAATCAGGATATGGATCAACTCCTCCAGGAATTACGGTTAAATTTCCGGAAACCTTTTTTTCTCACCGTCTCTTTTCTCTGGTTGAGGGTCTTGGTAAAAAGCTGGTCGCACTGCTTTGGGTCACGCTGACATGAATTCTTCGTGGTTAATTCCTTTATAAGGAGATTAAGATGGACTATCTGGCTGTGATTCGTTCTCAATATCTGGCTTCCCTGGCCATGCTCCAGCAGGCAATCGAGAAGTGTCCCGAGCCTTTATGGGATAACCCCACCGATAAGACCAGGTTCTGGCATATCGCTTATCATGTTCTGTTCTACACCCACCTCTACCTTCAACCTGCCCGCCAGGATTTCAAGGCCTGGAGTAAGCATCGCCCGGATTACGAATCTCTCAGGCTGCACACCCGCCCGAAAATAACCGCGCCTTATTCCAGAGAGGATGTTCTCGAGTATCTCGCCTTTTGCCAGCAGCAGGTGGAGGAACTGGTTCCCTGCCTCAACCTCGAGGCCCGCTCGGGCTTCGACTGGCTGCCCTTTAGCAAGCTGGAGCTTCAGATCTATAACATCCGCCATATCCAGCAGCATGCCGGAGAGTTGATGGAGCGACTCGGCTCGCGCGCCGGCGTGGATGTGGATTGGGTTGGTTCGAAGCCCGCAGAGGCCAAATAGCCGCCATATCCATCCACTCTGTCAGGGGTTCATCAGGCGTTGAGGATCACTTTTTGGCGAGGGTATAGAAACAGCCTGCCACGATGATCACGTCGATTGCGATGAAGATCCCGCCCCATATCGTGGGGTGAGTTGCCATTCCCAAAGCCGCCAGCACCAATCCCACCAACGGCACGATTGCCCCCAACCACAGCGCGGTTCTGCCATTCCGTAGCAAGAAGAACCCGATCGCCAGGTAGGCCACTCCGAAGACGATCGTGATGATCGAAGTGGCCTCGAATTTGCCGAGCACCACGGAGACCAGGTGAAGCACACCAGTCAAGACTAATAAACCAGCTGCCAGAGTACGAATGTTTTTCATCTTAATCCTCCAGTTCATGGGTTGAAAGATACCGTTTCTTCTTCACAAACGAGTGAGGTAGCCGGCCCACCGGTGGATATCCTTGCCGCGTGTGCTCCCAGTTCTTGCGCTTCTGGCGTCGAAAAATCAGCCTGCAGTGCCTCCAGGGAAGGATAATGCAGCTCGGCGATCCGGCAGAAAGGGGAAGCACCCTCCGGAGACATCAACACGCGAGTATAGACCGCTTTGGTACAGCGCTTCAATTTTTTTGCGACCATTGAGATATGTTCGCTGGTGTAGGCCTTCTCAAACGCTTCCTGGTCTTTCGGGTAGGGATAAAGCACGACAAGTTTGATGCTCATTTTTGCCACTCCTTTTTCTCTTAGCATACCTGGCTTTCGTCTTTTCACCGTTTCCATATGCGTTTCCAACCGACCCTGGAACTGCTATAATCATTTTATGAGCCGTCTTGCCATATTTGCTCTCGGTCCGCTGCGGATTGAGCTGGATGGTCTGCCCCTCCAGACCAGCCGGCATAAAGCACTGGCGTTGCTCGTTTACCTGGCCATGTACCCCGCAAAACAATCCCGTCAGGTGCTCTCGGCCTTATTTTGGCCCGATTACGAGCAGGAAAAAGCGTTTGCTTATCTGCGCCGCACTCTGTGGGAGATCCATTCCATGCTCGGAGAGAGTTGGCTGGATGTGGATCGCACCGAGATCGGGTTCAGCCCACAGGCCACTGTCTTCCTGGATGTGGCCGAATTCCAATCTCATCTTGCTGCCTTCCATCGCCATTCTCATCCTGGTTCTGTTCCCTGCCAGGAATGCCTTGTCCATTTACACACGGCTGCGTTGCTCTATCGTGGCGATTTCCTGTCCAATTTCAGTCTGCGTGATAGCGCCAATTTTGAGGACTGGCAGTTCTTCCAGGGCGAGGCGCTCCGCCGTGAGTACGCTGATGCGTTGCAGAGCCTGGTCAAAGCTTTGCAGCAGGAAGGATCTCTCGAGCCAGCCATGGATTTCACCCGTCGTTGGCTGGCTTTGGATCCTCTGAATGAAGAAGCTCAACGCCAGTTGATGTACCTATATGCCCTGACCGGGCAACGCAATGCTGCCTTGCGCCAATATCAGGAATGCAAGCGCCTCTTGCTTTCTGAATTGGGCGTAACCCCTGATCAGGCGACTACGACTCTCTTTGACCAGATTCAATCCGGCCAGTTGGAGCAGCCAGAGAGAGCCGGGGGCGTCCTCGAGCCTGCCACCCAGGTCAGCTTCCCGGAGAACTGGCTTGTCCAGTTTTTATCTGAGCCTTATGCGCCACCTTCCCCCCGAAATCTGCCTGCCCAACCCACGCCTTTCATCGGGCGCCGGGAGGAGTTGGATAAAATTGCTGGCCTGCTTCACGATCCTGCCTGCTGGTTGTTGACTTTGCTGGGCCCAGGTGGCGTGGGTAAAACCCGCTTGGCCATCCAGGCCGGGTTGGAACAACAGGCCACCTTTCCACACGGCGTTTTCTTTGTCTCCCTGTCTTCCTTGTATTCCGAGCAATCCATTGTGCCTGTCGTGGCGGGAGTGCTGGGGCTGGCTTTCCGCCAGGATGGCCCCTCTCCTGAACAGCAACTGTTCGATTATCTGCGTGAGAAGCGCATGCTGGTAGTGTTGGATACGTTCGAACACCTGGTCAAGGGCGCCGGGCTGCTCCAGCAGATTCATGCCCAGGCCGAGGGCGTCAGGCTGTTGGTCACATCCCGTCAGAAGCTTCAGCTGCAAGGGGAATGGGTCCTGGAAGTGCAGGGCTTGGATTATCCCGATAAATTGCCTGCTGCCCTGGAGGAGCTACGACCTTATAGCGCTGTCCAGTTGTTTCTCCAGGCTGCCCGCCGGTCGCAGGTGGATTTTGAGATCAGCCAAAATGATCTTCTTCCCCTGACTCGCATCACCCAGCTTCTGGAAGGTATGCCTCTGGGCCTTGAATTGGCAGCCACCTGGGTCAAAACTCTCTCCTGTGAGGAAATCGCTTTTGAGATCACCCACAACCTTGATTTTCTCGAAACCTCCCTTCAGGATCTCCCGGAGCGTCAGCGCAGCCTCCGGGCCGTGTTCGACCATTCCTGGAATTTGCTCAACGAGCGCGAGAGGCGAGTCTTCCCACGGCTTTCGGTTTTTCAAGGCGGCTTCACTCGCCAGGCTGCTGGGCAAATTGCCGGGGTATCGTTGCGCGATTTGTCTGGCCTGGTGGATAAGTCATTTCTGCGCAGCACATCTCACTGTCAAGCGGGTAATCCCCATCGTTTTGAAATGCACGACCTGCTTCATCAGTATGCTGCCGAAAAACTGGAAAATCTACCGGTCGATTACCAGGAAACCCATGACCGTCATTGTTCCTATTTCAGCGCCGGTCTGAAGGCTCTCCAGGCTGAGTTGAGGAGTCCCCGGCAGGGCCGGGTGCTGCGGGAGATGGAAGCGGATTGGGATGATTCCCTGGCTGCCTGGGATTGGGCTTCCAGGCACCAGTTGGCAGAATATCTGGAACAGGCTTTGGAGCCTCTGTGTATGTATGCCCTCTTGCGCGTCCGCTATGAAGAGGGGATCGATCTCTGCCAGAAAGCGGAAGCCTCTCTCCGTCCACTTGCCACCCCCGAGGCCAAAAGACTGCGCGCCCAAATGCTGACCTGGCAGGCTATGTTTAGCTTAAATTTGGGTCGTCTGGAGGAGTGTAGTCAGTCTCTGGAGAGCAGCCAATCCCTTTTGGAGGATCCTGACCTGGATCCATCGCACATCCTGCGGGAACTTGCCTTTCTGCGCATGGCTCAAGCCTTTCTCAGCTATTTGAGATTTGATCCTGAAACTGAGGCCGACCTGATTGAAGAAAGTTACCGGTTGTATTGTGAGGCAGGGGTGAAAAGCCCCCGCATGCTGGTATTTATCTGGAAATATCTGATGGGGGGAAATTTTACCAGAAGGGTTTGGAATTTTTTGGAGCAAAAGCTCTCGGAGGTTCGCGCTGCGGGGGACGATTTCGAGACAGCTCTCCTCTTGTTCACCCTGGGCATCGTTGCTGCCTATCACGGAAATCAGGTCGATCAAGCAGAAACCATGCTGAAGGAAAGCAACCTGTTGTTCCAGGGGCTGGGCGATCCAGTCAGTCAGGTCATGGGGTTGAGATGCCTGAATTATTTGTTGAACTGCCAGGGGCAGTTTGAACAGCTCCTGGGCTTGCAAGAGCATTTACTGGTTGTCTATAAAGATCTTGGCGACCGTGTGATGATCGGCACCACTCACGCCGAGATGGGGGAAACCCTGACCCATTTGGGTCGCTACGCTGAAGCTGAAGAGCAAATGAGAGATGGGCTGGGTTACTTCCAGGGGATAAGCCCTTACGAGGATGCTCTGCGCCATCGTTACCTGGGGGATATCTTGCTCGCCCGTGGGAGGCCCTCCGAAGCATTAGCTGCTTACCAGTACAGTCTTGCCTTTTTCCAGGCCGTCGATTATAAGGGTTGGGTATGCACTGCTCTGACCGGCCTCAGCCGGGCAGAGCTTGCCCTCGGAGATAGCTCGAATGCCTGGGCGCATGTCTGTCAGGCCCTGCGCATATTTCGCGAGATGCACCTTTATGCTTTCTTTTTACCTCTGACATTTTCAGTGCTCGCTTTGCTTTTGGCAGATCGTGGCGACGCAAATAAGGCCGCTGAATTGTATGGTATAGCGTCTCGCCAACCTTACCTATCCAATTCTCGCTGGTTTGCTGATCTTTACACGCAACCGTTGGAAGCAAAGACCGGCGGAATACTCGGAGAAGAAGTGGTTGGTGCCCAAATGCACCGTCCGGTGCGAGATCTGTGGGAGATAGCCGATTCCCTCTGGGCGGATTTGGGGCTGTAATTTCCATTCATTTAGTGGAAACCAGCCTGGTATGGCCTTTACTGGCTTATGACCGCTACCTTCGAATATGAAGGAGCTGTCCGCTTGTGAGAGTGATGACCAGCGCGCAGCAGTATCGAAGCGCCATCTTCCCCGCATCTGGCTGCTGGAGAATTTATAAAATGCGTGTAACGGCTCAAGCCAGGAGGAATTTCTTTTGTTTTCTTGTCCCAAGAGGAGCCTGAGACAAAAACCAACCAAAATTGATTTTCATTGGTTATACTATTAACCATGAAAAAAAATCGGGCTACTGCAATTATCATTCGAAATGGAAAACTGCTGCTCATTCACCGGCAGAAACCGGGGCGGGATTATTATGTTCTCCCAGGCGGTGGGGTTGACCTGGAGGAAAGTTTTGAGGAGGCCTGCATCCGTGAAGTGAGAGAGGAGACCGGGTTGGATGTGCTGGCTCTCCGTCTTGTCTCCAGGTACATTACCCTGGAGAAAGAAGAGAATTACTACTTTACCGAAGTGACGCCGGCTGAGCCGGTGTTGGGAGGGGCAGAGGCGGAACGCCAATCCCCAGAAGACTCGTATACGTTTTTGTGGGTGGAAGCGGCTCAATTGGAAAGCCTCAATCTGCTCCCTGGAGCCGCTCGCAGGATCTGCCTGGAGATTTTGAAAAATAAATAGTGTGGTTTTTACCCCAGGCTGCGATTGGGGTAAAAGACTCTCAAAATCCATCTTTGCCTGAGCAGTTACAAATGGGTTATTGGTTATTGTTTTATAAAAAGTCGTGGGTATAATGAAATAGGCAATATAGCATAGAAGGGGTGCAACCCAGCAATTCATCGAATCTGCCCATTGCCCCTACTGGTAAGGCGATCCGCACAATGGCTGGCGACATTCTGCATTTCTAGGATGATAAACTCGTTGAGGAATGGGTGTTTATCGATCATCTCGGGATCATGAAACAGTAGGGGATGGCCCCAATACCAGGGTAATACCTGGCGTTGGGATTTCCTGATCGTTCTTGGAGGGAGTGAAATGAAACTGTTTACGCGATTGGTTCTCGGATTGGTTTTGCTGGCAGCGCTCATGCCCGCTGGCGTTGCATCCGCCAGACCTCAGCAGCAGCCTCTACCAGTTAGCTGTGAGGCTTTTGCCTCGTCCGAAAGTTCCCTGTATATCCCCGGTAGCATTGCGATTAGCGGGCAGGCTCCATCCGGAGCCGAGACTTGCGTGATCATGCCCAGCCTGGCAGATTGGAATGGCGGGCTGGTCATCTTCGCCCACGGATATGTCTTTGCGTACCCGCCCGATAAGGCTGTTACCATTCCCTGGGACCAGATTATCTTGAAAGACCCGGACACCGGCGAAATTACGGGCACGATCCCGCAACTCATCCTGGGGATGAAATTCGCATTTGCCACCACCAGCTATTCGAAGAATGGGCTTGCGGTGGTCGAGGGCGTGAAAGGCGTGCTGGAACTGGTGAGAGTGTTTAAAACCACCCTGGCAACTCAGCTTCACGTGAGGATTCCTCCGCCAGAAATCCCGGTCTTCCTGGTCGGCGCATCGGAAGGGGGGCTGGTGACCACTCTGGCGCTTGAGGGTTATCCCAAGATATTCAGCGGCGGTCTGGCAGCCTGCGGTCCGGTGGGTGATTTCCGCAAGCAGGTCGACTATTGGGGTGATCTCCGCGTGGTGTATGATCATTATTTCCCGAGCAACCAGCTGGGGAATAATGCGATGGCGATCCCGGCCGAGACGATGGCCGGCTGGGGGAGCCTGGCTGACCCCTCGTTATGGGGTCCAGTGTTAAGTTGGAATTACGGGTTGATCAGTGCCGATCTGACCAATAACACCGGGCTCAACACCCAACGCCTGCTCGCCGCCACCGGTGCGCCGGTGGATCCTTTGAACCCGCTCACGATTTATGGAACCATCCTGGGCATCCTGGAATACAACGTTATGGCAACGAATGAGGCGGTCCAGGAGTTGGGCGGGAATCCCTATTCTAACCTGGATACTGTCTACACCACCTATCCTCCCGACCCTACCCTCAATAGCGGCGTGCAACGCATCAGCGCGGACAAGGATGCTTTGAAGGCGATCAGGAAAAAATACCAAACCAAGGGGCTGCTGAAGCGCCCCCTGGTGCTGTTGCATACCACCGGTGATCCAATTGTGCCCTTCTGGCATACGGCTCTTTATAGCCAAAAGGTCATTCAGAATGGAACCACCCAATACCTGAACGTCATTCCCATAACTCGTTATGGGCACTGCATGTTCAAGCCGGAGGAGGAGCTATTGGCCTTTCAGACTATGCTTATGATGGCCTCTATGCAAGCCGGGTCGGCGAAGCAGGCCCAATAAGCCTGCCAGAACGGCCCATAGGCCTGGTCTTTCCCGAAAAATCCGCAAGGCCATCCATAAAAGGAATGGTCGTTGTTACATTTCCTTTGAGTGCAAGTAATCGCTTTGCCATTTCTTTTGACGGTTTAAGGCGAGCACAAGGCGCATTCGCCAGGTGTACAAGGAGTGAAGTCAATGGGTGTTGGTTCTCGGCTCCGAATCATCGCCATGATGATGTTGCTTGGATTACCCCTGATCGCTTGTAGTGTGCTTACTGCGGCACCTACCGCAATCCCCATGCAATCCACAAGGACCTCAGGTCTACCTGCTCGCGGCTCTTCAGCGATATCCACTCCACCCACGGTGACAACAGCTCTTCCTTCAACTGCACCTGCTGCATCGACCAACTTCGACGGCCTGTGGTGGGGAACTGCAATCCCGGCTCAAGGAGTGAAGATTGGGATAGTCTTCACCGTGAGGGACTCTACAATCACGAACGTTGTTTGGGATCGTCCTCAATGCGATGGAACACGCAATACCAATATGGTCTATTCTCCAATAAGCAATCTGCCTTTTCCACGTATTACCCAAAACAAGTTCTCGGTGGAATTGGGCACCGATCTATCCCTTTCATTGACCTTTGATTCCACCACCTCAGCGCGGGGATATATGAAGATTCATTGGGTTGACTCACCCGATTGTAAGGGATCTTTCGAGGGTACCTGGATGGCTTCGAAATTCGGTGGAGGGACTCCAGTTCTTGTGAAGAACTACCAGATCAGCTTCGTGGATGCCTGCAGCGCTCGATCATCCCATACCCAACCTTACGATATTGTTGCCATGAACGGATACCTTCTGCTCTTTGTCTATCTCACGATCCAGGACAAAGACCAATCCTCACTGGTCACACCGAGCTTGCCCAAAACCTCATTCTTCATTGCCGATGTCAATGGCAGAAATTACGGTGCCTTGAGATCTTCTGTAGCAGGCGCGTGCGATCCAGAGGACCCGGCTCATCAATGCACACATTATGGGGAGCCTTTCAATGAGGTTGTCCTCTTTGTGGTTCCTGAAGGTTTGATCAACCAGCCATGGGAGTTCCTTTTCAAAGGAGCTAAGGCTTTTAAGTTTTCATTGGGTCCGAACTTCATCTGTCCCTACAAGGATCGACGGGCATGGTGATGGTACGAGCCTTTCCATCGCGATACCCTATACTGGCTGAATCGCGTCATTATTCTATACTGAATCGTTTTAATTCTATGTTTTCCCGCGCCCGTCCGCGACCAAATTCTCTTCTGATGATCGGTTACCCTCTCCAACCAGTCTCTCCAGCTTCACCCCTCCTTCACCCTTCGAACCTTAAAATTTCTTGACAAAATAGAATAAATGTTCTATAATATCCTCAGGATTATTCCCCTCCTCGCTACGCGCCCGATGACCGCCCGTCCAGCCTTTTCTCCCTCCCTGCTCCCCCGATCCGTCGCATCGTTCTATCCTCCATCATCCCATTCGTTTCGATTTGTTTTTTCGCGGAACGAATGGCTGCCCGATCGCTTGAAACCTGCTCTATAATGACCCTTATTGCCCTTCCGTCTTCTGTTCTCTGAAAGCCCGCGCTCACTATCTCATGATCTGGTCTACAATTCTGGTCTCATTGGTTTGAGCACATAACAAAAGATCACTTTGTTCCTTTGTGGTGAATTTTCATAAAAAGGAGTCCCCATGAGCATCGGCTATTTTTTGGATAAAACCCACCAGCCTTCCCCTCAGGAGCTGGAGGAAACCCTCGGCTCGACCTATCCCCTTTGGAAAAGGCTGCTTCAATTCATCGAGGACAACTATCAAATGCCCGGGGAATGGTCCTTTGGTGGCAAAAACTACGGCTGGAATATCTGGTACCGCAAAAGTGGCAAATCTCTGGTCTCGCTCTTTCCCCACCAGAACAGCTTTGTTGCCCAGGTAGTGTTGGGCAGGGATCAGCTTGAAAAAGCCCTGCAACTGGATCTGGGCGAGAAGGTCGGGAAGATGGTCCGCGAGACGCCCATGCTACACGACGGGAAATGGCTCTTTATCCCTGTCGCCACTGCCACCGATGCCTCAGATATTGAAAGGTTGTTTCTTATAAAAAAGAAGCCCGTAAGGCGGGCAGCCGGGTAGCCATCCTGCGGCTTTCTCAAAGACGATCGTCGTGTCATTGCGAGGCGTTTTTTTGCCGACCGCGAAGCGTCCCCTTCGGGAAGCAATCTCCAAGTTGCCCAGGCAGACTGCTTCGTCGAGCAAAGAACGCTCTCCTCGCAGTGACATCCCGGTACTTTGAGAAAGCTCTAGTAGCCGTTCATCAGAGCGTTCCTGGTCAGGTTTCACATGCTATAATAGGGGTCACCCCGGAATATGGAAGTGGCCTTTTGACTATCTCGACTCTGACCAATCGCATAGCTCGCATTTCCCGCGAGCTGAAATTGTTCATTGTGGCATCCTTTGTAATGGGGATCGCCCTCAGCCTGTATGACTCGGTATTCAATAACTACCTCAACGCCCGGTTCACCCTCAGCGGGTTCCAGCGCTCGTTCCTCGAATTTCCTCGTGAGCTACCCGGCTTCCTGGTGATTTTCGTATCGGCCCTCTTGTGGTTCCTGTGCAGTCGCCGCCTGGGTGTGATCTCGCTGCTGATGGGCGCTCTTGGTGCGCTCCTGATCGGCTTTGCTTCCTCCAGCTATTCGGTCATGGTGGTCTGGCTGTTCATCTATAGCCTGGGTCAGCACCTGTTCATGCCCATCGCTGCTACCATTGGGATGGAGCTTGCCAGGGAGGGCCAGGCCGGTCAACGCCTGGGCCAGTTGAACGCCATCCGCAACATTGCTGCCATCATTGGCAGCGCCTTGGTGTTTGTCGGATTCAAGTTCCTAGGGATGACCTTTCGGTATACCTTTGCCCTGGCCTCAGTCGGCCTTACCATCGCAGCTGTGCTCATGTTTTTTATGAAGAAGGGCGAGACCAAACCCCCCGCCCAGTACTTGAAAATGCGCCGCGAATACAGGTTGTATTATTTGCTCGCCGTGCTCTATGGATCGCGCAAGCAGCTCTTCATCACCTTTGCCCCCTGGGTATTGATTACCGTTTTCAACCAGCCCACGCAGACCATCGCCACCCTCATGACCATGGGCGGGATTATCGGGATTCTGTTCCAACCCTTCCTGGGTTGGGCCATCGATCACTTTGGCGAGCGTTCCATCCTGGCTTCTGAAGCGGTCCTTTTAGTATTTGTCTGCTTCGGATATGGGTTTTCAAAGTCGCTCTTCCCTCAGGGCGCAGCTTTTCTGATCACCTGTGCTTGCTACTTGCTCGACCAGATGTTGATGTCGGTCAGCATGGCTCGCTCGACCTATATGAAAAAGATCGCCCTCGATCCAATGGATATTCAACCAGCTTTGACCGTCTCGGTGACCATTGATCACATCTTCTCCATTTCGATTGCTTTATTGGGCGGTTTGGTTTGGAACCTCTTTGGTTTCCAGTATGTGTTCTTGATGGGTGTGTTCATTGCCATCTTGAACTTTTTTGCCGTCTTAAGAATCCGCCTTCCGGAGCAAGCCTTGACGCCTGGTCTTGAGACACAGCCCGGTTGAGGATGTGCAATGCCTCTCCTTAAACTCCGTGACTTTTTCCACCTTCCTCAGATTGATTCGCATATCCAACAATTGACAGATGGCGGTCCAGGGTTATGCTTGGTGGCTGGACCTGACCTTCATTTGGTCTCGGAGGTTTCTTCCCAACGCGGTTTTTTGCCCAGCGGTCGTCCCACGGTTTTCTGGATTCTGTTGCAAGAGATTCTCGAGACTCATCCGGCGGAGAAGTGCACGGTGATCACCGAGAGCAAAGAATCGGTCCGTTTTCCACGTAGTCTGAAACGGCGTCTCACTGTGCTGGAAACTCGCCCATCGGAAGAGAGACGCGGCCGCATGGTGGCGGAGTCGACTGAACGGTCAGGATTGCTGGTGGTTGAACGTTTGAATGAAGAGACTATGGACCTCGCCCTCTCTGCCGCATCACAGGGTCGCTGGGTGATCTCCCAGATCGATACCATTTTTCGCGGTGCCGGCGTTGCCCGGCAACTGCTTGACCTGGGTATCTCGCCGGAAAGACTTACCTGCCTTTCCTGGGTTCTGACCGTGCAACGCTTACCAGCGCTCTGCCCGAGTTGTAAGCAGTTGCTCCCTTTAGACGCGGATCAATTGGCTGTGCTGCGAAGCCAATATCCCCCTTATGCTCACCTGTTTGGCGTGGGCGCCACCTTTTTCCGGGCCAAAGGCTGCCCGGATTGCAGGCAAACTGGTCGTAAAGGCGATGTCGCCGTCTTCGATATCTTTCATCCTTCCGGAAAGCCTGTCAGTCCTTCCCGTCAACCTGGCTTGCTGCAACAATCCAGCCTGTTTTCGATGGAAGCCTATGTGCTTCATCTCGCTTCCCTGGGCTACCTGCCTTTGGATGACTTTCTGTTCTTTGAAAGCGATCAATTGCGCCGCACCTTCAACCTGCTGGAGGATCACGAGCGCGAGCTGCTCCAATCCAATACTTCCCTGGAGGCCAGGTTGCTTCAATTGGAAGCTGCCAACCGGGTGTTGCAGCGACAGACCAATGCTCTAATTTCGCTCCAGGATATTGGCCAGGCCCTGGTTACCGGCACTGACCTGGCCGATCTGGCCCGGCTGGTCTGCCGCCGTACCTGTGAGTTGTGTGGCGCTGACCGGGCCATCCTTTATTACCAGCGTTCAGCGCAGCACGCAGAAGTTCTGGCCACCATTGGCTGGGATCTTTCGGGTATCCAGCGCCTGTTCGAGGCATCCCAGGTGTTCAGCCAGGATGTATTCCAGGAGCCGACCCCCTTCACCGGATATCCCCCAGGGGTCGTGATGTATAAAACCAATGAGACCTTACGCGCCGGGTTATATATTCCCTTGATTGTCCAGAACCGGCGGGTCGGATTGTTGATCGTTCAATCCACTGAAAAGGTGCGATTTGCGCCGGGCGAGCTGGCCATGCTTCAGACCTTTTCCCAACAGGCAGCCTTAGCCCTCCAACGGGCTGGGTTAATCGAACAGCTCAGGTCTAAAATTGAGCAGTTGGAAGCTGCCCAGGTCGAGCTGGCCCAAAAAGAACGGCTCGAGCGCGAGATGGAGCTTGCCCGTCAGGTTCAGCAGAGCGTTCTGCCGACCGATTTTCCCTCCGTGACCGGATTCCGCTTCGCTGCCCAAAATGAACCCGCCCGTCGTGTCGGAGGTGATTTTTACGATGTCTTCTCGTTGGATGAGGACCATTTTGGTCTGGCGATTGCCGATGTGTCGGATAAAGGCATGCCGGCTGCCTTGTATATGGCTTTGACGCGCAGCCTCTTGCGTTCCGAAGCCCGTCGCGAGCCTTCTCCGGCGGTCGTAGTTGCCAATGTAAATCGTCTCTTGATTGAGCTGGCTCCCGGAGTTAATTACGTCACCTTATTCTATGGGGTGGTAGATCGGCTCACCCGTTCATTTACGTACACCCGTGCCGGTCATGACCGGCCTTTCTTGCTGCGTGGCGAGATAGCTATCGAACTGGGCGGGATGGGGACTTCGGTCGGGTTGCTGGAGGAGGGCGAGTTTTCCGTCGTTGAAGAGCAAATCTCCCTGGCATCAGGAGATCAATTGGTTTTGTATACCGATGGCCTTTGCGATATCTTGAACTCGGATGAAATCCCCTTTGGCAGAGATCGCCTTAAGGACTTGTTGGTCTCGTATAGTCACCTTCCGGCAGACCAGCTTTGCCATCAGGTCTTCAAGGATTTATTTGCCTACCGGGGGGATAGCGATCAATATGATGATATGACCCTGGTAGTGGTGAATGTTGAATGACTGGTTGGCTCGCAGTGCCCTCTTTCTCCGGCGATTTACACAATATTCTCGTCGGACCCTTCTTCCAGGTCTTGATCACGAATCGTGGCAGAGAGGATCCGTATCCCTATATCGCGTAGTTTACCCACCAGTCCGTACAGAGCCGCCTGGTCCGAGACCCGGCCAGTCAGGATGGTCTCGTTGGGTTCCGGATACAGGATGGTGAGATCGCCCAACCAGTTTGCCCATTCCTTGTCCAGGCATCCCTGGATGCGGATTTCAATAGTCAACATTTGAAGCCACCATACTTTTCAATGCGATTATAGTTTAGCAAGCACTGCGAGGTATGTCATCTACCGGATGGTAGAATCAGGGGGTTGATTTGGGAATATAAGGATTTTGAGGTCTCTTGAGCAGCATGTGCCGTCAGGAGACCTCAAAAATGTGCATTCGGAGATAAAAGCAGATTAGACCAGCGCCAGCTCCTTGGCGCGCAAAACCGCCTGGGTACGGTTCTGGACATCGAGCTTGCTGCAAATATTGTGGATGTGGGTTTTTGCAGTACCGGAACTGATCACCAACTTATTGGCGATTTCGCGGTTAGAAAGTCCGGCCGCCACCAGACGGAGCACCTCGATTTCGCGCTCGCTCAGCGATTCTATTAATCGGGACTGCGCAGGTGCAGCCTTCTTTTCTTCTATTGCCACCAGCAGCCGTCCCACATAATCGGGCATAACTCCCCGCAAGGCGGCCTCCAGAAGAAGGGGTTTCAAGGCGGGCCCTGCATCTGCAAAAGTGCGAATGTAACCTTCGGGCTGCGCTATCCTGAGTGCCTCGGTCAAAAATCCAAGACCTTCCTCGGGCATCCGCGCCGCCAGGGCACGTAAAACGAGTACTGCCACCAATCCATACCCCCAATCGGCGCGCAAAGCTTGTTCGTGCCATGTCCTCAATTGCTCATCGGCTGCTTCCTTGAAGCCTTGGGCGATCAGCAGGCGCGGCCGGGTCAATCCCATGAACCGATAGAACGGATGTGCATCCACTTCGGCGCTCATCTGCTTTGACCAGTAACCGGCCAAATCCAGGTCGCCTGACACCAGCGCTACCTGGACACAGCACGCCGCACTGCGATCGCGCGTTGCAGGCGGAAGTTCACGTATCCTTGCATAGGCTTGCTCGGCCACCTGCCGTGCTGCATCAACCTCCCCACCTGCCAGCAGCAGAAATGCGTCTAAAAGATACCCGGCGTTTTGAAATTCTAGGTTGCCGCTGCGTTCACCCCATTTCATCCCTTGTTCAAGGTATTCAGCAGCCTTCTTCAGGTTATTCCATTCATACCATAAAGTACATAGATCGAGATAAGCCAACGCGTTGATGGGCACCTGCACATCGTTCTGGATGATCTGCAGGAAATCTACCTCAGCCTCCTTCAACTTCCCTCTGGATGCCAGCACTCTCGCCAGAAATATATCCACTGTCCGTTGGGCGAACAGGTTTTTGGTTTGTTGTACAGTTGGAAGTATCTCTTTTAGTACCTCTTCGGTTTCTCTCAAGTGCCCGCTGTGCCAGTAAGCAAGGCCCAGGTTCAACAGTAGGTTGCCGCGTATGGTCAGGTTCGTCGGTGGCAACAATGCCAATGCGCGTTGGGATAAATGGATGACATTCTGATATTCACCCCGCGATCTTGCTAGGTAAGCCTGTACTGCGGTTACTTCTCCCAAAAGGGGCAGGTTCTCGGAGGCTTGTCTTTCTAAATGGGCTAATAAAGAATCAGCTTTTTCAAATTGGCTGGCCAGCGCCAGTGCCCAGGCATAAGGCAGGCATAAAAGCAGTTGAGAGTCCACAATCTCATTCGGGAACCGCCCGTACCAATTCATTAACCGTACAACCTCTCCCCGCTTGAGCATCGCTTCGTTGACCTGGCTGATTAAGACCACTGACCGCGACCAATCCTGAGCCTCCAGGGCATGTTGGATTGCATCCGGTAGAAAACCATGCGCCTCGTACCACTGGCTGGCTCTTTGGTGGAGCATTACTGCTGGCTGGCTATCTTGTTGCTCCCGCAGCCGGTATCTCAACAGCTCGGCAAACAGACTGTGGTACCGGTACCATTCCCTGGATGGATCTAATGGGATGATGAATAAATTTACTTGCTCCAATCCTTGCAGCAGCTCCTGACAATTCATCCGCCCTGTGACCGCATCGCACAACGATCCGCATAGACGATCCAGGATAGATGTGAGTAGGAGAAATTCCTGAATTTCTGCGGGACGTTGGTTAAGCACCTCTTCCAGCAGGTAATCCAAAATGAAGCGGTTGCTGCCTGTAAAATCCTGGATAAAAGCTTTGACGTCGCTGCGACCCTGTAAAGATAAGCCAGCCAGTTGCAGTCCGGCTATCCAGCCTTCAGTGCGATTCGCCAGAGCGGCTACCTCGTCTTTGGAGAGATCGATCTTCATGACGTTCCGGAAAAATTGAGCCGCTTCCTCAGTCGCAAACCGCAGTTCCTCCTGTCGCACCTCCAGGACCAGCCCTTGGGCGCGCAGTCGTGGGATGGGCAGCAGGGGATCTTCGCGTGTCATCAAGACCAGGTGCATCTGGGGTGGCTGGTGCTCAAGCAGAAAGGCCATCATCTGGTGTATGACAGTGGTATGGATTACCTGATAATCGTCTAATGCCAGGACAAAAGAAGCAGGGATGGCTGCAATCTCGTTTACCAGTGCCGCAAGAATGGCTTGTGGAGGCGGCAACTGCATTGGCTGGATCATCGCTTGTATGCTGGTACCAAAATTTGGTTGGAATTGGCGCAAAGCAGTGACGATATAGGAAAGGAGTACCGCCGGGTCGTTATCGTTTTCATCAAGCGAAATCCAGGCGAAAGGATATCCAGCGCTGTGCAGCCATTCGCTGACCAGCGTGGTCTTCCCGTAGCCAGCCGGAGCCGAAACAAGTGTCAATTTCCGGTTGAATCCTCCGCCAGGGTACAGGTCAACGTTCAGCCGTTCGAGCAGACGCGATCGGTGTACCAACCTGCTCAGCCTGGGTGGGAAGTTGAGCTTGGTAGATAACAGGAGGGAAGTCATCTATACAATTTATTATACAACTTTCAGAAAAGCGGTTTGTTCAGTAACCTGTGGTTCTTTCACTCGGCAATCTCGATTTTAATGGTTAACTGGGTAGTGAGTGACTCCCCAGGCCCAAGTGACCTAGCCTGCCCGGCTTTGATTGCTTCTGTCAGATTCCCCCGGTAAACCCATGGCTCAATTCCGACCCCATAGGTCCCCTTGATTGGGGCTTGTTCAACTCCCCCATAAGGCATCCATAATGTCAGCCACGGAAAGACGGCTGCATCCCAATCCAGGTTGAAGCGTAGCTTGAGACGCGGATTGGTGACATCTACATGACCTGTGCTGAAGCCGGTGATAAAAGCATCGTCGTGACTGCGGGTTTGAGGGCCAGGGATATAACGCAGGTCAAATACCTCACCAGGCTGGCGACCGCGCCCCATGGGCCAATCCTCCCACTGTGCATCTGCCAGGCGCGAGCTGCCCGGTTCGGATTGGATGGCAGGGGTGGCAATCTTGTTCGCCGGCATCTCCAGCCGGCAGCCATCTTCCAGGAAATCGCCTCCCAGCGCGATGTGGTTCCCCCATACGAACGGCCATTCCTGTTCGCCTGAGTTGATCACCTGTCCTGTAACCTCCAGGGTGTCCTGGTTCAGTCGCATCCAGCGCTCCAGGCGGAAAGGAGAAAGGCGGCAGTTCACCCACAGGTGCAATTCATATTCACCTGGAATTTCATGCTCCCAACTCAGTAGGGCCGCCTCGCCATGGACTGGAAAAGAGATGTTTTGTACCTGGCAGGCATCGCTGCAATTGGGTAAGAGCTCCTGCCATCCGCCTTCGTAATTCTCCAGAAAATCCATCTGCGGGTATTGGTTGGGTGATTGAAGCCCGTGAGGAGTCTGCATCAGGAACTGCACGCCACTGGGCAGGTGGAAAAGCAGGGGGATATCGGCGCCTTTCTCAGGCAGGATCGCCAGTCTTAGCAGTGTATTTTCCAGCCAAAGTGCTTTATGACCTTTCATCATGCCTGTTGAGATCATAACGTTGTGTTCTTCACCAACCAATCTGACGACTTGCTTCTACTCGACGATTCCGCTAGGGGAGGATTTGCTAGAAGGTAATGGTCAACCCACCATCAACGGTGATGACCTGGCCGGTCAGGTAAGTGGAATCTGGTCCAGCCAGAAAGTACACCACGCCGGCAATCTCTTCGGGCAGCCCGGCTCGTTTCAACGGCAGATGATGACCTTCAATATAGTTCTTCTTGAACCATTCCCCATCTAGCTCACTGACCCCATTGACCACACTCATCGCGGTGCGGATAAATCCAGGGGCAACGGCATTCACTAGGATGCCGCGCTCGGCCAGCTCTAATGCCAGACCCCGGCAATACTGGTTGATGGCTGCCTTGGCCATGGCATAACTACTTGAGCCGGCCTCGGCGCGTTCACCGTGGATTGAGGTGCAATGGATGATCCGTCCTCCGGCGGTCATGAAGGATACAGCCATGCGGGTCATATACACAGCGCCATTGACCATGATATCAAAACACTTGCGCCACTCTTCCAACGAGGAATCGATCGCGTGGGTTGCCATGTATACACCCGCAATATTGGCCAACGCATCCAATCGCTTCCAGCGTTCTCTTATGGCTTGGGCAATGCGCTCCGCGGTCTGTGGATCACTGTAGTCACCTGTTACCACCAGGTGATCCCCAGGTGGAAAATGCGCTGCCAGGTTACGAAGTTCCTTTTCACGGCGGGCAGTGACGCACACATCCCAGTTTTCGTCTGCAAAGCGCCTGGCAGTCGCCCAACCGATTCCTGATGAAGCGCCTGTTACAACCACTTTCTTTCTTTCCGCCATTTTTCTTTGTCCCTTCTGACTCGTTGCCTCACCGGTTCAGCAAATGCCTGGTCAACACCTGGCAGCCATCGGGGGTCACCAGCACCACGTCCTCCAACCGCACGCCACCTACCCCCGGCTCGTAGATTCCCGGTTCAAGGGCAACCACCATGCCGGGTGCCAGGGCCAGCTCATTATAAGGCACCAGGCGAGGCTCTTCGTGATAGGTGACACCCACCCCATGACCGGAGTGATGCGGGTAAGCGGGATAACCGTGGTTCTGGATTTCGCCTCGCAGCATTTGGTCTAGCTGGCTAGCCTGCAAACCAGGACGGATTGCTTCCACCCCTTTGCGTAGCGCATCTCGGACAATCTGGTAAATTTTCTTCAGCTGGGCAGATGGCTCATCCACAAAATGCGTGCCGGCGTTATCGCCCCAGTAACCGTTCAAGCGAGGGACGATATCCGCGATGATCGGATCGCCAGGCTGTAAGGTATACCGGCTTGGCAGTCCACCAATCTCAGCGGTGCGTAGGCCAGCCACCAGGTCAGCCAGGATGGGCAGGCGCATCCCGGCAGTGACTTCCAGGTGTGCTTTTAGCTTACCCCACAGCTCAAGTTCACTTATCCCAGGCGCAGCTTGAGCAGCCACAAAATCTTGAGCCAGGTCACACAAGCCGAGCGATTCTTTAATCCATTCGATTTCTTCCGTTGATTTGACCGCTCGCAGGTGATCGAAGGCCCCATCTAACTGCTGGACAAATACCTCCGGCTGGGCTTGATGGAAGGCAGAGGCCATGCTGGCAGGCAGAAAATTCAACTCCACTCCCACCTTACCAGTAATAGGGCCTGTCGTGCTGAGTACATCCCTGAGAGCATCAGCCTGGTGCTGTGCGCCGCGTGTGGGCTCATCAATCGTATAAGAGAGATAGTCCCGAATCTCTGCACCCGTAGAAGCCGCTGCACCAGCTTCTGCATCGGAAAGGATCAAAGTCAGCCTGCCATCTTGCCACCAGCCAAGGGCTGGACCGCCTTCAAATGGGCTGGGACCAGTCTGGATAGGTGGGGCGTAACCGGTAAGCCAGGTCAGGGTTGCCGGGTTGGAGAGTAAGGCAGCTTGCAGCCCATGTTCTTTTAAATAGGTCTGAAAGCGGTCGAGGTTAAACGAATTCATAAAACCTCCTGGATATAAATGGTGTTTTTATCTGGTCTGCTGTTGATAAAAGTATCTACCTGCAGGTGAGGAATGGGAAGGATGAAAGAGATCAGTTGTTTCTGGTCGAAATTGCCAGTGTGCAAACGATTACCGGATGGAATATAGCATAAGCATAGGGGAATGTCAACTTGATAATTGGCTTGACCTGTGAAAAATTTTATGCTAAAAGGGAAAAATAGGGTTGTCATTTCGGTACTTCTGATTCACTGTATTCCTTTATCCCTGATCCGGAGGCTGATATGAAAACTGGTGCAAAGGCTGGTAATCTCGCTGTATTGAGTGAGGGCGAGCTCGACCGAATCTACGAAGCCTCGCTTTCATTGTTAATGAACCCAGGCCTGGTCAGTGATTCGGATCTTTTCCTGGATATTTGCGAAAAAGGCGGAGCACTGGTCGACCGCCAGAATCGTACCATCCGGATTCCTCGCCAGTTGGTAGAATCGGCTCTCCAATCAACACCAGCCTCTTTTGTGCTATATGGCCGGGACGATCCTGAGATGGACCTGTTGGTGGAACATGGGCGCGTCTACTATGGCATGGGTGGGACTTCCGAGCCCTTGTTTTGGGATTGGGACCAATGGGCACCGCGCCAGCCTTCTAAGATGGATATGGTGAACAACACACGGGTGGGACATGCTTTGCCCAATATTGACTTTGTCCAGACTTTGTGCATGTCAGGCGATATGCCAGCTGGTGAAATTTTCTACCATGACTTTGACGCCATTTTTCGCAATACCACCAAACCGACTGTCTTAAATATCCTGGAAAGGCCATTCACTCAGCATCTCCTTGAGATGACCGCTGCCGCATCTGGTGGAGAGAGCGTCCTGCGTGAAAAACCCTGTGCCCTGGGTATTGTGACTCCCATCTCTCCTCTCAAAGTTGCAGTGATGAATGAGGGTATTGTGGATGCAATCCATGCTGGCATCCCGATCCTATATTCCCCCGGGCCATTAATGGGCGCCACCGGTCCTGCTACGGTCGCCGGTACAATCGTGCTTTCCAATGCCGAAGTTCTCTTTGGGGTCGTGCTTACCCAGATGATCCAATCAGGAGCAAAGGTGGTCTTAAAACCAGATACAGATGTCTTTGATATGCGCACTACCCAGGTCACGTATGGCAGTCCGGAACAGGACCTGGGAAAGATTGCCATGGTCCAGTTGGCAAGGCGTTATGAGATTCCAATCTACAGCCTTGGGGGGGGCGTGGAATGCAAGGTGCCGGATGCTGAAGCAGCTTCGGAAGCTATGATGGGCATGTTGATCAATGGGTTGGCAGGCGCCAACCTCAACCAGAGTCTTGGTACCCTTTCATGGGGTCTGTATGGTTCGCCAGAGATGGCCGTGATCTGCGATGAGCAGGTCAGCATGATCAAGCGCATCTTGCAAGGGGTTGTGGTGACAGACGAGACGCTGGCAGTGAATGTCATTCGCCAGGTAGGTCCAGGCGGTGATTACCTTAGCCAGGACCACACCCTTCGCTTTTTCCGCAAAGAGTTGTTTTTCCCAAAGCTATTTCGCCGACAGACAATTGATGAATGGCTACAGGCTGGTGGAAAAATGATCCATGAAGTTGCCCATGAAAGGGTGCTACAAATACTCGCCCAGGCAGGTCCCGTGCCGATGGCTCCTGGAGTAGATAGCGAGCTGGAGCGTGCCCTGCGCGGTGCCCAAAAATGAGTCCAGGCAGCTTGACAAGGCTTTCAAAACATGCTAGTATATTTTTGGTCATGTAAACGTTTCCATATTTTTTCCGATATTCCAGGTACTTTCTCAGTTCATTTCATTTTCTTCAAGTTCTGCTTATCTGCCTTGTGGAAGCCGAGGCTATCAAGTTATCTTAACCAGGATTCCGATGGGTGAATGAGGCGGGGTTCCATCTGATAAACGAACGGAATGCATTGCAGCTTCAAAGTTGCGTTTTTTTGGTTTTAATACACCGGGATAAGAAGGAGTATCTCTATGACCAGGCAGCTCCAACAGTTCGTTGATGTGGTCCCCTTCGCTGCGCGGCAAATGTGGGTGACACCACAGGATTATGAAGTCTGGTGGGAAGATCCACGCGATATTTACCAGGTGGTAGTGCAGTTCGCTGTTGAGCCTGTTTCGGTTCCCCAACCGTTCTACCTGGACTATTGGTGCAATTCCTGGCCACAAGTAAGGGTTGCAAAGGGCGCTGTTGTCGGAGCCGGAGAAAGTGGCTGGTTGGCAAACGATGATTGGACCAATGGGGATTGGCAGCCGGCAGATTGCCAGGTAAAGCAAGAAGGGAAAATGTGGGTCTGCACGTTTCACCCTTTGAATAGCCGGGAATTTCCAGAAGAGCAGGATTTCCCGGCTTCCTTTCGCCGGACGCTGAAGCTAAGATTGCGCTTCCAATCGACTCCGGTCGGGATCGAAAAACTCTCTGCTTTTACCGATTCGGTGTGGCGTGAAGCGGATCTTGCGATCGAGTGGAAATCGCCATCTGGCAAAGCAATGCTGTGGGATGGCACTTTAGAGGCGTTTAATGCCGAAATTCAACAGGTCAAATCTCTGGATCCTGCCACAACTGTGTTTGAAAAGGCGGGATGGCATTCGAAGGTTGCTGGAGCCGACATCGGTAGTATCCTGGCGCGGGTACGTTATGCGTTCAACGAGGATCGCAACTCGTTTGACCGCGCCATTGTGACCTTCCGCTCTGCCGGTTGTGGTGGAAATCTTCCAGGTTTTTCGTTTTTTGTTGAGGATGCACTGCAGGAGGATCCCATCTACCTGCGGGATTTAGGCGTGCTGATCCGCCAGGTCGGGGAAGGTCCTGCTTTCAGTGTTTTTGAAAAAGCCTGGGAGAAGCAACATACACCTACCCTTTACCAGCGGATAACCGACTTGCCTGAACAGACCTGGGAACAATCCTGGGCCCACATGCCCAGGAAAACATCCCGAATGTATTACACCCTGGGTTGCGAGGGCTCACGCCAGAAGTTTGGTGTCGAACCGGAGGGCGATGTTTTTCTCTGGGAGAACTACATCCGGCGGGCACCGGGTAGGGACACCCCGCGTCTGGGGTGGGAAGGTGGAGAGCTGCGCTTCAAGTTTGGTTTTCCGGCTGTAGAACCTGGTTATCGGGCAATCTTGGAGGACTATCTGCCAGTGATCCGCACTGTATGGGTGGTAGATGGTGTTTCTTATGAACAGGAAGCCTTTGCCACCTGGCTTTTGGCAGATATGCTCACGGAATGGGTTGCCGGCGATGACCCGGCGATCCTGATGATGCAGGTCCGCATCCACAATCTTTCAGATCAGCCGAGAACCATCGCTTTCCCGGTCAAGTCCATTATTAACGGCCAAACTGTAGAGACATTGTCCGTGCGCGGCGGATTGGTCGTGACAGATAAAGGCCGTTTGCGTCTCTTGATTGACCCCGGTAGCAAGGCAAGCATCCGGTCTCAGAGTGATCGTGTCATCTATAAAGTCCGGTTGCCAGTTGGTGGATCGCATACGTTTTTTATCAAGATACCCCACCTTGATTTGGTAGATGCGGGTGAAATCAGCTGTCTACGTTCACTGGATTATTTGGCGGAAAAGGAACGCGTTGTGGCATACTGGCGACGGCGCATCGCGGCTGGCACTCAAATCCAGACTCCCAATGAGACGATCAATAATTTCTACCGGACCCACCTCATGCACATGCTGGTGATCAATGATCGTGAACCTGGCGCTGACCGTAATGTTGCCCGCTGCGGGGGCTTCCATTACGGATCATTCCCAGATGAAGGCTGCATGGCCATCAGTGACCTGGACCGGCGCGGTTATAACCAGGAGGCAGAGCGCTGCTTGGAACTCTATGTTCATTATCAAGGAACAGCGTCTTTGCCCGGAAATTTCAGAAGTGCTGAGGGAGTTTTCTACGGCTCCGGTGGATATGAGGTAGCTGGCTATAACCGCAACCACGGCTGGGTGCTGTGGTGTCTGGCGGAACATTACCGCTATACTCGCGATAGGGCCTGGTTGGAACGGGTCGCGCCGGCGCTGGTCAAGGGCTGCGATTGGATTATCCGGGAGCGCCAGGCGACCATGCAAAAGGGAACGATTCAATATGGCTTTTTACCGAGCGGTTCGCTAGAGGATGTCACGGACTACTGGACATGGCTGGCGACCAACGCCTATGCCTGCTGGGGATTCAATGCTGCTGTCGAGGTGCTCTCGGAGATTAGCCACCCCGAGCTTGGGCGTTTGCGCCAGGAAGCGCTCGCATTCACGCAGGATTTGAAGGCAGGCTTCTTTGAAGCCTGTGCACGCTCCCCGGTTGTTCGGTTGCGAGATGGCACTTGGGTGCCTCATTTTCCGGCTCGTCAGGAACGGCGCGGGCGCGATTTTGGCTGGTTGCGAGAGGTTTTGGAGGGCGCTTGCCACCTCATTTACTGCGGACTGGTCGCTCCGGATGAGCCTGCTGCACGCTGGATCATTGAGGATTTCGAAGATAATCTCTTCCTCTCCGAACAGTATGGTTACCAGGCTGCCGATTTCGAACGGCAGTGGTTCCATCTGGGTGGTTTTTCAAATCAATCCAACCTGCTGCTTTTCCCGCCGTTGTACCTTTGGCGAGATGAGCCCAAGCATTTCTTGCGTGGGTATTTTAACGCCTTCACCTCGGCCTTCTTCCCAGACACAATGACCATGTGCGAGCATGCCTTACCAGACCTGGAACATTGGCGGGGGGATCATTTCAAGTCCTCCGATGAAGCTAATTCCAACTCCTGGCTCAGATTGATGTTCCTGGCAGAATACGGTGAAGAGTTATTTATCGGCCAGGCAATTCCCCGCGCCTGGTTTGAACATGGCAAAACCATGCAGGTGAAACGGGCTATGACCCATTTTGGCGAAACCAGTCTAGAATTAATCTCGCAGGTGGCTACTGGAGCGATCCTGGTAAGGCTCGACCCGCCGAGACGCAACCCGCCCAAACGTATCCGATTGCGTGTCCGCCATCCGGAAGGCTTGCCAATCCGCGCAGTCTGGGTGAATGGATTACCCCACCACAATTTCGACTCAACAAAGGAGGTGGTTGTCTTAGAGCAGTGGATTGCTCCGGTTGAAGTCCGGTTCGAATTCTGATCTTGGAGCTCGAGCTCCTTCTGACCAATGATTTGAAAGTGTATTGAGACTAAAAAGGAGGAATAATGAACGACCAAGCGACGCGTGCTATTTCCCGCCGGCAGATGCTCAAACTGATGGGGACGGGTGCAGCGGGCTTGCTGCTGGCTGCCTGCACACCCCAGGCAACGGCAACCGAAAAGCCGGTTGAACCTACAGTCGGTGAGATCAAGCCCTCCACAGTGCCCATCGAGTAGGGTGCTTTGACTGTCTTGCTGTGCTGCGGAACAGATGAAACCCATGAGCTGCAGAAGCGGTTCAATACAGATTTTGAAGCCAACTATCCCGGGATTAAAACTTCACTTGAGTTGACTCCCGCCGGGCAGAATTATTTTGAAAAGCTCCAGACTCTGATCGCGGCTGGTACACCGCCGGATGTGTTCGATATGTGGGAGGGTTATGTAGCCCCGTATGCGGCCAATGGAGCGTTGAAGGATCTCACTCCCTATGTCGATGCCGATCCGGAGTGGAAGATGAGTGACTTCCAGCCGGCAGCTGTGGCGGCTTCCAGCTATCAGAACAAGCTTTACGCTCTGATGCGTGATTTCTATCCTGGCCCTTGTATGTTCTATTACAACAAGGATATCTTTGACAAGGCCAAGCTTGAATATCCGACGCCTGATTGGGACTGGAGAAAGATGCAGGAGGTCGCCAAGGCCTTAACCCAGGATACCAACAATGATGGCAAGGCTGAGCAATGGGGGCTGGCTTTCGAGACCTGGTTCGTCCCGTGGCTGCACTGGATCTGGTCCAACGGGGCAGATCTCTTTAGCTCTGATGAGACCAAATGTGCCTTGACAGACACCAAATCAGTAGAAGCCCTTCAGTTCTGGGCTGACCTGGTTAATAAAGATAAATCCGCCACGCCATCCTCCGAGCTTTCAGCGATGCAAGGGGCTTCCAATGCTTTCCGCACCGGGGTGATGGGAATGTACCTTGGCTATATGTGGGATATCGAGGCCATGCGCGCTGCCAGGGAACAGGGGCTCAACTGGGGCGCTACTCTTCCTCCTAAAGCGTTAAGCGGTGGGCGAGTCTTCTACATGCACCTGGAATGCTGGGCTATTTCCAGTGCTACCAAGGTGCCGCAGGCCTCCTGGCAATATATTCGTGACTTTACCGCCAAGGAAATGGAAGAGTGGGTAAAATATTATCCAGGTATTCCGCTGCTCAAGAAACAGATCAACCTGTTTCTGACCGAGGAAGGCAAATCCTTTGGTTGGGATTTGATTCCGGATATCATCGCTGACCCGAAGAATATCCGTGTCCCAGGTGCAGGCGCGAAGTTCGATAAAATCTCTGGCCTGGTGCAATCTGAGCTTGACCTGGTGTTCATCGGAGAGAAAACTGCTCAGCAGGCAGCCGAAACCGCCTGCCCGTTGGTGGATGAAGAGCTGGCACGCAAGACCAGTTCTGCGGATGACGGGTGCCACTGCAAGTTATAATGTTGTGATCCGGTCACGGGGCTGTCCTTGAGAAAGAGATAGCCATCAGCAGGGGTGGATGGTCGATGTCTGTGCGTTCCCCAGTGAGCCGTCCACCTCTGAATTCTGGGATTTTGAGAGTTTTGTCGCCCTCTTGGACAGCCTATCTGGCAAGGGTGGCAACGATGGATTAGTTTTCAGATGGGAGTGGGACAAATGGCGAATGTACCCAAGACGATCGACCAAACGATGATGCCTTTCTACAGAAAGTCTCGTATAAAGGTTCGAACGCGCGAAGCTCTGGTGGGATATCTTTTCCTCAGTCCCTGGCTCCTGGGCTTTCTCATTTTCCTGCTGGGCCCGATGCTCGCCTCCATTTACTTGAGCATGACGGATTATAAGATGCTCAAACCTCCGGTCTGGATCGGGCTGGCGAATTACCAGCGCATGTTCACCGATCAATTCGTCTATATCTCCTTGAAGGTCACTGTAACTTTCACCTTCATCAGTGTGCCGCTCGGTCTGGCTTGTGCGTTGGCAGTGGCTGTCCTGTTGAATCAAAAAATTATCGCTTCCGGGATTTTTCGGACCGTTTTTTACCTGCCCTCTGTCATTTCTGGCGTAGCGGTGGCGATGGTGTTTGCTTGGATTTTCAACTATCGCTTTGGTATCTTGAATTATTTCCTCTCCTTTGTTGGAATTGAGGGGCCAAATTGGCTCGGGCACCCGCGCTGGGCCCTCTGGGCATTTGTGTTGATGAGCCTGTGGGGTATTGGGGGAAATGTGGTCATTTACCTGGCTGCCCTGCAAGGGGTGCCTGACTCGCTTCACGAAGCCGCCACGATTGATGGAGCAGGCGCCTGGCTACGTTTCTGGAACATTACCGTTCCATTAATCACTCCCGTCATCCTGTTCACCCTGGTGATGGGTGTCATCGGCACATTTCAGACCTTTACTCAGTCCTATATCATGACGGGAGGGGGCCCGGCGTATGCCACCCTGTTTTACCTGCTTTATCTCTACCGCAACGCCTTCAACTGGTTTGAAATGGGCTATGCCTCAGCTTTGGCCTGGCTTTTATTCTTGATTATCCTGTTTTGTACCATCATTCTTTGGAGCACATCCGCACGTTGGGTCTATTATGAAGGGGGAGAAAGGAGATAATCATGGCAACCCTCGCGATCGCTCCACCCCGCAGACGAAGAAGGAAATCTTGGAAGCGTATTGGGTCCGAAGTATTACACCAGTTTATCGTTTATTCTCTGCTATTGATCTTAGGTGCAGCCATATTGCTGCCTTTCCTGTGGACTCTTTCTTCATCGTTGAAGCCCTATGGCGCTGGCGTTAAATTCCCGCCGGAGTTCATCCCCAAGGTGTTCGTATGGGATAACTACCCCAAGGTCTTCCGCATGATTCCCTTTTTAATGTTCTTCAGGAACAGTGTGTTTGTTGCTTCGGTTGCCTTGCTTGGAGAACTGCTTTCAGCCTCGTTGGTCGCCTATGCTTTTGCCCGGCTGCGCTTCCCTGGGCGTGATGTGCTGTTCATGGTGGTTCTGGCGACCATGATGATCCCTTATCCGGTTACCATGGTGCCCACCTTCATCATGTTCCATATACTGCACATGGTGAACACCTTTCTGCCGCTGGTGTTGCCGCCCTTTTTTGGGCCAGCCTTTTCGATTTTCATGTTGCGCCAGTTCTTCCTCACCATTAACCTGGAATTGGATGAGGCTGCCAAGGTGGATGGCGCTAACGAGTTTACGATTTATTGGAAGATCATTCTACCACTCTCCAAACCGGCTTTGGCTACCATTGCGATATTCTCCTTCATGGCCAACTGGAACGATTTTATGGGTCCCTTGATTTACCTGAACAATAGCGATATGTTCACCCTGGCTTTGGGGGTGAACTACCTGCGTTCGTTCCGCGGCGGTGGGGACCTGGCTGTACAGATGGCAGCCAGCATCATGTTCATGACGCCCTGTATCATCCTGTATTTCATTGCCCAACGTAATATTGTGCAGGGAATTGTGACCACTGGTCTGAAGGGCTAAATCCAGGAAGACCCGCAGTTTGATTTTGCTACGGTGTACACAGAGAGCACGTAGACGCCCATCAATTTCCTCCGACCGCTGTTTGTGTTCCGCGGTTTAGCTTATTGGGGTGGGTGCGGCTATGATTTCAGTCACTGATTTGCCAGAGCGGATGGCGTTTACAAAGCCTGATATTGAGCAAATGCATCAGGCTGCTCTCCGCACGCTTCAGGAGCTTGGGATATCGGTCGAGAACCAGGCTGCTCTCCAGGCATTGGCTGATGCTGGTGTCCGGGTGGTGGGGACACGTGCTTTTTTTGAGCCAGAGTTTGTGACGGAGCATCTTACCCAGCTTCGACAAGATTGGGATAAGGCGCCTTCTTCACCTCCCGGGAGTCTGACGGTTACAGTGGGGGATATGTGCCAGTATTACCACAAGCCTGCCAACGATGAAATCGAATTGATGACCACCGCCAATGTGATCGAATCGACCAAGAGTGTAGAGACGATGCGACCACGCGGGTTGGGGAGTTATGTGCCTGGGGTTCCACGCGATGTTCCCCCGCAGCTTCAAGCGATCGTAGAATACCGGATTGGTGCTGAATTCTTGTCCGATGGCCCCACCCTGGATACGCTTCATCCGCCAGAAGCGCTCAATTATCTGTTCGACATGGCCGAAGCACTGGGCAAGCCGATCCGGTCCACCGGCATTTTCTCAGTCAGCCCGTTGCGCCTTTCTGGTTATGAGTTTGACCTGGCGGTGCAGTTTAAGGATCGCTGGCGGCATTACTGGGTCACCACCTATCCAGCAGCCGGGGTTTCGGCTCCAGTCCATTTCCGCGCTGCCTGGGTACTTTCGATCGCTGAGGCATTGGGCGGGGCAGTGACCCTCCATGTGGTCAGTGGGGGGAAACCGGTCTCGATCTCGGTCGGCATGTTCCCATTCGATTTACGCACGTTGACAATCGTCGGTGGTATGCCGGAGTGTGCCTGGATGTACTGGGCTAGGGCGCAGATCAATCGCTTCTATGATCCTGCCGCCGGCTATTCGATGATGATCGGCACTCAGGCCAAGCGTCCGGGATTGCAGGCAGGTTATGAAAAAGGTCTGGCAGGAGCATTTGGGGTGATGACCGGCTGCGATGACCTGCATTATGTTGGGGTGCTCAGCTTCGATGATATATTCAGCCCGGAGCAGATGGTGGCGGATTGTGAGCTACGCGATGCGCTGGTACAGCTCCGGCGCGGAATCCCGCCCGAGGATCCGGACCGTTGGATCGATGAAATCCGCGAGGGAATAGAAAAGGGATATGTCCAGGCGGATTCCACCCTGAACCACTACCGGGATGCCTATTGGTTCTCCCAGTTGTTCGACCGTCTTTCATGGCACTCTTTTCAGCAGGTGCAGGGTAAAACTGCCCGGCAGCGCGCTCGCCAGGAGGTGCTATCTCGCCTCTCTTCCTATCACTATCAACCTCCTGCGCCAGCCATCCAGGATGTCCGGCTTATTTTTGAAAAAGCCTGGAAGCAGTTGGGGGGAGACCCCCAGGCAGAGCATTTGCGTTTGCTGTATAACGAAGGTTGAACTGGAAATAAGGAAGGATGCCTGTTTCAAGATTCTATGACCGGTCCATATTCCACAGGTGATTTGTTTCTCCGGTTATATCCGTAGTTGTATTTACATCAGGCTGGTTGGAAGTCGTTGGCGACGAGATGTTCGGCGAGTAACCGATGGGCGCGCTCCAGGATAGCCGGGAACAGGCGATTGCTGTTACTTTCCGCAGCCAGCTCGGTTGTAGAAGCGGCCGTTGCAAAGCTCAGGCGGGCGTTCGCTTTAACCGTTCGAGGCAGCACTAATTGCTGGATCACCTGCATGAACTCGGCTAAGCGGCGCTGATTGATTGGATGATGGTGAATACGCGTGAATGGGTGGTAAGCAAACTGCCTCAACAGCACTCCACTCGCTATATCCAGTACCACTTGCGTCTCGGGTACCTTACGCAGCATGATTTCAATGCTCGGTGACCAGGTATCCAGAGCTGCTTCTGCGCCGGGCAGGATGTCTGGATCGGGGTCAATCGTCCCGCTGCCGAATTGCAGAATCGAACCGCCCTTCTCCAGGTGCCGAATGGCGTTGCGCAGTGCCAGCATGCGACCGCTTGGATCCTCAGTGGCATAAATCAACCATTGCTTGATATGAGGCAGCACCCGGTAGAAACCCGTTTCATAGACAATAATCTTGAGATCGCTCCGTCGCACACAGGATCCAATGGCAGCAGAATCATACGCTCCAGGATGATTTGAGATCACCAGCAGTGGACCCTCAACTGGAATATGTTCCACACCTCGCACCTGCAAGCGGACCGCCAAGTCCTTGATTACCGACCTGCATCCTGCGCTTAGACCAAATCGGTTCACTTCCTCATCGGCGGTTGCGAAGATTCTGGCAAACCGGCTGGTCGGAAGATAAAAAATCCAGCCAAAGAGGCGCCGCAGGATTCCGATTTTTCTCAAGCCCAAGGCAAAGAAAATTTCATCGGTGATCCGCTCACGCATGCGGGTGATCTGCTGCCTGGAAGTCATCTCCCTTCGTTACCTTTCAAGGAGACGTAACTACAGGATACAAAATATGGAGATCACTTGTGTTGCAAGGGGATAAGCCAAAGCACCAGTCTGGTTGTTCCATGCTAAAACAAATCTTGATATTGTGCCATCATTTCATCCACCGTCAGTGTACCAGGGTCAAATCCCAAATGCTGGCAGCGCTGTGCAAGTTGGGTGATTTGGGGCGGTTCCAGAAAAGTGCGGGCCAGCGTTTCTGGTTGGCTGAACACATCACGGGTGAGGCCGTCCAGGAGAATTTGGCCGGTGCCCATCACCACAACCCGCTGGGCATAGCTGGCTACAATCGGCATATCATGGGTGATGATGATAATGGTATGGCCTGATTTTTCGTTCAGATCTCTGAGGAAATCCATAATTTCGATCGATTGACGGGCATCCTGTCCTGTCGTGGGTTCATCCACAATGATCATCTGAGGACGCAGTGCTAAGATGGATGCAATCGCCACCCGTTGACGCAAGCCTTTTGATAAGAAAAAGGGATGTTCTTCGAAATATACGTCAGGCAGGCCCACTACCTGAGCAGCTTCCTCCACCCGGGCTTTCACCTCTTGCTCAGGCAGTTGAATATTGCGTGGTCCGTAGGCAATCTCATCCCAACAGGTGTTGTTGAACAACTGGTGATCGGGGTTCTGGAACACATATCCGACCCGTTTGACCATTTGCACAATCGGGGTGGTTTTGGAATTCAGACCATCCACGATCACATCTCCGCTGGTCGGTTTAAACAATCCATTTAGGCATTTGGATAGGGTTGTCTTGCCGGAACCGTTCTGTCCGATGAACGCGATGAACTCACCCTCCCGAACTTCCAGATTAATTCCGGTCAAGGCCTGTGTACCGTCACCGTAACGATATTCCAGGTTAATGACCTGGATATAAGCTCGTTCTTCTGCCATGATTAACTCCCTTGACCTGTTTCCTGCCTTTTATGGAACAATCCTGTTAAAAAATCGGATGCTTCCTCAACAGTAAGTGGTAACTCACCTTTCCAATCGCTTAGCTGAGAAAGATTGTAGAAAAAGCGTAGCGATCCAGGTGGGAAAATCCCCTTCTCCAGTAGAAGAGGCATCTGTTGGAAGAATTGATGGGTTTCTCCTTCCAGTAAGGGTTCACCGTTGGAAATCAGGATCATCCGGTCAGCCAGGGGGATCAAGTTCTCCAGACTGTGTTCGATTACAATAACCGTATTCCGGTGTTCCTTCTTTAACTTCTCCAATACTTCAAATATCCTCCGTCGGCTAATCGGATCCAGCATCGAGGTGGGTTCATCCAGGATCATCACCCTGGGGGTCATTGCCAGCACCGCCGCCAGTGCCACGCGCTGTTTCTGCCCTCCGGAGATTTCATAGGGTGGTTTGGTGAGAAGGGGTTTCAGCCCGGTCAGGTCAGTGACCCATTCCAGCCGCTCGCGTATTTCTGCCAGGTTCATCCCCAGGTTTTCCATCCCGAAGACCAGTTCATCTTCCACAGTCATAGCGGTAAACTGAGCCTCAGGGTCCGAAAAGACCACTCCCACAATGCGCTGTAGCTCTCCTTGCTGATATTCTTCTACCTCTTTTCCATATACAAACACTCCGCCTTCTTTTATCCCATTGTACTGTCCTGGAATCAGGCCATTAATAGAGTAGGCCAGGGTGGTTTTTCCTGCGCCATTCGGCCCGATCACACCAACAAATAAGCCTTCCTCAATAGTCAGGTTAACTTTTTTCAAAGCCGGTTCAAGAGCGTGAAGATAGCGCCAGGAATAATCTCTTACCTCAATAATCGGTGTCACTCTTTTCCTCCCAGGGGCATTATCTGGTGAATGCCCGATAAATCAGAATCAGCCAGGAATGATCAAGATCAAAATAACCAAAGCGATAACGAGCGATCAACAAGACGACAAAGGTCAGTGCAATCAGGATTGTTAGGATGAAATCGTGAATTTTGAAAGAATAGTGCGTCAGAATAAAATCGGCGCGCTTGACTTTGCTAGCCTTACCGGTGAAGGCATATCCACGCGCCACCAATGCGTTGGTGAATTCTTCCGACCGTCGTAAAGAAAGCGCAAACAATGGGATCATGTACATGACATACTTGCGGATCTTGTATACCAGAGATTTACCGATTGTATCAAAGCCGCGCGCTTGCTCTGCCTGTCGGACGATCTGAAAATCCTCCAGCACCATGCCTGCTGAGCGCAACGCCATGGCGAAAACATAGGTCACGACAAACGGCAACCGGATGCTGCGCATCGCCACGATCACATCCCGTTCCCGAGAGGTGGTTAAGAAAAATACCATCGTCGCGATCATCGGCAGAATGCGGCAATATACTACAATAGCGTCACGGATGCGCTCCCAATATACTTTGATCACCAAAAACTGCACTAGCAAGTGATACTCAGGGTGAGTTCCACTGACAATCACGTAAGAAATTAGGATGATTGTACCCATTGAGACAGCTACCGGAACATAGATTCGGAGGATGCGCATCTCCACCCGGCTCACTGCCATCAGTACCAAAACAACGAGCATGATGAGCAAATTCCATTCCGGAGCGACAATGAAAAGAGGAAATAAGCTGACGATCAATAGAAAGAAAAGCTTGACAAAGGGATGAACAGCATAGATAGGCGATTCAACGGGTACATATCCCAGCAGGGTTTTATTCATCCAACCTCTCAATCCATCGTAAGACTCCCCAAAATTCGGAGCACGGCTGTATTATAACCAAATATATTGGCTATTTACCGCCGTGCCCCGATCAGTCTGAAAATTCCTGGAAATTCTAGTGTTAGGGGTTATCAGAAACTAGAAAGACCAGGAATATATAGAACCGTTATGCCCACCAACGCTTTACAAAAGCAGGGGTGCGAATGACCACCGCGGAGAGGACTTTGAGCAGGATGAAGTTGAACACCAGCCCAGCCACCACATTTCCGCCAAACCAACCCCAGATGAAGAGCGGTACTGACTCGGCTGTCAGCAGTCCAAAGCCCTTCAACACCACCAGGGGTGAATACAGAGCGCCGAAGGCACTGGAAACAATCATCGAGATCAGGAGGATCAGGTAGTCGCGCCCCTTCTTCAGCCGGGGATCTGCCTTGAAAAAGCGAAAAGCCCAGGCTGGGAGCAATCCCTGCACCAGGTTGGCTGGGATATAGGCCAGGGAGACATAGAAGGGCGTCCCTGCGATGCCATTCGAGAAGAATGGGAAGATGAAGCCAGCGATCACACCCCACAGTCCGAACCAGATAGAGCCAACTTGCTGCACGGCAATGCCTGTCCAGAAGAAATTGACCCCGAAGCCAAGCGGGAAGCTGATGCTGCCGAACGCCCCAACTACGAAGCCAATGCCGATCAGCAGGGCTAGGATGACAATGTGGATGACACCAACGCGCCGCTTTTCGCCAGGTTCTACAGTCCAGATTTGTTCCGCTGTCAGATCAGCGGGTTTACTTGCAGTTGCCATATTGAAATTCTCCTTTCTATTTTCTAGTGAGTTAAATTGGATAGGCTTGAAGATTTATCTACAGAGAGAATATCAACCTCGCCCCCGCCACCTCCTTCCTTTTTTCGTAAGAACTGGATTGAGATTCATCTTTTCTAATTATATATTAATCCCATAAACGGGTATTCGTTACGGTCTCGATCCTATTCTATCTGGAAAGATTAGCTGGGTTTCGAGGTGCCCAAGGAAAATTTTTGTATAATCATAAACGTATGCCTTTTTCAATTCTCCGAACCAAGCTTTATTTTCCCGTAACCCGCCATAACCTGGTTTACCGTCCTCGACTGGTCGAGCGATTGAAAGCCGGGCTGCAATTGGCGGCACTTTCTTTGCAAGGTCGCGCAGATACCTCTTCTTTCATAGAAAACTTTGCCGGAACGCATCATTACATCGTAGATTATCTGGCAGGTGAAGTGCTCATAGGGCAGCCCAAACCGGCGCAAAAATTTTTATTATAGACCTCCATCCTTGACCGGTTATGTTCTTCGCTGTGTGATGGAATTGTTGACCGTGGCGCGATTATATCGGCACCTGCCACTGATCAACTCTGGGCAAGGATTTCTTTCAGGTACACCGGCCTTTGCTCTAGAAAAGACCGCGTCCCTGCCAGCACACCCGCCACCGCCCAGCGCCCCTCCGCTCCTCCCACCCGGGGAGATGCACCGCTCCGGATGCACTGCAGAAAATGCTCAAGCTCATTGAGGTAGCCCCATGCGAAGCGCTCTGGCCAGGTGCGGTAGATGGGGGTGATCAGACCCTGATCACGATTAGTGCAAATGACTACTGCCTGGCCTTGCAGTTCACCGATCTGCATGATCCCTCGCTCACCGATGATTTCTACCCGGGCATCGTAGCCATAACCGCACGGGCAAACTCCTGAGATGCTCCCAAGACCGCCGTTTTCAAAGCGGATATTGACCAGGACGTTGTCATAGAAGTTTGGGGTGTCCACCTGCAGAGCAGGCCCTTTGAAATTTGCCACTTCCACGTAGACACGCTCCATCTCCGCGCCCATCAGCCAACGCACGGTATCCCAATCGTGGCTATTGACTTCGGCCAGCATCCCGTTGGAGGTTTTCAGATCGCGCGCCCAGGGCGGTGGCAGACCTGGTCCGTGAGTCAAGGATTTGATAATCATCGGTCGGCCAATCTCTCCAGCCTGGATACGCTGGGCTGCGGTGATGAATTCCGGGTCGAAACGGCGCATAAAACCAATCTGCAGGATCACGCCTGCCCGCTCAATGGCCTGCAGGATAGCATCACATTCCTGCAGAGAGAGTGCCATTGGTTTTTCCAGGAAGACATGCTTGCCATGTTCGGCTGCCAGTACGGCCAGGGATTGATGAGTAGGTGTGGGGGTAGTGATGATCACCGCCTCAAACTCAATTCGCTCGAGCGCCTGTTCCAGGTTATCAAAGCATTGTTTGATGCCGAACTCGTCAGCCAGACTGTCGCGTGCCTGGGCAACCGGATCGACCAGAGCAATGACCTGCCCTTGAGGCAGATGATGGGTGATGTTGGTGGTATGCAGCCGGCCCACACGGCCAGTGCCGATCATGCAGATGCGGATAGGGGAGTTCACGCTATATTTCCTTTGCTGAAATAATTGATCAGGTTTTGCTCTAAATCAATGTACTGGCCGACCAATGGATCATAAATGGCATGCCTGGATGGATCCGGAATGACAGGCTTTCCATCTGGCAGGGCGCTCTCAGCTGCCCTGCCAGCCAGGTCGTCAAACAAGCCGGCAGCTTTGCTAGCGATCAGCGCGCTTCCCCAGGTACCAAATTCGCTGCGTTGTAATCGCTGATATGGCACGCCCAACACATCCGCCTTGATCTGGTTCCACACCGGGCTGCGTGCTCCGCCTCCCACCACGTGCGCTTCCACCCAACCAAGATCAGGCACCAGGCGGTGCAGGATGCGCAGGTAATAGGCATATTCATAGGCCACGCTTTCCAGAATGGCGCGGAAGAAGTGTGCCTGGGTGTGGCCCCAGGAGAAGCCCACCCATGCCCCCCGCATCGCTGGGGCTGCCGGACAAATTCGCCCACCCAGGTGAGGGGAGAACACCAGCCCATCTGAGCCGGCTGGAATCTCAGCCGCTGCCGCGGTCATCTGATCATATAAATCCTCTTCGGGGGGTAAAGGTTGTCCCTGCTTGGAATTGTAGAATTGATCGCGGAACCAGCGCAGCGCCAGGCCACCTCCGGCAATATAAGCCAGTGGATGCCACAAGCCCGGGATTACCGAGCGCATGGTGAGTAACGCCCGGTTTTCTGTATCAGCCACAAAGCGTTCCGTGCAACCAGCCAGCACGGCTGCTGTACCAGCCACATCAAAGAGCATCCCTGGTCGGGTGATTCCTGCCCCCAGGGCATTGGCTGCGGTATCTCCAGCCCCAGCCGCAATCAACGTTCCGGGCTTCAGACCAAAATCTTGAGCAGCCTGGTCGGTCATCTCCCCAACCACGCGCCATGGTTCGACAATCTGTGGCAGTTTCTCCATTTCCAACCCAAAGCGGGTGCACAGCTCTGATGACCATTGACCAGCTCGGGCATTGCTGAAGCCGGAGAAATGGATGAAAGTGTAATCCATGAAAGCTTGCTCAGCCTTCAGACCTGCAACCCGCCCAGCCACGTAACCGGCTGGCGTGATGAAGCGAGCTATGTGCCGGTATTCCTCAGGCCGTTCGTGTTTCCACCATAGCATCTTCGGCCCATGGTCGCAGGTCGGTGGGCAGCCGGATAGCGCGGTCACCTGCTCGCCCGCCTCGCGTTCCATCCATTCAATATAAGGTTGGCACCGCATATCCAGCCAGGAATCGAAGCGGGTTGCTGGTTTGAAATCCTCATCGATGGAGCCAATCCCAGCCATTTGGCTGTCGAAAGCGATTGCAGCCACCTGGCTCGGTTCAATCCCGCTGGATTGAATGCATTGGCGGATAGTGGCTGCAGCGGTGCGGTAGAAATCTTCGTTTTCCTGCTCTACTACCCCCGGTGCAGGATAATATATGGGCACTTCCCGACTGGCCCCGGCTGCCAATGTGCCTTCGGCAGTGTAGATCGCAGACTTGGTGCCGCTGGTTCCCAGGTCGACTCCGATAACATATTTGCGTGGCATAACTCCACCTTTGAAGAAGGATTTCTAGTGTTTTAGCATAGATTGTATAGATTGCCAACCTTTCAGGCAACACAAGCATGCCGTTCTGAATTTATACCGTAAAATGGATAACAGTGAACTCATTGAATAATCTCATTGAGGAGGAAGCCCATAATGGCGATGGCCGACAACAAGATACCCGGCCAGGGCGAGGAACTGGCGGCCTTGCGCGGGGTTCATAAACGATTTGGAAACATCGCGGCATTAAAAGGGGTGGATTTGGAGGTGCGCCGCGGCGAAATTATGGCTTTACTTGGGCCAAATGGTGCTGGAAAGACCACGGCCATCAGTCTTCTGCTGGGACGGCGAAAACCTGATCAGGGAACTGCAGCGCTGTTCGGTTTGGATCCGCGTCTGCCTGCTGCTCGCCGGTGGGTGGGGGCCACGCCCCAGGAAACTGCTTTTCCCTGGACTCTGACGGTTATGGAAGTCCTGGATCTGGTGAGGGCACATTTCGACCATGCGCTTTCGGCGAAAGAGTTGCTTGTAAAGTTTGACTTGGTCGATCTCGCTGCTCGCCAGACCGGTGGCCTCAGTGGAGGCCAACAGCGCCGCCTGGCGGTTGCGTTGGCTTTTGCCGGCCGCCCGGTGATCGTTTTTCTGGATGAACCTACCACAGGTTTGGATGTTGAGGCGCGCCGAAGTTTATGGAAGACCATTCGCACTTTCAGTGAGGAAGGAGGCACAGTGCTCCTGACCACCCATTATTTGGAGGAAGCGGAAGCTTTGGCCGATCGGGTAGTAGTCATTCACCAGGGGCAGGTATTGGAAGAAGGCAGTGTAGCACAGATCCGCGGCCGGGTGAACCTTCAGCGGGTGCAATTCGAGGCCAGTTCCTTGCCGGGATTTCTGCGGGAGATGAACGTCAGGCGGGAAAATGAGACCTGTACCGTCTATGTGCAGGATTCCGACGAGCTTATTCGTCGCCTGGTTATGGAGGGAGTGCAGTTCTCAAACCTGGAAGTGCACCGAACCAGCCTTGAAGAAGCGTTTCTGGTGTTGACAGGAGGTGAAGTGTGAAATTGATATGGGCACATTCGAAGGCCAATTTCTTGGAAATGATCCGTATTCCGGGGTTCTGGGTGCCCATGTTGACGATCCCAATCATGCTGTATCTGTTCTTTGGTGTACCCGAAGTCACAGACCCCGGATCGGCAGCCTGGGTGATGGTTAGGTTTGCAGCTTTAGGAGTGCTTGGCCTGGCATTTTTTCAATTTGGAGTATTCATCGCCAATGACCGCGAATCCAATTGGGAGGTATACCTGCGTACCTTGCCGGTTGCGCCCCTGGAGCGCTTTATTGCTCGTCTTCTTGTAGCACTGGTATCGGAGTTGATTTTCCTGTTGGTGTTGTTTGTGTTAGCCGCCTTAACCACGCCGGTCGAGTTGGATTGGAACAGTTGGATATTGCTGACAGCTGTCCTGTTGATTGCCAGTATTCCATTTGGAACATTGGGAATTGCTCTGGGTTACTGGGTGAATGCCAGGAGTGCCAGTGCTATTGCGAATGTTTTGTGGATATCGCTGGCCTATGTTGGCGGTGTATGGGGCGATCCAGCGGAACCCCTTAAGGCTATCATGCCCTTTGTGCCTACAAGGTTCTATATCCAGGCTGTTGCCTCGCTGGCTCCTGGTCAGCCGGTTGCACCTGGCGCTTGGCTGGGGTTATTAATTTATGCTGTTTGCGGGATGCTCCTGGCTGTCTGGGGCTACCGGCGAGACGAGGGGAGGAGGTATTGTTAAAAGAAACCAGCGGCTTTCGTGCCGCTGGTTTTTCTGTTGGCTGCTTTGGAGCACCCCGGTTTCGAGCGGGGTGAATATCGATCAAGATTCGAGCTTTTCCCCTGGGATCATCCCCCCCAGGATGATCTCCAGCGCCATGGTATGGCTGCAGCGCCCGCGCGACTGGAAAAAATCACAATCGCATTGCCAGACTCCATTATCGTAACTCATCACGTGGGGATTGTTAGCCCCATCCATGGTGATTTTGAAGGATGTGAACTGGAAGCGCCCCCGCTCCTGGGCATACCGTTTGGCTTTTTCGATCTTGCCGATCATGCCATAGTCCATAGCTGTTGGTCTCCTTTACAAAAGTTTTTTGGTAAACAACAGGCACGCGGCGCGCCCGCGTGCCTGTCAGGACATCTCAATTGTTCTTACAGAAGAAGATCGCATATCTGGATTTATTCTCCAACGCTTTTATCAATCATATAACGACTCGTCAGGAAAGTCAACGATCATTTTCCTAACCTGACGTTTCCCTACTTATTGTGATAAGATTGACCCCCGTCCTTTAAGCTGATTCCAATGGAAGATTTCGGGTATTTCTATATAATGCTTTGACAAAGTAGCAGAGAATATGTTAAGCTTGTATCAAGCCCGACGATGATTGAGAGTAAAATCAGTAGCAGGATAGGTCTATAAGCAACTTTTCTTCCATAGCCGCTACACGGTTTGTGAATTCGCTGATAAGGCTGGTATTTTAAATTATCTTTCTTGAGGAGTAAAACCATGACACCAGAATCCAAGAGCAATGAACTGGCCATCCGGGGAGGGACGCCGGCTATTCAGCACCCTCTGCCACCTATGTACCCGGGCGGTATGCGCATTGGAGATACTGAAGAAGCAGCAGTGTTGGAGGTGTTGCGCAACAAGCGCCTGTTTCGTTATTACGGCCCTAATCCGGGACCCTCGAAGGTTGCGCAGCTTGAAGAAGCTTTCGGTGCCTTTATGGGTGCAAAATATGCCGTGGGAGTGACTTCAGGCACGGCTGCGCTAATCTGTGGCCTGATTGGCCTGGGGATTGGTCCTGGAGATGAAGTGATCGTGCCTGCCTTCACCTGGATCGCTTCTGCTTCCGCGGTGGTAGCTGTGGGCGCAGTTCCAATCATGGCGGAAGTGGACGAATCTCTCACCCTCGACCCGGCCGATGTGGAAAGGAAGATCTCTCCTTATACTCGCGCCATTCTACCGGTGCATATGCGTGGGGCGCCTTGCCGCATGGATGTCATTATGGAAATCGCCCAACGTCACCACCTCAAGGTGTTGGAGGATGTAGCCCAGGCCGATGGTGCCAGCTTCCACGGGCGGCGATTGGGCACCTGGGGGGATGTGGGTGCTTTTAGTTTGCAGTTTAACAAGATTATCACCAGCGGCGAAGGCGGTATGGTGATTACCAGTGATGAAACCGTGTTTAAACGGATCCAGATGTACCAGGATGTGGTCGGTGGGCAGCGCAACAAAATCCCTGAAAACCAGATTCTGCCCGGCGTAAACTACCGTATGCCAGAGCTGTTAGGTGCGGTCGCCCTGGCGCAGCTTCAGAAGCTGGATGAGCTTCTGGCCAGTATGCGTAGCAACAAAGCGATGCTCAAACAAAGTATTTCAGAAGTCGCCCGGCGCAAGGGAGTTACTTTCCGTCCTCTTCATGACCCCCAGGGAGATGCAGCGATTTGCATGATTTTCTTTGCTCCGGATATAAACACAGCGAAGCGTATGGATGAGGCCCTCAGTGCGGAGGGTGTCGATCTGTGGCATCTCTACTCTCCGGAGCATTCCGATTACCATGTGTATGCTCATTGGGCGCCCATTATGAACCAGCGTACCTGGCATCCGAATGGCGGTCCATGGCGCAATCACCCGCGCCAGATCACCTACTCCACCGATATGTGCCCGCGTAGCCTTGATCTGTTGGGGCGGGCATTTAGTCTGGATATCAGCCCCGATCTCTCAGGTCAGAACCTGGAAGAGCTTGCAGATGCCCTGACTAAGGTGTTGGAAGCAGTCGTCTGATGAAGATAATCGCAGCGGGGTGAAGCCGCGCTCATCGTCTGAATAGGATCTACCGTTCTTTCTCTAAAACCAATGCGTCTTCACCTCCTGCGTAATATTTACGCCACACACCGACCTCCCGGTAGCCATGCTTTAGATACAAGTCCAGCGCTGGAAGGTTTGAGCGTCGCACCGAGAGGCGAATGCGCCGTGTTGGCAGTTGTTCTTCACAAGCCGCCAATAATGCAACTGCTATTCCATTGCGGCGAAAAGCCGGGCGTACCCCCAATGTTACAATCCAGCTCAGGTTTTCCTTTTGGCGCACCTCACCTGCGATGAAACCTGCCATTTGGTCCGCAACTACCGCTTTTAATCGGAATATTCCCGGTAGACTCAGTACTGCAATCAGATCCCAGAGTGGCCAGGCATCGACATCAAAGCACTCGCGTTCCACCTGGCGCAGACCATTCAGGTCGCGCCAGGTGGCAGGCTGGATGGTAAAAGGAATCCCCAGCCCTATTTCTTTTCCTCACGTTGCTGGACGAATTTCTCGATCAGACCGGTGAATTCCAGTGGGAAGATGAACTTGGTGGCTGGGTTGGCAGCCATGGTCTTCAGTGTATCGAAGTATTGCAAGGTGATCGTCTGGTGGTCGATCTTCGCAGCCACCGAGAAGATTTTATCCAGGGCTGCTGAGTAACCTTCGGCGCGCAGCAGTTGTGCTTGTTTCTCGCCTTCCGCTTTGAGAATATTGGATTGCTTATCGCCTTCTGCCCGCAGGATGGCAGCCTGCTTTTCACCTTCTGCCACGTTGATTGCCGCCTCGCGCGTGCCGGTCGATTCGGTCACCACGGCGCGGCGGGTGCGTTCCGCCGTGAGCTGGCGGTTCATGGCTTCCTGCACATCGCGCGGTGGGGTGATCTCGCGGATTTCAACGTTGGTCACCTTAACCCCCCAGCGTTCTGTAACCTCATCGAGGCGGGTGCGCAGAGCGATGTTTATTTTTTCGCGTTCAGAGAGCACTCCATCCAGCATGATACCGCCGATCACCGCTCGCAATGTGGTGGTCGCAATCCCCTGAGCTGCCAGCTCAAAATTGCCAACTTGCAACACGCTTTGCACGGGATCGAAAACTTTGTAGTACCACAGGAAATCGATCGAGATAGGTGCGTTATCAGCGGTAATGGAAGTTTGGGCTGGGATCTCGCGCACTTGCTCGCGCAGGTCCACTTTAACCGCCCGGTCGATGATTGGGATCAGGATCACCAGGCCTGGTCCGCGGGCGCCAATCGAGCGACCCAGTCGGAAGACCACCAGGCGTTGGTACTCAGGTACAACGCGGATAGCGTTGACCAAGAATATCACGATCAGCAGAACAATGATCCCTACTAAGCACGACACAATTGTGACAGTACTTCCTTGCATAGTAAACCTCCTTAATCAAATCATCGGTTTTATTCTGATCACCTGAAGCATTCGCAGTTTCTAGAAAAGATTGTGCAGTACATCTTCAGGCTGGTCTCTATCATCACTCGGGCTTTGGTTCAGGTGGAGCAAGCGGTTCTACCAATAAGACGAGGCCTTCTCGTCCAACTACTCGCACTTGCGAGTCAGCCGGGATGCTTTGTCCTATGCTCCGTGCGCTCCACTCCTCTCCATTGATATACACGGTTCCATTCCGTCCGATCTCGGTGCGAGTCTCACCTACTCGACCGATCAGTTCCCCAAGATCATGGACCGGTTTACGTTGGGCAGCGTCCAGTACTTTTCGCCCGGCCAGCCATAGAAAACCGCCCGAAAGACCTGAGACGACCACTGCTAGTATGGGGTTAACCGCCGGGCCGCCACCTGGGGAGCGGAAAAGGAAGACTGAACCCACGATCAACGCCAAAAGTGAGATCAATAAGAAGATCCAATTACGCGAGCGGCGCAGGGCGATCAGGAATGGAAACACCCCGACCACCAAGATGACTAATGCCCAGATATTGATCGGCAAATTGACTGCTCCATAACCGGCTGCAGCCAGGATTAATAAAGCACCCACCTCCAGGAAGCCGCTACCGGGAGCAAATAGGGCCAGGATTGCCAGAGTGAATCCAAGAACGAGCAGGAAATAAGCGATATTGGGGTCAATTAAGAATTCCATAGATCATCCTAGCAGGAAGAGAGATAGTTCCCACAGTAAAATTATACAACCAATCTGCCTTTCCTATTCTATCCAACATGGCGTAAAATAAGCGGTAATGGCTCTTTTTACCAGGAGAAGTGGTAAGGTTATGCAGAGATGGGATAGGCTGTTCGCTTTCATAGCTACGACCGTTTGGTTGCTCACCCTGGCGATGCCGGTTGTCGCTCAGGGAGAGGGCCACGTGGTTCTGCTGCCTCCGGAATTAGGCCAGTTCCCTCAAATTGGTTTTTACATTGAGGCCTTTGATGCCCAGAACCAACGGCTGGTCGATTTGCAGCCTGCTCAGGTGAAAGTGATCGAGGATGGCGCAGAAAGACCGCTCACTCAATTTGAACGAGTCGAACCTGGGTTACAGTTTATTGTCGCTATCAATGCTGCCCCACTGATGGCGACCCGCCTGACGGGCGGGACGATCTATGAGGAGATACAAAAGTCTCTGGTTGCCTGGGCTCAGGTGCAGATACCTGGGGATCTTAACGATTTTAGCCTGGTGACCAATAGTGGCCAGAGGATAGTTGATTCAACAAACCCTCAAGAGTGGGTTACGGCCGTTCAATCCTATAAGCCGGATTTTCTCAAAGCAGAGCCTGGTTTGACCAGCCTGAACCTGGCCGTGGGCCTGCTCTCCAACCCACCCCCCCGGCCACTTATGAGGCGTGTGATCCTGTATATTACTCCTCTGCCAGACTCTGCCAGCCTGGCGGCACTGCCCAATGTGGCCAGTCAGGCGACGGCCCTGGGAGCCGTGGTCTTTGTTTGGCTGGTGGCTCCGCCGGGAATGGAAAACTCTCCTGCCGCTGGAGCATTGGCTCAAATGGCAAGTGCGACTGGTGGAGCTTTCTTTGATTATGGATCTACAAAATTGCCTGAGCCGGAAGCTTTTCTATACCCATTGCGTTATCTCTACCATGGGAGGTATGCTTCTGGAGTAACCAAAGGCAGCGAACACCGATTAGTGGTAAAAATTGATCGGGAAGACCTACAGCTGTCCAGTTCAGAACTGGTTTTTCCACTGGAAATCTTACCTCCCAACCCGATCTTTCGTTCTCCACCGGCACAGATCACTCGTTCCAGGGTTCAGTCGACCGATCAGAATTCTCAGCAGGAACTCGTACCGCCCTCTCAATTAATACAGATCCTGATCGAATTTCCTGATCATCATGAACGCCAGCTTAAGCGTTCTCGTCTTTTTGTGGATGGAGTACAGGTAGCGGAAAACACCCGGGCTCCATTTGACCAGTTTGAATGGAACCTGGTATCTCTAACAACCAGCGGCGAGCATATCCTCAAGGTGGAATTGGAAGACGAATTGGGACTATCTGGTTCGACGATCGATACAAAGGTCAATGTGGAAGTGGAGCCCCAACCCCAACTGGGTTGGAGGGAGATGATTACCAAACAGAGCTTGGTGATTGTCGGCTCTTTATTGGCTGCTGCGGTAGTGTTGGGAATGGTGCTTGTGTTGGCTGGCCGGCGAAGAGGACGAGATGGCAGTCCACGACGCAAGCGAAAGGATTTGATCGATCCGGTTTCGCAGCCGGTCTCTGTTCGTAGAGAACGGCCTGCCCGACAAAAACCAGCCAGCACGTTGGCTCAAACTCAGCCACGAGCGGTCAATAACACCACAACCCCAGCTCGCCTGGTACGCCTTTCTGAGAGTGGACATCCAATGCAAAGCGGTGCAATTGCTATCAGCCGCCATGAGGTCACTTTTGGCAGCGATCCTCAGCAGTCAATTTGTGTCCTGGACTCGCCTTCGGTTAGTGGCCTGCATGCCAGGTTAAACCAATTACCGGATGGTAAATTCATTCTTTCAGATGCTGGTTCGATCGCCGGCACCTGGGTTAACTATGCTCCGGTATCTTCTCAGGGAGTCCGACTGGAGCATGGTGATCTGGTGCATATTGGTCGGGTTGCCTTCCGTTTTGAGCTTTCCGCTCCCCGTCAGACCCGCCAGGCCACGGTGGTACCTTATAAAGAGGATACGTTATGATCCGCACCGATAAGGCTCATTTATCGACGGTCGCCCTTACCCATCCTGGGATGAGTGGAAAAAACAATGAGGATCGCTTTGCGGTATCTGCGTATCAGTTGAGCAGTCGTGATCACACCCCGGTGTTGTTAGCTGTCCTTGCTGATGGAATTGGTGGGCATCAGGCTGGAGAAGTGGCGGCTGAGCTGGCAGTAAATCTGGTCAGCCAACGGATTGCCACCAGTGACGGCAGGCTGCCAACATTAGTGATGCGCCAGGCAATGCTCGATGCCAGTAATGAGATCCTTTCACTCTCCCAGGCTGACTCTGCTTACAAAGGGATGGGCGCAACTTGCGCCGTTATATGGATCATTGGTTACCAGTTGTACACAGCTACGGTGGGGGATACCCGGGTTTACCTGATCCATGACAAGCAGATTAAGCAATTGAGCAAGGATCACACCTGGGTGCAAGAAGCCCTGGATGCCGGGGTGCTCAAACCTGAAGATGCAAAAAAACATCGCAATGCCCATGTGATCCGGCGTTACCTGGGTTCGGTGACACCCCCCGAGATTGACCTGCGCCTGATCCTCAGCGATTCCGAAAGCAGTCAGCAGTCCGAATCAAACCAGGGCTATCACTTGAACTACTCTGATCGATTGTTGCTGTGCAGTGATGGCTTGACTGACCTGGTGACCGATCAGGAGATAATGAATGCTTTTGAACAATATCCGGCAGAAGCTGCAGCACAAAGTCTGATTGACCTGGCCAACCAGCGCGGTGGGCATGATAACATCACTGTTATCTCCATCCAGATTCCGGAGCGCAAGCCGGAGGTTCGCAGCAAGCCGCGCTGGAAATATCTGGGTTGGGGATGCATGGCGGCACTGGGGCTTTCCCTGGTGATAGCAGCTCTGGTTTTAGGGTACTTCTTGTTTTGGCGTGGCGAAGGCCAGGGAGGATCGGTTTCGCCCACCCCGACTGTGCTTGTAACTCAAACCCCGCTGCCCTCTATACCAGGGGAAACTCAGGCCAGCCCTTCGCCGACCCTGCAGGAAATTCCAACATTTACCCCCACCCGTACAGTGCCACTCCCTGCGCCTTTGGAAAATGGTGCTACGCTTACCCCCTGGCCGACCAATACCCTGCCATTTGTACCCACCTCTATCCCGACCAGTACCCTCGTGCCTTAAGCATTACCTGACTCAGTCCTTTTTCTTCGGACGCAGGTAAGATTCGACCTCGGATACAAATTCGGGGATATTAAGGGGTTTGGAGATATATCCATCACAACCCGCGTCGAGTGCCTTCTTGCGGTCCCCAGGCATGGTATGGGCAGTCAGGGCAACGATGGGAATTTGGGATGTAGCAGGGTCTTGTTTAAGATGATGTGCCAGGCTCCAACCATTCAATTCAGGGATTCCCAGATCAAGCAATACCAGTGAAGGCAGGGTTTTCTGTACCATTTCTAATCCTATCCGGCCATTGGTAGCACCTAGCACTTCATAACCTGCCTCTTCCAGTAGAAACTGGACCAGGTTGAGGTTATCTTCATTATCTTCAATAAAAATAATCTTGCCCTTGGACATTGCGGGCTCCCGAATGATTTACATCCTATCCAATACCTGACTTCAATGCAGGTTAGCTCACGATTTCAGTTTAATTATACAGGAAAGAGAACGAGATCATCCTGTCTCTATCAATTATGTTAACTTTTTGTAAGGTATTTACAAATTTTGCTATTTCGCCAATAATTTGCTAAAATAACAATATACGTACTTTTGTTCTGTTAATATAGCGCTCTTTCGCCTATGACCAAAAAACCTCTCCCTGCTAACAGATCACGTTCGGTACGAAGTAACCTGCCTAGAGCCGGGTCGTCGCGCGGTTCCACTGGCAAACCTGGGTCTTCAAAAAGCAAGCCTGAGAAGAGACGCGCGGCTGCCGGGTCTTCTTCGGTTGCCAGGAAGAGCACCGGTCAGGTAACTCCGGCGCGAGGATGGAGCAACCTTTCGCCAGAGCGTAAGCTGGATATTGTGGGGGTGATCTTTGCCCTGGTTGGGCTGCTTTTGCTGCTGAGCATGGTCTCCAGCCAGCATAGCTTCTTGACAGGTAGCCTGATTGGCCTGTTGTTCCACGTGGTTGGCTGGGGTGCCTTTATCCTCCCTGCTGGTTTGATATTGCTGGGGCTGTGGCTGGTTTTTCGGAATATTGATCGTTTACCATCCCTCTCTACGGAAAGGTTCACCGGGATTACCCTGCTCTTTTTAAACCTGCTGGCATGGCTGCATCTGCTTGCCGGCAGTGGCCAGGAATTGGCGGCTGCTGGAAAAGGAGGGGGATACCTGGGCTACTTCTTCATCTGGCTGTTGGGTAGGGCAGTCGGATTGGGCGGTCTGTTGGTGGTGTTGGCTGCCTGGTTTTTAGTGGGGCTGGTCTTTACCCTGGATATTTCTATTGCTGAGTTATTCCAGTTTTTGCGGAAAGTGGCCTTTAACTTGAGAAGAATGGTTAACGATTGGCTACAGGCCCGCCAATCTCTCCACTCCTCTCCGCAGGAGACCAATTTGGACACAAATGCGGAGTGGTCCTCGGAAACTCCCCCCGGTTATCAGCCATTGCGGCCGGTCACTCTTCCTTCCCAAGGACCAGCTTCAGCCACCAGATCTCCTGCCACTGCTTCCTCGATCTCTGCAGAAACTCGTCAGCCTGCTCCGGTTCAATCCTCTGTGGGAATTCCACCTGTTCCTGCCACCACCTGGAAACTTCCCCCCTTGGACGCTATCCTCGATCCACCGGTGCTGCGGATGATTCAGGCTGGTAGTGACCAGGACCGGGCAAATTTAATTGAGGAAACACTCGCCTCCTTCGGAGCTCCTTGTCATGTGGTCGAAATTCACCGGGGGCCGACTTTCACTCAGTTTGGTGTGGAGCCGGATTTCGTAGAGATGCGGTCCGGGCGCATGCGCGTGCGGGTCAGCAAGATTGCCAGCCTGGCCGATGACCTGGCGTTGGCGCTGGCTGCACCGCGTATCCGCATCCAGGCCCCTGTCCCAGGCCGCAACTATGTGGGGATTGAAGTCCCCAACCCCGAGGCCAGCCGGGTGACGCTGCGGGAAGTGATTGAAAGTGAGCGGTTTTCCCGCTTAGATTCCCCGTTGCGTTTTGCGCTGGGCGAGGATGTGGCTGGAAAGGCTGCCGCATTTGACCTGATGAGTATGCCTCACCTCTTAATTGCTGGTACTACCGGTGCCGGCAAATCGGTTTGTGTCAATGCCATTTTGACTTGTTTCCTGCTGAATAACACTCCTAATGACCTGCGCCTGGTCTTGGTCGATCCTAAGCGGGTTGAGCTGACCGGCTACAATGGTATTCCGCACCTGCTCGCGCCGGTGGTGGTGGATGCAGATCGGGTGATCGGCGCGCTGCAATGGATGATGCGTGAGATGGATAGCCGGTACCACAAGTTCTCTAAATCCGGAACGCGTAACATCCAGGAATTTAATTCTCACTTCCCGGGTGAGCGGCTACCTTACCTGGTGGTGATCATCGACGAACTGGCAGACTTAATGCTGATTGCCCCGGATGAGACGGAGCGTACCATAACCCGACTGGCACAACTTGCCCGTGCCACTGGGATTCATCTGGTGCTGGCTACTCAGCGACCATCGGTAGATGTTGTTACCGGGTTGATCAAGGCTAATTTTCCTGCTCGGGTCGCGTTTGCTGTGGCTTCGGGGGTCGATAGCCGGGTGATTCTGGATCAGCCCGGTGCAGAGCGTTTGTTAGGTCGTGGCGATATGCTCTTTCAGGCCCCAGATGCTTCCTCGCCAGTGCGCTTGCAGGGAGTGTTTGTCTCAGAGCACGAAATTCAACGCCTGGTGGATTACTGGCGATTGGCAGCCAGCCAGGTGCCGCCCAGTCCTCCCAACCTTGCCATGGGCCCCATCGATACCCTGCCGCCCGGGGTTCCGCTGCATCAGGTACCTTTATGGGACAATATGGAACAGGAAGATGACGACCCGTTGCTCAAGGAAGCGATTGACCTTGTGCGGCGGGAGGGTCGCGCTTCGATCACCATGCTCCAGCGCCGCATGCGTATCGGCTACACCCGCGCCGCACGTCTGATTGATACAATGGAAGAAAAGGGCATTGTGGGCCCGCCGCAAAATGACACTCAGGTCCGTGAGGTGCTGGATTATGGGCCAACCATTCCACCAGAGGATAACGGAATATAATTGACCCTGCCTAATCCATGCCTCAGGGTTTACGAATGTTGAGCCTGGTAGCCTTCATCAACAATGTGGTGGATTATTTGTGGATCGTAAGTCCTCGGCGTTTGAGCTGAGATAAGCCTTTGTTGGTAATTTTAATGGTGCCTTGTAGGTCCAGGAAGGTCAGACCACTGAGGCTTTTCAGTGTTGGGATCGCCGAATCTCCCAGCCGGTTGCAATAGCTCAAGTTGAGGTATTCCAATCTGGGCAGATCTTTGAGATGTGCCAATCCATGGTAAGTGATATCGCAGGAGCTCAGGTTCAGACCTGTAAGCTGCGGCAGCAGGGAGAGTCGGGCCAATCCGGCATCGGTTATCTTCCGATTTTCTGCCAGGTGCAGGAATTTCACTGCCGGACAGGCCCTGATCTCCTCCACCAGTTGCAGCAATTCCCGGTCACCGATATGCTGGATTCGCAGCATGACCTCCTGTCCGTGAGAAAAGCGGAATACCCCTGGGCCGCGATCCAGTTCCTGCCATTCGCTGCCAGGAGAATTTGTCGACCGAACGAAGATAATCGCTGGCAGGATGGTGGAGAAGCCAGAGGGTTCACTCATCAGGAATTTCCTGGTAAAGATTGTATCATGGCTTTTTAGCTCTATTCCCGGTTTTCTACCCTCACGCTCTTCCCTGTTATCTCCCATATTTCTGTGGCGAAGCTCTCGATGAAATAACGGTCGTGTACCACTGCCAGCACCGTACCCTCGAACGAGCCAAGTGCTTCCTCAAAGCGCGCCCGCGAGGGAATATCCAGGTGGTTAATGGGCTCATCGAGCATCAACAGGTTGCAACCCTGGGCGGCCAGCACTGCCAGGCTGAGGCGCGCTCGTTCACCATAAGATAACTTGTTCACCGGTGCGAACACATCATCCCCTTTAAACAGAAATTTTGAGAGGAATGCTCGCACTTCTGTCTCGTTTTGCGAGAGTAACGATTTCAAAGTGTCCAGGGGCGTGCTGGTTGGGTCCAGGTTTTCCTGTTCCTGCGCCATGTAACCGATTTTGACCCTTGAACCAAGCCGGACACGGCCAGCCAGCGCTGGAATCTGCCCAATCATGGTGCGCACCAGGGTAGTCTTTCCTGAGCCATTTGGGCCGATCAGCGCCACGCGCCGGCCGTTACGCAGGGTCAGGTTAAGCTTTTCCAGCAGCGCGTTCTCGTTGTAGCCAACCGAAAGATCCTCCAGTACGAGCACGTCTCGACCGCTCTCGGGGGTATCCCCGAATTCCACTTTCATCTGCCAGGAGCGTTGAGGTTTGTCGATTCGCTCCTCAGTGAGTAGCCGCTCGATGCGCTTTTCTATGTTCTTAGCTTTCTGAACCGTTTCTTTAGACCGGTCGGAGAAGAAGCCCGCACTGAAGCCATCGGTGTTAGCTGGGTCAGCTTTGCCTCCCTTGTGAAAACGCGCCCGGCTGCGCACTGCTGTCGCTGAGCGCCTTAGGCGGCTGATTTCCTCTTGTTGGTCATTGTAGGCGTTCCACTGGTGGTCGATCTCGGCCTGTTTCTGCTCCAGGTAAGCGCTGTAATTGCCCTCGTAAACCTGTGCGCTGTGGGTATGGGGGTCAATTTCTAGAATCCCGGTCGCAACCCGGTCAAGCATTGCCCGGTCGTGAGAGACAAGCAGCACCGCTCCCCGGTAAGCCATCAGCCACTCCTCCAGCCATTCCAACATGCCAATATCCAGGTGGTTGGTTGGCTCATCTAGTAGTAGCAGTTCTGGCGCAGAAAGCAACACTCCAGCCAACGCCAGGCGTGTCTTTTGCCCACCGCTTAAGGTTCGTACTGCGGTATCCAGTGCAAACTGACCTAATCCCAGGCTGGCCAGCACTTCCGGGCCACGCCCGGCGATCATAGTGGCTGCGTTCAGACGGACCAGAGTTTCGTCGTAATCTTCCAACAGCCCTGGTAAATTGGGTGTTTTGCCTAAAGCTTCCGCCAGTTCCTGCAAGCGCACTTCCAGGACTGGCAAATTGCCTTCCATGCGAGTGATGAAGCTCTCGATTGTCTCTTCGCCGGGAAATTCATAGCCCTGGGGCAGGTAACCCAGCCGTCCTCCAGGAGGGTGAATAAGTATCACGCCCGAATCAGGCTGTTCTTGCCCGGTAATAATCCGAAGCAAAGTGGTCTTTCCACAACCGTTAGGTCCGACCAGCCCTAAGCGCTCTCCGACATTCAGGGTGAAGGAAACCTTATCCAGGATGAGATCGATGCCGAAGGATTTTGTAATTTGTTGAACGTTAAGCATAAGCAACCTGTATCATAAAAAGAAACGGCGGCAGTCGCCGCCGGTTATTATCTTAAAAAATGGCCACTATACGGCCTCTACCGTGACGCTACCCAAAAGGTGGATTCTTACAGGCTGCTTACCATTTCTTGCTCCTTGAATGACCGGACAGAAAAAATTATATCATGAATCTTACTCCGGAAAACTATCCAAATTGTAAGGTCCGGGGGTCAAAAAAGATTTCCCTAAAATATGTTTTTTTGTATAATTACCATATGAAGCTCATCAGGCGAATTCTCCTCGTTCTGGGGCTGGTTGCTGTTATGGGTGGGATCTATGGGATTGCCCGGGCGCAGGATCAGGAGTCAAAGTCTTTTCCAGAAACCGGATTCACGGTGCGAGGAGCTTTCTATCAGTTTTATAAGCAATATCCTCATCCATTAATTGTCTTTGGATATCCAATCTCTGATGAAGTCAGGAACACGAGAACCAGGGTCCTCTCTCAATATTTCCAGAAGGCCCGCTTTGACCTTGTGGATGGCAAAATCCAATTAGCTGATTTGGGGCAGATGATGTATGATGGCTCAGGCTCGGCGCCGCGGGGTTATAAGCCTACTTCCGGTGCCTGCCGTTTGTTTGAAGCCACCCAAAAGCGTGTCTGTTACGATTTTCTTACGTTTTATGATCAAAACCAGGGAACGGAATTGTTTGGTAATCCAATTTCGGAATTTATTGAATTGCCAGATAAGCGGATTGTGCAATATTTTGAGCGTGCTCGCCTGGAATGGCGCCCTTCGAATGTGGTGAGTCAATGGGTGGTTGTGAGTGACCTGGGTTGGATTCACCACGAATTGAATAAGAATCAATACGATCCAGAAGTAGCCACCAATATTCCCGCTGATCTGGTCAAGCCCCAGGCCTACGCCTTTGTCAGTAATGTGCTCCTCACGGCGGGTAACAGCCAGACCCTTTACGTAATTGTCCAGGATCAGCACTTGAATCCCATCCAGGGAGCGATGGTGCTGGTTGAGATCATGTATCCCAACGGAAAGCAGGATGATCTACGGCTCAATTCCACGGATGAAAATGGTATCAGCACGCATACCTTCACCGTGGAGGGGCTTAAGTTTCAGGATGTGGTGCCAATCCAGGTGAAGGTGGATTTCGATGGATTGAAAACTGAAACTTCTACCTGGTTCCGGGAGTGGTGGTAGTTATTATAATCAGTTGTTGAGACCCTGCAGAAGAAGGCAGGGCTTTTTTATGTCGGTCTGGGGGCGAGTGAATCGAGCAGCCTTTGATAGAATACCTGAATTTGGGATCGTACCAGGTTTACCTCGGCGCGCTGGCGGATAATTTCCAAGTTTCTTTCCGCGGCTCGTTTTCGTAATCCAGGGCGCTCCAACGCCAGGAGCAGTGCTTCTGCCAGTGCCTGGGCTTTGTTGGGTTCGACCAGCAAACCATTGATCCCGGGGATGATCCACTCGCGCAGCGATTCAATATCTCCTGCAATCGGAAAACAACCGCAGGCCATCGTCTCCAACAAGGAGTTTGGCGTGCCATCATGAGCACTGACCGAAACAGAGATATCCGCCCGGAAGAACAGATCCCATAGCTGTGCTTGTGGCAGGAAAGGCAGCAATTGTACATAGGGCTCCAGTTTCAGGCGCTGTACCCACCCCAGTGCCTCGGGTTGGCCGGTCATTGCCACACACATGAAATATACCTTAGGCCGCCGTTCTAATACCATGGGGATGGATTGGAAAAAGATATCATTGCGAACGCTGCCTGGACGGAAACCGCGCGGGTTGACGACAATCGGGACGCCGGCGGGTAGCAGGCCTGCCAGGGTGTCGCTGCTTTCGGTACGCGCCCGGTGTATCTCTCCAAGGTCAATGCCGCCGGATCCGGGCACGACTAGGGTTGGCCGGTTTGGGTAAAATCCCCATTGTCTTCCCAGGCGGATGTCACGCTGTGTATCCGTAAGCAGTCCATTTGCCCGGCGGAGCGTTCGTAAGGTCATGGCCTGCATCCAAGGCGAACCGCGCCCATGTAAAGTCAGGTCATTGCCCCACACCGAGACTGCCAATGGCACCTCAGGAGGGGTGTAGGAAGCCAGCATTCCCTCAAATGGGATGCGCAGGGCGTGTACCAGATCAGGTTTTATGGTCTCAACCAACCTGTTATACCTGTTGCGAAAGAGGGGGAGTGTAAGGGGCCCCAACAGGTATCGGCCGGAGAGGAATAAAGAGCGAAATTGTCCGACCAGCGGCCGTACCCGGTTGGGTTGGGATACGCTGTAACTGCTCACCTGGCTGCCCCCCAGGCTGGCAAAAGCCACAGGGATCTCATACGTCTCCTGCACCTCCGGGAGTGGCGGACAGGGATAGGTTGAAACCAACCATACCTGGTGTTGAAGTGCCAGCAACCCACGGATCCAATGACGGGTGATAGGACTACGTCCATCGGCAACTAGAAGGATGCGCATTATCTCCTCCTGCTCTTTCGTATTGGTCCGTCTGTTTGAGATTGTTCAGCAAGCGCTGCATGGATCGCCTGGCAGAAACCATCTACCATCGCCTCCAGGTTGATTTCCTCTGCCACCATGCGGTAGGATTCGCGCCCCATCCGGCGTAGGCGAATTGGGTCTTCCAGGGCCTGGCGCAGGGCAAAAATTAGTGAGTCCAGGTCGCCGGGTCGAATCAGCCAACCGTTGCTTGGTCGGACCAGGTCGGATTGGGTGCCATCCGCTTCGGCTACCAACACCGGCAGCCCAAACGACATCGCTTGCTGGACGGCCAATCCTCCCGTGCCTGGCAGGATAAATAAGTCTGCTTGACGAAAGAAAGGTTCCAGGTCAGCCCCGTGATGCGCCCCAAAGAAGTGGGTCTTGGGGTAAACCTGGTGGGCCAACGACTCTAATTCTGAGCGAGCAGGGCCGTCCCCGACAATCCACAGGTCTGGGCGGTCGCCGACGGGCAGCGCTGCACAGGCGCGTAGCAACAGGTCAACCCGTTTGCGAGGTTGTAGTCGCCCAACAAAAAGGGCAGTCGCCCGTTGATTAGCGAAGGTTTCCGGTCGTTCTGGCAGAGGGTGAGTCGGGCGCGCTGCAGCTGCATTGGGAGCGATGAATACACGATTGGCAGGGAAGCCCGCTACCTGGTATTCTCGGGCTCCTTGCAGGCTGTACGTGAGCATGGTATCAAATTGGCGCAGGAACCTGCGGCGTCCCCGGTTGCGCAGGCCAGCAAGCCTCCCTTTGTTCTGAGGGGCGCCCAATCCCCAGCCGATCACGGGTCGGCGATGGTCATGCATCCAGCGTACAGCCGCGGGGGTGTGAAGGTAGCGCGGATTGGCTTCGACGATCAGTACCTCAGGCTGCCAGGTAGCCAGCCAGTGTATTAATCCCGCCTGCCAGCACAGGTAAAACGGCCCTTTCAGGATGTGAATGTTATGGGCAGATGCCAGCCGGGCTTTCTGCAGGGTGACGCGATCTTCAATGGCTTCCTCTGGCCGGGGTGCACCTGCAAAGATGCTCAATCCTCCCTCGCAAGCACCAGCCAGCGTATCGAAGAACGGTGCCCGGTAGACGGGCAGGACGCGCTGCTGGATACCCAGGCGGACCGGGATTGTGCTCATGTGACAATCCTCACCTGCGATCCGCGCGCCGTTTTTTCAACCTCAATGCGCGCTGGAAAAGCATCTTTGAGTTCCTCCAGGTGGGTGATGACCAGAACACGGGCAAAGTCGGTGCGCACCAGGTTGATCGCTTCTACCAGGCGTTGCCGGCCTTCTGCATCCTGGCTGCCGAAGCCTTCGTCAATTACCAGGGTTTGCAACCGGGCACCGGCGCGTTGTGCCAGGACGCGCGAGAGCGCCAGGCGGATGGCAAAGTTCACCCGGAAGGCCTCCCCGCCTGAAAACAGCTCATATTCCCGCATACCAGCTTGGTCGCTGATCAGGATATCCAATGTTTCCTTTTTGTCTTCGCGATTCTTATCCTTGTAATCTTTTTGAGTAGCAAAGCGCACAGACATGTTGCCGTTAGAGAGGCGGTCGAGCACTTCGTTGGCTTGGCTCTCAATTTCCGGTAGCGCCTGCTCAATGAGCAGTGCCGGGACACCATCCTTGCCGAAGGCCCGTTCGAGCAATTTTAGTCGAGTTATCCTTTGAGTGATCTCCTGGCGCCGGGTGTTGAGCTCAGTTTGGCGGGCGCGCACCGAGTCAAGCACTTCTACTGCCTGGCGTGCCCCACCGACCTGCATGCGAGTGCGGTTCTCTTGCTCCTGGATGGAGAGCAAATCTGCTTCAGCCTGAGCCAGGTCTGGGGTAGAAGCCGCACTTTCGTCGTAGCGCTGTTGGGCTTGTTGGTGCGTTTTCTCCAGTTCGGTAAATTCGCTTTCGTCTCGAACCAGTTGCTGTTCAAGCTCGCCAATTTCGCGTTCCAGGGGAGCCAGCGCTGCACGGGCGACCTCCAGCTGGCGCAGCCCTTCCTCGCTGGAGCGTCCTTCCTGCTCAGCGCGCCGGGCTGCATCATGGGCAGCGACGTCATACCCCAGCTCCTGCAAGGCGGCGTCAATCCGCGCCAGCTCTGCGCGGGCTTCTTGGGCATAGCTTTCTTCCGCAAGGCAGCGCGCTACATCGCTCAGCCGGGTGGCTCCGGTTGTGTGCCAATCCTCCAGCGCCTGTTCGATCTGTCTCTGGCGGTCGTGGTATTGGTCAAGCTGGCGCTGACTTGTTCGCAAGACCTCTTCCACTTGCTGCAGGTTGACCAGGTCAGTTTGTATTTTCTGCCTGCGTTCATCGACCAGGCGGGACTGATCCAGGTTTTTGCGGTAAAGGTCGCCTTTTTCCTTCCCGCTGCTCTCCAGACTGGCAATTAATTGCAGCCGTTCTTCCGGGCCAAGTGGCTGTCCGCACAATGGACAGGTTGCGCCGCTCATCTCCTTCAGTTGTTCAATGCGCTCTTTGAGCTCACTCATCTCATCTTTCAAGCGCCGGTTTTCCGCTTGTAATTCAGATTGCGACTCCTGTAACGAGCGAAGCTCGTTTTCCAGGTTGGGACGTTGCTCAAGCTGGAGAGAGAATGTCTCCACCTGCTGCTGCGTTTTTTCCAGCTCGGTCTGAAGTTGAAGAAGCTGATTTTCCCACTCGGCCGCCAGCGCTGCTTGTTCCTGGAGAGTACTCTGCACTTGCTCCAGTCGGGAGCGCTCTGCCTGGATTGCGAGGAGCGGAGCCGAGCGCTGTCCTTCATATTGGCGAAAATTCGCCGCTGTCCCTTCCCAACGTTCCAACTCCTTGCGTGCAATCTGCCAGCTTTGGTAAGCGGCTAGCACCTCGTCTGCTTTTGCGAGCTGTTCCTGAAAGGATTGGCGTTCGCTGCGGCGTGCTGATAACAGGCTGGTCCGTTGCTCTATCCGCAGGCGAGAGGTCTGCATCTGGACGGCAATCATTTCGACCAGTCGACGTTGCTCAGCCAGCGAGGCGGACAATCGGCGAATGCTTTCTAAAGAGACCTCTTTGGTCTGGCGTAAAGTGGTCCACTGGGCCAGGCTGGCTTCCAGTTCCTTCAACCGTTGCAGGCGTTCGGGTTCCTGGCGTAGTTCCTCCTCTTGCTCCTCCAGGCGGCTATCGACCAGTTTCAAGTCTGCTTCCTGGAGTCTGCGACGTTCCGTGGTGCTTTCCCTGTAGACTTCCCAGGCATCTAACCCGAGGATGCTGCTCAATATCCGTTTGCGATCGCCAGGGCGTTGTTGGGAGAACTGGTCAGCTTTCCCCTGCAAGAAGAAGGAGGCGTTGGTGAAAGTCTCATAATCCATCCTCAGGGTTTGTTCGATGCGCGTTTCGGTCTCACGCAGACTGTGCTCAGTCAAAGGCTTCCAGCTTCCATCGGCATCGTGTACATAAAACTCCAATAGGGCGGTCTTACCGAAGGATTTGACGCGCTGGACACGGTAGAGATTATTTTCGTACCAAAAATCGAGGATCACATCAGCCGTCTTTGCAAAGCTATTGATCAGCGCATCATCCCGCCGGCGCGCTTGCCCAAATAGTACCCAGGTGATAGCATCCAGCAGAGATGACTTGCCCGCCCCATTTGAACCGGAAATGCAAGCCAAATCCAGGCCGCTGAAGTCTAGCTCGACCGGATCCCGGTAGGATAGAAAACCAGAGATACGGATATATTGTGGGATCATGGTTACGTGGTCATGGATTCTCGATCAGTGGTTGAGATCCAGTTACAATTTCCTCGGCTAATTTCTCCAATACGATAATTTCATCTGGATTCGTATTCACGACTTCCAGGTATTTTTCCAACAGCTCCAAGGGAGTCAGGCTGCTGATTGTCTGGTCGTTGGGCAGGCGCAGGCGAGCTTCCAGCTGAGGGCGGCGTACCAGGTGAAACTCAAAAGCTCCCTCTGCGTAACGGCGTAGCGCTGGCTCATCCAGCAGCGGGTCCCACTGGCGCGGGTACTCAACCACTAGGCGGGCGATCGCATCCTTCAGGACTTCCTGTGATGGTAATATGTTTGCTAAGGATTGAAACATCGCTTCAGAGGTGATTCGCGCGGTCTGGTCAATGAAGCGGCGTCCTTCTAGCTGGTGCCATTCGATGGTTGTCTTACCCCGGTTGATATTCGCTATGACGAAGAACTTATCATCAGCGGCTTCTCCGAAATCGACGCGTTCGATCGAGCCCGGGTAGATGACAGGGGGATGAGCGCCTGAATTGACATCTTGGGACTTGTGAATATGTCCGAGCGCCACGTAATCCAGGCGCGGATCTTTGACCAGCGAACCTGAAAGCACCAGGTCACCGCCCAGCATGACGCTGCGTTCGGCGCCGTACTTGGCCCCTTGCACTGAGGCATGGGCGGTCAGTATGACTGGCAAGGAGGGGTCAATGTGGTCCAGCCACTGGCGAACCAGCTCACTCAAGCGGGTTTCCAGTTCACCGTAGATCTGGGTGGCATCCAGGTTGTTTGCTTGCAGAGAAGCCATCAACCCGGAGCGCGAGACCCAGGGCAATGCCAGTACCTGCAGGGGCAGGCCCTCAAGATCGCTGGGGTGCAGAAAAGATGGTCGTTGGATCACCCGTAGGTGGGGCACCTGCAACGTGTCAAACTCTTGCAGGGCATTGGCGCGCCCAACTGCCGGGCTTAGGTCATGGTTGCCGACCAGCATCAGGGTAGGAATTCCGGCGCTCGAGAGGCGCATGATCCGCCTTCCCCACTCGCGCTGGAAGGTCGGCGCCGGGGTGCGGTCCTTATAAGCATCCCCGGCAAAGAGCACCAGGTCCACGCGTTCAGAAATTGCAGTATCGATGATGGTATCTAACGCTTTAAGGAAATCCAGCACTCGCAACGGAAGCCCGCTCTGCGGGTCGTGTCGTCCGTGAGCCGCAATATCAATATGGGCATCGGCAAAGTGCAGGATGCGCAGCATTATGGATTGACTCCCCATTGGTTGAGCAGGTCCAATGCCGGTTGGAAACCGGGGTGATATTCCAGGCTCTTTTTCACATCTTCGATACCGCCAGCCACATCACCGAGCGCATATTTAGCCTGTCCGCGCCAGTAATAGGATTCCTCCAGGTATGGTTTCTGGGTCAGTTCTAATGGATCCAGGATCGAATTCGCCAATTTGATCACGTCCTGGTAGCGACCGGTATAAAAATAGGCGAAGTAAGGTGAGGTCTGGTACCAGGTGATGCGGTAAGGGCGCTTATCCTCTGATAATTCGGCCATCAAGCGATAAGCCTCGTCAAAGGCCTGGGCTGCGCCATTATAATCCTGCAGGCGTACTAGGCTGGAGCCGCGGTTGAACCAGGCAAAGAACAGGTCAGTTCCGCTGAGTTTATAGATTTCGTCCGAAGCGGTCTGGTAGGCGATGCGGTCAGCTGTGGTTGCGTCGGCGTAATCGCCAAGCAGAGATAGCACTGCCTGTTCGCGATCCTTGGGATAGATTACCAGGAACACAAAATCAAAAGAGCGCCATTCAGGCAGTAAGGTTTCATAAACCAGGTGGTAATCTTTACCGTCAGGAAAATACGAATCTTGCAGGATAAATTCCTGGGAGGCATCGTCATAGCCGGTGAGTACCTGGTAGTGACCCATCCAGGAGTATTTGCCGGTTAGAGTCTCTCGGATCCGGAAAGTGCCGATCTCGATCAACACTGGATAATGGTTGGCAAGCAGGTTTTTGAGCAACTTGAGGGTACCGCCGTAACGTAAAGTGGCGGCCAGGTCGGTTTTCTCCTCAACGTAGTTAACCATCTCATACGGCATGACGTTCTTATCTTGTTCGAACGGTTTAAGGTAGGCTGAGGTATCTTGCGCCTTGCCATTCCAGCCCCAATAAGTCAAGGCCATGGCTAGGTTTGCCGGGCCGCAGTTGTTCCACCCATAGTGCTGGTCGATATAGCGCACCCCTTCCAGCTTCACGCTTTCAGGCAACGGAGTAGGTGTGAATGTGGGGGTGGGAGTATCTTCTGGAACGTCGGGCGTGGAGGTGCTCGTTTCTGTTGGGTCAAGCGATGGGGTGAATTGCGCCATGGTCGCCTGAACCGCGGTGGCAACCTCAGCTTGCGGTACGAAGATCTCTTTTTCGGGAGGTCGGAGGAAATAAACGATGCGCGTCCGCCATTGATCCAGGTGCCAGGTTAGCCGGTCACGGACCGGCGGCAGGCTGATCGCCACCAGGCCCAGAGCAGCCAGGATTACCAATACCAATAATATTTTTTGTAAACTCTTTCCCATAGCAGTTATTATAACATCGCAAAAACCACCCCGAATTTGCTACTTTTTGAAACACCATTCGTAGATTGAGGTGAACAAAATATAGAAAAGGAGAATGGACATGAGCTTTTTGGGTAACCTGATCTGGTTGATATTTGGCGGTTTTGTAGCCGGGATGGGATATATCCTGGGAGGCCTGGTGACCTGCTTGACGATTATTGGTATCCCCTTTGGCCTGCAGACGATCAAGTTGGGTATTGCCACCCTGACGCCTTTTGGTTTGGAGATTACGGCGCGTGAGAATTCAGGCGGGTTCCTGGAGGGCCTGTTCAATTTGCTGTGGGCGGTTTTCTTCGGTTGGGAGATTGCCCTGGCGCACCTGGGGCATGGGTTGCTGCTGGCGATCACCATTGTGGGCCTGCCCTTTGCCAGGCAGCATTTCAAGCTGATTCCCCTGGCGTTGTTTCCATTTGGTAAAGATCTGCGATAAAAAAGGAGTGGATTTAATGGATCCACTCCTTATCTTCCTCAATCCGGGTTGGACTTAGACCTCTTTGCCGTCCTCATCGTCATCAGTGTCGATCTCGACTTCTGTCTCCTCTGGTCGACGCCTGATCCATAACAATAAGATCTGCCCATCCGGAGAATCGACTGAGCGAGCTGCCATAATCGGCAGGCGTTCTTCTAGCCCCATCGGGTTGCGGTAATGTAGGTACATGGGCTGCTGTGCGCTCCAGGTACGGTAGCAGCGCTCCACCAGAGCCGGGCCATTGAAGGTGCGCAGGCGGGTCAAGGCCACATCATATAAGAAGGGGCCTTCGGTGAGGCCCAACGCCCAACCGTCATCAATTTCTTCAAACTCAGGCGGTGGGCCTTCAATGATAGTGATCTTGTTATCCATTAATTACATTCTCCTGGATCAATCATACCATAAATAGATTGACATTTCCTTTACGATTTTGAAAGTGCTACCCACTGACGGGAGTCTTATAAAACGCAAATAATTTGTTTGCATGATTCCAATACCCAGGTCGTATGATAACCATCAGATGATTGACGGCATCAATTTGTAAAATCAAAACAGATCTTATTGGAAGGTTTGGAGGTTCAAAATGACACTTTATTTCACTCCCCCATTCTCTCGTATGGTCCGCCGGCACCTGGTCGAACCAGATTATAACATGATGGAATCGGAGATCGTTTTCCCGGTGGATGTCAAGGTCGAGGCTGATGGATATGTGCTCACTGCTTTACTGCCTGGTATCCGGCCGGAAGATCTGAATATCCAGATCACCGATGGCACGATTACGTTGCAAGGTGAGTTACGTCTCGAGCGCGGTGAGAATGAGCAATATTTGCTCAAGGAACGCCCCTCTGGTCGCTTCTACCGTACGTTGACTCTCCCCGATCCGCTGGACTCGAATCAGGCAGATGCAAACCTTGAGCTGGGTGTGCTAACTTTACGGATACCGAAGGCCGAGCAAGCTCGCCCGAAGACGATCAAAGTTATCAGCAAGTAAATTTTGGCAGGGTTCCCCTGTAAGGTGGGTTTTTGGAGGCCGGTTTACCCGGCCTCTTTATTTAACCTGAAGTGCTCTGGACGGGTGGGGGTTCTGGAGGCCCGGCTGTCTATTCTGGCCGGTTGGGATGATACGAGTAGATTGTCCACTCCCACGAAGTTCCCCCATCGCTGAGGGCGATGACCTCTCGGCTGTAATTTTTACAGATCCAGGCATAAACTTGATCCATTCCCTGGGGGATGAATACTTTTGTGCCATACCGCTTGCTCGCCAATTCTCTGAGAAAATCGGCCTCCAGCAGCCGGTCGCATTCCTCCGCCCTGGCAATATACAGAAGCGGTCGCGTATCCCCACCTGAGCCGATGATTAAACGCGGTGGGTGGCCTTGCAAGTCGCCCAGGAAGATGCCTGTTTCGCGCTTCCCGGTGAAATTCTTCAGGAAGAGTGAGCTGGTGACGAAATAACGGCTCGGGGATTGGCGCTGGCTAATGGTATAGACCATGGCATAATTGCCCCAAAAGAAGATGGGATCCTCCGGGGTGGTTGACGAGATCACATAATTTGAGATGGCATTTGCCCGCCGGTCCTGGCTGATATGGATTTTACTGGCTGATTCAACAGCTCCAAACGCCAGCAGGGGGATTGCCAGAACCATCGCCCAAAGGGTTGGCAGGATGTGCTTCTCACCAGGCGGTGGGGTGGAGACCAGGTACCAGAGAAAGAACGCTGCCAGGATGGTGATCGATGGAAAGACCGCCATGTAGTAGTGGCTAAAGTTATCCCCAGAAAGCGTGATCATGCCGATCTGCACCGGCAGGTCAAGCATCGCAATGACTAAGGGGAGAAACAATTTCGTCTGAGAACTGGACTGGTTAACCGAAAATCTTGCGTATAGCTTGTGGCGTAGCGGAGTAGAGACCCACAGGAGGCTCAGGAGGGTCAGCGTCAGGCCCATTCCGATGAGCATGCCCTGGTACATGCCAAGGTCTCCCAGGGTATAAAAGGTCAGGCCGCGCCGGAAGATGCCGTTATAGACCATGGCCAATCCAAGCAGAAACATGCCCCAACCCAGCCAGCGCCCGGTCACCATGCGCCTGGCGCGTTCATCGTATAACAGCAGGTAGGGAATAACCACCACCCAGGCCAGCAGTCCGATCATAAAGAACGGAGATTGCCGAAACAGAATGCCAATCGCGTGTAGAAATCCCTGGATCCGCTCGGGGGTCGAAATTCCCGAAAGGGCAAAGTTATAGGCAAAGGCCCCGTTCCAGAAATCCCCCCAGATCCCCTGAATGGCAAAAAAGGCGAACCACCCCAGCCAGATAGCGGCAAAGCCCACCCCCAGCCATAAGAGGTCAGTCAGCATGCGCCATTGCCGGGTCAAGGCTCGTTGTGCCAGGATCAGGCAGCCGACCGCCACCAGCAGCGCGCCCAGAGGCTGCTTGAAGGTCGAGGCCCAGCCTGCCAGCATCCCTGCCCAAAAGGCATCTCGACCAGGATGGCTGGAGGTTTCCCACTGGCTGAGCAAAACCAGCGCGCCGAATTGGAATGGCAGGGCATATTCTTCTGTCAGGTTGCCGCCCTGGTGGAAAAAGGTCAGGTTGAGCAAGAAAGCGGCTGTAGCCAGCGCGGCCGGGAGCTGCCCAAAGTATCTGCGCAGAAATCCCGCGCACAGCAACCCGGCAGAGGTGAGTGAAACCAGCTCCAATGCCCAGATTCCCCACCGGCTGCCCTGGCCCAGCGCCAGCCCAAGTGCATCCAGGTAGAAAATCGAAGGGGGTTTGTGGTCATACCGGTCGCGGTAAGGTAACTCCCCGTGGCGGATGCCATCCCCAACATATTGGAAGATCGAATAATCATTATCTGGGATGCGCATTAAGGGTGGGATGGCATAATACAGCGCAAAGGCGGAGAGCAACAAGATGCTGATCCACCAGGGAATGATTTTCAGCAATCTGGCCATCGATAACTCTTAGATTTCTCGAATTCCCTGGTTACTCGATACCGTATCCTTCACCAGGTTGCGGCCATAATATGACAGAGCCAGGAACAGCGAGCCGACATTGAGAATACCGCCTACCAGGAAGGGCAGTCCTGGCATCGGAGAGACTAACCAGCCGCCCAGTAGAGAGCCGCAGATCATGCTCAGGCTCCAGACCGCGTGCAGCAGACCGAATGTCGAAGGGTGTTCGGCCTTTGGAACCCCATCGTTGACCCATACGTACATAAGCGTCGATAGCGACCAGGCGGCTGCGATGCCGAGCACGCCGAAACCGAAGAGCCCCCACAACCTTCCGGCGCTCACCGTTAGTCCAAGTCCGGCGAGGATCAGGGCGGTGTAGGCCAGGAGCGTTGGGCGACGCGCTCCCCAGCGATCTACCGCCCGGCCTGCCAGCAACTGTGCCAAAGAAGCCACGATCAGGTTGGTCGTTCCGTATGCTGCCACCATCATCTTGCTGCCCGTTAGGCTGTTGATCAGCAGCGGAATCAGCATGATCAACATTCCATAGAATATCGTGGGCAGGCAGCGCAAGCCGACCAGCATTCGTACATTCGTTTGCCGGGCTGTATCAAGTACCCCCGACCAAAAGGACCGCAAAGATACCTGTTTCATTGTCTGATCCTGGAGGTGCCTCATCAATAGCGAGATGACCAGAATGGTTCCGAACGAGAGCGCCATTGCAGCCCTGGAGAAAGCGACAAAACCGTGCCCCTCGATTAACACGCCGGCAAACGGATTGCCGATTGCCCCACCGACCGTCATACTCAACGCGTAGAATGCCGCCAGTATTCCCAATGACCCGCGTCCGCTGATTCGGGTCAGGTAGCTCGCACCGCCGACCGTCACCAGAGCCATTCCTGCGCCGCCGAAGAACCAGAGCAAGACCACCAGCCCAAGCAAGGGCACCTGGAAGGCCAGGCTGCTCAGACCCGAGAGCGTCAGGCCACAAACCAGCACCCATTTGCTACCCAACTTGGCAGTGATAGCACCACCCAGCAGGGCGGTCACCATCCCTGCAATCTGTGCGCCAGCGACCAGACTCGAGATGGTCACTGGTTTCAGACCCAACTGCTCCTGTAGATAGATTAAGAAGAAGGCGAACTGGGGCATATCCCGCATTCCACTCGCCATCTGGACAAGGATTAACAGAATGGCAGGCAACCACGTTGCACTTTTCCATTTATTCCACTGGCGCAATAAGGGGTTACTCGTGAGGGGCATCATTCGAATGCTCTCCAAAGATTATATCTTACAACTCGGGAATTTATGGCTCGCTCGTGCTTTACAAACAAGCCCTGACCCCCAAGGTCGCATCTCTCTCCATTCCCGATTCCGACTCTCCACGCGGTGCCCTCGCGATTTCTACGCCCCCGCCATCGGAGCCAAATTCTCCAACCCCTGAAGGGGTTGGAGAGAAGCCAGAGAGGGGTATTTCTATCATTTCCAGGAGGCTCAATAACCCTGGTTGGCTTGCCCGCTACAATACCTCATTTTTTGAAACGCGGTACAATTAACTCTATGGATGAAATCAGCTTGCGAAATGCATTGGCAATGACACCGGTGAAAGAATTCCGTTATTTCCCGGAGACAGGCTCGACCAACGATGTGGCGCTGGAATGGGCCCAGGCTGGTGGGCCAGATGGAGCATTGGTGGTTGCTGATGCCCAGATTGCCGGGCGTGGCCGGATGGGTCGCACATGGTTTACCCCACCGGGTTCCGCTCTGGCCTTCAGTTTGCTGCTGCGTCCAACTCCGTCTGAGGTAGAGCACATCGCCCTTTTTGCGCCGCTAGGGGCCCTGGCGATCGCCAGCGTATTCGAGCAGCGCTACGGGATGCCAGTGTTGATCAAGTGGCCGAACGATATCCTGTTGGAGTGCTGCCGGCCGAATCCCGCAGGCCTTCGTAAGGCAGCCGGTATTCTGGTGGAGACTGTCTGGCAAGATAACCTTCCCCTGGCAGTGGTTGTCGGTGTTGGTATCAATGTTGCACCGGAAGCAGTACCGCCCGACGACCAGGTGATCTTTCCAGCCACCAGCGTGGAACAAGCCCGCTTCTCCGGAGATACCCGACCTTTAAAGATAAAACGCGAAGAACTGCTGGCTGTGTTATTGAACGAGATGTTCACCTGGCGGGAACAACTGGGCAGCCCGGAGTTCTTTATCGCCTGGGAACGTCGCCTGGCATTTCGCGGTGAATTGGTTTCTATCGAGCAGCCCGGGAAGCCGGCGTTGACCGGTCGTTTGCTCGGTTTGGATCCAGATGGCAGCCTGCGCTTGCTTGTAAAGGATGAACCGATTGGGGCACAGGAGCAAAATATCCTGAGTATTAAAGCCGGGGATGTCACGCTACGTCCGGCTCTTTAATGGACTTCTTGGGTTGAAATCAAATAAGGCTGGCCCATTCAATGGGAGGTAAACATGTTTGAAGATCTGCGCAAATCTGCTGAGGGAAGTTACGAGGAAGAGCCCGAACCCACCCCCGAAGAACAGCAAGCTGGCAGGCGCTTCAGGCTTTTCCAGGGCGATCTTTTGGGAATGACCGCGCCTCAGCGGTTTGTCGTCATCCTGATGCTTCTGATCCTGACCTGTGTCCTGGGGTCGTTCTGCCTACTGCTTTCTGGCAAGGTGGTGCTGCCGTTTTAGTGCCCCTCTTTCCTGCTTCCCTGGATCGCAATCTCCGCTTTGGCGCGATTCATCTGGTTGAGGAAGCAGGCTCTTCCTCTTCGGGTGCGGCGGATTGATCCTCGTCTGTGATGCGCGCCAGGGAGGCCACCCGGTCACCTTCCGTTACAATCATCAGCCGCGTGCCGCGTGTCGCCCGCCCCGCAGTGTCAATCTCCTTCACTTTCAACCGTAAGACCATCCCACCACTTGATATCACTGTGATTTCATCTTCCTCCTGGACGACCCGCGCCGCCGCCACGGGTCCAGTCTGGGGCAGGTTCTTTTGAGCGGTCGTTGCCACTCCACCCGTTGCCCGCCCCTTCGTCGGGTATTCCTCCAGCTTTACGCGCTTTCCATAGCCCTTTTCGGTGACCACCACCAGGTAACCGTCCGGTTCAATCACCTCCATCGAAGCCACCTGGTCTTTCTTTTGCAGCTTGATCCCCGCCACGCCGCCCGCTTGTCGGCCCATCGCGCGCACCTCGTTCTCGTCTATGCGTAATGCCATGCCCTGCTGCGTGACCAGGATTACCTCATCCTTGCCACTGGTCAGGCGCACCCAGCCCAGCTCATCTCCCTCCTCCAGGCCAATCGCTACCAATCCAGAGGGACGCACGCTGGCAAATTCGGAGAGCGCCATGCGCTTGACGCGGCCCATGACCGTCGCCATCGTGCAATAGGCAGCAGATTCGAAATCCGGCACCGCCACCGCCGCGGTGATGCGCTCATTGGCTTCCAACGCCAGCAGGTTCACGATCGGGATGCCGCGGTCGGTACGGCTGGCATCCGGGATTTGGTAAGCTTTCTCCGAATAGACCTTGCCCCGGTCGGAGAAGAACAGGATGGTGTGCAGCGTGCGGGCATGGATCAGCACCAGGACCTCGTCCTCCTGGCGCATCGCTTGCCCGGTCACCCCGCGCCCGCCCCGCCCGCGCGCCCGGAAGACGCCCGGTGACATGCGCTTGATATAGCCCCGCTGGGTGATGGAGATCAGGATCGGCGCGTCGGCGACCATGTCCTCCTCCTGAATGTCTTCACTGACCTCCACAGCGATCCGTGTCCGGCGCTCGTCGCCGTATTTTTTCGTCAGATCCTCCAGGTCCTGGCGGATGACGGTCAGCATCTTTTTGGGATGGTCAAGCAGGTCCTCCAGGTGAGCAATGCGCGCCAGCGTCTCATGTTGCTCGTCCTCGATCTTCTGGCGTTCCAAAGCAGCCAGGCGACGCAATTGCAAGTCGAGGATGGCCTGCGCCTGGGCTTCGCTGAGCCTGAAGCGCTTCATCAGCCGGTCGCGAGCCTGCTCGGCATCTGGCGACTGGCGGATGGTCTGGATGACGTCATCCAGGTTGGCCAGGGCGATCAGCAGCCCTTCCAGGATATGGGAACGAGCGCGAGCTTTCTCCAGCTCGAATAGCGAGCGGCGAGTGATCACCTGCTGGCGGTGCTCCAGGAAGATCTGCAGGGCGCGCTTGATCGAGATCAAGCGCGGCTCGTCATTCACCAGCGCCAGCAGGTGCACGCCGAAGGTCGATTGCAGGGGGGTGAACTTATAGAGCTGGTTGAGCACCTTTTTAGGCTCAGCGCCGCGTTTCAGCTCGATCACGATGCTCATGCCGCGCCGGTCGGATTCATCCCGCAGGTCTGCGATGGCATCGATCTTATCCTCTCGCACCAGCTCAGCGATGCGCTCGATCAGCGAGGTCTTGTTCAACTGGAAGGGTATCTCGGTGATGATAATGGCATACCGACCGCCCTTGATCTCCTCGATGTGCGCCAGACCGCGCAGCACCAGCCGGCCGCGCCCGGTGGAGTAGGCCTGCAAGATGCCCTCGCGGCCCACGATCACCCCGCCGGTGGGAAAATCCGGCCCGGGCAGGCGTTCCATCAGCTCCTCGACCGTCACTTCGTCGATCTCGTCGTAGTGGTCAATCAGGTAGATGAGGGCAGCGTTCAGCTCGTTCAGGTTGTGGGGCGGGATATTGGTAGCCATGCCCACCGCGATGCCCGAAGAGCCGTTCAGCAGCAGGTTGGGGATGCGTGATGGCAGAACGGTCGGTTCTTGCAGTGAGCCATCGAAGTTATTCACAAAGTCCACCGTGTTCTTCTCGATGTCCTGCAGCATTTCCTCAGCCAGCGCCCCCAGCCGGGCCTCGGTGTAACGCATGGCAGCCGGCGCGTCGCCGTCGATCGAGCCGAAGTTGCCCTGTCCATCGATCAGCGGGTAGCGCATGGAAAAATCCTGCGCCATGCGTGCCATGGTATCGTAGACAGCCATGTCGCCGTGCGGGTGATACTTGCCCAGCACCTCGCCGACGATGCGGGCGGATTTTTTGAAAGCTGTGTTGGCGCGGATGCCCATATCCTGCATAGCGTACAGGATGCGCCGGTGGGCGGGCTTCAACCCATCGCGCGCATCCGGCAGCGCCCGGGCGACGATCACGCTCATGGCGTAATCGAGGTAGGCGGTGCGCATCTGCTGGTCAATATCTACCGATTGGACAGTTCCGATTTCCATAGTCGTTCCTTAGAGAAGGTGTTGGGAATCCACCATGGGCAAGGGCGAAGCGGTTCATTGATTAAAAGCGATAATGAATAAACCTGGCTTCGCTCGTACTTTGAGGTAACCCCATAGCACCTGAGTGAGTGTAATGAATCTTCACAAGATGGTGATTATACCAAAAAGCCCCTCACATGGATGCCGACCAGATAAAGAGGTATAACAGAGACAAACCAAAATTCCCATCTATGACAATTGTCATCCAAAACACAGATCAATTTCAGTAATGCTCCATTCTTTCGCCGCAATATAATCATTCTAGGGGATTGGAATGCTAGGTTTTTTGGAGGATCACAACCCCGGCCCACAAGTGAGCACCCGCTCGCTGGCTGACTCGCGCGGCCGCACACTGGGGGTGATCCCCGACCAGGGGCCCAAGGTGACCTATGGCTACAGTGAGCTGGACCAGCTCACCCAGGCTGTCTACGGCTCAGCCACCACCACCATCAGCTACGACTTGGGCGGGCGCAAAATAAGCATGACCGACGCCGATATGGGCACCTGGACTTACGGCTACGACTCGCTCGGCAAGCTGACCGGCCAGACGGATGCCCGCGCCTGCACCACGACCCTCACCTACGATGGGCTCAACCGGCTGACCGGCAAGAGCTACAGCGGCTGCCCGAGCACCCCGGGAGTGACCTTCACCTATGATCAAGGCACTGGCCAATTGGGCTACCGCACCGGGATGGCGATGTCGGATGGCTCGGTCTCGGTCACCTGGAGCTACGATGCCCGCGGCCGGCTGGTGGACGAGAGCAAGGCCATCAACGGCATGGGGACATACCACAGTCAATGGACCTACAACTCGGCCGACCTGCCCTCTACCATGACCTATCCGGCTGACAACGCCAATAACCTGGGTGAGACGGTCACCTATACCTATCTCCCGCAGATGGCACTGGACAGCCTGGTGGGTCAATCCACCTACCAGCAGAGCGCCACCTACGATGCGGCGGGGAGGATGATCACCCAGGTGCTGGGCAGCAACGTCATCCAGGTGGGACGCAGCTACTACCCCTGGAAGACCAGCTACGGGAATGGCAACAGCGAGGGGCGACTGGCGACGCTGACGGCAACCGGCTCAGGGACGCTGCAGAACCTGGCCTACCAGTACGATTCCAACGGGAACATCGGCAGCATCCTCAACAACCGCGACAACCCGGTTGAGACGCAGAGCTTCAGCTACGATCGCATATCACGGCTGCTCTCGGCCAGCGCCAACGGTTCGAACGGGCCCTACAGCGAGAGCTACACCTACGACGCCAACACCGGGAACCTGGCATCCAAGGGCGGGGTGAGCTACACCTACTCGGCGCAGCACCCGCACGCTGTGCAAAGCCTGAGCAACGGCAACAGTTACGCTTATGACAATAACGGCAACATGACGACGCGCACGGTCGGCGGGGTGGCGTACTCCCTGGCTTACGACGCCGAGAACCACCTGGTGAGCGTCTCGGGCGGCGGGATGAGCGCGGCTTTTGTTTATGATGGAGACGGCCGGCGGGTGAAGTCGACGATCAGCGGGGTGACGGTGGCCTTCGTGGGCAGCTACTACGAGTACCAGGGGACGACGACGCGCAAGTACTACTACGCCGGGGGGCAGCGGGTGGCGGTACGCGAAAACAGCGTGCTCTACTACCTGCTGAGGGACCATTTAGGATCAACGAGCATCACGACCACGGCGGGCGGCAGCCAGGCGGGGGAGATGCGCTACAAGGCTTTTGGTGAAGTGCGCTACTCGAGCGGCGGGACGCCGACGAAGTACACCTTCACCGGGCAGTACAGTGACAGTTACATTAACTTACTCTGGTCTGGCTCAAGGTGGTATGATCCAACGCTAGGCCGGTGGCTCCAACCCGACTCGATTGTACCAGATAAAGGTAATCCACAAGGGCTAGATCGCTATACTTTTGTAGCCAACAATCCTGTCAAATACGTTGATCCAGGAGGCCATTGCTGGGGAGTGGCAAGTGGATTGCGCGGTGTTCCAACTTATGATACCACCTGCCAGAACTTGGATATGGCTCTCTCTATTGTTCAGCATCCAGAAGCGAGCGCTGCACAAAGAGCTGAAGCGGGGGCATATATCGCAGCAGAGGGACTGGCACATGGAGCTTTAGCAACCGGAGTTGTATTACTGGGCTGTGCAGTCATTGGGCCAACTTGTACCAAAGTTGTTGAAGGTGCGCTAGGTATTGGGACGGCAGCTAGTGCGGATGGGGATCCAACCAACGAAGCCCTTGCCGCTGCCAAAACTGCTGAAAGCGTAATGGATAAACTTTCCCGATATTTATTAAACCCGGATCATCCCCGGGGAAGCACGATGGCAGCCTGGTATGAAAAAGCCCTTGGGTTTACCCAAAAGAATATGGGTGACCTGGCAAAACAAATCGTTTTTGATCCCAAAACCGCTTATGTAACTGAAGTCACCCGATTCGGTACCAAATACAACCAAATTATATCCGTTACAGGAGCCAATGGCAAAGTGGTTGATGTGGTAGTCGCCTGGATAGAACTAGCCGATGGAACTATTAAACTTGTAACTACAGTACCCGCAAAATGATATAAGGGAGTAATATGTTTCAAGAGTATGAATTGGTTCGATTAAAGAGAGACATACCTGAGCGGAATCTGCTGGCTGGTGCTATTGGAGTAGTACTAATGATCTATAATGAGCCAAATCTCCCTAGAGCATATGAAGTTGATTTCTCAAACGTTGAGGGTAAAATGCTAACCACCATAACATTGTATGAAGAAGATATCGAGAGAATGGGAGAATTGTGAAGTGAAAGGCGAACAAACTGATTTTCAGCAGTTCGCCCGCCTTCCGTTTTGGGGTACTTTGATTATACAACACCCTGATCCGAAGAGAACCCTCTAATTCTCTTCGGTTCAGATCAGCACCTTAACATCCTCCATATTCATTGGCTTTTCGGCCAGGGCGGCAATTCCGGCCCGCAAGATCCGCACCACTTCAGCCTGATCCGGAGTAAGAGCGCCAGAGCGTAAAGAGTCCACCAGGGCCAGGAGTTGCCCGAGGACCGGCGGCTGCGTCAACCGGTCCTCAGGCAGAGCCAGCCGGCTTTCTACCAGGGCCATGGCTCGGTAGTAATCGGCGGCCAGCGTGCCATCGTATAAACGGGCATAACCGAGGGTCGTATCGATCGATTTATGCCCAAGCAAGGCCTGTACACTGACGGCCGGCGCCCCGCAGTTCAGGAGCAAGGTTGCGCAACTGTGGCGAAGCTGGTGCGGTGTGATATGAACCCCACAGCGGAAACCATAGGTGTGCAGCCGCTGTCCACAATAGAAACGGCTCAAGGGGATGTGGCGAAAGACAAACACGTTCTCAGGCAAGGCCTCGACGCATCCGCGCACACATAAATAGTCCTTGAGAGCGGTGATGCAAGCCTGGCTCAAGAAAACGATGCGATCTTTCAAGCCTTTGGACTGCTCGATGCGTATACAATGGCGCTCCCAATCCATATCAGTGAAGCGCAGGCTACGAACTTCGCAGGTGCGCAAACCGCTGTGAAGCATGAGCAGGAACCAGGCCAGGTCCATCTTTCCGAGGCGGGCCTGACCGAGATGGGTCGAAGCGGCCTGAGCCTGGATGGCCTGCTGTACTCTACTGAGCTGCTCGGGAGGCACATCCCTGGGGATTCTCCTACCCTCGTCCAATTTGTCGATCAAGAACATGCGCTGGCAGACTGGCCAGCCGCGTTCCTCAACAAAATGCAGGAAGCGGAGCAGGCAGTGCAGCTCATCGTTCGTAGTTTGAGGGGTGATCCCGCCTGCCAGCCGGTAGTCCAGGTACTCATACCAGCGTTCCGGCGTCAGCCTGGCCGGTTCTTCCAGGGGAACATGCGCCTGGATGAAGCGGAGTGGCCTGGTCAGAGTGCTTAGGGCTACGATGGTTTTCTCGTGCTTTCGCTCTGGCCTCCAGGAGCGCATACAGGATTGCAGGAAGGGGTGGATTTCATTGGAAACCCAGGCTGGAAGGGAGCCCAGGTAGAAATCCCAGCGGATGATCTTTTCCTTGGGTGGTTTATCCTGGCGGAGTCGCAGGTATTCGGACAGCTTGAGCAAGCCTTTGTGATAGTCATGCTTGGTTGAGTCCTTGAGAGGGCTTTCCTGGATATGCTGCCAGACCCGCTCGATATCAGCATCGGGGTCGATCACCCAATAGGGTTGGTCAAGATAGCCAATGGCTTGCCTGGCAGCCACACCGTAGAGTCCAACGGATGTCAGCTCATACCCCGTATCAAACAGCCATTGGCGGAAACTGCTGTAGAAGCCTTTGTTTTCCTCTGACCATTCTCGAAAGCGGCGGACCTGGGGATCATTGGGCTTGGGGCTTTTGAAGTGAAACCTGCGTTTACCACTTCCCTGACTCATAACTGCCTCCATCCAAGGGCAGCCTGCGAAGCACTTCTTGCATGGCTGCCTGGTAATCGGCCTGGACCTGGACATCCGAAATGTGCAGGTAGATTTCTGTGGTGCGCAGCCGGGCATGCCCCAGCAGGCGCTGGATGGTCGTGATAGGCACCCGGGCTTCAGTCATATGGCGTCCAAACGTGTGGCGCAACTGATGGCAGGTGACCCGGATCCCAGCCTGGCGGCAGTAGGTCATCAGGCGCTTTTGGATGCCGGTAACGCTCAGACGCTGGTTGAAGCGATTGAGGAAAACGGCGTCATCTTTGCTCTTGGGGCGGATGTCCAGCCAGACTTGCAAGGCAGCCAGGGGTTGCGAGGAGAGGTAGGCTACCCGCTGACCGCCGCCCTTCCCATGCAGCCACAGGCGGGGCAGGCTGCCGTGGGCAGGATCAAGGTATAAGTCGTTGAGCGAGAGGTTGCGAACTTCACCCACTCGCAGACCGCAGCGCAGCATAAGCAGAAACATGGCCCGGTCCCTGGGACCGCTGATCACTGTAAAGAGCTTCTCTACCATTGGATCCTGAATATCCCGCGGAAGCCGCTCTCCCAGCCGGATGAAATGTCGCTTGGGGATGACCGGATTTTTTGGCGCATCATCGATCTCAATGGCCAAAAAGTCGTAGAAGGAGCGTAGGGCTGCCAGACGGCGGTTGATGGTGGCAAAGGCATAGCCCTCCACTCGGCTTTGGTCGATGAAGACGTCGATGTCGGCAACTTCCACATCGCCGGGTGGTTTGCCCAGCCGGGCAAAGAAAAGCTCCAGGTCATTGACATAGTGGATAGGGGTGCTGGCATATGGCGCCTTGCGACGCAGCCATTTCTGAAATCGGTGAATTTCTGGTAACATGGTAATACCTCCTGGTGATGAAATGGGTTCGAACTGGGTCGGTTCTGTTTCCAGATTACCACCAGGAGGCTTCCCAGGGCAATATATACTAATTCGGACTAAACTTGGATGTTAATGTAAATGTGGCCGATTTTGGACTGCTGTTCTACAATGCAAGGTGGTATGACCCCGCCCTGGGCAGGTTCACCCAGGCGGATATCCTCATCCCTCAGCCGGGCAATCCGGCCAGTTGGGATCGATATGCCTACGTACTGAACAGCCCGGTCGATCTCGCCGATCCTTCAGGACACGACCCCTGGTGGTGTGGGGGAGATCAGTTCTGTATTGCAAGTCATTACGCACAGACAGGTTATATGCCGAACGAGGATCAGGCGGAGTCTGATCCAGTAAAACTTGATACGAGCCATAAGGGAATGGCTGGAAAAATAAGAGAATTATACAATCGCTACAAATATTTCCCTGGATGGTGGAATGAAAAGGGGAAGAAATCGTTGACTGAACTGGATTTTTTGAAGCTCATGCTTGCTTACGAATTTAAAGGGTTGCAAGACTTATCATCTAAAAAGATAGAACAATTGGCGCACGGAACCACACACTGGTTCAACTCCAGATGTGCTTCCTTTACTGCAGGAGGGATATGCAGTGGTGTCTCGCCGAACGCGATTTTCAACTTCTTAGTAGCCTCCCAATCGACTCAATACCGGGTTTCCGATGTAATTGATAAGGGGATGATCCTAATCAGAGTCACGGATCCCAAGGGAGTGAACCTTTCTCTTGCCGAAATCATCGTTGACAGCATTATATATCCACCTGACCCCGAGTGGAAAAGAGGTGGAGTGAATTTTTCCGATTTGATTCCTCTTAGCCATCCTTATACGTGGGGCAATCGATCTCTCTTCAGTATCGATCCCCCAAGAGTGGTATGGAAATGGGGAACAGGAGATTATTTTGTGTTATTAGATGTTGAAATGTCACATTATATGGAGAATTTTAAAATAAACTAAGCATGACAATTCGGCCTTGAAAATCAAAAGAAGTTCGAGAATAGTAAAAATGATCAGGAACTATAGGCCCTACATCAAGTATTCCTTGTATAGCCTATTCATATTGATATTGACGGCGTGTTCTGCCATAAATCAACTGTCTCCTATTCCGCCAACCATCACCGAATCACCTTCTCCATTCCTGGCTCCGGTCACCGCCACGACAACTCACAGTCCTCTGCCTACCCAAACACCCTCCTCTACCCCGGTGATCACTTCACCTTCTCCAGCACCTACTCGAACAGAGCCTCCACCGACCCTGGTGAAGCGGGACTGTATTCCTAGCACGCCAGGTCTTCGCAAGGATGCGAAAATCAATGGCGTCATAGTCATGGAAGGTTATATCAATCAACAATCTTATCTTTTGAATATGGCTTCCGGCAGAAAGATATTCCTTGCTCAAAATCCGAGAGAGGGTTTGATGTTCTTTGCTTCCTCATCCAACCGAACTTTTGTGGCTTACATGAAACCCAGTATCAACCCTGCTGAATCCAGATTGGTAATCATGAAAGCCAATGGAATAATAGTTAAATCCCTTCCTTGGGAAGAACCCTGGCGGCAGATTGCCGGGTGGCTGGACGAGAATCGCCTGTTGATCAGTCTAAGAAAAGGTGAGAGGAACGACTCTCAAGCGGATTCACTGATCATCCTAAATCCTTTTACAGGTGAACAACTGGAACTGCTATCAGATTATCCAGGGATGTATCTTGTCAATATAGATTGGTATGGTGTAGGATGGGGAGGTTTTGCACATAGTGGAACCGTATATGATCCTTCACTGACCCGAGTGGTGTACTATAAGGACACCTTTGGAATTTCATTACTTGATTTGCAGACCAGGCAAGAGCTGGTTCATCTGCCGGGGGGAAAGGGTAATGGACCGATATGGCGACCCGACGGCAGCGGGTTTATCATTAACCTTCCAGAGCCTTCGGTGAGGCAGGAATCAGCTGAGGGTAGCCAGTGGTACGAAGACCAGAATGGTAGTTTGTGGTACGTCAACCGGGATGGAGTGGTCAGACAATTGACCAATCTTCAGTCTTATGCCACCAGTTATGATATTCAAGGATATCAGTGGAGCCCCGATGGACGGCAGGTGGCCTTCCGTTTATTGGCAAAGACATCCAGCCCCTATCCGGATATCTATCCGGATACTGATCCGCTATCTTTAAACCGCCTGGCTATTCTGGATATGGAAACTGGGGTGATCACCGACACCTGCATCCCGGCCGGAGAAAGCCAATGGGATGTAATCTGGTCGCCTGACGGACATTATATTCTGGTCGATGATTTTTATCAGAATAGCTGGCCTCAGAAAGGTCGTGCGTTCCTGGTAAGTGTCAACCAAGGGTTTGCAATGCAGGTGGCCGAAAACGTGGTCCCCGTCGGTTGGTTGAAAGATAATTAGGCAACGACAATGGCTGGTCAGGCTGACAGTGGTGATGCCAAGGCCTCGTTGAAAAAAGCTGGTGCATGTTCCGCAAAGCTAAAACTCTACTTTGTTGCATAAGTTTCTTCCTCTGCATCGTTGCCTGCCAGGCTGGCATTTCACCCTCCCCCAGCCTAACCTGGACAAGAATTTCCCCTTCATGCACAAAGACCGCCAGCGGCCTGAGCGCCAGCTTCGTGTACGATGGGGATGGCAAGCGGGGTCATCCAGCGCAAACCAGGTAATACAGGGTCTAGATCACCTAGTGTATAGGGCGAGAAGTACGCTTCTTGGTTCAGAGATTACGCGGGGAATAAGATCACGGGTAGAGATCAAGAGGGATTACCGGCCTCTTAATCCAGACCGTGAACCCCTGGCGGGAAGCTCTCCGCAACTTGTTACGCGCAATGTACAACGCAAGCTCACTAATGCCTGCAATCTGGGGGGGCTTCCATGCAAGGCTATCAGGCGATACGATTATCCTTTTGCCTTCGTTAAAAGAAAAGGCTTAATGTTCTTATCCAATATCCTCGCCATGTCTGCCGACTGCGTTAGCGGGCGGCAGACATGGCGAGGATGCCCGGGTAAGAAGATTAAATTGGGACTTCCAAAACCGCACAGTGGCACCTAGAAGACGAAGTACACCTTCACCGGCTATTGCTGTTAAAAACCAGCAGCTCTTGACCTCTCTGTGCCATTCTGGCAGCCAAACAACTTTGCAACGAACTTCGCTTTAATTAACTTGCGGAGTTGCGCAGTTGGCTCTCTCTATTGGGGATCCTCCATTGCCTCCCGCCCGGGGCTTGGGATGGTTTTCCGGCACCAGGATCGTCTTCCCCTGGCGCTTCTCAGTCTTGTCTGCATGGGTATATCTTGCTCGATTCTCTTCTACGGGTAATCCTGGATTGCCATGTTTTTGAGCGGCGAGAAGCTGCGGCGATGGATCGCTGTTGGCCCCAGCAATTCCAGCGCCTGGTGGTGGGCGGCGGTTCCGTAGCCCTTGTGCCGGGCAAAGCCGTAGCCGGGATATTCTCTATCTAGCTCCTGCATCAGCCCATCCCGGGCCGTCTTGGCCAGCACCGAGGCGGCTGCGATGCTCAGGCAGCGCACATCTCCCTTGATCAGCATGGTCTGTGGCAGCCTGACTTCCGGCAGGCGCACCGCGTCGATCAGCAGGTGTTGGGCTGGCTGGTGTAGCTCCTGCAGGGCACGCTGCATCGCCAGCCGGGTCGCCGGCAGGATGCCAAGCGCATCGATCTCCTCCGTCCAGGCGAACCCCACCCCCCAGGCCTGTGCCACGCAGCGGATCTCACCTGCCCACAGGTTGCGTTGCCTGGGCGTCATCTGCTTGGAATCGCGCACTCCCCGCAGGCGCTTCAACAGCTCCTCGCCGGGGGGCAAAATGACCGCTGCCGCGGCCACCGGCCCGGCCCACGCGCCCCGCCCGGCCTCGTCCAATCCTGCCAGAAAGAACTTGCCGGATTGCCAGAGTGGAGTTTCCAGGGAGAGATCAGGCGAGATGCGCATAGGTTAATAGTGTGATATTCAGCATGTGGATGGCTGCTCGATAGCCTGACCCAGCTTCCATTGGTCCCATTGCCTAACTGGGCTCATCTCAACCAGGCCAATTTCCTGTATATGCCCCTCCAGAGGCAAGGGCAGTCGCTGCGTAATTTCCAGCGCTTCGTTCAGGCGTGCGCCGTTGAAATCGGTCGCCAGCCCGCAGTGCGGAATCCAGCGCCCGGGCCGATAGTGGTCGAAATTGGGCAGCTCTCCCAGGTCGTCCAGCGTCTGGTTGGTTGCCGCATGCAGCTCAAGCATTGGCCGGGTGACCACCGGGCCCAGGAAGATGACTGGCTGCGGAGTAGTAAAGATACCCTGGTATTGGAAGGAGAGGGTCAGCGCTGCGTGGCTGGCGGCCAGCTCCGCCAGGCGTCGCCTGGCCTCTGGCAGATCCAGGGCACGGTAGATTGCCAGTGTCAGGTGCGGGCGGTTGCCCGAGCCGTGCAGGTAAGGGGCCACGCCGCTTTCCGCCAGCTCGCTCCACACCTTACGGATGGCAGTATCCGTTTGGGGGTCAAAAAACAGGTGGATCGCATAGGCGTGGAAACCCAGCCGAGGATTCTTGGCCAGCAGGTCGAAAGTGACCTTTGCTTTCGAGCCTGATTCCTGTGGGTTGCGCGCCACCATCCGGTAATCATTCTTCTGGAAGGCGCGCCGGCTGCGCGGGTTGTAATCGGCGATATCCACTGCAAAGACGTAATCAGCCCCTTCCCGGTTGAAGGCCAGCTCGGTCAGCAGGCGGATCGCTTCTGTGCCGATTCCCTGGCCCCACAGAGATTTTTCGCCAATCAGCAGGTCAATTCTGCGCAAGTCGTAGCCGGGGTATTGAGAGAGGATCCTTTCCAGGTTCATGCGCTGCAGCCAGCATTCCCCTACCGGGCGGCCTTCAATTTCGATCATGAAGCACAGGGCATTTTGTGAGACCGACCGATAGATCGCTTGGATCTCCTCCAGGCTGTAGGCTTGCACATCATCGCCTTCCGAATAATAGAGAACCTCAGGGTCGCTGTTCCATTGCAAGAGGATGGGCCAATCCACTTCGGTCAGTGGGCGCAAGGTGAGTCGCTCACTTTTGAGGAGGATGTCGTGCGTCCTGAGTACCATTTTCGCGACCCTCTAGCCGTGGATGCCCCGTCGCATGAGCAGCAGGTACACACCGAGGAGGATCAGCGCCAGCGATCCGGTGTTGCCGATGAAGCTCAGGGCGTTATGGGGATCCCCGCCAATATAGAGTCCCCAGCCGGTCATCGCCAGCACACCAGCCGGGATAAGTGGCCACCAAAGGAAGCGCGGCGTCACCCGCCTTGAGAAGAAAGTCACCAGCCCCCAGCCCAGCGCAAACCCGACCAGCATCACACCTGTGCGAGCCAGAGGATTCAATTCGCCGGGGGTAGCCCAGCCCAGGTAGACCCCTGGCGCCAGCCCGACCAGCAGGCTGCCAGGGATGATCAACCCAAACAGTCGGCTGGCTAAGCCCCACAGCAGGAAGGCCAATCCCAGCCCCAGGCCGATATACAGGATAAAATCCAGCAACCGCAGCCTGGAGAATAGTAAAACCGCCCCGCCGCTCGCCAGCGCACTGCCTGGAATGAGCGCCCACCAGGCCACCGGTGCGCCGAACAACCGCGAGAGCAGTGTGATCAGCAGCCAGCCGCAGCCAAATGCCAGCAGAAGCCAGCCCATCCGCTCGATCCCGCTCAGCCGGAAGAAGGGACTGAGCGCCAGGAAGATGCCCACCCCCAGGCTGGTGAAAATGGAACCTGCCACCATCCACCCCCATTGCTGTACTCGTAAACCGCCCGCCAGGAACAATAAGCCCAGCACTGGTAAGATCATCAAGGAGAGCCAGCCGGTCTTCAGGAACGAATCGATGAGAATTACCCCGCCGATCAGGATCAGCAGGATGCCTGTTCTCACTCGCCAGTCGCTGCGGAGAGCCAGGCGTGGCTTGGTTTCTTGGGTGGAGTCAGGATGTGTGGTTGCCATGAGGAACCCTTATTTCTTGAACAGTTTAGCAATGCCCAGCTCGCGCGCCTTGAGCACCGCCTGCATGCGACCTTTCACGCCCAGCTTCGAGAGGATTTTGGTCAGGTGGTTCTTGACCGTTCCCTCGGCGATGACTAGCATGTTGGCAATCTGTTTGTTGCTGGCGCCAGTCGCCACCAGGTTGAGCACCTCGATCTCGCGGTCGGAGAGCGTCTCACCTGGCGTTTCGGATTGAACCGGAGCCAGTTGCGAAAGGCGTGAGAACTCAGCCACCACCTTGGCGGTGATGGAGGGCTGTAGAAAGTATTCGCCGCGCGCCGCTGTCCGGATGGCTTCGAACAGCTTCTCCGAGGAGGCATCCTTCAGCAAATAGCCGACCGCCCCGGCGCGCAAACCCTCGAACACGAATTCGTCGTCGTCGAAGGTGGTCAGGATGATCACCCGGCAATTGGGTAATGTGGCTTGCAGCCGTCGCGTGGTCGATACGCCATCCAGAACCGGCATGCGCAGGTCCATCAACACCACATCTGGTTGGAGCTGCACAGCCAGGCGCAGAGCTTCCTCGCCGTTGCCAGCCTCGCCGATCACCTTGAAATCCGGCTGGACGGAGAGCAGGGTGGTCAACCCTTCCCTGAAAAGGACCTGGTCATCAACGATCAGAATCTGGATCGGGAGTCTCATTGTGGCACCATGATTTTCAATGTAAATCCCTGGCCTTCACTGGATTCAACGTTGAACTCGCCGTTGAGCAGTTGCACCCGCTCGCGCAAACCCAGCAGTCCGAATCCCTCCTGGCTCTCGGCAGGGTTTGAGCTGCCCACTCCATCGTCGTGCATGACCAGTTGGACGTGCTGCGGGTTCGAGTAATCCAGGGTCACCCAAAGTGTTGTGGCGTGGGCGTGTTTGCAGGTGTTGTTCATCCCTTCCTGGGCGGCCCGGAACAAGGTCAGTTGGGCCTGCGGAGAGAGCGCGTAGGGTTGTCCGATCACCTTCATTTCTGAGCGCAGTCCGACCACCTCGCCGGACTTGAGGACTCCTGCGATGCGCTGCGCCAGCGGCAGGTTCTCATCGGGAGTGGAGCGCAGCGCGGCGACCGAGCGGCGCACATCAACCAGTGCCTCCTGAGTCAGGTTTTGGGCGGTTTGCAAGGCTTCCGCCGCCCGCTTTGGTTGCTCGGCAGCAACCGCCCGCGCCGCCTGGATTTGCATATGAATGGTGGTCAGATAGTGCCCCAGACCGTCGTGGATTTCGCGCGCCAGGCGGTTGCGCTCCTTGGCGATGGCCAGTTCCTCTACCTTGAGGGCATATTCGCGCAGGCGCTGGTTGGCGCTCTCCAGCTCGTTCACCAGGCGCACTACCTCGCTGCGCGATTTTTCCTCACTGACAGCCATTTGGGTGAACGCGATGATGAAGATTTGCCCGGCAGCAAAGGTGGCGATCCCGCTCATCACTGCCGACCAGCCCTGCGTGGCCAGGCTGACGGAAGCGATATAAGAGATTGCCACCAACAGGTTGACCGCCGCCATCCAGGCCTGCGGTAGCAGTAGGACGCTCTGCCCGGCCAGTGGCAGGAGCAGCATGGCATTATAACTGACTGCCTTGCCCAGGTAGACCATCCAGCCGCCCAATGGAATCTGCACCGCGAAATAAGCGATCTGCAAAGGTAGTGAACCGGACCGGACACAGAATGTGTAGCCATAGGTGCCCAGGGCGATATAGGCTGTACCGAGCATGATCATCAGTGCCAGGTTGACCAAAGAAATATCCGGTAGAGCACTGAAGGTTGCCAGGTAGGAGGCCAGCACCACCAGAGCAAAGGCAATGTTGATTCCGCTGCCGGTGGTGATCGGGCGCTTGGGGAGGGTCATGCCCTGATTATAGCATTGACAGATCAGGGTGGCGCATGTCCTTGGGTCATATGACCTGTTGGGAGGTAATGGGCGAGGATGTGAATCACAGGTATGACCCGCGCGTCATGGCAGGCATGCCAGGATCGGTTATATTCAAAATGCAATTCAAGCAAGGCTCTAATTCTTCCCTCTTAATCCTACGCGTATGCTGTCAGTCGGCAAAGCTCAAGCTGAGGAAATGGAGGGACAACCAGGAGATTCTCACACCAACCATGAATGTATTGCTAGTTTACCCTGAATTTCCAGATACCTTTTGGAGCTTTAAATACGCATTGCAATTCGTCAGCAAAAAGGCCTCTAATCCCCCTTTAGGGCTGGTGACTGTAGCAGCCATGCTTCCCAGGGAATGGAACTTGCGCCTGATAGATATGAATGTGAAATCGCTCAGGTCACAAGACCTGGATTGGGCTGATATGGTGATGATCAGCGCCATGGTGGTGCAGCGTAAATCAGCCCAGGAGGTAATCGCCCGCGCCAAGAAGTTTGGTTTACTGGTGGTGGCGGGTGGGCCTCTTTTCACTGCTGAATACGGATCCTTCCCTGAGGTGGATCACTTTGTTTTGAATGAGGCCGAGCTTACTCTGCCCCCCTTCCTGGCTGACCTGGCCAGAGGAACCCCACAGCGAGTGTATGCCAGCTCTGAATATGCGGATATCCAGCAAACCCCGGTTCCGCGCTGGGACCTGCTTGATTTCCGCAATTACGACTCGATGAGCATCCAGTTCTCCCGTGGCTGCCCTTTCAACTGTGAGTTCTGCAATATCACCGCTTTGCTGGGTCACCGGCCGCGCACTAAGACAGCCGCCCAACTGATTGCCGAGCTAGAGGGTCTCTATGTGGCTGGCTGGCGGCGCAACGTCTTCATTGTGGATGATAACTTCATCGGCAATAAGAAGGTACTGAAGAGCGATATTCTGCCAGCGCTGATCGAGTGGCGTAGGGACAAAACAGGCTTCCTGTTTCTCACGGAGGCGTCCATCAACCTGGCGGATGACCCTGAGCTGACTCGTATGATGGTTCAAGCCGGGTTCACCCAGGTATTTGTTGGAATTGAAACGCCGGATGAAAACGCCCTGGCAGAGTGCCACAAGACCCAGAATAAGGGGCGTAATCTTCTGCAGGCTGTGAAAACCCTGCAGCGCGCCGGCCTGCAGGTGATGGGCGGGTTTATAGTTGGCTTTGATAGCGATACCGAGTCCATTTTTCAACGCCAGATCCATTTTATCCAGGAAAGTGGCATTGTCACGGCTATGGTTGGGCTTCTCCAGGCACCTTACGGCACCAAGCTTTATGACCGTATGCAGAAGGAGGGGCGCCTGGCCGATGAGATGACCGGTGATAATGCCGATGGCACGACCAACATCATCCCCAAGATGGATCTCAAGTTCCTCAAACGGGGATACCATCAAATCATGGAGCAAATCTACAGCCCTCGGTTATTCTACGAACGAGTCAAGACTTTTCTACAAGAATATAACCCGGGGCGCGCCAGCGTCCGTATAGAATGGCAGGAGTTCCTGGCGTTGTTCCGCTCGATTTACCACCTGGGGATTCGCGGCCAGGAGCGCTTGTATTACTGGAAGCTGTTCTTCTGGTCGCTGTTCCGCCAGCCACGCAAGTTCCCCTTGGCGATTACCTTCTCGATTTACGGATACCACTTCCGCAAGGTGCGTGAGCGTCACCTGGTGGCTGCTGGAGATTAACAAAGGGGTTGTCCATAAAGAGGACGGATTCCAGGTCCACCTCGGCCGTAAGGGGCGACCGATGTGTCGCCTCGTATATAGGGTAGGTGGCCAGGCCGACTTTCTTTTTAGGCAACCCCTCTGCTATTGATATTTCCCTCGTGTATAATTCCAGCGGATTTGGAACAGGTCCAGACCCATCTGGAGCGAATCGCGCAAGGGATGGACTTTACTTTGCGGGTTGAAATACCAGGGGATGGGAATCTCGATAATGCGGTATCCCCTTTTACGGGCGATGAACAGCACTTCGACGTCGAATGTCCAGCCGGTGATGGTCTGATGAGGGAAGATTTCTTCCGCCGTTTTGGCGTTAAAGCATTTGAAACCGCATTGGGTATCGTTCAGGCCGGGCAGTGCCAACAAGCGCACCATCGTGTTGAACACTCGCCCAATGACATGGCGGTAAGCCGGCTCTCCAAAGCGCGCTGCGCCAGGTGCCTCCCGTGAAGCAATCGTAATCTCTGCATCCGGCCCAAGGGGCGGGATGAACCGGTTCACTTCTTCAATCGGCATGGATAGATCAGTATCCAGAAAAAAGCGGTATTCGCCGCGTGCTTCCAGCATTCCCCGCCGGACTGCCAGCCCTTTGCCACGCCCCTCTTCATGGAAAACGCGCAGAGAAGGCAAGAATCGCGTGGAATCTTGGGCGATTTCCAGCGTGCGGTCGGTGCTGCCATTTTCAACTACCAGCACCTCGGCTGAATAAGGCTGTGCAGCCAGAAATTGCGCCACCTTCTCCAGTGTGCTAGGTAGCCTGGATTGTTCATTATATGCTGGGAAGATCAACGAGAGGTAAGGTCCACCCAAATCTACTTTTATCCTGTTTAGAAGAGTGGAATTCCCTGCAAGTCGTCTCGGTCGCTGCTGCGCTGGGTGGTGACCAGTACCTCGCCACCAGGAGATTTTAAGAGCCTCACAGGCATTTTGGCTTTGAATGTTCCGGCCATAAATTTGACCCGTTCGCCCGCTACAACCCGCTGGCCGGCCTTCATCCGCTGTACCAGGTCGTTCCGTTTCAGGAGCATGCGGTCGGAAAAAGCTGGTCCACGTCGCTCGTAAACGCGCACTTCATCAACCTGACCATCCGTGAGGTAACGGACTGCTTCAACTACAATTTCATATTTTGGAGAGGTCATACTTTTTGGAAACCTGTCGCCCGCTGATCGCGTTGCTAGCCTGTGGCAAAGATTTTCTCAAGAACAAGGGCTGTCCTTTCGCCATTTGCCATCCCGAGCGCAGTGAAGAGATGGTGCTATGAAGGCATGATGCTTCGCTGCGCTCAGCATGACAATGACTGCGATCTGGACAGCCCCTTGGACCAAGAGTCGGGGTGGGCGGACTTGAACCGCCGACCCCCGCGTCCCAAACGCGGTGCGCTGGCCGACTGCGCTACACCCCGAGTATGTAGAGTATAATCCGAACAGGCTATGGACGTCAAGGAGGAAAAGGACTTCCCTTCCTTATTGGAGCAGACTGGCAGCACTATGTTGCCATCACCCTGGCCTTCTCTCTATCGGTTTCATCGCTGGGACCGGCCCGGTTATTGGGCTGGGCGTATTGCGTGGCAACCTGCCACTCTCTTCTTCCCTCTATGGCTGGTTTCCCTGCTGATTGTTCTTGTGCTGGTCGCCTGTTCGCCGGTGAGTCGGGCTGAAATTGCCAGTTCGCAGCCCAACCAGGTGCCGTCCACGATCCCCACGCCGTCCGTCATCCCCTCTAACACCCCGCTCCCAGTTTTGACATCCAACCCGCCACGATTGGCTTCGACCACGCCTTCTGGCTGTATGGATAGGCAGGGATCAATTGAGAATCGCCGGATTGATAATGACCTGCTGGGTTATCCTTTGCAGGTTACGGTTTACCTGCCGCCTTGTTATGATCCCCAGGCTAAGGCCGGCTATCCGTTGCTGGTGTTGCTGCACGGGCAGAGCATGACCCAGGAGGTCTGGCTGCGGGTGGGGGTGCCTGGAGTTGCTGATCGGCTGATTGCCTCGGCCGAGGCGCCGCCTTTTTTGATCCTCATGCCATATGAACAGTACTATTTGGAGGATCTCCCTGAATCCAAATTTGGCCGGGCGGTTGTCGAGGTGCTCCTTCCATGGGCCGATGCGGAATACCGCACCTGCCAGCCGCGCGCTTGCCGGGCGATTGGAGGTATTTCGCGCGGGGCGGTGTGGGCAATGCAGATTGGCTTCAGCGACTGGCAGCAATTTGGGGCGATTGGCGCTCACACCTTACCGATGTACCCGTTCAGCGCCGCCAAGTTGTTGAATTTATCCCGCCAGATCTCTCCTGCACCTCTGCCGCGCCTTTATCTGGATAGTGGTACCCTGGATCGCTATCATAAAAGCGCCATGGATTTTGAACAGTTGTTGACCCAGCTTCATATCGCGCACGAATGGCATGTCTTTGAAGGTGGGCATGATGAGGCTTACTGGGGAGCAAATATCGAGAACTACCTGCGCTGGTATGTGGATGGGTGGTGATATAATTCCGATCATGATCCTCACCCTGGCTGAAGTTGAGCATATTTCCGAGCTGGCCCGCCTGGATTTGACTGCCGCTGAGAAAGAGCTCTATCGCCAACAGCTTTCGGATATTCTGGAATATGCCGCCCGCTTGCAGGCAGTCAATACCGAGCAGGTATTGCCTACCGCCAGCGTGCTGCCGCCGCGCACCGTCTTACGCCCCGACCTGGTCACGGAATCCCTGGATAGAACCGTCATCTTGCAGAATGCGCCCCTGGTAGAGGATCACCAGTTTCGAGTCCCCCCGGTTTTGGAGTAGCTCCATGGCAGAGTTGACCGACCTGACCGCCTGCCAGGCTTTGGCCGCGTTGCAAGGCGGTGAGTGTTCCAGCAGAGAGCTTGTCCAGGCTCACCTGGCGCGCATCGATCATCTTGAGCCTGTACTCAAGGCTTTTATCACTCGTACACCTGAGCTTGCCTTGCAGCAGGCTGAACTCGCCGACCAATGTTGGCGGGAGTGGCGCCGCGCTCCACAGGACCCTCCTCCCGCGCTGCTGGGGTTGCCGCTGGTGATCAAGGACGTTCTGTGCGTGAAAGGTGTGCGTTGCACCTGCGGCTCGCGTATCCTGGAGAGTTTCATCGCCCCTTACTCGGCTACGGCTGTCGAACACCTGCTCGCCGCTGGGGCAGTCATCCTGGGCAAGACCAACACCGACGAATTCGCCATGGGTTCCTCCACCGAAAACTCAGGCTATCACACCACCACCAATCCGTGGGATATCCGCCGCGTGCCTGGGGGATCGAGCGGTGGCAGTGCGGCTGCCGTGGCGGCCCGCCTGGCGCCGGTCGCATTGGGCACAGATACTGGTGGGAGTGTGCGCCAACCGGCTTCTTTCTGCGGGATCACCGGTCTCAAGCCGACTTATGGGCGTGTATCGCGCTATGGGTTGGTGGCTTATGGTTCATCGCTGGATGCAGTGGGCGCTCTCGGGCGAACTGTGGAGGACGTGGCGCTGGTCTTCCAGACGATTGCTGGTTACGACCCACGGGATGCTACCTGCATGGATTTGCCGGTCCCACACATTCATCTGAATGGCAGGGATACGCTCGATGGCCTGAGGGTTGGCGTGCCTAAGGAATATTTTATTCAGGGTATCCAGCCCGAGGTGGAAGTTGCTGTGCGCCGGGCTACCGTCCAGTTGCAGTCACTGGGAGCAGTGATAAAAGAGGTCAGTCTCCCTCATACGGAGTACGCCCTGCCTGTTTATTATCTCATTGCCCCGGCCGAAGCCTCTGCCAACCTGGCGCGCTACGATGGGGTGCGCTTTGGGCTGCGCCTGCCCGCAGAGGCCATGCGGGAAATGTTTAAGAGAACGCGTGGCGCTGGCTTTGGACCTGAGGTAAAGCGCCGTATCATGCTTGGCACCTATGCCCTCTCAGCCGGTTACTACGATGCTTATTATGGCCAGGCTCAGAAGGTGCGCACCCTGATCAAGGCGGATTTCGAGCGCGCCTTCGAGATTGTGGATGTGATTGCTGCACCGGTGGCGCCCACCACTGCCTTCCGCATTGGCGAGCACAGCAACGACCCACTGGCAATGTACCTGGAAGATGTCTTCACCTTACCGGCAAACCTGGCAGGTGTACCAGGTTTGACATTTCCAGTTGGGTTTGACAACCAAGGCTTGCCGATTGGCATGCAGTTGATGGGTTCGCACTTCGGCGAGCAGATACTCTTGCGCACCGCTCATGCCTACCAGCAAGCGACCGACTGGCATTTGAGAAAACCGGAGTTGTAGGTTCTCCCTTCATTTTATCCCACCGACCCTTTCTCCAGTTTCTCTTGTCGAGGAGAAAGGAAAGAAAGGACCCCTTATGCATCCTTCCCTTCCTTCCACTACCGCAGATTTGTTGCAGTCCAGTTGGTCAACATTCGAACCGCTGGCGGTTGAATTGGCCCACCGGGAGCTGAACGACAGAAATTTAAAAAGCTGGCTGACCGATTGGTCTGACCTGGACCGCTCTATGGTGGAGCTCTTGTATCGCCTGTATGTTGCCACGACCTGTAACACCGCTGATCACGAAGTCACCCAGCGCTACCAGGTATTCCTGGATGAAGTTTTTCCTCAGGCAATGGCCGCTGACCAGGTGCTCAAAGAGAAGTTGCTTGCCAGTGGACTGGAGCCAGATGGCTTTGACATTCCTTTGCGCAATATGCGCTCTGAAGCCGACCTGTTTCGCCAGGAGAACCTGCCTCTCCTGGCCGAGGAGCAGAAGCTGAATACGGAATATGATAAGATCATCGGCGCCCAGACGGTGCAGTGGGAAGGCCAGGAAGTCACCATTACCCAGTTGCGCCCGGTTTACCAGGAAGTAGAACGTAACCGGCGCGAACAAGCCTGGCGGTTGGCGTTTGACAGGCAAATGGCTGATCGAGGCTCTATCAACGCCCTCTGGCAAAAAATGCTAGCACTCAGGTCGAAAATCGCAGCCAATGCAGGGCGGCCTGACTATCGCGCTTATCGCTGGCAACAGCTCCTGCGCTTTGATTACACCCCCGGCTACTGTCGCCAGTTCCACCAGGCGATTGAGGAAGTGGTTGTACCGGCGGCACTGCGTATCTATGAACGTCGTCGCCAGCACCTGGGAGTGGAAAAACTGCGACCCTGGGATCTGGATGTTGACCTCTTTGGCCGTCCGCCACTGCGACCTTTCCAGGATGTGCAACAATTGCAAGCCACCGTGTCGGCAATCTTCCATCGTGTTGATCCAAAACTGGGAACCTATTTTGATACCATGATCCGGAATGGCCTGCTGGACCTGGAGAACCGTAAAAATAAGGCTCCTGGTGGTTACTGCATTGACTTTCCTGTTCTGCGTAAACCGTTTATCTTCATGAATGCGGTGGGTATTCACGATGATGTGCAAACCCTGTTGCACGAAGGCGGGCATGCCTTCCATGTCTTTGAAACGGCGGCTCTTCCTTATTACCAGCAGACTCAGGTGCCAAACGAGTTCGCGGAGGTGGCATCGATGAGCATGGAGCTGCTCGCCTCCCCGTATCTGACCTCAGATCAGGGCGGTTTTTACTCACAGGCCGATGCTGCTCGAGTGATCGCCGATAACCTGGAAGGGATCGTCCTGTTCTGGCCATACATGGCGGTGGTAGATGCTTTCCAGCATTGGGTTTACGAGAATCCTTACCAGGCGAGTGAACCCTCTGCTTGTGACGCGACCTGGGCGAACCTGTGGGCATGTTTCATGCCGGGTGTGGATTGGTCCGGTTTGGATGAAGAGATGCGCGCTGGCTGGCAGAGGAAATTGCATATCCATACCAGCCCATTCTACTATATCGAATATGGCCTGGCGCAACTCGGCGCAGTGCAGGTATGGCACAATGCTTTGCAAGACCAGGCTGGGGCAGTTGCCAGTTACCGCAAAGCGCTGGCATTGGGTTACACAACCACCCTGGCGCAACTCTACCAGGCAGCCGGCGCTCGTTTGGCCTTTGATGCCGGCACTCTGCGTCAGGCGGTAGATCTGATTGAAGATCAACTTGCGAGGTTTGCTAAAGTAATCTGAATATTTTCGGACAAGATTTCGAATATCTTATCTTACCTTACGAATATATAAGTGTACTTTTAAAGCTCTTCGTTACGGTGACTTTTATCGACTCTCACCTTGTGATTGACATCCATAGGGATGAGATGGGTTTTTTACCAATTAACCAACTTATTAGATAGGGGGATTTATTTTTAATTTATCCTTTATATCCACGTGCTATCGTACTCCTAGGTCAATATGAATTTAAGGATTGCTTTTTGACCGAAAAGGAGATTGCTTATGAAGAGATTACGACTTGTCTTCAGTATTGTATTGTTCACTACGCTACTGGCGACCGCTTGCGTCCCGGTAAAAACCCCTACTCCACAAGCACCAGTTCCAACCCTGGATCCAAATACGATCATCAATGGGGTGGTAAAAATTTTACAGACTCAGGAAGCTAGCCAACCGACGAGTACACCCTATGTCATCACTGCCACTCCTCTGCCCGCAACAGCTACGCCGCTTCCTACTGCTACGCCTATAGTTGTAGCTATCCCTTGTGACCGCGCCACATTTGTTGGTGATGTGACCATTCCAGATGGTACCCTGATTGCCCCGGGGGAAACCTTTATCAAGACCTGGCGGATTAGGAATACCGGCACCTGCACATGGACGCCCGCCTACCAGATTGTATTTGATAGCGGTGACTTATTAGGTGGGCCGACGATTCTCAGTATGCCAAGTTATGTCTTGCCTGGTCAGACGGTCGATATCACAATGGACCTGGTTGCACCAGACCAGGCCGGTATTTTTGAGGGATTATATTTGCTCGAGGATCCGAATGGCCAATCTTTTGGCGTGGGGTCTTCGGGCGACGTGCCCTTTGACGTGCAGATTGTGGTCGGATCAACCCCTGTACCGTTTACTGTTCGGCATGTCTTGATGAGCGTTGATACCTCCGCGATCACAATCACTTGCCCTCCGGGTCATATATTCAAATTCACTGCCGATGTTGTGACCAACGGACCTGGAACTGTCACATACTATTGGGAGTTCAGTAATGGAAAAAAGAGCGAATTGAAGACCCTCAGTTTTCCGGCTGCTGGTGAGAAAACGGTCACTGGCACCTTGAAACTTGGAACTACAGGTCAGGTTCCAGAGGGCAATCCTTATACCGGCTGGGCCAGGCTATTTATTGAACAACCCAATCATCAAGCATTCGAGAAGATCTATTTCACCATAACTTGTAATTAATCAAGTACATACAGCCCGATAATTTAGTATACCCTTTTGAAGTTCGTCCGGAGTTCGCTGGGATCAGGAAATCTCGTTGTGAGCTCCGGTTTTTTTCATTCGCGCCCTGGGATAAAGGGTTGACCTTCTTGGAAAGTGTCTGTCGATGCCTTGCACCGCACATTCCCCTCTGGTGTATAATAATGCAAAATATAGAAGAGAGGGCCGCGAACTATGAAAGCATCTGTCTCGCAATCTCAATTGGCGCATGGATTGAGCATTGTCTCCCGGGCGGTTGCACCACGCAGTACACTGCCAGTGCTTTCCAACGTGCTGGTGGCTACTGATGAAGGTCGGTTGCGCCTTTCAGCTACGAACCTGGAGCTGGGAATCTCCAGTTGGATCGGCTCGCAGGTGGAAGAGGAAGGCGCAATCACGGTTCCTGCGCGCACCTTCTCTGACCTGGTCAGCACATTGCCCAGCGATACCGTCCACCTGGACTTGAACACCAAAACCCAAACGTTGACTGTGCGCTGCGGCACCTCCATCACCGATATTAAGGGTATCGATGCGCAGGAATACCCGCCTATCCCGGTGCCGGACCTGCGAGAAGGGATTGATTTCAAGGTTGCGGATTTCAGGGAGATGATCCAACAGGTGGCCTTCGCGTCTTCAACCGATGAGGCCCGCCCAGTGCTGCAGGGAGTATTGATGACTGTTTCCAGTAGTAAGGTGACTCTGGCGGCAACAGATGGTTTTCGCATCTCCGTGCGCCAGGCGGAGCTTCCCACGCCTTCTGACCAGGCGGTGACTGCTATCATTCCTGCCCGGGCGCTGAACGAACTGGCCCGCATCGCCTCAGATGGTGAGCAGACCGTGACCATGGTCGTGCCCCCTGGTCGTGGACAGGTGCTTTTTCATCTTAAGGAA
>Ga0315268_10000113_pt1 | contig 92066 bp, 73 predicted proteins | sample C1_top_MG_FD_204535 | JGI IMG/M metagenome (GOLD analysis project Ga0315268, IMG submission 204535) | Sediment microbial communities from Yellowstone Lake, YNP, Wyoming, USA - C1_top | ecosystem: Environmental > Aquatic > Freshwater > Lake > Sediment | place: USA: Wyoming | collected 2017-08-01
ATCGCCTATGCTGGCTGTCATTTGGAGAGCGGTCTGAACTTGGCTACTCTTATCGCCTGAATTTCCTTCCTTGCGGGTCTATCTTCTTCCGTATCTCATTTTTTACCAATTTCCGAACGATCACGCCATCAGATGATTCTCCAGGATCTTGGTGTAAATTGTATAGAGTGAGCTCATAATCCGGTTTGGTTGGTTCTTGATCATTATTTTGATCTGAAGTTGAGTTACCCGTACCATTATTAGCGACTGATGTATCATCGATTTGCATGCACCCAGTCAGTATCACTAATGTAGCCAGAAAAACCAGAAATATAATAATACGATGTTTGGCAAGTAGGGGGTTTCTAAATATATTTTTCATTTTTCTTTCCTCGCTTTTCTTTATGAATTTTGATAATAAGCCGCCCAACGGTTTGCGTTCGCGAAGCATGGCGCTGGGGCGGGCATGGACTCTGCTTGGGAGCAGAAAAAACTCGACGGTAGAAAAATGCTTGAAAATGCCGCAGATCGGGCGTGTGTTTGATTTAGGCGACCATTATTTTCTTTTAGTGGATAGTTCGTGTTCGATAATTACAAACGAACGCCAAACGTTTTTCCACCAAAATAAAAGATTAGATTGGAAGCGGCTGGCTAGATATCTAATCATAATAATCGCGATTATTTCAATTGTAATCAATAATGGTAAAGGAATATAACCTAAAGCATACTTAAAAGAAATAAAAAGAGCGATAGTATTGATAATCAAAGTCAAGAGTAAAAACAAAGTTGTACCAGAAAGTGCGTTGGTCAAAAGATATGATCGTTCTAGCCTGGTGGTGTTTCCTTGACTGTAATTATCTATGTAGCGCATGATAATATAGAATAGTTCCATTTTAGTTGTGTCATTTAATTTGTCTACATCTAAAGAGAATATTTTCTTAACCTTCTTTTTGATAATATTGTCTAAGTCAGAATCGCTCAGAAAAGTTACTCGACCATCGGGTTTCTGTTTAATCCCCAAAAAAGTTGCCCCAACAAACATTTGGAATTTATTGAGAGGGGATTTTGGACTGAAAACCGATAATCGTAATAAAAATGGAAATAAAACTCCAGAAAATAAGAACCCAATTAAATACGGTAATAAAATAAAGAGTAATATACCTATCCATTGTAATTTGACTGCAAAATCTAATACATCAAACGCCGTGAAATTCCAAACGTAAAGTATTCCCGACAATACACATAAAAGACCAAATAAATAATTTACGACGATATCAAGAAGTGGAATTTGGTTAGGTATATTCATATGGTTTGTTTCCAAACTTTCTTGTTTTCAGAAAACGCCCAACGGTTAAGGATTGATGCGGTGCGGGGAAGGCAAGGGTTTCAGGCAGGGGAGCAGTAGCCGCCGCGTCTGTCCGAGTTGAATCAATAACCAGATTATAGCATCGTCTACCGTCCATCGTCCGCGGTCTATCGTCCAAACTACGCTTTCCAATCGCTCAACCTCTCGCCGATCTTTGAAATTCTTTCGCGCATCATCACCGCCAGAACCCCAAGCGCCAGCAGGAGAACGCCCGCGCATCCGACCATCATAATGGTAGTGATAACGTCCAACAGGTTATAAACCACAATATAGATCACGCTCAACACGCCGACCACCGAAAAGAAAATCGGCGTGAACGTCAAACTGCGCGAGCGGATCACCATGCCATACGCCAGCACGGCAATAGATTGCAGGAACAGCACAACAAAATAGATCAATCCAGCCGAGCCATTGCCGACCATTTGAATATAGGTCGTGCCAAGCAGGATCAGTTGTGAAAGCATGCCCATAATAAACACGCCCGTTTTACTGCCGGTGCGCGTCAACAAATAATGCTGGATCATACCAAGCAGCGCCGCGCCCATCGAAAAGAATTGCGGCTGATCTACTTTCAATTCAAATAGGATAATGAAATACGCCAGCAGATACAAACCGTTCGCGGGGAATCCAAGCCAGACATTTTTCTGGCGGAAGGCTTCGACTGCCCAAAGCGTCGCGGCAAATGCGACCGGAAGAGCCGCGTCCAACCCGCCGAGGACTGGCGCGGCAAACGAGACGATGAGTCCCAGCCCAAGCCCGCTGAATAGCAAAGTTGAATCCCAACCGTTTGCGCGTTTACTCGCGCGCAGAAAATATCCGCTCGCGTAATATAGGATCGCAATTCCAATGACGGGATGAATCCATTTGGTGACGTCAAACTCGCGGAAGAAGAACGTGACGAAGAGGGGCAGAGTCAATGTAAAAGCGTAGAAAAGATTCGGTTGGCGATAGAGCAGGCTGACGGTCAGAAAAAGAAGCGTGTAAATTCCAAATGCAATCGCAGGGAAAGAGGCATAACTTTCCGTAATTAAAAATCCATAACTTGCAATTGCGAGCAGTCCGCCGATGGTGCGTATAGCCACTTTCAAAGGACGCGGGTTGGTGAAAGTTAAATGCGCCAGCAAGTCTGTAAGAATCCAAATGAGGCAAAATGCAAACACATGATAAGTGACGCGCTCAAAGTTGAAGTCGCGCAAGATGAGGAACGCGCCGGCGCTGAACATGACCGGCGCGCCGATCTCAAACCAGCCATCGCGGCTGAGATACATTTCCGCGGCGAAGAGCAAACCGACCGCCAGCGCGTACCATCCGCCGTGTTCTTTGGCGAGGATCAACGCTCCAAGCGAAATAAGCGCGCCAAGCGCCAGCGCGCTATTGCGGAACATGCGCGACCATGTTTCTTTTGAACGGATGACCGCGCCGATGATGAAGTAGGACACGGCTAAACCTGTAAGCGTTGGAAGCCACGCGTCAACGTTGAAGTGATTAAGCGTAAAAATAATGGTCAGCGAAAGATACATGGTGGGGAGGTAGCCATAGATTGCTTTGCGCCTTACGATGGTGTAAACCGCGAAGAAGAGCGCGTATATGCCGAACATGACCGCGGTGTTGAGTAGTTCTTCTCCGAGAAGGATGTAAAGGACTAGACTCCAAAGTGTGAAGAGCGCGCCGTAAATGTGCGTGACGAGCGGAATAATTCTCGCGGTAATCCAATTTGTTTGAGAATCATTTTTTAGGAATAAGTCAGGTAACAGGAATAATATGCTCAGACCGAGCAATTGATAACCGAAGAAAATATCCGTCATGCGGATAAATGGCAGTTTGAAGAAGGCAAAATACGCGATAACGAAATCGAATAAAGCCAATGCCCATAACCATCCGCGCGGACGAATGAAATGCAACGCGGCAAATAGGACCGCGAGTCCCAACGCGCAGATAAATCCTGCCGTTTCGTTGTGCGCGAATCCGTAAATGAGCGTCGCGCCAGCCGTGGCAATGGACGCAAGTAAAACGGGCAGGCTGTACTTGCGCGCCTTTTCAAAAAACCGATAAATGGATTCGCTCGATGCGGCTGTGATAAATGTCCAGATAAAAAATAGAATCGTCCCGCCAAGCGTTTCCAATTTAAACGCCGCGCCGATGAACCACGGAATAAAAATAAGCGTCCCTGCGGCGAACCACGGGAAAAACAGGAATGGAAATAGAAAATCTGAGAATATGTAGAAGATGCAGGCGAATCCCCATGTGAAGACCGAAGCGAGATTCCACAACGGCGATGAAATTGGCATATTGATGAGTCGAACGAAGAAATAATTAATAGACATCCCAAGCGTGATGACTTGTAATACTTGCGCGGCAAGGAATAAAGGACGCGCGAAGTTTGCATCCTTCCATTGTTTCAACGTCCATGCGCCGATTAATCCCGCGAGCGCGGCAAGTCCAAGCATGGCTGGATAAAACTCGGATGCCGCGCCAAAAATATCCCCGACGCGGTAAAGCGCCGCGACAAACGATATAAATGCGGTGACGCTGAATAAGCGCGATTGATAAAGCCAGGCGCTTCCCGCCCAGATGAGCGCCATAAATGTGGAAACGAAAACCCAATATGCCGCGTTGAATGGCAATGATAAATTCAATGAATGTTCCACTACATTTGCGGTGATGGGCAGGAGGAACGAAAAGACAATGAATAACGCAAAACTTGGTTGAGGCAATCTTTTACGGATGCCAACGGATAATCCGCCAAAGACGATTGTGCCGATGATAAGCAGTGGGATTCGGAAGATGTCTACGAACGCGCCGAGAATCGCCGCGGATGCAATTACAAAGAACGCGCCGAGATACAACGCGATCTTGATGCTGGTTTCGCTAAGCAAAGTTTGCAATAGCGTGGCGCGCGGTTCGACTGGCGGAGATGGTATAACGGATTCGGGTTTGGCGGCAATGAATGTTGGTTTAACGGGATCAGATTTGGGCGCCGCGGGAAGCGGGGTTATATCAAAATTGTAGCGAAGTTTAATTACATCCGCTTTTGATGGTTCGAGCAATCCCTGGTTTTGCCAGACGTCCAGTTCATCCAAAATGATTTTGCGGCTGGCGATGTTAAGTTTTGAAACGCGGGCGCGGATAAAACGGTGCGTGTTGTTGTTAAGAATCGAAAGCGCCGCATTGCGTACTTCTTTATCCTCTTGCAATGTAAGTTGTTCGAGTTGCTTGACGATGGCGGGACTGCTGAAATTACACGCGTCCAATTCCGTGATCGCCGCGCGCACGCGGCTCGAATCGCCGCTTCCAAGCTCTGCCAGAATGTGTTTGAGAATTTCTTCAGGCGAATGATTTTGCTCCGTCATTTTTTTCTCCATTCTTCATCTTTGGCTGATAAAACTAATTACATCATTTTATAACACTTTCGTTGCGTGGAGATACGGTAAAAAGGGAGCGCCGAATTTTGGCGACTCTCTGTAAATAACAGATTAGCGCGGCGGGAGCCGCGCTAATCATAATATATCAGGACTTTCGCTTGTCATTCTGAGCGAAGCGAAGAATCTCGGATTTCTGGAGTAGAGACCCTTCGCTGTTGCTCAGGGTGACACAAAAAATGCGCTTGAGCGAAAGTCCTATACTATATATAACGGAATCAGATTTGAAGAAACGTGGCGCTACCGAAGCGCTTCGCCTGTCTTTGCGTCAAAGATATGGAACTTATCCATATCGAAGATGACCTGCGTTTGATCGTTCACGCGCAAATTCGAGCGAGGGTCTACGCGTCCTACAAAGATGTGTTTGCCGCTGACAAGATAAAGCAATGTTTCATTGCCCATTAATTCGGTCACGTCCACTTTTGTGTTGACCTTTTCGCCCAAAATATTTGGCGGCGCAAAATCGGGGTCGTGGATATTTTCAGGGCGAATGCCGAAGATCACATCTTTTTCAAGCAAAGAATTATATAAAGCGTCTTTTCCGGCTGCAGTTCCAGATGGAGTTTTCGCTGTATCAAATTTTGGAATTTGGATTGTGAAGTCGCCGGTATCAATCAAAACCTTATTGCCATCCTTGCGTAACTTTGCAGGGAAAAAATTCATGGCGGGCGAGCCAATAAAACCAGCCACAAATAAATTATTTGGATGGTCGTAAAGATTCTGCGGCGTATCCAGCTGCTGTAATTTCCCTTTGTCCATGACGGCGATACGCGAAGCCATGGTCATGGCTTCGGTCTGGTCGTGCGTTACATAAATGAATGTGGTTTTCAGTCGTTGATGTAACTTGCTGATCTCGGCGCGCATTTGCACGCGCAATTTTGCATCCAGGTTTGAGAGCGGTTCGTCAAATAAAAATACTTTTGGTTCACGCACGATGGCGCGTCCAACCGCCACGCGCTGGCGCTGTCCGCCCGAAAGCTGGCGCGGCTTGCGCTGCATTAATTCTTCAATACCGAGAATATCCGCCGCTTCTGCCACCCGCCGTTTAATTTCTTCCTTCGGCGTTTTACGGAGCTTGAGACCGAAAGCCATATTGTCGTATACAGATAGATACGGGTACAACGCGTAAGACTGGAATACCATGGCAATGTCGCGGTCTTTCGGCGCAATTTCATTCACCACGCGTTCGCCGATTTTTATTTCGCCATCGGTAATTTCTTCCAATCCCGCTAACAGGCGCAGCGCCGTGGTTTTCCCACAACCCGACGGTCCCACCAATACTAAAAATTCTTTATCTTCAACCTGGATGTTGAGATTATCAACAGCCGTCACTTCCCCGAATTTCTTGCAGATATTTTGAAATGTTACGCTCGCCATGTTATGTGACTTAAATATATCCTGGATGATTGAGGACAGCCAGCGTCATTTTTAGCGGATGTTTCGCCTCACGCGCGGCTGTTAGTTGATTCCGTTTTATCAACCGATTCCACCCGATTGATTTTTCACGTTAACTGATCGAAATGCCGATCAACCGTCCGATGCCGAATGTCAAAGCCGCCGCGATCAATCCAACGATCACCTGCCGCACACCTGAGAATAAAATCCCGCGTCCTGTCATCAATGTGATCGCCGCGCCGATGATGAATAAACCGACTGCGCTGACGGCAAGACTGATATATATGGCAGTGGCGCCACTCCAAAAGAAAAATGGAAAGATGGGAAACACCGCGCCGACCGCGAATAGAAAGAATGAGGTGAATGCCGCCTCATAAGCTGAGCCGCCCAATTGTTCCGGATCAATTCCAAGTTCTTCGCGCGCCAGCGTATCGAGAATGCTTCCTTTATCAGCCATCATGTGAGAAGCCAATTCGCGCGCTTTATCTTCCGGCAATCCCTTTGACTGATAAATCAAAGCCAATTCTTCCTGTTCTTCTTCAGGAGCGGTTGCAATTTCTTCCGCTTCGATCTTGATTTGTTTTTCGTACAGTTCGCGCGAGCTTTGCACCGACAGCCATTCACCCAGCGCCATGGAGCCTGCTCCAGCCAGCAAGCCGGCTATTCCCGCAATCAATACTTCTGCGTTTGAGTTTGTTGCGCCTGCCACGCCCATCACCAGACTCAAGATAGAAACCAAGCCGTCATTTGCGCCTAGCACTGCCGCGCGTAATGCATTACCTCCGCTTCCGTGATGACGACCTTCCATTTGCGCCACGCTTCCTCCAGCCATGCCGCCCGTTCCCTGAGACGCCATCGAAATCATTCGCGCATGAGATTTTTCATCCGCTGAAAATTTCCTTGCATCAGCGTCAATTTGTCCGTTATAAGCCTGACTATCAGCCTTTTCATTTCCAGCCACGGTGGGGAGCACAAATTGCGGTCCAAAGCGTTTGGCAAGCCAAATCAAAATCTGAGTGCGCTGCGTTTGCTTGCGCGCCGGAATTATCGCCTTAAGATTCGCCAGTTTTTTTTCCCATGCCGCCGCGTGTTTTTCTTCGCTTGCCGAAAGTCGTTTATAGACTTCCGCCATTTGCGGTTGTTTTTCCATGTCAGCCAGCGCGCGATACAAAGCCGCCCCGTCAATTTCCTTTTGCCTGTTGGCAAAATAACGTTCAATATCTTTTTTGTCAGACATATAACCTCCCGAAAATTTAAAACTCTAACGGGGACAAAGTCCCCGTTAGAGAGAATATTTATTATGCTTGTTTCAGAGCTTCCCAGCCTGCATATTTTGCATCCGCGCCTAACTCTGCTTCAATGCGAAGTAGTTGATTATATTTTGCCACACGGTCTGACCGCGCCGGCGCGCCGGTCTTGATCTGACCGGTGTTGAGCGCGACTGCCAAATCCGCGATGGTTGAGTCTTCGGTTTCGCCCGAACGATGGGATGTGACCGCGCGCCAGCCTGCGCGGTGACAAGTCTCCACAGCTTCGATGGTTTCGGTCAGGCTTCCGATTTGATTCACTTTTACCAACAAAGCGTTTGCCGCGTTCTCTTTGATAGCGCGGCGCACGCGTTCGGGATTTGTCACCAGCAAATCGTCCCCGACGATCTGGATTTTATCGCCGAGATTTTTTGTCATTAATTTCCATGCGTCCCAGTCATCTTGCGCGAGTCCATCTTCAATTGAAACGATGGGATAATCCTTGACCCACTTTGCCCAAAACTCAACCATCTGTTCTCCGCTTAATTGTTTACCTTCTTTGCGGAGATTATATGTTTTTGTTTTTTCATCATATAGCTCGGAAGCGGCAGGGTCAAGCGCGATAGCCACATCTTTTCCGCGTCCGGCTTTAAATCCTGCTTTTTCAATCGCGGTCAGGATGACTTCGATGGCTTCGTTATTTGCTTTGAGCGACGGCGCGTATCCGCCTTCATCGCCAACAAGCGTCACGTAACCTTTTTCCTTCAACACGGCTTTGAGCGTGTGATAGATTTCCGCGCCCCAGCGTAATCCTTCAGTGAACGAAGGCGCGCCAAATGGCATCACCATAAATTCTTGCATATCCGTTGACTGCCACGCAGTATGCGCGCCGCCATTAAGGATGTTCATCATTGGCACCGGCAGAACGTGCGCATACACGCCGCCTAGATAACGATACAGCGGCATCCCGAATGAATTCGCCGCCGCTTTCGCCACCGCAAGGCTTACGCCAAGAATGGCATTGGCTCCAAGTTTTGATTTATTCGGCGTGCCGTCCATGCTGATCAATTCGGCGTCAATTGATTTTTGTTCAGCCGCGTCCCAGCCAAAGAACGCGTCTGAGATCGGTCCATTGACGTTTGCAACGGCATTTTTCACGCCTTTGCCCATATAGCGTTTCTTATCGCCATCGCGCATTTCAAGCGCTTCGTGATCTCCGGTGGAAGCGCCCGAAGGAACCGCGGCGCGCCCCCATGATCCATCAACCAGCAAAACTTCAACTTCTATCGTCGGGTTTCCCCGCGAATCTAAAATTTCCAATGCGGAAATGCTTTCAATTGTAGTGTCCATTTTTTTCTCCAGGGATTAATATATGTGCGGAAAATTATGCTCAAGTATAATCGCATTTTGCTTGGATATAAAAACCGTGCCCCGCGCGACGATGAACCTGCTTTCGTTCATTTGTCTTTTACTTGAACCAAGCCAATATATCCGCAGGTTGAACGCGAGTTCTCCGTGTAATCTCGTGATGCGCGGCGCGCGCGCGCGACCAATCATGCCATAAAAGATAAAAGGCTTTTAGAGAAGATTGTTCAAATAAACAGATATATCCCAGAATTTTCAGGTCATACCAGAGAATCTGGAGCCAGTCACGGCGCCAACCCGCGGCTGTTTCATTTTTAATCAGCAATAGATACCGATTTTTAACGGCGTCAGCTCGTGTGCTTGCCGCGACTTTTTCGCGTTTGCCCGGTCTAAAACTGCGTTGATGGTATGCCACAGCCAGAGGTTGATACCAGCAGCGCCATCCAAGCAGACGCGCTCTCCAAGCCAGGTCTACATCTTCTTTATGAGCAAAAAAACTTTCATCAAAATATTGTCCGTCAATTTTTATATCTTCCAGCATTTCTCGTCGGTATAAGGGAGCCGCTCCATCCACCCCGAAGACCTCGCCGGGATTGTCGTACTGACCTTGATCGAATTCACCGTGTCCGCGCAGATACTGTCTTCGGCGCCGGTCAAGAAATAGTCCGGTTGAATCGAAACGGTAAAGATTTTCTTCCCGCGATTTTAATAGTAACTTAGCCGCCGCTGAGCCATATCCTTGTAAGTTTTCCAGCGCTTTGACAAGGTTTGAGATAAATCCCGCGTCCATTTCTACATCCGGGTTTAGAGGCAGATAATAGGCGCCTTTCGATGCTTGGATGGCTTGATTGTGTGCATGGCAGAATCCGGTATTGGCGGCATTGCGGATCACCTGCGCGTTCGGATGGTATTGCGCCGCCAGTTCAAGCGAATTGTCAGTGGAAGCGTTGTCCACGATAATGAGTTCAAAGTTGTTGTACTCCTGACGCGCCAAAGCGCCCAGACAACTAGGTAAATGGACAGCGCTATTCCAGGTTACGAGACCGATTGAGACCAGAGGATTAGACATATCAGAAGAATATAGTCATGTGAGTTGAGTTTAATAAACGTAAGCGATTTAACGATTCTAATCGTTCCTGGCGATTAACGCTTTTCTGGAATCGGATATTGGTCCCATGCGCCGGCGTAATCCGTCGAGAGTACCTAAAATCAAAGCTATAAATTTATTTATTTTTTGATCTTCAAAAAGTAATAACCGTATAAATCCATAGCTGGTAATAAGCGTCTCATAAAAGAACCAATGAGGAAATCGAAGAGCATATAATTGGAACATTGGAATACGATTGCGATTCATATAATACCAGCGCAATGGCGAATGAAAGGTGGGGTGCATTGTAAGCGGACCGATTTGCTTTTTTTGTTGATTTCCCAGGCGATGATAGAGACTTGTTTTACCGGTTACTACAATGGCGTAACCGTGTTGTTTCGCGCGAAGACAATATTCGGTATCTACATAATCAATAAAAAAGTCGTCACGAAAGGGTCCGATTTTCTGATAAGCCTTAAGATTGTAAAGCGCCCCGGAAGTAATTACAACAGAAACATCGTCTAATACCTGATCGGAAAAATCGGTCCGTTGAAAGAGAAAATTGCCGCGAGGTCGTAAATAGCGGAATTTTATTCCAGATGCAAGGTCTTCGACCATCGGCGCCACCATGACAATTTTTTCGCGGTTTGGGTGAGAATTAAAGGTATCCAGAATTGTATCAACCATACCGGGAGCAGGCTGGCTATCCTGATCGAATACAAAAACAAAATCAAGACCTTGATTGATCAATCGGGCAAAGCCCTGGTTAAGCGCGGACGCGATTCCAAGATTTGTTTCGTTAAATATAATTTCGATGTTCCCTTTATTTTTGGCTTGTTGGAGAAGACTGCATGTTTCAGGCTTGGATGCATTGTCAATAATTATTAATGGATCGAACTGAGTCATCCAGCCATTCAAACTGTCAAAAAATTCAGGGGAGGGATTGTAGGTGACTATGATTGCGCTTGTATTCATTTGTCGAAAATTTCTTCCTGCTCCAATTATACAAGACATTCGCGCGGATTTTGAAAAAATGCCGGAATATGCGACAGACAATATGACAAATGTAAAATGTGCTAGAATTATCGCCAGTGAAAAAGTAAAAATCTCGTAAAATTGGGTAAAGAAGCAAAAGAAGAACGGTTATGGTAAATTCAACCAAGAAAATCGTGATTGTAGGACCTGTCTATCCGTTTAAGGGAGGCATTTCACATTACACAAGCCTTCTTTATCGCGTTTTGTCAAAAAAATTTGATGTGGAATTAATTTCATTTAAATTCCAATATCCGAGTTTTTTATATCCCGGCGATGAGCAAACAGATTATGAAAACGATAACTTTAAAATAAATAATACTCAATATATTATGCATAGCATAAATCCGATCAATTGGTTAAATACAGCCATGAAAATCACAAAAATAAATCCCGACCTGGTTATTTTTCAATGGTGGAACCCTTTTTTTTCGCCGATATTTACGTCAATTGCGAAGTTGACCAGAAATAATAATAAATGTAAAACCATTGCAATATGTCATAACGTTCTGCCGCATGAAAAACACATTTACGATCTGGCATTCACAAAGCTTTTCTTTAGATTTGTTGACTACTTTATCGTTCAGTCGAAAATTGACGAAAAGAAACTGCTTGAATTAAAACCTGAGGCTGATTATAAGAAAACGTTCCACCCGACATATAATGTGTTTAAGTTCGAGGATATTTCAAAAGAAACGGCGAGGAAGAAAATTAATATCGGCGATGAGAAAAAGGCATTATTATTTTTTGGATTTATTAGAGAATACAAAGGTTTGATGACTTTAATTGAGTCTGTTCCGGGACTTAAAAAAAGGCTGAATAATCTGGTAGTCCTGGTTGCAGGGGATTTTTATACCGATAAAAATAAATACCTGGAAAAAGTTAAAGAGTTAAATATAGAGGATTGTATTATTTTCAAGGATGGCTACATCCCGGACAAGGAAGTAGGCAATTATTTTTCGGCTTGTGATATTGTAGTCTTACCCTATAAATCCGCTACTCAAAGCGGGATTGTGCAAATTGCCTACGGTTTTGAAAAACCGGTAATCGTAACGAATGTCGGCGGTCTGGCTGAAGTCGTTATAAACGGTAAAACCGGATTTATAATTGAACCGGAAAATCATGACGAGTTAATTGATGCAGTTGTTAAATATTACGAAGAAAAATTGGAATTCGATTTTTCAAAAAATATAAGGGAAGAAGAACAAAAATATTCATGGGATAGAATGTCGGAAATCGTAGAAGACTATCTAGGAAAACAATTATGAAAATTCTTGTCACTGGCGCAACAGGATTCATAGGAGGATACGTTGTCGAAAAACTTGTAAATGAAGGACATCTTGTCAAATGTTTGATAAGAGAGACAAGTAATTTGGAGCGTTTGGAAAAATTAAAAAATATTGACTTTTTCTTTGGCGATATAACCCAAAAAGACACGTTAAATGGAATCGCAACCGACGTTGATATCGTTTTACATTTAGCGGCTACGGGACATGTCTCAGCCATTTCTGATAAAGCGCTAAGAGAATTTACTTCCATCAATGAACAAGGAACCGAAAATCTAATTGAAGAATGCCTAAAGAATAAAAAAATCAAAAAATTTATTCACTTCAGCAGTACTGCCGCAATGGGTCTGATCGAAAAACAAGGACTGATAGATGAATCAGACGAACCCCAGCCGCGAACGCCATATCAAATCAGCAAACGGAAAAGCGAATTGAAATCATTAAGCTATTATTACGAAAATAATTTTCCAGTGGTGATTGTTCGGCCTTGCATGGTTTACGGTCCCAGGGGAAAGGGTGAGTTTTTGAAATTTTGCCGATTGATGAGGAAGGGAATATTTCCCAGGATAGGCTTTGGGAAAATTCTAACGCCAATGGTCTATGTGGAAGACCTGGCAAATGGCGCCGTTCAGGCAATGAGCGGCGCGAGACCCGGCGAGATATACATACTTGCGTCAGAAAAATCATTTGATCTAAATGAAATTCGAAATATGATCATGTCAACTCTAAACGAGAAAAAACCATATCTTTTTGCGCCAAAATGGGCTGCATTATTTGGCGCAAAACTTATAGAAATACTATCGGGTTTTCTAAATAAAGAGCCGATTGTTACTTATAAAAATATAAAATCAACAATTGCCAATCGGGAATTTGATATTAGTAAAGCAAAATCCGATTTTAGCTACGCCCCTAACACATCCCTTCAAATTGGAATAAGGAATACGATTGATTGGTATAAAGCCAATAATCTTATTTAATATGATATGAATAAAAAAGTAATTGTTTACCGTTGTAAAGACGTAAGTAAAACCTCTTTGGCTATCAAGACGATTTTTGAGAACCTGGGCGGTATTGAAAACATAATAAAAAAAGGTCAAAGGGTTCTTATAAAACCGAATTTAGTGGCGCCTTTTGAATTTGCCGTTACCAGCAGCGAGGTAATTGAGGCAGTCGTTCTACAGGTACAAAAAGTTGGCGCCATACCGATTGTTGCAGAATCAAGCGGGTTTGAGTTTGATACCAGCAGCGCAATAAAAATATTGGAAATTGACAAACTGTGCAAACGATTGGACGTTGAATTTATCAACCTCGATAAAGGTGAATTTGTTGATGTAGAAACAAATAATTTTCCAATAAAAACCTTTAAGATTTCCAAACTTATATTTGAAGTGGACGCGATTATTAATTTACCCAAATTAAAAGGGCACGCGTTGACTAAAGTTACGCTTGGTATGAAAAACCTTTTTGGAGTTATCCATAAGGATACAAGAAGGAAAATCCACGCTTATAATTTAGAGAAAGGGATTTATGCGCTCAGTCAAATTGTAAAACCAACAATAACCATAATAGATGGATTATTTTCACAGGAACTCGCGGTCTTCTCAAAGCCTTATTATCTTGGAATTATTGCCGGAAGCTTCGATGTTCCGTCAATTGATGTGGTATGTTCACAGATATTTGGGGTTGATTATAAAGAAGTGCCTCATATTCAAATGGGTTTTGAAAATCGAAATATTAATGAAATTGATATTCAGTGTTTTAACTGCTCAGTGGATGAATTCAAATTCACTTCGCCGACCCCCAAAAATATTAAGAGACAATTGAAAAAATTTGCCTATAAATTGGTTTATCAATTGGATATAATTTATAATCGAATTACGAAAAAAACAATGCTGTCTAAAGTACACTTGTTATTTGGAATAAGACCGTTCATAGTCGAAAGTAAATGCACTCTTTGCGGAGATTGTGTGCCGGTGTGCAAGGTAAATGCGATTAGTATTATTGGCGGTAAATGTAAAATTGATTATGATCAATGTATGTATGTTAGATGCTTAAAATGTATAGAGGTTTGTAAATATAACGCGATTATTACAAAAGGACTACACTAATTTGAATATTGAATTATTGATCAACAACTATTCAAGCAATGAATTTGACAGTAGGTTTCGGGGAATTATTCAAGATATAAAATTACAATCGCCTCTTATTCTAATTCAAGGCGGGTATGGGAAAAGAAATACGGGCGATGACGCTTTGCTGTTGGTAATTTATAATAAAGTCAAAGAAATAGTTCCAAATTCACGCGTGGTCGCATTATGTCATTTCCCAGATGATATTTCAAAAAGATATCAAATAGAAGCGTACCACTTCGCCGAGAAAAAAGCGATTTATCTGTTATTTAAAGCCGATATGCTGATCATTGGCGGGGGTGGAATAGTAAATAAAATTAATACATTTTCAGGTTTGAAATCTTTTCGAATTTTTGACCCTAAAGGAAAATATCTTTTTCTGACGTCGTTGCTAATGAAATTAAGAGGGAAAAAGGCGGTTTTCTATGTTGTCGGAATTACATCCATACCAGATGCAGGCGTTAGATACCTGATGAAATTAGTATTGCCTAAAGCAGATTTAATCGGAGTTAGAGATGTAATGTCTTTAGGTTTACTAAAAGAACTGAAACTTGATAAGGGTGTGATTCTATGTCATGACCCGGCATTAAATTTGCCGGCCGCCCCGGAAAGCGACGCGATAGAATTACTGGCGAACTATAATGTCAATATAAAAAATGATGAATTGATCGGTATTAATGTTCGACAAGTACAAAATGAAGAAACAAATCAAAAGACAATTAAAGAGATGGTTTTACTTGTTGACAAATTAACCGAATCAAACAATCGAATAAAGATAATATTTTTTCCCATTGGGATGCATCCAACAAAACCGCTTGAAAATGATCTGATAATCGGTCGGCAAATAGCGAAAAATATTAAGAATAAGGAAAGATTTATTTTACTTGATGAATATTATTCGCCCATGTTAACCAAAGCCCTGCTTGGAAAAATGAAAATATTAATTCTTTCCAGATTACATTCGCTTATACTATCCTGCGAATATAAAATCCCAACTATTATCATAACGTATGACGATAAAGTTACACAATTCGGACAAATGGCTGGTTACGATAAGATTATTCCGCTGGAGGAAATTAATAGCGATGGAATCATTCGAATCATTCGGGAGGATTTACGCGTCGGCTGATGAACGGATGCAGGTTCACGTTCCATCGGCATTTTCAGCGTCCCGATCAGATTTTGTATGGCAGGGAGAACTTTATTGTTTTATAAGCCGCTTTCATAAAGGACGAAGGATCCAATAAAATATTTGAATACACCTGGTTTGCTAAAGGACAGGCGCAATTTTTATCCTTTATATACTTCCGAATATTTTTTGCGGTTTCAGAATACCATAATTTTTGAAAATCATAGTCGTACTCTCGCAAATTACCCATCTGTTTATCGTATCCTAAAACGCAGCAGGGCCAAACGCCCCCGTCATAATTAATATGCACATTAGATATACCTGCGTAGCACGGAATGACTTGTGTTTTTTCTTTTAGAATTCTTCCGGCAATTTCATAATAGACAATTCTTAGCGCCTCGGTGGTTTTCGCTAAATTTCTTTTAGTATGAATGTTTTCTTCAATCTTCCTTGAAAATTCTTTCATTAAACGCTGGTAGGTTTCAGCGTCTGGCGTGATTGGGTCGCCAACATTGAAAAACTCAGTGCGTTGTTCTGCAATCTCATTTCTATAACTCTCGATATTAAGTGATTGGACAAAATCTTCAATTTTATCGAGTTGATCAATGTTGAACATGGAAACGACTGTCCCCAGTTCAAGGTGAAAGTTGTCGTAGTCTTTGTTGATGTCTTTTAATAGATTAATCGTTTTGGTAAGTCTTTCGAAATTTCCTTTATAACCTCGAATAGTATCGTGAAATTCGCCTATGCCGTCTATCGACGGTTTTACTGTGAAAGGGACCTTCGGATCATATTCTTTAATTATCTCTAAAATTTTTATTGTCTGGTCCCTTATTTTTTCAGAGAGTATGGCGTTCGTTGGCGTGTGAATTACCCTGGGTTTTAGATATTTACATGCCAACCGTACAATCTCTGGCAGGTCGTTTCTTGTAAAAGGTTCTCCGCCGCTAATATTGAAAAAATATACCGGCTTCATATTTGAAAATATTTTTTCAATTTCTTCGATAGTCAGATCTTTCTCTTTCCTTGCTGGATCTTGCAAGAACATAAGACCGATATTGCAAGTTTTACATCGTGATTGGCAAGCCGCCGTGACCGAAAAGGTTAAGGTCATTGGATTAACTATGCCTTTTCCTGTGCGATAGAAGCGCCTGTAAGGCGTTAAATATCGAAAATTAATGCTAAATATATCCGTTTTATTCATGTTGTTTTTGTCCTAGAAGATCTCTTGAAATTGGAATTATGCTGATGCAATATAATATACCACACTCAATTATGGCTAGAATGCCATTTACTTTAATTAAATATGCGGCGATAGAAATTGACGCTGTAATCGCTCCTATTTTTAAATAAACTGCTACATTGATTATTTTCCCATATTCTTTAATGACCAATCTAAAAAAGTAAATGGACATTGCGGCTGGAATAAATAGACATACAAAAATCGCCGTATTTATTCCATAAATTGGAATAAATACGCCATTAATTATGAAGGAAGAAATGAGCGCCAGGGTAATCGCATATAATGGTTTTGTTACATTATCTTTTGCAAAGAGAGCGATTACCAGAACATAATTTAAAGTATGGAACCCAAAGCCAAAAATAATGTACTTGAGGATGTCGGCTGAAGGTAAATACTCTCTGGGGTACATAAGCGGAATAATCTCGTTTGCATTGATACTTATAATAGCTAACGCAGGTACCATCATATATAGCAATATTTCAATATTATTTTGTATAAGTCGATTCACTTTTTCTGAAGTTGCGGTCTTTATTTTTGACGCGATATTTGGCAAAAGCGTTATTGCTATTGAAGTATATAAATAATAAGGAAATTTGCTTAAAGTTGTCGCTACATTATAATAACCTGATATGGGGCTGTCTGAATATGTCCTCTTGACAAAGAGCAAATCCGCCGTCATTAGAATATTCAATAAAATTACAAAAATTGACAACGGTCCTGCGGATTTGAATATACCCAGAGTGGTTATTTTTATCTCTTGAGATAGATTTACTAATTTTGAGCTAATTTTCCTGTCAGTAATTATAATGGTCAAAATTAATATTAGAAGAGTGGATACAATGTAACCGATGAGCGCTCCTAAAAGACCATAGCCCAACTCCAGGGGAATATATACCATTAACACTTGAATAATTTGATAAAAAATGATGATAAATGCATAACTGCCAAATGATTTCATTCCCGTAAGCGCGCCTAAATATATTGAAAAAATGGTCAAGGAAGGAATGAGAATACTGACCAATCGCAAATATATGCCGATACTTGGATCGTTCATTAATGAAGCGATCGGATCGGCAGAAAAATAAAAGATAATACCAAAAGCGACGCCTAAAATTGTCCCCAGCTTGAGTATTCTTTTTTTATATAGGAAGGCGTTTTCAATATTTTCCGCGACCAGTTTTGTTAAAGTTTGGGGTAAGCCGTTATTGAGCACATTACGAAAAATATTTAGCAAATTGAAAACAACGCCCCAAACGCCATATTCTATTGGGTTTAGGAAGTGTCCTAAAATTATATGGATAACGTAGCTTTCAATAGTAAATACTGCCCTTGCAACAAAGACTAAAAATGAGGATTTTATTTTCAAGTTTTTATTTTCCCCGCTCAAAAAAATCGCTGATCATTTGGGACGGCAATTTTGATTTTTCAAAATAGTCCGCATTCGTTTTTCTCATTTTCTGCAAATAGGTTTCATAATTATTTATTACGCGTTCTATTTTTTCGATAATTTGACCGGCTTTTACGTCGCAATGGATTGATTCTGCGCTGATAACGTTTTCTTCCAAACCGGAATTGATCATAAACCTGTTTATTTTTCCCTGATAGCTAATCCCAACAAAAGGGGTGAGAACGATATGAGAAAAGATCAAGGAATGTAGGGGTACTCCAATAAGTAACTTTGCTTTTGCAATCTCTGACATTACATCTATCGGGTTGTCGGAATAAATAATATCCGCGTCTTTTTTATTTGCCATTCTGGAAATTACTTCCTCGCAAATTAGATCGTCGCGGGACGAATATTTTTTTTTGAAGTGATTACTAATTCCGTCGGCATCGCCAATGGCGCTATACATGGGTAATAGCTTGATTTTATATTTGTAATTTGTAACAAAGTAATCCGCGGTGTCGGCTAACTGTTGAAGAAAGTCATCCATTTTTTCTTGATAATTTTTAGGCAGGAGGCGGAGTTTTTTTCTTAGATAAAAAGGCAAAATCGAGTGGCTGTAATGAAATATCCTTCTAGGTGAAATTATAAGTACATTTTCTTTTTCGATACCATGGAACTCATCTGAAACCAATGCAAACGCCGTATCTCCACTTACATGGGTAATTCCTTCCATCCTTTTATTTAATCTTATTAATTTCTCTTTGGTCTGCTCGTCTCTTACGCAAGCAAAATTTACGTTTTTTAAGATTAACTTGACAAGCGCTTCGCCAAATTTTGTCATCTCGCCGGTTGCACAACCGTAAAAAACGACGGGTTTTTTATATAAATAAGCTAAAATAGGCAGGGATATATTTATTGGAATAATGGAAATCGAGGAATTATCAGTAAAGACCGTTCCGCCGCCAATAATTAATAGATCAACCCGCCGAATTACAGAAAATATATTGGGCAAATTAAGTTTTACCGCTTCAATATTATATTTTTGGGATGTGTAAGCTGGATCGTCAGAAAAGATAAGAATATTCGCGTCTTTTACTTTTTCTTTTATATCGCGAATCATCGCTTCTATTATCGCGATATCGCCTAAATTCGATCCTTTGGATTCCCAGCATTTATTTTTCCAGATAAGGATGTTTCTTTTCATTATAAAATTTCTTCTTCCCAATATTTAATTCCTCGCAGTTTAAAGGCGGCTTTAGCGTTATAGGGATAATTTGATTTTATTGTTTTTGCAGGAACGCCGCCAATCAAGCAATTTTCTTCCAAACTGCTTTTTGTAACCACGCTGCCCATCGCGATAACCGTATTATCCGCGATAGAAACTCCTTGATTAAAAAGCACATTACTGCCAATAAAGCAATTATTTCCTATCTTTACGGGTTTAAATTCAGATTCATAGAAAATGTGCGTCCAAACGACAGTTTTAATTCCTCCCAGAACTGTATTATTTCCGATGATGACGCTTTCGCATATATCGAAATAATGAAAAAGTTCGATATGTGAACATTTCCCAAGTCTAAATTCAACATTGGGATCTACTTTTTTTCTTCCCCTAAATAAATTGCATCCAATTCGTGGAGCCCCAATAAACGAACCATCGTCCAAATATAATTTATTTAAATTCAAAAATATATTTCCCAATCCGCGCAGAGTTACGTCGTTGCAAATAGTTACTTCTTTTGCGTGGATGAAATTTAAAAAGCCGATATTTACTCTCTTGCCAATTTTATAATTAGGAAGTAGTTTGTAACAAAAAACCCTAAGGAAGTTGAACGGAAGAATACAAATTAATCCAACAATAAAAAACTTTATCGTTTCCATCGCTCCTCAAAGTTAAATAATCAGTAAAAAATAATTAAGTTATTATACACCCTTCACATCGTTTTTACGGCGACCGAATTGCCCATGTCCTGTGCCGCGCAGCTTTGAGTTGGCGCGGTATGATAAAATCAAATAGATGGCATTTGCCTGTGTTCAAAGATAATCTATTGAACGTCATCTCGTCAAAGGAACTTTTATGAAAAAACTTGTCATCCAAATCCCCAGTTACAACGAAGCCCAAACCATTCGGCGCACTCTCGAAGATTTGCCCAGGCAAATTCCCGGAGTGAAGGTTGTGGTGCTGGTGGTGGACGATGGCTCGAGCGACCAGACTGCTCAGGTGGCGCTAGCCGCCGGGGCGGATTACGTGGTGCGGCATCCATCCAACCGTGGGCTTGCGCGCGCATTTATCACCGGCATTCAAACCGCGTTGGCGCTGGGGGCGGATATCATTGTTAACACTGACGCCGATAACCAGTACCCGGGCAGATACATCCCCGAACTGATCGCGCCCATCCTGGAGGAACGCGCGGCGTTGGTCATCGGTGATCGTCAGGTGGATAAAAATCTCCACTTCTCGGCGCTCAAGCGCGCGCTGGAATCGTTTGGTAGTTGGTTGATGCGTATTGTGTCTGAGACCGATGTTCCCGATGCGCCCAGCGGATTTAGGGCTTATTCACGTTACGCCGCGCTGCGCGTACAGGTGCATAACCAATATTCTTACACGCTTGAAACGCTCATCCAGGCGGGCAAAGAACGCCTGACGATTATGCATCTGCCAATTGAAACGAATCCAGCTACTCGTCCGTCGCGCCTGCACAAAGGTATCCTGCATTTCATCTGGCGGCAGAGCGGAACGATCCTGCGTTCTTATGTGCTTTACCAGCCGCTTAAGTCGTTCGTGCAAGTCGGCGCGCCGTTCTTACTGGCTTCTCTGATACTGATGGCGCGCTTCATGTATTTTTATCTTATCAGTCAATCCGGGGTCGGACGTTACATACAGTCGGTAATCATTGGCGGGACATTCGGTATCTTTGGGCTTTTGTTGGTAATGATGGGTGTACTTGGAGACGCGGTGCGGACCAACCGCCAGATTATGGAGGAGATATTGGTGGCTCAACGCGACAGCCGGCGACTGACAGATGATTGCCGCGAATTTACCGGTTGCCCCGTTTTGCGGCGGACAGTTGATCCCAATGAACGATCCGTGTAATTTATTTATAGCTTTACGCGAACCAATTTGCCAGAGAGCCAAAGGATGTTAAAAATACCCACATGGGGCTTCCAACAAAGAATAACAATATTGTAAAAGCAATTATCAACCGCCGAATAAATGTTTGAGGTATCCAGGTTATGATGTGAACTATCAGCAAATATAAAACTCCTAACACTGGGAAAATATATCTGCCTTGGATGGCTATGTGTTGAAAATTCGTGGATAATTCGCTGCTGTAATTCCTTCCAAGTAATACTATAAAGTAAGTAATAAAAATTGTGATAAGACTGCCTATCAGGTAATCGGGTTTTTCCCAATACCTGACAGCGGTCAGGAAAACGATAAAATAAAATAAACGGTAAAATGTGATAATCAAATCGGGAATATAGTCCTTATGTCCCATAATGCCATAAATTTTCGTAAGCATGGAAACAGACCAGTAATCCGACAGGTATTCCAGCGGATCAGGTTTATTTTCTTTGATGACATCCGACAAGGTAAGTTTAGGTTTGGGAAAATTTAATTCTATCGCTCGCTTAACATAGACACTACGATTACATTGTTCTGGGGTCGAGATTTGATTGCAGGCGGGAACAATGGCTTTATATTTCACCCAATTGACTCCATAGATGGAGAGATTAAGTCCTGTGAATAGAATACTAAATATAAGGAGAATAATCAATTTCCAATTCCAATTGAGTCGGAAATTAATTTGGCGGCGATTTTGCACCACATAGATGAGCCACAGCAAACATAGGACGGCCGCCAATGGTAATACGGTAAACTTTGCCAGCGCGCCTATCGCGATGCAGACTAACCATCCCAGGCTGTTGGAAAAAAAATCTTTTCCGTTTAAGACGCGTACCAGATAGTATATGCCTGCAAAGCAGAATAAGTTAATAAAGTTGTCGTACGATACGCCGCCGGATAAGAATACGAACATTAGTGTGTTGATTACCATGAAGACTACCAGCAATTGTCCCCAACGACTTTTAATAACTTCCTTAGCCAGTAGATAGCAAAAGATAATGGATAAAATCGAATAAAAAACGCTCGTCAAGCGCAGGAAGATTAATTGTTGCCGATCGCTAACGGCGGGTCTGACCAACCTAAGAAAGTCAAGTATCCTGCCGTTTATCCAGTAATATAAATATGGATTATGCTCCATATTGTCCATTCCCAGAGTCATGGATTTATCTGTATTAGACGGAATCCCCAGGGTGGTGGAGAAAAGTTGCGATATGTAAAAATGTGCGGGCTCATCGGGAATAATGGCATTCTTTAGTCTTAAGGCGAAAAATGTTGAAAAACCAATAAACACAGATAACATAATGATTAGCGCCATGGTGGTAATATGAGCGTCCAAAAAATTTAGTACACTTTTATTAGTCTTCATATTTTTCCTTCTATTTGCTGGTTAGCGCCGTCGTCAATATTTTGTAAAAATCAGATTAATGCAATAGAGTTTTGGATGTCCCTGCCGACGCATTGACAGGGTTTGGATTGACGCTGAAGTTCGTAGCATCCAGAGTCAGGTTGGGGTTGTAATACGGATCGCCTTTTTCCAGCCAGTCTGCCCACTTGAGCTTAAAATAATCCACCTCTTTGTTGAAGCGGTTTAATTTTTCTGGTGAGTCTTCATATCCTCTGGTTTTGGATTCGTGATGATAGAGTTCTGCATAAGGCGTCCAGATATTCAAATATCCTTTTTGTAAAATACTCAGGCATAAATCTACATCTCCAAATGCCAGAGCGTAAGTTTCATCGAAACCGTTAATTTCCAGAAAAACCTGTTTGCGTATCATTAAACAAGCCGCTGTTACGGCTGAGACATTATGCAGAAGCGCCAATTGACCGAAATACCCCGAATGCTTTTTGGGGAAGTTATTATAAACATGACCCGCGACGCCTCCCATGCCGACGACCACGCCTGCGTGCTGAATACTATAATCCGGATAATAAAGTTTAGCGCCGACTGCGCCGATGTCTGGGCGCAGAGCCAATTGCAGCATTTGCTCCAGCCAATTTCCATTGATTGCTTGAGTATCATTATTCAAAAATAAAATTATTTCGCCATTGACTTGGCTGACAGCCCAATTATTTAACCGTGAATAATTGAACGGCTCGTTCCATTCGATAAGATGTATTTTGGTATCTTTTTTAAGAAGCCGCTTGTATAAATTAAATGTTTCTTGTTGCTTGCTTCCATTCTCAACCAGAAAAATCTCAAAGTTTGAATAAGTCGTTTTTTGCAAGATTGAATTTACACATTGTTTTAGCTCAGAGGCATGATCTTTATTTGGAATGACGATCGAGATAAGAGGCGTATTGGCGAGTTGATAACATACTCGATAAAAGGTTGGGTAAAAAGCGTCTTCGACCTGGGCGGAGGAAAGTCCCGTTCGGATTAAATGTTCCTGTAGCGCTTTTTTACCGGCGTTATTGGCGTAAGGCTTGGCGTCGCTTCCGCTGGCTGTGGATGCAGACCATACCCGCCAATGATACAGGATTTTTGGAATGTGGACGACGCCGCGCGCTTTTTCCACTAATCGTAATATTAGGTCGTAGTCCTGGGCGCCATCATAACCTTCACGAAACCAGCCGATTTCATCTCCAAGGGATTTGCGTACAACAAGGAAATGCGGCATGTAATTGACGCTGCGTAAATAATCGGGGCTGAAATCAGGCTTGAAGAACGGATCGAAGCGGCGTCCGCTTTCGTCCGTTTTATCTTCATCGGAATAGATCACATCCACGGCTGGATCAATTTGAAGTTGATGCGCAATCTCAAAAAGCGCGAAAGGCGCGAGCAAATCGTCGTGATCGAGAAAAGCGACAAATTCGCCGTGGGCAAACGATAAGGCTTTATTGGAATTAACCGCTATGCCTTTATTTTCATCAAGGGACTTGATTTTTATGCGGACATCTTTTTCCGCCCAATTAGATAAAAGTTTTTTGGTCTCAAGAGTGGAAGCGCCATCCGCTATACAAAGTTCCCAATTTTCATAAGTTTGCTGAAGCGCGGATGCAATAGTTTGGTCCAGGATATTTTTAGGAGTATTCCATACAGGCACGATCAGGCTGATAAGCGGTCTATAGCCGAAACCTTTAGCCTGTGCGCGTTGTTCCGACAGTTGTTCTTCTTTTGGCTCATTCGCAAGAATCCAATCTGGATAGTTAGAAAACGATAGCCCCGTTGTTCTTATGATAAGCGCCTTTATCTTGCGTTTCAAAGTCGTCAAGCTTTCGCTTCGCCATAGCTTAAGAAGAATTCGATATATCATTCGTATTGTTCCTTTTGCGCGCGTTATCATTAAAAGTAAGCAACCGTCGGCAGATGAAATGCGACGGCTGCCACTGTAATTGGTGAGCGACGATCAGTCAGTTCCGATACTTAACTTTTTCTTTCCATTAAATATAAATGCCGCTCAGACTTGTTTATTGATGCTTTTTCATGGATAACGAACCGTTTTTCAAATACTTGTTCAAAGTCATCTTGTGTGTAGTGTGAGAAAATATCCAGCCGGCTTTGCAGTAATCTCTGAACCTGAGAATCGGATTTGGGAATAAATTCGATAATGAGCCAGCGTCCCAGATCGTAAAAAAGGTCTGCCAGATGCGGGAGCGGCACATTGTTGGAGATTGCCAGGTGATGAATGATAGCCAGAGCAAATACCATATCCGCGGGTGCCCTGCCAAAGATGGAGTCGCGTTCTTGATTGTGCCATCCAATTGCCGGGCTGGGATTGGTAAGATCAAGCACGAGTGGCGCCAGATTTTCCTCTTTGTTGGATTTGATCTGCCTATAGTTTTTTTCAACCGCCGTCGGGTCAATGTCGAAAGCGGCGGTGGGGATATTTTTTACGCTGGCGAGACGGCTGAAGGTCCCGTCATTTGCTCCCATATCCCAGACAGATTTCGGCGAAACGCGGTTTACCCAAGAGGCAACCAGTTCTTTTTTGTGTTCAAAAGAACTATCGGTGTAATTTGTATCGTTATAATAATCGCCCCATTCGGTGCCGCCAAGTTTCCATTCCAGTTTTTTTATAGTGGATTCAAGGTTTTCGATTAACGCCAAAATAGATTCTTTGCTCATTTGGCGCGAAGAAGTTTGGAGAGTTTTTACATTCTGGTTGGCATACTTCTGCTGTGCCTGAGCGTGAATGTGGATGTGTGTCAACAAGCCAAAGTTGAAGCGGGTGCGAGCTGGAAGCAGGCGTGATGCGAGGTCAAGGGGAATGCCGTCAATGTATATCCGCAAAAGCTGACTAAGACGTACATCCGTATGCGCCATAAGCGCCAGGGGCGCCAGGAAGTGCTGGCAGAACTGGCGGTAGGCCACCCAGGGTTTTCCCACAACATACTTCTCAAAGGAAAGTGTGTCAATAAGCACAGGATGCCCGCAGTGTATCTGGATGTTATAGGCGCTGGCGTCTTTCAACGACATGTCGTATTTGAGCGCTATTTTTTGTATTCTGAGCGTTGTTAGGGCGGCGTCTTTTAAAAACGAAAATGGCCACTCATACGGATAAGAGATGAGTGAGATTTGTTCCGGCTGAATGATCTTGAAAGCCAGATCAGGTTCGGCAGGCGCGGCGTCGCTTTCACGGTGGGGAATAAGCAGACCAAGTTTTATCAACTTATCATATAGCCCGGATTCCATGAGTTGTTGGTAATCGAGGGAGTATGAATGATTGATCTGCCGGAATAGAGCGCTTTCCCGCTTGAAAAGGAATCCGCTGGGATCGCGAAACGAGGCGCTTAATTGATCGCTGTTGTTCATTCTTTAGAATCTGTGTCGTCAGTATCGGTATTTTTTTTGCCAAAGAGTTTTTTGATCCTGCTCCACTGGGAACGGACCAATACGCCAAGCCCCAGGACGGCGGCAATGATCAATTGGATGAGCAACGAGCCGGAACCGGGGTCAAGATATGCTGGGGGGGCGAAAATGGGTGAAAATAACATGGGATACTCCTTAATTTGTTTTTTGGGTGAATTAACACTTATTGTAATGGAATATTGGCATTAAACAAGTGATTAAAAATAATTGGAAAGGTGTTAATTGGGTTGACATCCTGGGGTATGGTGGATGTGTCATATCCCGGAAAATATAATGCGAACATGATATTGGTTTTATATTCTTCAGGAAAAATTTGCATTGTTTTACCGGCGATAACAACTTTAGTTTGCGGTTTAATCCGCGCTCCGTGGTCAGATTGCAGAATAATAATTGGGGGATTGCTTGGGTCGGATTGAGAAAGTATGTTAGTTACCATTTTTTCTGCGACGCTAATTGCATACTTGTAGTTTTCAAGGTAAGAATTCCAATTAATATAGTACTCTGGATCGGTTACATTGCCATTTTCATCAAACATAAATGGCGAGTGAGGTAACATTAGGTGAGTATATACAAATTTTGGGGAAGATATTTTAGCGTCAGCCACATTCTTGATCGTATACAATATCATTCCGCGATGTTGTTGATAGACCGGATTACTTATTACTTTGTAGTATTTGGAAAATGCCAAAAGCATTGTATTGTCGGAGACGAGTATGCCATAATCGTCGAATAGGATTCCCAAGTCTCCAGATGAAACAGCTTTATATTCAAAATTATAATCGGAATTGATCTGCGTCTTGGCAGGAAAGGCGAAAGCTCGAGTTTCATCGAATACAACGGTAGTGTATCCCAATGACTTTAAGTACTCCATTACCTTGCTATTGGCTATATCATGATAATACAGTTCCCGATATTCAGCGCCCCAAGGATAGTCTTTGTAATTCAATCTGGACGCTATTAGTTGTAAAGTGCCTGTCGTTGCGCCGTGGCTTTTTTCAGCGATAAAAAAACCTTTTGATTTTAAAAATGAAACGAAATTATCCACCTCATTGTAATGCCAATAATTTCTCATAGATTCGAATCCGGTGAATTCGTCAAATATCAAAAAATAAATATCGGGATAGCGCTTACCGGTATTTTTTATGGCGGTTATTGGAGATGTGGACGCTGACGAATTCGCGGTAGTCTTATCAGCTTTTTCAATTTCAGCCGGTATGATTTTGCTTAAATTGAAAATGACGAGAGCGCTTAAAATTAAGACGGCATTCCTTGTGAAACGAGTTGTAAATGTCCCTGATATTTTTGTGATCAACCAACTTGCGTAGACGCCGATGAGTATATAAAGCGGCAATAGCGTATAGTGTTCCATTCTGATAATGTCTAATGGAGCCAAGTAATTATAAGCAAGTCCATAAGTATTAAAAAAGATGATGAAGATAAAACTGGCATTCGCGGTCTCAGCGAGCTGGCCTCTAAGTAAAATATAAGCAATGACATATATCGCCAGTCCCTGCAGCGCATTGAATAGGAGCATACGTTCCAGACTGGGCAGGATTAGTATCGTTAAATTATTACCATAATGAAACAACGATGGAAAAATTGCGCACAATAACGGTAAAAGAAAAAACTTTAGGAATTGCAAAATTCGATTGGAAATTATGTTCAATCTACCGGCAGGTTCTCTTGCAGATATTGCTGCATGTTGTTTTTGCGAGGAATCATTTTTCATATTTGAACTACGGCGTGGATTTAGCCTTGCGCATCTGAAGTTGATTCGCAGTTCGAACAATGACTTTGGATGTAGTCAAATAATAATCGCAACCGCACAGTTTATCCCTGAAGATGATGCCGATACTGTATTCCCCGGGCCAAATAAAATCCTTTGCAATAAGGGTTAAAAAACCGGATTTAATCAGATTCATGTTGATATGATCTTTGAACATCTTTTGGACATCTGGTCGCTGTGCGGATGTGGTTGGGAAGTAATAATGTCTTGACCCAGATGTTAGAACGATTTTCCGTACATACATTTCCGGAGGCTTACTTGGGTCTACGGTCAAGAATGCCCATCCCCATAGTTTATATAGATCTTGCCCTTTATAAATAATTGGATCTAAGCCGTCAATCGAGTATTTACGTTGATCTGTCTGCGCGGGTAGTTCTTTGTAATCCTCCTGGGTAGGTTTGCCATACAGTAAAAAGAACCGAGCATATAAAGCGGGCGCAAAAGCTACATACGTTAGCATAATTGCCCAGACTATAATATGGAATCGTTTTTTCATTAGAAAAGATATCATGAAATACTTCTCGTGAAATATTCTAGCTGATGACTTATTTGAGTCGAACAACGAATGCTGCTGTGCCAACGCGGTCAGGAATGGGTCAATGTTTATAAATCACCGTTTCCAGAATAGCTTTCTCACATGTGTGTAAAAATTAGTCGTTCTATAAAAATATTCATTTGCTATATTTTTCTCAAGCAGTAAAGATCTTGATAACCGCAAGTTCTAAAAACCCCAGGGTAGTAATCGAGAATTTTAAAGTCTTCAGAAAATAATTTTTCGCAAAATTCTCTACTTTGGTAGGAAGCGCATAAATTTTCTCCCTCGGCGTTTTTAGTTAAAACATAATAACCATTCTTCCTGTAAATTTCTTCAATATCTCCAGGCAAATTTTTTGCATGAAAGTCACCATGAACTGATACTAATAATATCCCGCCTGGGATTAATATTCGGGAAAATTCACTAAGCCATTTTTTTTGAGTTTCAATAGTTAAGTGGGAAAAAACCGAGAAAAGATAAACCAAATCGAATTGTGAAGAATCGTAAATGGATGGAGGCGTGAACTCAAAGATTGTCAGAACTTTAAGGAATTTCCTAACAACCCTAACAATCTTTGAGTACACTGGATGAGGAGGTAATAAAGAATTAATTGAAAAATATCCAAAATCCAAATTATTTATACACCAATTTACTAAATCGGGATTTATGTCGCATCCCCAGAAATTAATATTATTTGAATACTCCTGCCACCAACGGAAAACTCTACCACATCCAACGCCAAAATCTAAAATATTTTTCATGGATAAAAGATCAATATCATTTTGAACCAAGATGGATTTTATCGTTTCTACTCCGGCTTTGCCTTCTTCTAAAAATGACTTTGGATTAACATTATGAACAACAAGATGCATTAATATATCATCCGGTAGAGCGTTGTTTATTCGAAAATCCTTTTCTTCTAGGGACAATATATCCGCTAATTCGTATTTTTGCATGAAATAGGATTGTCCATCTTTCGCTATTGCATATAATATTAATGTTTTATTAAGATAGGTTTCGGGTATATCACAAATACCATAAAAACCTGATAACCGTGGGTAACCCAAAGATTCACTGAATCTTTTTTTCAAATCAGGGCGTTCCATTTTAATAGGAATACTTCCAACTTGGGCATCATCAATGAAAAAATTAACAGTTTTAATAGGATTGTTTTTTTTCGAATTTACAACCCACCCGTCAAAAAAATTTACTGTGCCGCATTGTAATACATTATTAAACCCAGCATGATCAATACCAAAATAAATCATAATAATTTCCCTTTCAGTTTTGCATGAAAAAAACCACAACAACTATTTATTAGATGCATAATGTATCCATTCATAATTACATCTAATTTCTTCCAATAGGGCTATTTTTTGTTTACTCGCTGAAATTAATCCGATTTTTGTCAATGATTTCCCAAGTGAAATTAGTAGTCAAGCGATAATCAAAATTGAAGCAATTCTCAGCATGGAAAAAGATATTACCCAAAAAGTAAATGTTTTTCATGATGAGTACCTTATTGTAATGGAATATTGGCATTAAACAAGTGATTAAAAATAATTGGAAATGTATTGATCGGATTTATGTCCTGGGGCGTGGATGAAAAATCGTATCCAGGTATGTACATCAAATTTAAAATGTGATTTGACAGCCCTCCTGGATAGTCAGTAAATGTTACAGCGTCAGAATCCCATGTTGCCAGACCATTTCGCGCTCCGTGGTCAGACTGGATGATAATTACCGGCAGACGGTTTGGGTCTGCATTTGACAGGAGATTGTTGATCATTCTTTCAGCGATTGTGATCGCATATTTATAATAGCCTAGATAATAATTCCAGTTATAATAGTTCTTTCGATCAACTGGATTGCCTTTCTCGTCGAGCATAAACGGAAAATGAGGAAGAGAGAGGTGTACATATACGAATCGGGGCGATGGGATTTCGGTTAATGACGCTAACTTATCCGCTGTAAATACAATATAATTTTTACGCTTTTCCGAAATTGGATCAAGCATTTTATAGTATTTTGAGAAAACGCTTAACATGGTATTGTCTGCCGCCAGGACTCCGAAATTATCGAAAAGGTTTTTTGGGTCTATCCCTTTGGTAGAATTATAATCAAATGAATAATCCGCGTTGATTGGATGAATATAATTTTGATTGGAAAGCTCATTAAAAACTACGGTCGAATATCCAAGCGATTTCAAATAGCTCATGGCGCGGTTATTGATAATATCGGGTTCAAATGATGATCCGTCGTTTGAACCCACATCTGGAATTACTTTATAGTTCAAGCGTTCTGCAACTTGATTTAGGGTATGCACCGAGTTGCCGTGACTATTCTCTGCAACAAAGAATCCTTTTGATTTTGCAAAATTAACAAAGTCGTCCACTCCCTGATACTTCCAGTAGCTTCTCATTGTGTCAAAACCGGCAAATTCATCGAAAATAATGAAATATATATCCGGATAATTCTTATTCGCGGTTGTATTTACAACGACAGGGGCTGTTGCCTTTTCCGCGTTTACTATCTGGTTCTTTTTTACTTCATCAGGGACTATCTTTGCCAAGTTGAAAATGACCAAAGTGCTCAAAACGAAAACCGCGCCATTCCAGAATTTGGCTGGATCCAGCTTGGTTGCAAGCCAGGAAGCATAGAGGGCAAGTAACAGGACAAAGGGCAGCAGGGTAAAGTGTTCCACCCGAAATAAATTTTTGTTGAGCAAAAACCTATACAATAATCCATAAAAATTAAAGAAAATTAGAAAGATACACGCGGCATTCGCGGCTTTAACGACCTGTCCCTTGAATAGGATACAGGCGATGCCGAAAATCAGGATCGCCAACGCGGAATAGAGCAGGAGAGTTCGTTCCAAACTTGGTAATATTAATTGTGTGACATTATTTCCGTATAAGAAGAGTACCGGAAAGACAGCCATTAAGAGTGGCAGCGCCAAGGCTTTTAGTATGTTCAATATTCTGATTCTAATAGATGTGGACATATTACCTTATTATGAAATATTGATATTCATCAAGTAGAGGTTTATATACTTATAAACGCGGCTTATTGGATGAGTGAAAATTGATTCTAGCATGGATTTCTTATTTTAATAATGGGATGTCCGCATTAAATAGATGATTAAAAATAATGGGGAATGTGTTGATGGGATTCATATCCTGCGGCAATTGGGAAATGTCAAATCCCGGCAGGTACATAATATTCATAATGTGGAATCTATAATCATCCGGAAAATTGACCAGGGTCTTACTGCCTGGTTTTGCCGTTAGGAGATTTCGCGCTCCATGGTCTGATTGAATAATAATTACCGGCGGGCGATTTGGGTCTGCATTCGACAAAATGTTGTTGATCGTTCTTTCGGCAATTTTAATGGAATATTTATAAGTTCCGAGATAGTAGTCCCAGTTGTAATGAAAAGCCGTATCAACCGGCGTCCCATCTTCAGCGAACATAAAAGGTTTGTGAGGCAATATGAAATGTACGAACACGAATCTTGGCGCTGGGATATTGTTAAGTTTTCCCAGATTGTCGGCGGTGAAATTTATCCACGTCCTATGTTGTTCAAGAGTCGGGTCCATAATTTTGTAGTAGTTCGAGAATGCCCTAAGCATGGTATTGTCGGCAACGAGGGAGCCAAAATCGTCAAAAAGGATTCCCAGGTTTGCCATTTTATTGGCGTCATATCCAAATGAATAATCGGTAGGTATCGTAGAAAATGAGCCAAAAAAATGGTCGGTTTCATCAAAACCAACAATCGTGTATCCTTTTTGTTTTAAATACCTCATGACTTGGTTATTATAGATGTCATTAAAATACACATTTACATCGTCAGCAGAACTAACCAAAGGGTACTCTTTATAGTTTAGACGTTCGACAAGCTGATGAAACGTGGCTAACGAATTGCTTTTGCTATTCTCTGCAACGAAGAATCCTTTGGATTTTACGAAATTAACAAAGTCGTCGACTCCCTGGTATTTCCAGTAGCTTCTCATCGTGTCAAAACCAGCAAATTCATCGAAAATAATAAAATAGATATCGGGGTAATTCTTATTCGTGGTTGTATTCACAACGACAGGAACTTCTGCTTTTTCCGCGTTTGCCATTTGTTGTTTTTGAATTTCACCGGGAATGATCTTGAGTAAGTTGAAAATAACCAACGCGCCCATGACAAGAACGGCGCCGTTCCAGAATTTGGCTGGATCCAGCCTGGTCGCAAACCAGGAAGCATAGAGGGCAAGTAACACGAAAAAGGGCAGCAGGGTAAAATGATCCACCCGAAATAAATCTTTTTCGATCAAAAAACTGTACATTATCCCATATAGGTTAAAAAAGATTAGGAAGACAAAAGAGGCATTCGCGGCTTTAACGACCTGTCCTTTGAATAGGATGCAGGCGACACTAAAAATCAGGATTGCCAGCGCGGAATAGAGCAGGATGGTTTGCCCCAGACTAGACAACAATAATCTTGTGACATTATTTCCGTATAAGAAGAGTACCGGAAAAACTGCTATGAAGAGCGGCAGTGTAAAGGCTTTTAGTGTGTTTAATAATCTGGTTTTGATAAATGATGACATAGAGACTCTTATTGAAAGTAATTATAAAAATTGTTTTCTAATTAGATTTACGGGGAAATTGGGGATGGCAGGGGGGGTGGCGCGGGTGTCGGCGAGAGAGTTGGTGTGAGGCTGACTTGAGTTTGATTGGGAGTGCGAATAAGGTATTTATTCGTCAGGGTATAAGAAGATGATCCCTTGTGATGATCGTGGAAAATAATCCCAATGCGATATATTCCCGGCTTGATTACATCTTGAGAAATTATGGTAGAAAAACCGGCATTGGTCAACTCCATTCCCAGGGATTGGTATGCTTTCTGAAGACTAAGACGGGGGGAAGAAATCGTTGGAAAGATATAATTCTTTTTGCCGGATACTAAGACCAAATTCCTTTCATAGTCTTCCGGGCGCATGGCGGGGTCGGCAGTTGAAAATGCCCAACCGATCATCGAATATAAATTTTGTCCATCGTAAACAGTCGGTTTAAAAGTATCAATATGGAACTTTATTCCTTTAGCCGCCGCAGGCAACTCTGCATTGACAAGGATCGGCTTGCCATTTTTCAAAATGAAATAGATGTATAAATCATGGGCAAAAACAAGGTAGATTATCATCCCAGCCCAAACGGATATATGGAACCAATTTTTTTGAAAGAATATTAACATAAACATTCCTTATCGTTTCCGCCAAAGATAATCAATACTTGAAGCGTATGACTGCAATTCATCGATGTCAGAATTGTACCATCCTTCTCTTTACTCATTTTTATCCTGCCGCCGTGCATAAGCGCGTGAAATTCCATTATGTATTTCAAGATGAGTTTTCTATTTTAATGGGATGTTCGCGCTGAATAGATGATTAAAAATAATGGGGAATGTGTTGATGGGATTCATATCCTGCGGCAGTTGGGAAATGTCAAATCCCGGCAGATACATAATATTCATAATATTGGTTTTGTAGTCATCAGGAAACCCTTCTAATATTATGCCGCCCATCCGCGCTCCATGATCGGATTGTATGATAATGACAGGAGGACGTTTTGGATCTGAATTTTGCAATATATTATTAATTATCTTCTCAATTATACTAATTGTGAACTTATATTGGTCAGGATAGTAACTCCAATTTTGGTAAAATCTATTATCTACCGGATTCCCTTTGGCGTCAAACATAAATGGGTTGTGCGGAAGCATCAAATGAACATAAACAAATTTTGGCGAAGGGACTTCGCTTAATTGTCCGATTTTATTTGCCGTAAAGAATATATATTTTCTGTGCTGTTCAAAAAATGTAGGCTCTACAGAAATGACCCCATCCATATTTTCGAAGATTTTTAGCATCGTATTTTCTGCAATAAGCGCATCAAATTCATCAAAAAAGATTCCCAAGCCTGTTATTTTGTTCGATTCATCATAAAGGTATGAATAATCGGTGGGCATCGCAGTGTAGGTTTCGAACCAGTACTTTGTCTCGTCAAAAGCGACAGTCGTGTAGCCCATGGACTTTAAGTAGCGAACAACTTGACTATCGTTTATGTCGTTGTAATATATATTTACATTTTTGGAGTCAACAACCGGATATTCTTTATAATTCAACCGCTCAACCATTTGATGAAGCGTCTCAATAGAGCTGCTGTGACTATTTTCTGCGACAAAGAATCCTTTGGATTTTACGAAATTAACAAAGTCGTCGACTCCCTGATACTTCCAGTAGCTTCTCATCGTATCAAAGCCGGCAAATTCATCGAAAATAATAAAATAGATATCGGGATAATTATTATTCGCTTTTACATTCGGACTCGTATCTGTTTGAGCCACTGCCTCTTTCTCGTTTGCCATTCGTTGTTTTTGAATTTCGCCGGGGACTATTTTTACCAAATTGAAAACAACCAACGCGCCTATGACAAGAACCGCGCCATTCCAGAATTTGGCTGGATCCAGCTTGGTCGCAAACCAGGAAGCATAAATGGCAAGCAGCAGGAAAAAGGGCAGTAATGTATAACGGTCCACCCAAAACAAATCTTTTTCGATCAAAAAACTGTACACTATCCCATAAAGATTAAAGAAGATTAGAAAGACAAAGGCAGCATTCGCGGCCTTAATGACCTGTCCCTTGAACAGGATGCAGGCGATACCAAAAATCATGATTACCAGAGCGGAATAGAGCAGGAGCGCTCTTCCCAAGCTTTCTAATAATAATTTTGTGACATTGTTCCCGTATAAGAAAAGTACCGGAAAGACTGCCATTAAGAGCGGCAGTGTCAGGGCTTTTAACGCGTTTAATAACTTGGTTCTGAAAGACGATGACATAGACGCTCTTATTAAAAATGGCTATAAAAATTGTTTTCTAATTCGAGTCCGGGGATGGCGTAGGAGTCGGCGAGAGGGTCGGCGTGCGGCTGATTTGAATTTGATTGGGAGTGCGAATAAGATATTTATCCGTTACGGCATAAAAAGACGTTCCTTTTTGAGGGTCGTTGAAAATTACCCCAATTTGATATATTCCCGTTTTGATTAAATCTTGAGAAATCAGACTTGTGAAACCAGACTTGGTTAAATCCATTCCCAGGGATTTGTAAGCTCTCTGAACGTCAGCGCGCGGACTCGTTTCGATTGAAAAGATATAATTTGTTTTGTCGGATATTAAGACCATTTGTCGTTCATAGTCTTCCGGGTTCTTGGCGCGGTCGGCGGTTGAAAACGCCCAACCAACCATTGAATATAAACTTTGTCCATCGTAAATTGTCGGTTTAAAAGTGTCAACATGGAGTTGTATTTTTTTACTCATCGCAGGCAACTCTGCATTAACACGGATCGGTTTGCCATTCCGTAAAAAGAAACTGCTGTATAAATTGGGAGCAAGAATAAGATAGAGCGCCATCCCTGCCCACACAATTACATGGAACCGGTTTTTTTGAAAGAACGTTAGCATAATATACTCCGCATTTTTTGTTTATGAAATATGGTTTTTGACAGCCGCGATAAGACTTTATTAATCGCATCAATTTATCATGGATGCATTAACATCCATTCATAAGCGCGTGAAATTCCCTCAAATATACCGACTGTCGGCTGCCAGTTTAAATACATCTTCGCGCTGGATATATCCAATACATTGATCGGAATGTCAAATGTGCGACCAGGCTGGTATTTTGCTTTTAATGGCTGTCGAATAATTTGTCCGATGATCTCAATAATATCATTCAGGCTATGACCCTGACCCGCGCCGATATTGAATACCTTGGGTTCTCCTTCATAATTCACCGCTTTTACAAAAGCATTTACGATGTCGCCAATGTAAGTGTAATCGCGCATGGTCGAACCGTCTCCCCAAACGGTAACTTCGGCATTATGAATTGCCTTATCTAAAAATGCCCCGATTACTCCTTGTGTGCCGGTAATTGGCTGTCTCTCGCCATAGGCATTGGCGATTCGTAAAATACAATAATCCAGTCCGTATAGAGTCCGGTATAAGTGTATATATTTTTCAATCGCCAGTTTTGTTATTCCATAAGAACTGATCGGATCGGTGGGATGGCTTTCCTTTACGGGTATCTCGTGAGGAATACCGTACACCGTGCCGCCCGAAGATGCGAATATGATCTTTTTTACATTGGCGACGCGCATCTGCTCCAGCAATTGCAAAGTTCCGATGAGATTGGCTTCGACATCGTAGCGCGGATTTTCGTTGGATGTTTGAGGAACCGTTGCCGATATCAGATGATAGACCGCGTCGCAACCGGCGAGCGCTTTTCCGACGTCATTCGGATCGAGGAAATTACCCGTGACGATATTTGCTCCCAGCTGGCTGGAATATTCCAGATAACGCGCACTCGGTTGATCGAATACCCGCACATCCTGACCATTAGTCAACAGGGTTTCAACAAGATGCGAACCTAAAAATCCGCATCCGCCAAAGACCGCTATTTTCATCTTCATCTCGTTATGCCTGCGACATTCGTCAACACTGAGCGGAATCCCTGTTTTGCCGCCACAAAAGGAAATATTCTTTCAAGAGCGTGCAACATGGAACCGTCATAGGGAAGCGGTTCAGTTGGATAATCCTGCCAACCCAAGCCGAGGTTGAAGATGGGGAGCAGGGATTCGGTCCGCGCCCAAAACATCATTCCTATGGGAAATAAAAAGGATTCCGGTAAGGCGCTTAATCCAAGTCGTTGGCTAAGAGTTTCTGCATAAGGCTTGTTGCTTCCCCATCCCACTATATAAGGATCGTCTGGAAATACCATCCCAATCGAGCGGTCAGCCGCCATTCGCTCAAGGATGGTATCAGCCATGTTGTTTTTCCCGCCAAGCAAATTTTCCAGTAAAAAGAGCCGCCAGTTTTTACTCATCGTCTCATCCTGAACGTCTGCTGTTTTCTTTGTATGCAAATGTCCGACCACATCGTAATTTTTAACAAAGGTTTTACCGAAAGCGGTTAGGAAGGGACCAATGTCACGCCCGCGGTTAGGCGTTACTTGAATGTCAATTATCTTTCCAGAATAGTCTTTTAATATGCAATCAACCTCATCGCGGACCAACTCTGTCGGCACACTGACAAATAAATCCGGTCGGACATGATTCCCATTCAGCCGCGTCATTATTTCTGGCAGTAGGTCAGGGTAATAGGCATGTATATGCAGAGCTACGCGCGTATCAGGCGAAAGCGGTTGCGAGATTTTTTTGGGCGTGATGATGTCGTATTGCCAGGGTCCATCCGGTTGACCCGCGCGCAAATAATTTGCCAATGGATCGCCGTCAGCGTGGGGCTTGCTTTGTTCAAAAAACACGCCGGGGTGAAATCCTGGAATAAGTTTCCTTCGAATAATTCCGCTTGCCCAGACGCGAACATAATATCGTATTGCTTCATCTTTAGGCAGGTTTTTTATTTGCGGCTGTAAAAAGAAATCCAATCGGGGTTGTAAAGATTTGGCGATTTCAGCGATGTCTTTTTGTTCCTGTGCAATATGATCGCTTGCCGCCAGTCCCAGGTCTTCAAGTTGCTTGACATAACGCGGCATGTCGAACTCTTTGAGCGCCACTTGCTTTAATTGCTCTCCGACTTTCTCTCGCAGGGATTTTGATTCCATGAACCCATTAACTTTGACAGCCATTGCCGCGATATCCAGATATGGAACAACACATTCTTCACCGAGATTATTCGCGGTGAGAATATCTGCAATGCCGGTTGTTTTTGCAAAACATATCACGGGCAGACTGTGCATCATGGCGTCAATTGCCACATTAGGTAATGGGTCCAGGCGGGAACTGATTAACAAAATATCCGCTGTTTCATATGCCGCTTCAATATTCGATGTCGCTTCCATGAAAAAAACATGTTCTTGCAATCCGGCTCGGCGGATTTGATCGGCAAGGTATATTGAATAATTCAAGTCTGCCTCAGGGTTGTATCCTGCGCCAATCCAGACGAACCGAAAATTTTTGGATGGGTTAGACCGCAGTACTCTGGCGGCGCAATCAATAAACAAGTCCGCGCCTTTTCTTAGCTGTACAGCGCCAATCCCTAAAATAATAACTGTGTCTGCCGGTAAATTTTTCGGTCGAAGTTCTCTGAGAACCCGTTCTCCTTCCTGCTGAGACTCGGCATCGCTTTTCATGGCAGGTAAATTACAGCGTCCCTGCGGAATGATATGGAAAGGATGATCCATTAATTCAGGATGTTCGAGAAGAGCATTGTCATGAGTTACTGAAGCGGAAAAAATCGATTCCTGCGACCATAAAACCGCGTCAGGAAAAACCGCTCTCGGTCTTGTATAAGCCGCAAATTCATGGATTAGAGTAATGGCAGGTATAAAGCGTTTCGCCAGGGCAGGAAGTACCGAACGGGATTCTATGCTGTTTACAATGGCAAATTTGAATTTATATAATTTCGCTAATTGTTCGATCAAAGAACCGGCTGTGATGGGATCGCCTCTTGACGGAACGGAACAAACGATAAAGGTTGACTCATCGCGAAAACATTCGGTAATTGAACCATCGCCAAGCAAGAAAGATATTACATTATATTTTTTTTGCAGGTTTTGCATTAAATTTAGGCTCAATACCGGCGCGCCCGTTAGGGACGCTTCATGGCTGACGATAAGCACGGTATCTTTCGACGGTTCAAATTCCATGCGACCTTTCTGGAGTCTAAGTTTTGGACCGATTATTTTTTCAAGCAGGAAAATAAGAAAATTCATTAATCGCCGAAGCATCATTCTGCGGCGGCTGTCGGGAGGAAAAACTATGTTTAGAATTCTACGGAATGACGATGCCATTTTCCATGTCCTGCTATTAACGGTTTCATTAAGTTTGGTTTGGATTTCAGCCCGTTTGCTTTGGGACTGAGCCAGTTGGATGTTCCAAGCCTTCTCGCGTTCGTTTAGCTGTTCTGACAGCGATTCAATTTGCTGATTTTTATGCTTCTGTCCATCAACAATTTGCCGCGTTAACGATTTCTCAATGGGATAGAAGGATGGGAACGAGCGTTTAACTTTACCATAGTTTGAAATAGCGCCCATATAGATTTGCATCTGCTTTTCGGCATTTTGCGATAAAAGCCAATGTTGTTTGATCTTTTGCTGCGCTTTATCGGCGATCCTTCTTCTCAGGTCTTGATCTTCGATCAGCTTTGATAAAGCGTCTTCCCATTCGCTGTCAGAAGACGCAAGAAATCCATCCACGCCATCTTCAATTATGCCTGCATAAGGAGCTATTCTGCTGTAAACGCCTGGGACAGCAATAGCGCCATATTCAAGGTATTTGATCGGACTTTTGCACGAATTAAATAGATTGTCGCACAATGGAGCGATTATTATATCGGCTGTTGGAGTCTGAAAGTATGAAACGAAATCGGCATATTTGGATGATGCTGGCGGATTCCAATCCGTGTGGGAAAACGGCGCCAATTCGGCCGGAGGATCAATCCCCCAAAATTGAAATTGAACTTGTTGAGGATATTTTTTGGTAATTCTTTCAAGCGCCGGTAAAACCATTCTAATATCAGGATCGTTGGCATGTTCCCCCATATATCCAATGGTAATTTTTTCGCTGCTCAGCGTGGAATTGGGTAGTTCCTTAAAACTCCACAAATTATCATTTAGATAATTTGGAATCACAACTACATTCTCATTATAAGGAAGGCAATAATCGCGTAGAAGCGGCGTGGATACCGTGACCAGATCCGCTTCCATTATGGCTTGCAGCATTGACATCAACGCGTCTGCATAAAAATCGCTTATTCTATCCGCGTGATTTTCCGGCAGTTCAAAGAGCAGTTCATCCAGATCAAAGACTACCGGCTTTTTTTTGGCATGGGCAAGGGAAAGGATTTGCTCATACGAATCAAGGTCGCGGCAAAAATCCCGCTGGATGACGATAATATCTCCATTAAGCGCCGCGTCAACTTGAACCTTTCCCTGTTCGACGCCTTGAATAACCTTTAAGCCTGATTGTCTCGCCGAGCCTAACAATCTGTTTATAGCTGCGGCATCCTCGTCATTGTTCGAATAAAAAACAATTGACTTTATTAAGTCAATGGGATTTGAGTTTCTCACTTAAGTTCCTTTTCAAATAAGGCGCGCGTCGTTTCTCAATAACTCACCTTAAACGCTTAATTGTGATTCCCTGAGCGAAGCGAAGGGTCTCTACCTCTGAGATCCGGGATTCTTCGCTGCGCTCAGAATGACATTGCGTAAGGCGAATCAATAACAAACATTAAGAACGATATGTAATCTGCCGTCCTTCTTCTTTGCCATATCTCAGGTAATGAATAAGCGGATTGACCCCGGATTTTTTAACATCCTTATAAATATTAAGGTACAGGGCGCTGTTAAAATTCGGTCCGGGGTCGCGGTCCTCGAAACCGCCAGCGCGCAAATAATGAAGTAGCGGATCCATTTTTGCTTCAGCCACATCGGGATATTTGGCTAGATACCAATCCGCATCGAACAAGCCGGATGATTTGATCAAAGCCACATCCGGATCTTGCGTCAATCTTCCTTCATCTCTGCCGGATTTCAGGTAATGCACAAGCGGATTGATCCCGGCTTGTTTGGCATCTATATAAGTATCCAGATACCATGCGCTACAAAAATCTGGTCCGGGATCGCGCCCCTCAAACCCGCCATTTTGCAAATAATGAAGTAGTGGATCCACCTTCGTCTCTGCCAAATCGGGATAGCTGGCTAAATACCAATCTTCGTCAAACAAGCCGGAAGACCTGATTAAAGTCAAATCTTCCTTTAATTTTTGACCTTTCCTAATTGTCTTAAATGGAAAAAAAATAGTATTTATTAATTGTTGTAGTATTCTATCGCGGCGGCTGTTGGGAGGAGCCATCAAGGTGAGAATTCTACGGAATAATAACATTATTTTCCATACCTTGCTATTAACGATTCCATTAAGTTCGGTTCGGATTTCAGCTAGTTGAGTTTGAGTAGCAGTAAGGGTTGCATTATTTTCAACCAGTTGGGCAGAGAGCGTATGCACGGACCGCTCCTTCTCCGCCACCTTTGCCTGCAATGTCAATTCTTGTTGTAACCTAAAGCCCAATTGATAGAAAAACTCTCTTATCCTAGGCGCTTCTATTGATGACTTCAACACCATATCCAGAGCTGGAGGATATGCTGTGCCTACTGCCAGTATTCCAAGCCCATGACTATGATTAAACTCGAAAGATGGATATTTTAATTTCAATTCATTCCATAATTTCCAGACTCCAAAATCCCGTTCGCGAACATTTATATCGTGAAATATAACCACCCCTTGTGAACTTAGCTTGGGAAGCCAGGTTTCAAAGTCATGTTTTACAGCCTCATAAGTGTGCAATCCATCTATGTGTAGTAGATCAATATAGCCATCGGAGAAATACTTGGTAGCATCATCAAACGTGCTTTGCACCAGGCGGGAAAATTCGCCGTAGAGGGGATCGTGATGAGCGCGCAGGTCATTCAGGATATCTGCGCCGTAATAACCGGCATGGATGTCGCCGCCCCAGGTATCCACTGCAAAACAGTGAGTATCCGTGCCAAGTTGTTTTACTGCCTGACAGAATGCGCCGTAAGAAACGCCGGTGTGCGTACCTAGTTCAACCAATACCTTTGGGCGCAGGATGTCAATCATCAACATGGCGAAGGGGGTATGTTCAACCCAGTTCCATGGGGAAGCTAATCTGAGCGGACGGGTTAGGCAAACAGGGTAATTAAGAGGGTTAAATTCCAGTGAGCCATCTTGTTTATATTCCAAATTTCGACTTTCTAAAAGATGATTGGCTTGCTTGACTTCTTCAAGGTTCGTTGTTAAATTTCCCAGCATTTGTGCAGTAGCCACTTGTTTAAGTGAAATTTGTTCCAGTAATTTTCGACTGGCATTTTCCACTTTCTTTTGATGAGACCAGGTACTTAATCTGGTATGCCCTTCATCAATTGAATCATTAATTGCTTGGACAATTCTTTGCTTTGGCGTTAAGCTATTCCAGCCGACCCCGGCTTCTTCATAGAGCGCCTGTTTGCGTTCTGCGCTGAACTTTCCAGGATTCTCGAGTGTATCAAATATTTCCTTCTCTAAATCCTTCAACTCGACTCTCTGGCAAGCATTCGTAGCATATGGCGTAAGGGCAGAAAAGAAATGCCGATTCCCCCAATATTTAGGTTTCCATAAATCAACTGCTATAACAGGAATATCCAAATAATAAGCGAGAAAATGAAAAGTGCTTTCGTCGAGACCTACTACTAAATCGGCTGTACTGAGAACGGAAGCGATAATTTTATAATGATCATTCCGACTCCTGTTCGAATAGATCGGATTATCATATCTGGAGCTATCCATCCCCTCAACCAATTTTGTAACAACGTTAATGCCCTTTATTCCTCTGAGCTTTTCGGCAACCAGCACACATTCTTCCAAGGGGTCAATAAAATCAAAGTGAGTAGGACAAAAAACAACGTTCACTCCCTTATGAGGTTGCCGCGGAATCATACGATCAAAGAGTGGCGTTCCAGTGACAATAATTCGGTCATCCGATATCCCTGCTTGTAAATACCTCATTTTTTGTTTAATCCCATTTACCATTAACTTTTCAGTAATTAGAGGCGCATTAAAAGGGGGAAGATAATCGCTACTTGTTCCTATTCCATGCTCCAAGACAAGGGTCGGGATGCCGAACATATTGGCATTTAATATTAATTCTCTAGGTTCGCCTTCGATGTCCTGCCAGCATACCACTGCATCGGCGGAATGAATATTATCTGTTGAATCAAAATCACTAATTACATCAGATAGACCAAAAAAATTATCGCGAAACATAACTTTTGACATTGCAATATCCTTCAGATGGGTTCTAATAGTTATTGTAGAATTGAAATCGATATCCCGCTTTATTTAATTTAAGCGAGATACTAATGAACTGACAGATTGACCATAATCATAAAATAAACGTATGCAGATCAGGTGGAGCGGCATCTGGCGCCAAATTTGAGACTATCGAATATTATATCGAAATCTTTATGTATCCTGATAGCTAAAAGCTATTGAGGTTCCCAAACAATTACTGAAACAGGCAGCAACGCGTTAGGTCCGAGCACTGCTGGACGCTCTTCTATAATTCTAATCAAACCTTTTGATTGTTGGTCATGAAGCAAAGTTACCAAATTGATATTATAGTCATTCACTTCAATATAACGGCGGCGAAGGATGCCAATAAGGGTATCGGTATTACAGTGCTCAAAGCATGGTTCTATATGAATAACTCTTTTTGGATGATAAGCCAGGAGAGACCTGACAAAATCAACCGATAGTTTCGACACATAAGGGGTCGCCATAGAAGTAAAAATCAAGGCGTTTGCAGGGATCGCCAGATTGGTGATAGTAGGTAAGTTAAAATCGCAATGCTCTGCCTCAATATCAATCCGGTGAAACACGGCAATACGTTTAATTAGTTCGACGCCACTGGCTGAGTATTCGCCTGCCATGATACGCATCTGATTAAATTTTTCACGTTTTGCCAATGCAAGAATAACACTTCCATATCCAGCGCCGAGTTCCACAAGAGCGGATGCTGGTAGGTATGGTCTCAGCGTAGACTCAACCAACTTCAAGTATTTCTGGCGCGCGTCTATTGGGTCGAGCAGTTCAAAATGATCTGCAATACTACACAGAGAAGGCCGGACATCTTTTAATGCTAATTTAGCCACTTCTTCAATAGAAACATCCCTTTTCAGCTCTCGAATATTTTCCAACAATGGACCCCATTTCTCATGTTCATATTCGCGCATGATTTCTTCGGGTGTTTTATGCTTTTGTTCCATAGGCTCAATCCCAATCAATCGTGCAGGCCAGGGAGAGAACTTTGGTAAATCATTTATAGTATATTTCATGATAGCGTCTCCTTAGTCTTTAAGTGATATTAGATTATCGTAGACTTTCTGAAAAGCCATTACCACGTCGTTTAAGTCAGACTGCGTCATTCCAGCATGACAAAGATTGGTGTAAATTACTTCTTGATAATGCATCTTCTCTGTGATTGGACAAATGCCCAGATCATAGCTCACCTGGCCTTTGTAACCTGAATATGTAAAAGGAAAACCGTCTTTACCAAAAGCAATACGCTGTTGGTAAACGGGCTCCAAGTAAATAGGCTCTACATAACCCTTGAACATTGGGATGCCCTCAGCATTAAGCGCCGATATTAATTTATCCCGTGAAACGCCTGTTTTAGACGCATCGTACTTCATTACGTAAAGATAATAACCATGACGGGTATTTGCGCGTACAACTGGGGTTGTCAACCCAGGGAAGATATCCAGCCGTTCAGTCAAGTAATCAGCCGCATCAACCCGGCCTGCCACCAGTGGCTGTAATTTCTTAAGTTGTTCACTCGCAATGGCAGCCTCTATCTCTGTCATACGATAGTTATAACCTATCAGGTTAATAATATTCTGAGTGCCTTTATTTTTGACCACCACTTCGCCATGGTTTCGGATGAGTTGCAATCTGTCAGCGAAGTCGTCATTATTAGTTACAACTATGCCGCCTTCACCTGTGTGGATTGTCTTATGATAATTCAGACTGAATACCCCCATATCAGCCAAAGTACCCGCATAACGACCTTGTGATTGTGCGCCAGGCGCCTGTGCGGCATCTTCGATTACCACAAGATTGTTTTCCTTGGCAATTTTCATGATTTCGTCCATATCCGCCGGGTGACCAAAGATATCCACCACGATGATAGCTTTGGTAAACGGGGTAATACATTTGCGTATTGCATCAGGACTCATACAAAATATGTCAGGATCAATGTCAGCAAATACAGGGATGCCGCCATAAATCAAAGCGGCGCTAGCCGAAGCTGTCATTGTATAAGGTGAGACAATGACTTCATCACCGGGTCCCACACCTGCCGCACCTACTGCCGCGTAAAGACCTGATGTGGCTGAATTCATGCTTACTGCATGTTTAATCCCAAAATAAGCCTCCCACTCACGCTCAAGTTTTTGAACACGCGGTCCGCCGTAAAAATCAGACGACCATGTACCAAGATACTTGGATAGTACGGTACTGTCCAATACATCAGCTACAGCGCGTTTTTCCTCTTCACCTATCGTTACATAAGCAGGGAAAGGATCGCTCCGCACCGGCTCCCCCCCGTTTATAGCTAACTTGTTCATATTGTTCTCCTAAAAGTTCCTGATATATTTCATTTGCAACAATCATTATTTCAAACTTGTCATCAAGGGGATTGGTCGCATTCGCACATTAAATGACGACTTGCATATGATGTCGCCAGCATCTTGACAACACATGGCAATAATGTGTATTTGACCGAAGCCTACCATTAATGATTAATTTATAGATTTCATTCTTCATTGGCGTCAATAAGACCAGCCATTTTTTGCATTTCCTTCACTGACAACCATTCGGTATTGTTGTCACTGCTGTATCGAAAATCTTCGGGACATGGTTTACCGCCATTCTCGTTTATATACGCCTGCCTGTACTCATCGCTATATGTCGGCAGTATTGCAAAATAATCGTCATATTCCAATGTATTCCGGGCATCGTCTTCAGGCACCATCACCTCGTGCAATTTTTCGCCGGGGCGAATGCCAATGGTCTTTATTTTACACGTAGGAGCAAGCGCTTGCGCCAAATCCACCACTTTCATGCTTGGAATCTTTGGAATGAAAATTTCGCCTCCCTTCATGCGATCCAGGCAAGCTAGGACAAAACTTACACCCTGCTCCAATGTGATCCAGAAACGGGTCATACGTAAATCGGTGATTGGCAATACCCCGGTTTTACGCGTCTCCAAAAAAAAGGGGATGACGCTTCCCCGGCTCCCGACCACATTGCCATAGCGTACTACACTGAAACGTGTTCCATGCCCCCCCACATAATTATTCGCGGCGGTGAATAATTTATCAGAACAGAGTTTGGTGGCGCCGTAGAGATTGATGGGATTGGCGGCTTTATCGGTACTTAACGCGATCACTGCGCTTACATTTCGGTCAATTGCGGCATCTATGATGTTCGCGGCGCCCAGGACATTCGTCTTGATCGCTTCAAAGGGATTGTACTCGGCGGTAGGCACTTGTTTCAAAGCCGCGGCATGGATGACAATATCCACCCCATCAAACGCCCGATAAAGACGGTCTCGATCACGCACATCGCCGATGAAATATCGAATACAGCGGTATTTTTTCTCTCCATATCTCTGTTGCATCTCATACTGTTTGAGTTCATCCCGGCTGTAAATAATATATTTACGTGGGTTGTAACGACTAAGGACGATTTCGGTCAATTTTTTACCAAAAGAACCCGTTCCGCCGGTAACAAGAATGGTTTTATCGTTTAGCATGATATTTCTCCTGTCTCATAAAATTGACATCATTTTATATACTAAATTAGTAACACGTTGCGCAGCCATATCATCCAAAAGATGATTTTTTAGTTCGATTTTCATTTTTTCAGATATCGTCTTATCAAATAGCATTTGTTCAATCACAGGGGTAATTTCATCAAAGGTATATACGGCTTTACTAAGACCTGAACGATTAGTAGGGAGCGCATCAGGCAGACGTAACCCAGGCTGTAAACTGACAGTGAGACAGCCTATATAACAAGTTTCCACCAACATTTCTGAATTCATGCCAGTAACAATATCTGCGGCTATTGCTTGGTCACGCCGATCCATGTCAGATGAAACAAGTATTCGAATATGTTCACTATGCAAGAGCGTCAACCAGTCGGTAGTCTCACGGGGATGAGGGCGGACCAACAATGTAATTTTTTTATAATGCCGGCTAACAATCTCCTCCAGCCCTGCTAGCAAAGCTTTAATAACTATAAACTCATCATAGCCCATATAATGTGGATTGTTATCAGCCGATCTACCAAAAACTGCCGCCAATGGCTGAGAAGCAAATAACACTAATATTTCAGTTTCTTGAATATCTAGTTTAATACGATTTTCTCTTCTTCGTTCCAAGGTGAATCCCAGCCTCCATGATATGAGCACATCAAAAGCCGGCTGTCCAGTAATTACAAGGCGATTTGGATCAATTCCTAAAATTGTTAGTTCATTATAAGCTAACTGATCCATGACAGCTATTCGATCCGGAATAAAAGTCAGTCTGCCATCAGAATCCTGAAAACGAACCAAATAATTCGACCAGAAATCTAAAACTGCAAGGGATGGGATGCCAAAATTATGAGCAGCAGCAATGAAACGTTTTTCTAAGTCTACCGAGTTATTATAACTGGTGCCGGATAACAAGAGGGATGCAGGAGGAGTAAGCATTTTTTCGCCTGCTTGAGCAATTGTCAGGTTTTCCGATAATGATTCGAAAAATATATTGTGACGCGTCCAGACATCACAAGCTTCCCGACAAGCAAAAGCACGTACCTGAACCAGTCTATCATTTTGCAGAGCCTGAATTACGGGAGCAACCGCTTCTGCACCGCCAGGGTCCCCGCAAACTATCACTACAACAGGCAAAGATTTGGATTTATCCATGAAGAATTTTTTTCTCGCCATCATGTGCAGATTGACATGCCGCCCAACTAATCTCTAAAGCGGCCAATCCATCTTCGCCGGAGCAGGCAGGGCGGTCACCTGTTTCCAGGCAACGGACCAAGTTTTCAACAGCATGAAGCATAAGATTTTTTCGATTTCCAAAGTGATATTTTATAGGCGACAATTCGACATAACCAGAATATCGAGGACTCTGAGCGGCAAGGGATAAATCAATACGAAAACACGAATCGGTCAACTGAACGCGACCTTTCGCCCCCATAATTTCCATATCAAAAATCGTAAAATTCACCGCGCTCAAAGCGCGCAGGCTAGCCAGTGCGCCATTATGCAAGCCCAATAAAACGTCAATTGTCGGATCCGGTCCCATTTCTTTCAACGTATTGACTCCTAAAACCCAGTCAACTTCTCCCACAAGGAATCGAAGCAAGTCAAACCAGTGACTCCCATTGTGAATAACGCCCTTCGTATACCATCCATTTACAGCCTGAATTTCACCCAGATTTCCATCCAATATATAAGAGCGTAAAGAGTTGACATTTTCCGCAAAACGGCGCATGTAATTAACAGCCAATGCCACCCCATTATATTTACACATATTCACTAATTCACGAGCCTGTACCAAATCAGTTGCCAATGGTTTCTCGCATAAAACCCCAAGTGGTTTGTGATCTGAAGTAAGTACTTGGGATAGGATTTGATAATGACTATCGTCAGGTGTGCATATGCTTACCAAATTGGGACGTTCAATATCCATCATTGTCAGTACGGATTGATAACGAGAATCCACTCCCCATCGTTGTCCACAATTTACCAATCGGTGAGGATCGGTATCACATATTGCGACAAGGGTTGTCTCTGGACAAACGGTGTAGGCTTCGGCATGAGTGAATACATCTCTTTTTATCAGATGATCGTCTGCAAACTCACTACCAATTTTGCCACAACCAATTAATGCGGCGCGGTATGGCATCTTATTAATGGATCTGCTTTTCGAGCAATCCAACCTGATCGATCAAAGGTTTATTATCTATTGGGTCTTGATAATGAAGGTAACGCACATCTACAAAGCTCAAATCAGGGAACGTATCCAAATAGCGCTGTATAAAATTCATTTTCCACAATAAATTTACATGTCCATGGTAATTGACTTCGGTAATATTATCTGTATAGTACTCGTGAAAATGAATAAATCGCTTGCAAACCCGGTGGATTTCAGAAAGAGCCTTTGGTAAATCATCAGGATGAATATGAATTAACACAGTATTTGTCATTACCACATCGAAATAATTATCCTCAAATGGGATTTCAAAAGCTGATGCGTGAGTAAATTTAATATCTGAAAAAAGAGATCTGCCTTTCTCAATTGCATATTCCATGGGGTCTAAGCCATACAACTCCAAGCCAGGATTTACAGTTTGAAAAATTTTCAACTGCATACCTATATTGCTTCCAACTTCCAGCATTTTGCCAGTTGAAATACGCTCAACGGGTAAAAATTGGCGAAAAAGATCAGACTTCCTGCCGCATCCACAGTATTCTCCCAATTCGCGATCCATAAGGTCAATTGTCATTGGATTCCGATTTGTATATGTCGCGCCAAATTCAGATGTCCATGTTACTAATTGCTGGGTTAATTTTTTATTTTCCATGAGATCAACGTACCTCCTTCTGCTGAATGTTTTGATTTATAAGCGGTAATTCGGGTCTGCGAGCAAAAAGTGACAATATATCTGTAAGTGTAAATTCCGGATTATCTGGATAAAGTTCTTCATAGACTTGCCGCACAAGTTCAAAATCATCCAAAGTATCAACCGTTAAGCGCAAGTCGGCAACTTCAGGGGGGAAATTGGTTTGTACATTACGCAGAGTATACTTTTCAGGATGCTCCCAAAAATGTAAGGAAACATGTTCATGATCCGCTGGATCAGAAGAGGAATGGTTGATTTCATCCAGTGCATCTGTGGTAAACACCCGCACATCCGTCCCGCGCGGAGTCGTATACTTCAAGACATTTGAGACGAAATCGGCGCCTCCCAATCGAAAGTCAGCAACTACTTTATCTATAATCGCCGGATCGTGTAATGGGCAATCACCAGTGGTTTCGACGATGACATCAGCATTATAAGCTCGCGCGGCTCCTAATACTCGCGCCAACACATCCTCCTCACTCCCACGAAAAACACCAATTTCTAGGCGTTTGGCTAATTCGGCAATGCCATCATCTGAAGTTTGATCAGTTGTTGCTATTACAATGTCATCAATCGTGCGGGCACGTTTTAGCCTTTCGATCATTAATTCCAACATGGGCTTCTTGAGAATGGGTTTCAGGACCTTCCCGGGTAGGCGTGTCGATCGAAATCTGGCTTCTACAAAACATACAATTCTCATAATGGTTTCCCTTTCTAATTCAAGGAATTCGGCTTCCTATGGTTGGAAGCCGAATTGATGCGTGCCGTGAGCGCAATTACTTTCTGTACAGGATTGATTTGCCGTTAAACATTCGCCGATCTCCTAGTTTTTCTGAAAGTTTAAAAACCAGTTTTGAAGGAATTGTGAGAAATAGCCATGCGGTATTAATTGAAATCCATAGCCAGTTCCAGCGCGGTCTGCCAGTTGGGCAGGCACAGGTTGAAGGTTTGCTCAAATTTAGAACACTCTAAAGCTGAGAACAGTGGGCGCTGCGCCGGGGTGGGGAAGTCGCTGGTTAGAGCAGGTAGAATCTTTTCCACAAGTTGTTCTTCACGTTTTTTATCCAACTTCAGGATGGCTTTTGTCCATTCCATGCGGCTGGCGTATCCATCTCCAGCCAGGTGATATAGTCCTTTGCGTTCGGCTAAAGAGGAAGGGAAATTATTTCCGGCGCGGGCAAGTAGTAATGAAGTGATTTCAGCCAGCATGCGCGCCCAGGTGGGGCTTCCAATCTGATCATTTACGATGCGTAATGTTTTTTGTGTGCGTGCCCATTCCAAAGCCTTCGTTACAAATCCACCTTGTCGCAGGCTGTATACCCAACTGGTGCGAAAAATAAAATATACACCATCCACCTGCTGAATTGCCTGCTCTCCGTGCAATTTGGTTAAACCATAGGCGTTGATCGGATTTGGCGGGTTTGTTTCAATATAAGACGATCCTTTTTTACCGTCAAAAACATAATCTGTCGAATAGTGAATTAGAACCGCGTTTATCTTGCAGGCTTCTTCAGCGAGAATCCCAGGTCCCGTTCCATTGATAGCTTCGGCTAATTCGGATTCGCTTTCGGCTTTATCTACGGCAGTATAGGCAGTCGCGTTATAGATCACATCCGGTTGGATCTGTTTTACTGTTTCACGAATGCTTTTTGCGTCCGCCAGATTCACCTCGGGATAATCAAGCGCGATCACTTCCCCTAATGGCTGTAGACTGCGGTTCAATTCCCAGCCTAATTGACCGTTTTTACCAAGTAGGAGGATTTTCATATTTCCAGCATTTTTGATTTTGCTTAGTGGGCATGGACGACGTTATCTAGATAATAATTCGCCATTTCTTGCGGGTCTCCGTCTTTAAGGATCACGCCTTTATCCATGACGATTGCCCGGTTGCATAACTTTTTGATCTGCTCCAGGTGGTGCGAGACGATCACGACAATTTGTGATTGTTCCACTAACTGCAAGATGCGTTGGGCGCTTTTCTCAACGAAATGAGCGTCGCCGGTGGCAAAGACTTCGTCAATCAACAGGATCTCCGGCTCCATCATGGTCGCGATGGAAAATGCCAGCCGTCCGTACATGCCGGTTGAATAATATTTAACCGGCAGTTCAATAAATTCGCCGAGTTCTGAAAATTCCAAAATAGCTTTTTCTTTTTCCTTCATCTCAGCGGGAGGAAATCCCAGTAGCGCGCCGTTGAGGTAGATGTTATCGCGTCCGGTTTGTTCCGGATCAAAGCCGGCGCCCAGTTCCATTAACGGAGTTATCCTGCCGTCAACTATAATTCGCCCCTGGTGAGGCGAATAGATTCCGGCAATGGTTTTTAGCAAGGTGGATTTACCAGCCCCATTCAGCCCGATAATCCCCAGCCGGTCGCCTGATTTTATTTCCAATGAAACATTATTAACCGCTAGGAATTCGGTAAATTTATCCCGATTCTTATCGCGTCTAAATAGTTGTATTGTCTTCTCTTTGAGGGAAGGCACCGCATTATGATAAATTCTAAACTTGACTGAAACGTCAATTGTTTGTATGAGGGTTGTCATAGCCGGTAAACCACGTCTTTCTCTTTTGAATTAAATATGATGGAGCCGATTGTCAAGCTAAGGACGGTCCAGCCCAGACATATCAACCATGCAGAACTGTCTGGAATTTTTGCTTGATAGATAATTACGTGAAATAAATCTACCAGATAGTAAAACGGATTCAACTTGGTAATGGTTAGAAGCCAATAATTATCTGCGATTTTTTCGATTGGATAGATTATGGGCGTAAGGTAGAACAGCGCTGTAAAAGCGAGCTGTATGATGTGGGAGAGGTCGCGAAAATATGGAGTAATAATGCTGGCGAGTAAAACCAATCCGAAGATAAACAGGGCGGTTAATAGCAACGCGAAGGGAAGCGTCAGGAGCGCCCAACTGACTTGCGCGCCCATCAAGATGGCCAGAAAAAACAGGCTGATCATGCTAAGCAGGAAATTCACGACCTCCACTCCCACGGATATTAACGGGAAGAAGAATTTTGGGATGTATACTTTTTTAAGATATCCCTCTCCCATAACGATTGACATGGAGCCGATTGTCATGCTGTTGAAAATCAAATTCCAGGGTAATAATCCGCTAAAAATATAAACGCTATAATTTTTGATGGAACTCTGAAAAATGGTCGAAAACACGATTGCCAGGATCGCCATTGAGATCAGGGGGTTAAGCAGTGTCCATAGAAATCCAAGAATTGACCGCCGATAACGCGCGCGCAGGTTGGAACCGATGAAATTGTAAATTGCGTAACGATATGTGATTAGATCCCGGAGGTTGCGAACTAAGGTGTTTTTTACGCCGCTGTGTTCTGTAGCGTCAAATATATAAACATGCGAATTGATATTTTTCATGTGGGTCTATTCGAGTCCTATTGAACATTTCTTATGTATGGTAAAGCAGCAATGCCTTGCATAGTCTCACGAATAAAAATTGTCAACTATTTACTCTCATTAGCCAGTCGCAAAAGGTAGTTGCCATAGCCGTTGTTGCCCATCTTTTCCGCAAGAGTACGCAACTGTTCGCGGCTGATAAATCCCTGGCGATACGCAATTTCTTCCGGTGAGGAAATCATCAATCCTTGGCGGTCTTCCACGGTTTGCACAAAATTGGCGGCTTGTAGCAGAGACTCATGCGTACCGGCATCCAGCCAGGCTACTCCGCGCCCAAACGAAATTACTTGCAGTTCACCCATATCCAGGTAGATGCGGTTTAAATCAGTAATTTCAAGTTCGCCACGCGCGGATGGATGTAACGAGGCGGCAAATTGTACCACGCGCTCATCGTAGAAATAGATGCCGGGTACCGCATTATTAGATCGGGGTTGTTTTGGCTTTTCTTGCAGGCTGATGGCTTTGCCTTGCGCATCGAATTCGACAACGCCGTATCTTTCGGGATCCTGAACCGGGTACGCAAAAATAAGAGCGCCGCGTTCCAGTCCAGCCGCGCTTTGTAATAGTTCGGCTAATCCATGCCCAAAAAAAATGTTATCGCCAAGAATGAGACAGGTGCGTTCTCCGGCGATGAATTCTTTGCCAACCAGAAAAGCTTCAGCCAGCCCGCGCGGTTTAGCCTGTTCTGCATAGGAAAACTGAATCCCCCAGGTTTTGCCGTCGCCCAGTAATTTACGAAAACCAGGCAGATCTTCGGGCGTACTGATCACTAAAATATCACGGATACCTGCCAGCATCAACATGGAAAGCGGATAGTAGATCATGGGTTTATCGTATACGGGCAACATTTGTTTGCTGGCTACCAGCGTTAGCGGATGCAGGCGCGTCCCGTGCCCGCCTGCAAGAATTATGCCTTTCATATTTGTTTCTCCCGTTTTTGATAGTTTTGATCCAGCCAGCGCTGATATTCCTGCTGTTTTTGGATGGCGGCCGCCCATTCGGAATTGGCGAGATACCACTCGACTGTCGCGCGCAAGCCATTGGTCAACGAGTGACTCGGTCCCCAGTTAAGCTCACGCTGTATCTTTGTAATATTCATGGCGTAACGGCGGTCATGGCCTGGGCGATCGGTCACATATTTGATCAATTCATGATGTGATGCGGAGGGTTGTAACTCGTCCAGTAGATCGCAGATAGTTTTGACGATACTCAAATTGGTCGGCTGGTTTCCGCCGCCAATATTATACGTTTCGCCCGGCTTGCCCTGTGTGAGTATCTTATGAATGGCGTCGCAGTGATCGGTCACGTACAGCCAGTCGCGTATTTGTTGACCATCGCCATAGACGGGCAAAGGTTTACCCGCCAGAGCGTTCAGGATAATCAGCGGTATTAATTTCTCAGGGAACTGACGCGGTCCATAATTGTTGGAACAATTGGAGATCGTGACTGGTAATCCAAACGTGTGCGCGTATGAACGCGCCAGGTGATCGCTGGATGCTTTGGAAGCGGCATAGGGCGAATTGGGCGTGTAGGGTGTCGTCTCAGAAAAGGCAGGTTCGTCGGGTTTCAAAGAACCGTAGACTTCGTCTGTGGAGACGTGATGAAAGCGTACTGACTCTATTGGCAGGGCTTTCTCTTTTATCCAGAACTTATGCGCCTCTTCCAACAAAGCGAACGTGCCTACAATGTTTGTTTGTATGAATTGCTCGGGGGCGAGAATGGAACGGTCTACATGTGATTCGGCGGCAAAATGAACGATGGTATCAATCTGATATTGCCGGAGCAGTCGTCCTACGGATTCGGAATCGCAAATATTTCCCTTGATAAAAGCGTAATGTTTATCGGAAATGCCTTTCAGATTCTCCAGACTGCCGGCGTATGTAAGCGCATCCAGATTGACAACTTGGATATTGGGTTCAGCCTTTAGGATGTAATGGATAAAATTGGAGCCGATAAAGCCTGCCCCGCCAGTAACCAGAATATTTTGCATGGGTTTCCTTTATTCGAAGAGGTCGGTTTCTGCAAGTGTTTTTCCGGCAGAGTCTTTTGCTGATAAAGCTGGCAGATGACTGTTCATGATGGGCCATTGAATATTCAGAGCCGGATCGTTCCATAATAGAGAACATTCCCATTGTGGGGCGTAGTAGTCTGTGGCTTTGTAAACGATCTCAGCCCATTCACTCAACACGTAAAATCCATGTGCGAAGCCCGGCGGAATCCATAAGAGTTGTTTGTCTTTCGCGGTGAGAGTAATGCCGGTCCACTTTCCAAATGTTGGCGAACTACGCCGAAGATCAACCGCCACATCGTAAATTTCGCCTGAAATTACGCGCACGAGCTTACCTTGTGTTTGACGTATCTGGTAATGCAATCCCCTTAGTACGCCTTGTTGGGAACCTGAATGATTGTCTTGAACAAAAGATGAATTAATGCCCGCTTCTTTAAACCGATCCGTGCGGAATGTTTCCAGGAAGAAACCGCGCTCATCGCCAAAAATCTTAGGTTGAATCAGAATAACATCTGGAATATTCGTGGGGATAAACTCCATTTTGAGACCGCATCTCCTTCTTTATGCGCTTGAAACTTTAATTTTTGATTTCTAAATTTTGCCATGAAAGAGGGGATGTGTCAAGCAAAGCCCCAACAACTCTCATGGCTTTTGCAAAATCCGGAATTTCTCAACGCGAATTACGTCAATTTGCGAATACTAAAGTACGATGTGACGCGAATAAACCGCGAAAAATTCGCATCATTTGCTTATTCGTTCAGCAACTGGTAGCAACCATTCAGCGACTGGTAGCAACCATTTAGCGACTGGTAGCAACCGTTCAGCGGCTTCAAGCAACTGCAATAACCATGTAATAACTCTCAATAGGGCTTTGTCGGGGATTTAATTAGACACAGAATCCATCTGTAATAATGGGTTCTGTGTTATTTTCCGCCTAGTATGCAAGCAGGTTGTCCACATCATCCTTGGTATTGTTGACGGGGAAGTGTGGACAACCTGCGATGGATGAACTAATTAATTATGGTGATGTTATTTCGATGGCATCCACGTCAATGTATGTTCCGCTTGCGCTGTTATTTGGACCATCATGTTTGATGGTTACTGTGTGCGGATTACCGTCGTATGCTTCGCTGATATAGGTTTGCTGCCAGGCAGTAGCCGCGCTGTAGGCATTGATGGTGGTTACCAGTAAATCATCCACGTAGACTTGGAAACTGCCGCTGGTTGAATTCGTGGTGTAGGTCAGGGTGAACTTAGCTGGACCGGTAAACGAGAATGATGCGGCGCTATTCGGTGTGGTTGTATAGTGTCTGGTGTTAGCATACGGTCCAGTTAAACCAGTGGCGGCAGTCCATGAGCCGGTGTATGTCCATAAAGAATCGGCATCATCATAGGTAGAACCAGCGACAGGCGGCGTAACGATCTGGATGGAATCCACACCTGCGCTGGCGCCGATGTTTTTGATTACCACCAGATGTGTGTCGGTATCGCATTTGCAGGGACCGGTGTATTGTCCGCCGAGCGCGGTGGCGTTGTAGGCGCTGATAGTGGTCACGAGAGCGCCGTCCACGTAGACTTCGAAACTGCCCCGGCTTGGACCCTTGCTGTAGTTCAGGACGAACTTGGCTGGTCCGGTGAATGAAAATGCGGCAATATCGTTTAGTGTGGATGTGGTGTGCAGGTCGCCGGATAGAGTCCAAGTATTGCCATAGTACCAAGCCGGATCACTATCTTCATAAGTACCTGCTCCAGCGGACGCGGCAAAGGCGGTAGCGGCGGCAGATGGCGAGTTGGACATGCCGCCCAGGTTGGGACCATCATCCAGAGCGCGCACTGCAAAGTAGTAGGTCGTATCGGGAATCAACCCGGTCACTGTCAATGTCTCAGGATTACCTACTACTTGAGGCACAATAGCATTAGTGAATTCTGTCGCGGAAGCCCAGTTGCCCGCATCAATGGGAGCAGTACTGTAACGTACCAGATAGGAAGTAACTTCGACGTCATCACTTGGAGCTGTCCAGCTCAAGTCCACTGCGCCAATGGCTGTGCCGCTCGTTGCCGCCAAGTCTGTAATGGCTGACGGCGCGGTGGTATCGGTGACATCTTCCGGTGAGATGATCTGGATGGCATCCACGTCAACGTAACTACCACTCAGGCTGATATTTTTGATCGTCACCTTATGCGCGCCAGATAAATAGACCTGACTGGTGTAGATCGGGGGAAGCGTGCTCGCGTTATACCAAAGCGTGCTCGCATTATAGGCGTTGACGGCGGTTTCGAGTACATCGTCCACGTAGACTTCAAAACTGCCGCTGGTTGCCGTCTTGGCGTAGTACAGCATAAACCTAGCCGGTCCAGTGAATGAGAATGAGGCTGTGCTGTCCGGTGTGGTTGTGTAGCGTCTGGTTTTTGCGTATGGTCCGGTGACGCCAGTAGAGGAAGTCCAGGAGCCTGTGTACGTCCATAAAGCATTGGCATCATCATAGATGGCGGCGTCAATGGCGGCGGGGCTGGGTGGTTCAAGGATTTGGATGGCGTCCACGTCCACGATCTTGCCGCTTGTGCCGGCATGTTTGACCACTACTGTGTGTGTGCCGGATGAATAGAATGGACTCGCGTAAGTCTGTTTCCAGAGCGTGGTCGCGCTGTATGCGTTGATGGTGGTCAGGAGCGTATTATCAACATAGACTTGGAAACTGGTGCGAGTTGAACCCTTGGAATAGGTCAGGATGAACTTGGCTGGTCCGGCGAATGAAAACACGGCGATGTCGTTTGGTGTAGTTGTGGTACGCAGGGTACTGGCGTATGGTCCGGTTCCGTTGTAGTTTGTCCAGTTACCGGCATAATACCAACTTGCATCACGATCATCATAGATATTCGCGCCAACAGGCGCGGGAACTGCAGCTGTCGCAGACGGTGAGTTGGAACTATCGCTCAGGTTGGGACCATCATCCAGCGCGCGTATCGCAAAGTAGTAATCGGCGCTAGGCATCAATCCTGTCACTGTCATGGATTCAGATGAGCCATACACTTGAGGTGTGGGAACATCGGCGGTGATTGCTGTCGCTGAGGCCCAATTGCTGGCGTTAATAAGTGCCGTGCTGTAACGCACCAGATAAGATGTGGCTGTGCCGATTGTGCCATCATTACCCGGCGCTGTCCAATCCAAATTAATCGAGCCGATAGTTGCGCCGGACTCTGCTGTCAGGTCTGTAATAGCTGATGGCGGGGTAGTATCCGATGGCGTGATGATTTGGATGGCGTCTACATCAATGTATTTACTACTCGGACCGATGTTCTTGATTACCACCTGTGTGCCGGATAAATAGACCGGGCTGGTGTAGGTTTGTCTCCAGAGCGCGCTCGCGCTATAAGCATTGACGGTAGTCAGGAGCGTGCCATCCACGTAGACCTCGAAACTGCCTCGGTTTGGACCTTTGCTGTAGGTCAGGATGAAATTGGCTGGTCCACTGAATGAAAATGCGGCTATGGCGTTCAGTGTGGATGTGTAATGTAGGGTAGTGTTAAGAGGTCCGTCACCAGTGTAGCTTGCCCAGTTGTCGTCGTAGTACCAGTAGTTGTTCACCGAGTCGGTGTCATCATAGATATCTTCATCGCTGACAGGCGCAAGGGCTCTGGCTGTGGCAAACGGTGAATTGGACATGCCGCTCAGGTTGGGCGTTTCGTCCTGTGCGCGCACTGCAAAGTAGTAGGTGTCGCCGGGGATCAATCCCGTCACTGTCATAGATTCGGCTGTGCCGGGCGCTTTGGGTGTGGGAATACCATTGGTAACTGCTGCCGCCGAAGCCCAATTGCCGGCATCAATAGGCGCGGCGCTGTAGCGCACCAAATAGGATGTGGCTGTGCCGCTTGTGCCGTCATCGCCTGGTGTTGTCCAACTTAAGTTTACCTTGCCGGCGCTTGTGCCGAGATCTGCTGCCAGGGTTGTAATGGCTGATGGCGGGACAACATCCGGCATTGCAACAATCTGGATAGCGTCCACGTCAGTGTATTTACCGCTCACAATGTTTTTGATTAACACCGTATGTGTGCCGGATAAATAGTATGGGCTGACGTAGGTTCGTTTCCAGAGGGTGGTCTTGTTGTAGGCGTTGATGGTGGTCGCGAGTTTGCCGTCAATGTAGATTCCGAATTTGCCGCTGGTTGCCGTCTTGGTGTAATACAAGGTGAACCTGGCTGGTCCGGCAAATGTAAATGCGGCTGTACCATTTAGTGTGGCTGTGTAGTGTCTGGTTCTGTTAAGCGGTCCAGCGCCACTGTAGGTTTTCCATGTACCTGTGTACGTCCATAGTGCATTGCTGTCGTCATAGGTGCCAGGACCGGGAGGCGCAACGATTTGGACGGCGTCCAAATCCACGACCTTGCCGCTCAGGCTGATGCTTTTGATTACTACTGTATGTGTGCCAGTTGAATAGAATGGGCTGGCGTAGGTTTGTTGCCAGAGCGTGGTCGCGCTGTAGGCGTTGATGGTGGTCAGAAGCGCATTATCAACATAGATTTGGAAACTGCCTCTGGTCGCTGCCTTCGTATAATATAGGATAAATCTGGCTGGACCGGTGAATGAAAATGCCGCCATGTTATTCGGCGCGGACGTGGTGTGCAGGGCGCTAAGGTACGGTCCGGATGTGGTGGAAGTTGTCCACGAGCCGATATATTTCCAAACGTCAAGATTGCTATCGTCGTAGATGCCTGTTGAAACAGGCGCTGGGGCTGTGGCCGCGACAGACGGCGAATTGGATACACCGCCCAGATTGGGAGTTGCATCTTGCGCGCGTACTGCAAAGTAATAGTTCGTGCCGGGCATCAAGCCTGTCACTGTCATGTTTTCATTAAGTGTGCCTGCTATCCGGGGCGCAGGAATACCAATAGTAACTGCCGTTGCTGACGTCCAGTTACCGGAAGTGATGGGAGCCGTGCTGTAACGCACTAGATAGGATGCGGCTGTGCCGGTCGCGTCGTCATTACCCGGAGCTGTCCAACTTAAATTGACCGTGCCAGCGCTTGTGCCAGGATCTGCTGCCAGGGTTGTAATGGCTGATGGCGCGGTAGTATCTGCCGGCGTAACGATTTGGATGGCATCCACATCCATGACATTTCCGCTTGCGCCGGTGTTTTTGATTACCACGGTATGCGTACCGGATGAATAGAGCCGGCTGATGTAGGTTTGTTTCCAGAGCGTGGTCGCGTTATACGCGCTGATGGTGGTCGCCGGCACATTGTCAACGTAGACTGCAAAACTTCCGCCGGTTGGGGATTTGGTATAGGTCAGGATGAAATTAGACGGGCCGGTAAATGAAATTGCGGCTACGTTGTTCGGTGTAATTGTGGTGTGCTGGGTGTCGCTGAATGGTCCATCGGTTATGCCGGTTAGGGCTGTCCATGCGCCGGCATAATACCAGTTCGTTAAATCATTATCGTCATAAGTACCTGCTCCAACAGGCGCAGAGGCAATAGGCGCCACAACAGACGGTGAATTGGACATATCGCCCAGGTTGGGACCGGTATCCTGTGTTCGTATCGCAAAATAATAGGTAACGCCGGGAGTCAATCCGGTCACCGTCATATTCTCGGTTGTGGTGGGTGCCGTGGTGGGCGCCGCAGGCGTAGGAGGAGTATCAGTGACTGCTGTCGCTGAACCCCAGTTGCTTGAAGTGATGGGCGCGACGCTATAACGCACCAGATAGGCTGTGTCTGTTCCAACCGTATTGTTATTACCGCCCAGCGCTGTCCAGCTTAGATCCACTGTGCCAACGCTTGTACCGGGATTCGCTATCAGGTCTGTAATGGTTGCTGGCGGGGTATCCGACGTGGTAATGATCTGAATAGCGTCCACATCCATGGATTTTCCGCTTGGCCCGATGTTCTTGATCGTCATCGTATGCGTGCCGGATAAATAGGGCGGGCTGGTGTAGGTCTGTTGCCAGAGCGTGGTTGCACTATAGGCGTTGAGGGTGGTCACGTACACATCATCTACATAGACCTCAAAATTGTCGCTGGTTGCCGTCTTGGTGTAGGTCAGGACGAATCTGGCTGGGCCGTTGAATGAAAACGCGGCTGTGCCATTCAGTGTGGCTGTGTAGCGTCTGGTGTTGTTGAGCGGACCGCTTCCAGTGTAGCTTGTCCACGTGCCGGTGTATGTCCATAAAGCGTTGCTGTCATCATAGACGGGAATAATTTGGATGGCGTCTATATTAACATCGTTGCCGTATGTGCCGCCCATGTTTCTGATCTTCACCGTATGTGTGCCGGATAAATAGATTGGACTGACGGGGGTGGTTTGTCGCCAGAGTGTGGTTGCGCTATAGGCGTCAATGGTGGGCACGTACGTGATGTCATCGTCAACGTAAATTTGGAAACTGCCGCTGGTTGGTGTCTTGGTGTAGATCAGGGCAAAGCTGGCAGGTCCGGTGAATGTAAATTCAGCCCTGTCATCTGCTGCAGATGTGCTGCGGTGTTGGGTGTCATCATACGGTCCGGTTTCGACAGGGATTGAAGCCCAGGTAGCACCCGCCGGGTACGTCCATGAAACATCGTCATCATCATAGAGGGTGTCGTTGAGGTCGGCAGGCTCAAGGATTTGGATGGCGTCCACGTCAATGGACTTTCCGCTTACGATGTTTTTGATCACCACCGTGTGGGTGCCGGATAAATAGATTGAGCTGGTGTAGGTCTGTTTCCATAGCGTGGTCGCGTTGTAAGCGCTGATGGTAGTCACGTACGCGCCGTCAACGTAAATCTGGAACTTGCCGCTGGTCGCCATCTTGCTGTAGGTCAGGATGAATTTGGCAGGACCGGCGAATGAGAATGTGGCTGTGGCGTTCAGTGTGGTTGTGTAATACCTGGTGTTGAGATAAGGTCCACTTCCACTGCCAGCTGTCCAGGCGCCGGCTCGATACCAGTTCGCATCACGATCATCATAGATGGTGCCTGCCCCAAAAGATGTAAGAGTCTGGGCGGCTACAGATGGTGAGTTGGATACGTCTCCCAGGTTGGGACCAGAATCCAGCGCGCGTACCGCAAAGTAGTAGGTGACGCCGGGTGTTAATCCCGTCACTGTCATGGATTGGTCTGTGTCGTACGCTGCAGGCGTAGGAATGACGCCAGTGACTGCTGTCGCTGAATCCCAGTTACTCGCATTAATAAGCGCCGTGCTGTAACGCACCAAATAGGATGCGGCTGTGCCGGTGGGAGGTGTGCCGTCATCATTACCCGGCGCTTTCCAATTCAAAATCACTTCGCCAGTATTTGTACCGCCTGCTGCCGCCAGGTCTGTAATGGCTGACGGCGGTGTAACGTCCGTTGTTGTATCAATCCGAATGGCATCCACATCCATGGTTTTGCCGCTTGGTCCGATATTTTTAAGCGTCACCGTATGAACGCCAGCATAATAGAACGGACTGGTGTAGGTTTGTTTCCACTTCGTACTTGCATTGTAAGCGTTGACGGTGGTTAAAAGCACACCATCCACGTAGACCTCGAAACTGCCGCTGGTTGATGTTTTGGTATAGGTCAGGGTGAATCTGGTCGGTGTAATCGGGTCGCCGGTGAATGGAAATGCGGCTGTGCCGTTTAGTGTGGCTGAGTAATGTCTGGTGTTGTTGAGCGGACCGCTTCCAGAGTAGCTTGTCCATGTACCGGTATATGTCCATAAAGCGTGGCGGTCATCATAGACGGTAGCGCCAGCGACGGGCGGCGTAACAATTTGGATGGCATCTACGTCCATGTTTTTTCCGCTTGTGATATTTTTGAGTACCACCGTATGTGTTGTGCCGGATGAGTATAAGGGGCTGGTATAAGTTTGTTTCCAAAGCGTGGTCGCACTGTAAGCGTTGATGGTGGTCACGAGTGCGTTGTCAACGTAGACTTGGAATTTGCCGCTGGTTGCTGTCTTTGCATAATATAGAGTGAACTTGGCTGGACCGGTGAATGCAAACGCGGCTACGCTATTCAGCGTGGATGTATAGTATCTGGTGTTAAGGTATGGTCCGGTTATATTTTTGGGCGTCCAAGCGCCGGCTCGATACCAGTTTGCATCACGATCGTCGTAGATAGCTGTTACAGCGGGCGCAATATTCGCAAGAGCTTTGGCTGTAGCAGATAGCAAGCTAAGGTCTGCGTTGGATGACATGCCGCCTAGGTTGGGTCCAGTATCTTGTGCGCGTACTGCGAAGTAATAGGTGATGCCGGGCGTCAGTCCTGTCACCGTCATGGTCTGGTCTGTGTCGTACTCTGTAGGTGCAGGAATGACGCCAGAGACGGCAGTCGCTGAAGCCCAGTTGCTTGCATAGATGGGCGCAGCGCTGTAACGCACCAAATAGGATGTGGCTGCGCCGCTTGTGCCGTCATTACCTGGCGCTGTCCAACTCAAATTCACTGTGCCCGGGTCTGTGCCTTCCGTTGCCGCCAAGTCTGTAATAGCTGACGGCGCGATGGTATCCGATATTGCAACGATTTGGATGGCGTCCACATCTATATATTTGCCGCTCGGTCCGATGTTTTTGATCGTCACCGTGTGTATGCCGGATGAATATAAGGGGCCGGAGTATTTCTGTTTCCAGCGCGTGGTTGCGCTGTATGCGTTGATGGTGGTCACGAGCGCGCCATCTACATAGACTTGGAACTTGCCGCTGGTTGGCGTCTTTGTGTAATATAGGGCGAACTTGGCTGGACCGATGAATGAAAATGCGGCTGTGCCATTCAGTGTGGCTGTGTAGCGTCTGGTGCTGTTGAGCGGTCCAGCGCCGCGGTAGGCTTTCCATGTGCCTGTGTATGTCCATAAAGCATTGCGGTCGTCATAGATGGTGGCGCCAGCTTCGGGCAACTCAAGGATTTGAATGGCGTCCACATCCATGATTTTGCCGCTTGCGCCGGCGTGTTTGAGTATCACCGTATGTGTGCCGGAAGAATAGGATGGGCTGGTGTAGGTTTGTTTCCAAAGCGTGGTTGCGCTATAAGCGTTGACGGTGGTCACATACATGTTATCAACGTAGACTTGGAAACTGCCGCTGGTTGGCATCTTGGCGTAGGTCAGGATGAATTTGGTTGGGACGGCGCCGGTGAACGAAAATGCGGCGATGTTATCTGGCGTGGTTGTGTAGTGCCTGGTGCCGCTGAGAGGTCCGGTTTTACCGGTGGCGGATGTCCAGTCGCCGCCATAATTCCAGGCATTATTATTGCTATCATCGTAGACGCCCGCTTCCTGCGGGACAGGGTCAATGATTTGAATTGAGTCTATGTCAATATATGTTCCATCGGGACCGGCATGTTCGAACTTCACGGTATGAAAACCGGATTCTTTGATTTTACTAATGTAGATATTTTGCCAGCTTAGAGAAGCGCTGTTTGCATTGATGGTCGTTTCTAGCGCATCATCTACGTAAACTTTAATATTACCGCGGTTATAATTCTTAGCATACTTAAAGACGAAACCTATGCCATAATAGTTAAAGGATGCGCTCTTGCCAGTGATTTTGCTGTAATGGTCGGTGTTGGCGTAAGGTCCACTGCCAGCGCTAGTGTATGTATTCCAATCCCCAGTATCAGTATATAACCAAACTGGGACAGAGCCATTGACATCGTTATCGTCGTATATGCCGGCGCCAAAAGGCGCGGGGGAATAAAGATTCAGCGTCATTAACCCGCCGAAATATTGAGCGGATACATCGCCCGAATTATCTAAAGCGCCGGATCCTGACGATTGAATGAAACCACTGCCAGACAACAAGACATCGCCAATCTGAGCGACATTAATATAATAAGTTTTACCGGTATAAACGTTTAGTCTTAATCCTGAAATGCCTTTTTCAGAAGCATTAAAGTCATCGTTACAGCCGACCATCGGCAAGCCGGTTGGATTAGCTGGCGAACTGCCTACGTCCGCCTCTAATATGGAAAGGATGGTATCGTAATTACTGCCAACGGTGTCTATTCGGATCGGTCCAGTCTCGACAGGTGTGTACTTATACCAAACACTCGCTTGACCGGCTTGCATGCTAGGATGAGTAGGAGCGCCAGGGAATGGCACGCATGAATCCACGTTATATACCAAATTTGGATCGTCATATCCGTGGGTCAAGGAAATTGCTTTGGTCGCGAGGCGTGTATCTATAAGTCCAGTGGTGTAAATGTGGGAAGTTGTAGGATTAAAAGAATCATTGATATTGACAGCGTTGATGAAATCGTCATTAGGCACTGGCGACCCTGCCACTGCGGAGAAATTAAGATTGAGGTGCAGTCTGCCGCCAGTAGGCGCCTGTCTGACCCAGACGCCGGGGGTTACTTCTAGGAGTTTGCCGATGTCTATTACCTCAATATAATAAGTAGTTCCACTGGTTAAAGATGTGTTTAACAATGATGTAATATATCCAACATCATTGTTACAGGCAATCTCGGTAAAAGTTGAGTCCCATACCGCAACAAGGGTATCATAATCGGTAATACCATTACTGCCAGACTGCGTATCAACATGCAGAGTGCCATCTTCGGATGGAGTATATTGATACCAAACGCTGTAAAAATTCGTGGGTTTAGGGGTCAGCGCGGGATAAAGATCGTCAATAGAGCTGATGCAATTTATACTTGGCCAAGGATCGCCAGCCTCAGTAGTAGCTCCCGTCGTATCTAGTTGATAATAGCCGCCGCCTAGCATTTCTGGTGTGTCATTAATATTAATAGCGGCGGCAAAATTGTCGTTACCAGGAGTGGAAGCAATGGTTACGTTGGAACTTGCGTCATCAGCGGGATCAGGAATGGTTACGAAAGAATTCGAATTATTAAAATCGAGATTTTCGCCGGTGAGCGCCATTGTCTGATTTAATGCCAGGTCAAGAGCTATCGCGCCGGATACGTAAGGAGCCGCGAAAGAAGTTCCACTGCCCGATCCGTATCCGCCGTTCAAATTTGTTGACATCACGTTTCCGCCCGGCGCCCAGATATCAATATCTGGACCGTAATTGCTAAAATAACTGGGACGCAAATCGGAATCCAATGAACCGACTGCAATCGCCGCCGCATACTTGGCAGGATATAACGCTCCCAGAGCGCCCTTGTTTCCCGCCGCCGCGACTACACTAACTCCTTTTGCGGCGGCATAATTTACAGCATTTTCCATGGCAAGGGATGGATACTCTCCGCCCAGGCTTAGGTTGATTATCTGCGCGCCGTTATCAGCGGCATAGATGATCGCCGCCGCCACATTCGAGTCGGTCCCGCGTCCGCTTGCGTCCAATACACGCAAAGGCATAATGCGCGTGTTGGGAGCAACGCCTGCAATGCCAATACCGTTGTTCATGTTCGCCGCGATCAAACCTGAGACAAAACAGCCGTGTCCATTTTCATCTTGTGGAATTGAATCTTTTTGTATAAAGTCATATCCCGCGCCGATGCGTCCAACCAGATCCTCATGAGCAGGACAAATACCGGTATCAATTACCGCGACGGTAACGATGGGAGTATTGGCGGGGATTTGCACCCAGGCGCTGGGAGCGTTAATTGCCGATAATGCCCACTGGCTTGCGTATTTTGGATCGTTAAGTTTTATGGTGTCAAAAGCAGACACAAAATGCGACTGCTCCGCTTGTTCAACAATAGGCGACGCGGGCAACGGTTCCTGTGCAGTTTTTTCCGGGACATTTAATACCACAGTGTCCAATGCTTCGATGGTAGTTACAACTGTCCCGCCCAGCGATTCAACGTAAGCCGCTCGTTCCTGCTCTGAACTGTTCGGCGAAAACTGAATCACAATCTGTCCCGGGACCGGGTCTGACGCAATCGGATCATTAATCGGTTGCGCGGACGCATTATTGGCATTTGTTGGCGACGAAGGTTCTGATGGAGTTACATCATTGTTGTCATTGGTATTTGTTGTTGAAGAAAATGGCTCGCTCGCGGGAGTCTTCCCATTTGCTTGATCTGAAACAGCCGTTTCTTCCGCTTTGGAAGAAAATAGATTCGTCAAGGTGAGCGACAATAAAATCGCGCAAATCAGCAAGGCGCTAAATATGGCTATGCCGCGTTTAGAATAAGATATTTTGTTCATTTTATTTCCTTATTGGTAGTATCCAATTTTATTATCATGCATATCAGGATTTTCGCTCCAAACTGTCCTTCGATTATGCTCAAGACGAAGAACATTCGCGCTGACGGTTCGCCTTTCGCTCACCGTGTCGAAGCGCATGACAAGCGAAAGTCCTACATATATGAAATTCATCTAATAACATTATAAGCTGAAAACAGCGGTTAAAAGCGCACTTACATAACTGTAAAGAATAGTAGACGATTCTCATTTATCTTGCATAGTTGTTATTTTATAGTTCATTGGGAATCGGTTTATTATCGCTTCGCGTTATACTTGATTGACCAGTATAATAACGGCGAAGACGCAAATGCTTAAAGATTATTACCAAATCCTCGGCTCGCGTATTTATCCGACCAGTTATCCCGAAGCGACCGCGCAGATTTTAGCCTGGAGCGCGGAATTGACCGGACGCTATATCTGCGCGGCAAATGTCCACATGGTGATGGAGGCTTTTGATTCGCCTGAGTTCGCGTCTATTGTCAATCAAGCCGACCTCGTCACCCCGGATGGAATGCCTTTGGTCTGGTCGTTGCGCGCACTTGGCGCGCACGGTCAACAAAGAGTGTATGGTCCCGATCTGACATTGTGTGTCGCGCAAGCCGCGAGTGAAAAGCAAGTACCGGTGGGGTTTTATGGCGGAGACCCCGATACATTGCAAAGGATGATAACCGCTTTGCAAATTTCCTTTCCTGAATTAAAAGTCGCGTATCAATACAGCCCTCCGTTTCGGCGGCTGACGTCTGACGAAGACAACGCGATTGTCAAAGATATCGCGGCATCCGGTGCGCGTATATTATTTGTCGGGCTGGGGTGTCCCAAACAAGAGCGCTGGATGTTTGAGCGCCGCGAAAAACTTCCGCTGGTGATGCTTGGCGTCGGCGCCGCATTCGATTTCATCGGCGGCACAAAACAACAGTCTCCAAATTGGATGCAAAGGATCGGCTTGGAATGGTTGTTCCGCTTTTTTCAGGAACCTGGTCGCTTGTGGCGGCGTTATCTATATCAAAACCCGCGCTTTATATGGTTTATAATCCGGCAATTGCTTGGGAGTAAAAGATCATAAATGCTTCGTAGATTTTCTGTAAACTTCGCCGTCTTTTCGATCTTCTTTGATATTATCGTCATTGACTTTGTTCTTTGGCTGACGGCATTTTATCGCCCCTTATTTAATGCCTTGAAATTTGCCAAAATAGTGGCAAACCCAATGGCAATTCCATGGATTCTTTATTTTATTTTTCCGCTTATCTGGGTGGCGATCATGCTTTCGTTTGGCGTATATGACGGCAGAAAGAATCTGAAAGTTGTTGACGAATTTTCCACATTGACATGGAGCGCCATGTTCGCAGGCGTCACCATGGCTGGCGTGTTGTATTTATCATATAGGGACATTTCCAGAATCTCGTTTATTGTTTTTGTGTCAGCCGGCTATTTATTTTTTTTATTGTGGAGAATCGTCGCGCGTGTCTTATACCGTCAGCGTAATCGCCAGGAGAGTCGAGCGCGGCGCGTTTTAATTGTCGGCGCCGGTTCTGTGGGCAGTGACGTTGCGGATCGCGTGCTTGAAAATGCCCATCTGGGAATTCAATTGGTAGGATTTTTAGACGACAATCCGCATAAGCGCGGCGTTCAAGCTGATGTGCTTGGCGCGATAAACGATATATACAAGATCGTTCTCGATCAACATGTGGACGACGTTGTGGTTGCTCTGCCTCTACGCGCTCACGAACGGGTAAGCGTTCTAACGACTACTTTACAGGAATTGCCGGTACGCATTTGGCTCATCCCGGATTATTTCAGTCTCACCTTACATCACGCTGAGTTTGAAGATTTTGTCGGACTTCCAATGATGGATTTGCGCGCGCCTGCGTTAAGTGAATCACAAAGACTTCTCAAACGCGTGTTCGATGTTTTGATTACCGTATTAATTCTTGCGCCTCTTGTCCCTGTCATGGCATTGGTGGTTTTGTCCATTTTATTGGATGACGGACGACCGATCTTGTTCCGACAAAAACGCGCGGGCGAAAATGGACGCGTATTCAAGATGTATAAATTCCGCACCATGTTGAAGGGCGCGGATAAGATGCAGGCTCAAGTCAGCCAGATGGATGACAGCGGCAACCTTATCCATAAACATAAAGATGATCCGCGCGTCACGCGTGTAGGACGGATTTTGAGACGTTACAGCCTCGACGAATTACCCCAATTCTTTAACGTTCTACGCGGGACCATGAGCCTGGTCGGACCTCGACCTGAAATGCCATCTCTGGTAAAAAATTATCAACCATGGCAACGCAAGCGTTTCAGCATTCCGCAAGGGATGACTGGCTGGTGGCAAATCCACGGACGCAGCGATAAACCCATGCACTTGCATACAGAAGACGATCTGTACTATATTCAAAATTATTCGATTTGGCTTGATATTGAAATATTAATTAAGACAGTTTGGGTGGTGTTGCGCGGCAAAGGCGCTTATTAAAAATCAGTCTTTGTTGCAACGACAATCAGCAACAAGCTGGATTTTTCTTCAAGGCATTCAAATTTGACGTCAAAACCTGCATCTGCAAAAATTGGCTTGACTCGTTGGATGATTGCATCCATCGCGGATGGACTCTCGCCCGTGACTTTATACAACCACGCGAGCAGTGGACTCTTTGGCCACGCAACTGGCAAGACTACAAGCCTGCCGCCGTTTAATAGACATCGTCTAGCTTCAGCCAATGTGCGCGTGTCGAAGATGTATTCGGTGGGAAAAGTCGCGACGATAGCGCTAAATGATTTGCTTGAAAAGGGGAGTTGTTGGGCAACCCCCCGCGTTAAATTGACCTGCGTGTAGCCGCTCTTGGCTTTGAGTAGATGGTTTTTGGCGAGAGTCGCCATCTGACGCGATTCGTCTAATCCAACGGCGAACAAGCCTCGGCTGAGGAGGATGCGTTGTAAATGTCCGGGACCGAATCCGAGTTCAAGGACGCGCGTTCCCTCAATGTACGGTAAGACTGTTTTCGTCCAGTTATTCCAATAGCCAAATGATACAGTCGCCGCGATCAGGTCATACGTGAAGGCGAACGGATGATATAACAGCGCGAAGAAGACGCGCATGAAACGGGCGATGAGTTGCATCATAAAATAAAACAAGGGTTTGACCAAATCGGTCAAACCCTTGTTTTTACTCTGATAGATTAAACCGCAGAGGCTTCGCCGCCTTCAGCCTTTTTGCCGGTTTTACTGCGGACGGCGTCCATCGCGCTTTTGCCGCGTTCGCGAACATCATGCGCAAGTTCCTCGGCGCGGTTACGCGCGGCTTTCGCCAATTCATCGGCGCGGGTACGCGCTTCTCCAGCGAGTTCTTCAGCGCGAGCTAACGCATCCTCGGCAGTTTGGGACGCCCTGTCACGCAGTTCGATGCTTTTATCTTTGATTAAAGCGCGGGTCTCTTCGCCAGATTGCGGGGCGAACAGAAGCGATACCACCGCGCCGGTGAGACCGCCGACAATAAAGCCGACAAGAAATGCGCCAAATTCATCACGATCAGACATGGTTATAACTCCTTTGTAATTGGTTGAATATTTTTTATTTATCAAACCCTAAAGTTTTTTAGGGTCTTTTCGAAAATGTTATTTTGGTTTGATGCCCATTAATTCTAACATACGTTTCAAACCAGCCAGATAGCCATTGAGTTTAATGACCGGCTCGACGACGCTTTCGCCAAGAAATTCCGCAGTGCCGCGCAAAGTGTTAACCGTTTCGGTTGTTGCCTTCAATATCGGTCGAATTTCGTTTTGCAGAAGGTTGATCAGGCTGGCTAACTGTACGACCAACACGATCAGCGCGACGCCGATCACAAGCGATTCAAGCGCAACGACAATGATGAATACATCGCGGATGCGGTCTGTGGGAGCGCCCGGTTGAAGCAGGAAATATATTGCAATTCCGAGCAGCGCCAGAATCAGCGCGATAGCCGCAATGCCGCCGGCGATGACGGTCTTTTGTTTGCGTCCAGCCTCCCGTATGGCGGCGAGTTCTTCGGGTGTGGGAGGCGAAAGCGGGGGAATAACAGGTTGTTGGGGAAGAGATGTTGCCATGAAAATATTATAGCACAGCAAATTGATTTTATTTCATGCCAATTATATCGGGCGCGAAAATCTTGACTCTGAATAAAAAGTAATGTATCCTTGTTCTACCTACCGCTCGGTAGGGAAGGAGACTGGATGACCAGGGAAGATATTTTAGACGCTGCCGCGCAGGTATTTCGCCAGAAGGGTTATCATGGCGCGTCCATGTCTGATATTGCGGAAGCCGTCAATTTACAGAAAGCCAGCCTGTATCACCATGTTTCGTCCAAGCAGGAAATTCTGCTCGCGCTCCTTGACCGCGCACTGGGAATGTTAACGGAGCATATCGCAGGGGTTGCCAATCAAGATATTCCTGCCGACCAGAAATTGCGGCAAATGATGTGCGCGTATTTGCAGGCGCTTGCTGAGAATTCCGATCTATCCACAGTTTTATTATTTGAACATCGTTCCCTTGATAAAAAGACCCATGCCCGCCATGTTCCCCAACGCGATAAGTTTGAGGAATTATGGCGGGAAGCGCTTAATGAAGGCGTACGCGAAAAAATTTTTAATTGCAAAGATACGGGCATTGCTGTCCGCGCTCTGATGGGCGTGATGAACTGGACATTAACCTGGTATCGTCCTGAAGGAGGCAAGTCTATTGAGAAAATCGCTAATCAATATGCGGATTTGTTTTTTAATGGATTGTTGAAATAATGCATTGCTAAGAGCGTGAAAAATGCGAAGATTTTTTGGCGAATTTTGGGCGCTTGGCAGTTAATAATCCTGTGTTTAATTTGCAACTCGCGAAAGGAGAAGAAATATGTATTCGTTCGAACCAAGTGAAGAGCAACAAATGTTAGTAGATGCGGTGGGGAAGTATGCGGAGAATGATCTGCGTCCTGCCGCACATGAGGCGGAGGAAAGCCGCGAACTGTCAAAGAAGCTGATCAACAAGGGTTGGGAACTTGGACTGCTTCAAGCATCTACGCCCGAAGCGTATGGCGGATTCGGTGAACGCTCCGCAGTCACGGGCGCGCTGGCTGTCGAGAAGATGGCATTCGGCGATCTGGCGGGTGCGTTGGCTGTGATGGTTCCGTCGCTATTTGCCACGCCGATCCTGCTGGCGGGCAGTGAAGAACAGAAGCAGGAATATCTTCCCAAAGTCATTGAGGCAGAGTGGCGTCCGTATACCGCGGCGCTGATCGAGTACGCGTTTGATTTTGACGCGAACGATCTTCGCACCACCGCGAAGGCTGATGGCAGTGGTTACATCCTCAATGGCGAAAAAGCGTTTGTGCCATACGCAAAAGATGCAGAAGCCGCGATCGTCTATGCCAATCTTGACGGCAAGACGCAGGGCTTCATTGTCCCCAAAGGCGCGGCGGGTTTGACCATCGCGGATGAGCGCGAAATGTTGATGAGCCTCAATGCGTTCCCGTTATATCGCGTCAAACTGAATAACGTGAAAGTCCCCGCGGCAAACCGACTGGGCGGCGCTGCGGGTCATGACTTCGAGCCGGTCCTCGCTTCGATGAGAGTTGCCTCCGCTTCTGCCGCGGTCGGCGTAGCCATGGCCTCCTTTGAATATGCAATGAACTATGCCAAAGAGCGCGAAGCCTTCGGCGTGAAGATCGCGCAGAAGCAGGTGATCGCTTTCATGCTGGCCGAGATGCGCACCGAGATCGAAGCCATGCGTTTGCTCACGTGGGAAGCCGCGTGGATGCTTGATAACGGCAAGGAAGACGCGGCCAAACAGGCTTATCTTGCTGCCATCGGCGCGGCGGATATGGTTATGATGGTCACGGATCGCGGCGTGCAGATTTTGGGTGGGCATGGCTACATCCGTGAACATCCCGTTGAAATGTGGATGCGGAACGGCCGCGGCTTTGCCATGTTGACCGGACTTGCCATCGTCTAAAGGAGAATAACCATGACCATTGAATTTGAAACACCCAAACCAATTGCACAAACACAGTTTGTTTTGAAAACTGTTGCGCAGGAAATGATGCGCTCGAAGTCGCGTTACTTCGATGAACATGAACATGAAATCCCTTGGGATTATATCGAGTTCATGCACACAGCTATGAAATCCATTGGCGGCGGCAGTCTCGCGCCAAAGGAAGAAAAGCCGAAGGAAGGCGACGAGAAAAAAGAGAAGCGCCCGCCGATTGCTTATCAATCCCTTGCGGCTCAAATCGAAATGCTCTCGTGGGGCGACGCGGGCTTTTATCTCATCACTCCCGGCGGCGGACTCGGCGCGGCAGCGGTGCAGGCGGCTGGCTCCCCTGAACAGCGCGCTAAATTCCTCGCTCGCTTTGGCGGGGATAAACCGACCTTCGCGGCCATGTGCATGACTGAAGCAGGCGCGGGTTCGGACACATCCGCGATTCGGGCGCGCGCTATTTTGGATGAAGCCACCAAAGAATGGATCATCAACGGCGAGAAGATTTTCGTTACCGCTGGCGATAAAGCATTTGTTGAGTATGAAAAACTTGGCAACGGGTTTATCGTTGTTTGGGCATCCATTGATCCAACCGCGGGACGCGGCGGGATGCGCGCTTTTGTTGTTGAGACCGGTACGAAGGGCGTGAAAGTCGAAAAGCTCGAGCATAAACTGGGCATTCGCGCCAGCGATACGGCCACCATTTCGCTTGTGGATGCGCGCGTGCCTTATGACAACATCCTCGGAGGTCCCACTGTTGAAAAGACTACCACTGGCTTCAAGGGTGCGATGGCTACGTTCGACGCGACCCGCCCGCTGGTAGCCGCGTCAGGTTTGGGCGTCGCGCGCGCCGCGCTTGAATTCGTTAAAGAGAAACTAGCGGAGAATGGCGTTGAAATCCGTTATGGCCTCCCACGCCAGAAAATGACCAACATCGAACGCGAAGTGATTGATATGGAAATCATGCTCAAGTCCGCGTGGCTGATGGTTGTCAAAGCCGTGTGGATGGCGGACAACAAGAAGTCCAACGCGCTCGAGTCTTCGATGAGCAAGGTCAAGGCTGGAGATGTTTCCACGAGGCTTACGCAGAAGGCGGTTGAGATTTTAGGCCCGCTTGGTTACAGCCGCGAGTTCCTGCTCGAGAAATGGTTCCGCGACGCGAAGATCACGGACATCTTCGAAGGCACGGGGCAGATCAATCGTCTCGTAGTGGCGCGGCAGATATTGGGTTATTCGGGAGCGGAGTTGAGATAAATCGTAGGGGCGGCGTCCTGCCGCCCAAGGGCGAGAAGACCTCGCCCCTACAGGAGATGACACATGAAATATTACATTCACAAAGCAGTAGTCATTGGTTCTGGCACAATGGGCGCAGCGTTGGCGGCGCACCTTGCGAACGCGGGCGTGCCTGTCACGCTGTTGGACATCGTTCCGAAGGATGCGCCTGTGGGCGATATGGCGGCGCGCAACAAAATTGTCAACGAAGGTTGGGATCGTTGCTTGAAGGCCAAGCCCGCCAGCCTGATGTCTTCGGATTTGAAGACGCTGGTCAAATTGGGAAATCTCGAAGATGATTTTGGCGTGATCGCTGAAGCGGATTGGATCATCGAAGCCATTGTTGAGAACCTGAAAATCAAAGTGGACTTGATGACGCGCATTGACGAAGTCCGCAAGCCGACGGCGATTGTTTCAACGAATACCTCAGGCATCCCAGTCAAGGATATTGCCGCGGGACTCTCGAAGGGATTCAAGCAACACTTCCTTGGCACACATTTCTTTAATCCACCGCGCTATCTCAAACTGCTGGAGGTCATCCCGACTGCGGATACATCGAAGGAAGTGACCGAGTTCATCAGTCACTTTGGCGAACATCGTCTGGGCAAAGGGATTGTGCTTTGTAAAGATACGCCGAACTTCATCGGCAACCGTATCGCTTTTGGGACAGGCGCTTTTGGGATGGACTTCATCATGAAGAACGGTTACACCATTGATGAAGTCGATTCAATCACTGGACCTCTGATGGGCCGCCCCAAAACGGCAACCTTCAGGCTGATAGATTTGGTCGGCATTGACGTGTGGGACCACGTCGGTCGCAACCTTGCGCCATTGATTCCGCACGACAAGTTAGGACAGGAATATCTCGGCGCTGAGAAACCGAACGCTCTCATCAAAACGATGGTTGAACGCGGCTGGCTTGGCAATAAAACCAATGTCGGTTTTTACAAGCAAGTCCGCAAAGATGATGGAAGCAAGGAATTCTGGACGCTTGACTTGAACACCCTTGAGCATATCGCGCCGACCAAGCCACGCTTCGACTCTGTCAAGGCCGCGAAAGATATCGAAGGCCTCGGTGACAGATTGAAGGTCATGCTTGAAGCGGATGATAAAGCGGCTCAACTTGTCAAGGCGTTGACCTATCAGGCGTTCCAATACGCCTCCTCCATCATTCCCGAAGTGGCGGATACTGCCAAGCCGATTGACGATGCGATGCGCTGGGGCTTCATGCACGAGGCCGGGCCGTTTGAAACGTGGGACATGCTCGGCGTGAAAGAGACCGTGAAGCAGATGAAGGCCGCGGGTTACGTGCCAGCCAAATGGGTGGACGCCATGTTGAAATCTGGTGTGGAGGCGTTCTATCAATATAAGGGCGGGAATAAAGTTGGCGTGTATGATGTTGCGAAAAAGAAGTATGTCAAGATCAAGAAACCCGAAGGTATGGTTTTGCTCAGCGATTTCAAAGGCACAAAGAAAATGATCGTGGAAAACGCGGGCGCGTCGCTGTATGATATTGGCGATGGTGTGGCACTGGTGGAATTCCACACCAAGATGAATGCGCTCGACGATGATATCTTCAACATCACAATCGAAGCGCTCGACCGCGTTGAAAAGGATTTTGATGGCTTGGTCATTGGCAATGAAGCCGACAACTTCAGCGCGGGCGCGAATTTGTTTATGGTGGTGGTTGGCGCGCAACAAGGTATGTGGGACACACTTGATGGGGCAATCAGGAAATTGCAAAACATGAACATGCGCATGCGCTACTTCCCGAAACCTGTTGTGGTTGCGCCTGCGGGTCTTGCGCTTGGCGGCGGATGTGAAGTACCCATGCACGCCTCGCGCATTGTGGCTGCCTCTGAAACTTACATTGGTTTGGTGGAGCTCGGCGCGGGTGTTATCCCTGCGGGCGGCGGCACGAAGGAATACATGCGCCGCATTGTGAACCCCGCGATGAGAACTGAAAGCGCGGAAGTGTTCCCGTACCTGCAACGCGCCTTCCTGCAAATCGGTCAGGCTAAAGTTGCCACGTCAGCAGAAGAAGCGCGGCAAATGGGAATTCTCGGTTGTGCGGATCGTGTCGTGCTTCATCGCGACCATCTGCTCACAGAAGCCAAGCGCGAAGTCCTGGCGATGTCTGCGGCGGGATATAGACCGCCCGCGCCGGAGATGATCTATGCCGCCGGCCGCGATATGTACGGCGCGATGAAGATCGGCGCATGGTCGTTCAAGGAAGGCAAGTACATCACCGAATATGATGCGCATATCGCAACCAAACTCGCGTACATTATGGCAGGCGGAGAGTTGTCCAAGGCGCAATGGGTTCCAGAACAATACATCCTTGACCTTGAACGTGAAGCGTTCCTGTCGCTGTGCGGCGAAGAGAAAACGCAGGCCAGGATGTGGTCGTTATTGCAAACGGGAAAGCCGTTGAGGAATTAATGTTATCAGGTTGGAAAGTTGGCATGTTTGAAAGTAAACCTGCAAACTTGTAAACCTTCCAGCTTGTAACGAAGGAGAGATAACATGAAAGATGCTGTAATCGTATCTGCTGTTAGAACACCGGTTGGTAAAGCCAAACGTGGAGGAATGGCCACAGTTCGTCCCGACGAAATGGCGGCTACCGTTATTCAAGCTTTACTCAAGCGGACGCCGAATCTCGAACCGGCCGAAATTGAAGATGTGGTTTTCGGTTGTGCCTTCCCTGAAGGTGAACAGGGCATGAACATCGCGCGCATGATCGCGTTACGGGCGGGTTTGCCCGATACCGTCCCCGCTGAAACGATTAATCGTTATTGCTCATCGGGCGTACAGTCCATTGCTCATATTGCTTATGCCATCAAGTCCGGTGACATTGAAATTGGCATCGGCGGCGGCGTGGAATCCATGAGCCTGGTGCCAATGATGGGCTACAAGTTCTCGCCCAATCCGCATTTCGCTATGGAGTTGCCGCACTACTACACCAACATGGGACTTACCGCGGAAAACGTCTCAGTGAAATACGGGATCAGCCGCGAAGATCAGGATACCTTTTCGTTCAAGAGTCACCAGAAAGCCGCCAAAGCAGTCACGTCGGGTCTCTTTGACCCTGAGTTGATTCCGATTGATGTGGAAGTTACTGAACTCGGTGCGGACGAAAAGACTGTCAAGAAAAACTTCACGGTGAAACGCGATGAAGGTCCACGCGCGGACACAACGATAGAAGCGCTCGCCAAATTGAAACCCGCCTTCAAAGAGGGTGGCACGGTCACAGCGGGTAACTCATCGCAGATGTCAGATGGCGCGGCGGCGGTGATGGTCATGTCTGCGGAAAAAGCCAAGCAATTGGGGCTTGAACCGTTGGCGAGATTTGTCGCTTTCGCAGTTGGCGGAGTACCACCGGAATTGATGGGCATTGGCCCGGTCGTGGCCATCCCGAAAGCGTTGAAAATTGCGGGTTTGTCGCTTAACGATATTGACCTGATAGAATTGAACGAAGCCTTTGCCGCGCAGGGACTGGCTGTCATGCGCACACTGGAAATTGACGAAAGCAAAGTCAACGTCAACGGCGGCGCGATCGCGCTCGGTCATCCACTTGGATGCACCGGTTCCAAACTGACCACGCAACTCATCTATGAGATGGGACGGCGCAAATCCAAGTATGGCATGGTCACCATGTGCATCGGCGGCGGTATGGGCGCGGCCGCGATATTCGAAAATTTACAATGAGTTTACAAGTTGACAGGTTGGAAAGTTTGCAAGTTAAAACCTGTCAACCTTCAAACCTTTTAACTTTCAAACTAGGAGAACTTATGTCCCTCACAATCGAAACCCTCATGTCCAAAATGCCCGGCGCGTTTATTCCTGAAAAAGCGCCGGCGCTTGACGCCACCATCCAATTCAAGTTTACGGGTCCGGAAGCTGGCGATTGGTACGCCACCATCAAAGACGGAAAATGCACTACTGCGCAAGGAGTGCATCCTTCCCCCAAGATGACCTTAACCGCCGACTCAAGCGATTACGTCAAGATCTTCACTGGCGAAATTGATGGGATGAAGGCATTCATGGAAGGCAAACTCAAACTCGCTGGGGATTTGAACCTTGCCATGAAGTTGACGCAGATGTTCAAGATACGGTAGATCGGAACACTTAAATAAAGATGGGAGTCGCGCAGACTCTCATCTTTATTTATATGGGGAAAATGCTTATATGTTTTTGTAAGCAGTTTTTCAATTTGAATAAAAGTCGTTAGAATTGCCCCATTCTATTTTCAGGAGTATCAAATATGGCTTGGATATCACAACCCGAATCGTGGATTGCATTGCTTACGCTTGTTGTGCTTGAGTTGGTGCTCGGCGTGGATAATATTATTTTTATATCCATTCTTGCCGGGAAATTACCCAAAGAGGAACAGTCGCGCGCCCGAACAACCGGTATCATCCTCGCCGTTTTTTCGCGCATTTTGTTGTTGCTTTCCCTTTCCTGGATCATCGGCCTTGAAGAACCATTATTCTACATTTTCGGATTTGGCTTTTCAGGGCACAACCTGATATTGACCGTGGGGGGGTTGTTTCTCCTTTATAAAAGCACATCTGAAATTCACGACAAACTTGAAGGGCAGGAAGGTCATGCTTCTGCAAAAGTAGCGGCAAATTTTGTCAGCGTCATCATCCAGATCATGTTGCTTGATATGGTTTTTTCATTGGACTCCGTCATCACTGCGGTGGGGATGTCCAATGAACTTGCGATCATGATCATTGCCGTCATTATTGCGGCGGGAGTAATGATCTTTACATCGGGTCCTATTGGTCAATTTGTTGAAGATCACCCCACGGTAAAGATGCTCGCGTTAAGTTTTCTGCTTATGATCGGTGTGACTTTGATTGCGGGAGGCTTTGGCGTGGAGATTCCCAAAGGCTATATTTACTTTGCCATGGGTTTCTCAGTCTTTGTGGAGATGATCAACTTGCGCGTGCGCGATAGTCATGTTAGACCTGTCAACTTGCGCGTACCGTATAAAGATGAGAAGAAGTTGACGTTACAGCCTGTCGCGATCAGTGTGAAAGCGAAGCCGAAACCGAAGAAAAAGAAATAAGCATCAGGACTTTCGCTTGTGCAAAATCTCCTGATTTTGCTCCAAAGTCTGGAGACTTCGGACTCCGTCAAGCGAAAGTCATAAAGTATAAAAAAGCCTTGCGTTGAAGTTAAGTTCGCAAGGCTTTTTTTATGTCATTCAGTCAATACTGCTTTGATCGCCGAAAGCATTGTGGGCGATACGACTTGTTCCTTTGCTTTTTGCCGCATAAAATCTTTGAGCTTCTTAAGCGGCAAAGCGATGGTGGGCGCGTCGTTTGATTCGATCTCGATCTCGTCGTGTGTGAAAACCAGAATACCTTGAACTTCAGGAATTTCGGTCCCTTCCATTTTTTTGCTAATATATTTTGTTACCGCGTTTACTTCGCTTTGAACGTCAAGATCGGGTCTTCCCAAGCCTTCCTGCCCGAAGAGGCTCATGTAACTTTGAGCGAAACCGCCGCCGGTAAGTTTCCAGCGATTCTTTACATAGGATACTTTTCCGCGCTGGCGCATGGGAATGACGACCCAAATACCCGCCGGTCCAATCAGCAAATGCGACACGGGTGTGTAGTAGTGATACATCGTAAAATCGCCGGGCAAGCCTTTTAATCCCGCGTCAAGTTTTTCGTCCGGGCGCGGACTTCGTCCAAAGCGATTTCCAAAATACATACCGGCTTGTGTCATCATAAAACCCAGCACAAGCGCAATGAGCGAGTAGTTGAATAATTCTGGTTTTGAAAATGAGATATACATGCCGCCGCCGAGAACAAGCAGGGCGCCGAGACTGGTCCATTGACCGATCTGTGAATTGCGTTTGATAAGTTTTTCGTTTTTGATGATTTTCATTTTTTTAGACTCTCTTCGATAGCGATTTTCATTGCATCCATTATTTTTGCTTCAACTGCATTCTTTGCGACGCGGACGGCGTTCTTAATGGCGAACGCATCAGAGCGACCATGACCGATGAAGACCAATCCATTCACGCCAAGCAATGGGACCGCGCCTTCCTCAGCCGGATCAAGCAGTCGTTTGACCTGAGTCAGCGCGGGCTTGACCAGTAATCCGCCGATCATTGCCAGCGGACCGCCGTTTTTTATCGCGTCTTTGATCTTGTCCACGATCAACTTGGCAACCGCTTCAGATGTCTTGAGCATCACGTTGCCAACGAAGCCGTCAGTCACAGCTACATCCACACTGCCGCCGATTACTTCCTTGCCTTCCACATTGCCGAAGTAATTGATGTTTGCAGATTTAAATAGCGGCGTCGCGGCTTTTACCAGTTCATTGCCTTTGCCTTCTTCCTCGCCATTGGAAATCAAACCGACTTTAGGATTTTTTACGCCGCGGGCTTTTTCGGCATAAGCGCTTCCCATGATCGCGAATTGCAGGAGATTTTCAGGCGTGCAATCCGGATTTACGCCTATATCTAAAACGACGCATGAACCGGTCGCGGTGGGAAAAACGGGAGCCAGCGCGGGACGTTCGACACCGCGGATTCGTCCAAGCCTGAACAGCGCTGTGACCATTGCCGCGCCAGAATTTCCGGCGGTGACAAATGCATCCGCTTCACCGCGCTTGACCAGGTCCATGCCCACAGCCATTGAGTTCTTCGAATCTTTGTGACGCGCTTTGAGCGCCAGCTTCTCGCCTTTATCTTCCATCGTCAGCATCTCGGGCGCGTGGATGATTCGGATGGGTAAACTGCCAGGGCTTTGCGCGGCAAGTATCGGCTTGATTTTTGATTCGTCTCCCACCAAAATAATTTCCACGCCGTATTCGCGGCTGGCGGCTACGGCTCCTTCCACATCCGGGCTTGGGAAGTCGTCACTGCCCATTGCATCAACAACAATTCGAATCATGATTGGTCTCCTCGAAATAAGTTCTCTGCTTGACAGGAAAGGCAAGCCGATTATAATACTGCCTGCCAGCGCTGGTGCTGGAATTGGCAGACAGGCACGCTTGAGGTGCGTGTGTCGTAAGACGTGGAGGTTCAAGTCCTCTCCAGCGCACTAAAAATCTCCGAGAGTTTTTCGGGGATTTTTTATTTCCATTCATTCCACGCGAATTTTTGCAGGTCGGCGTCTTTTACCTGTTGATATAGTTCGCTGACAAATATAAATTGATAGCCGCGTGATTTCAAGGCGGCGATCAATTTATCGAAGTAATCAAAGGCGCGCGCCGAATTACGCGAAAGGGAAATTTTTTCCAAGCCGCGGATTGCGCTGTTTGGAATTTGACGAAAATAAAAATCGTGCGGATGGGAAAGCAGAAGCGCGATATCCGGCAGACCGAATATTTTTAGAAACGTTGAATACATTCCCCAGCCAAGTAGTTTTGCGTAACTTAACGCAAAAGTGATTCGCACGGTGGCAAGCGAGGTGAAAGGAAATTCAACCAGCGAAGTTTCTCCGCGTGTTATTCTAAATGGAATGTTTGGCATGTGTAAATTTGAATATCCAAATTTGCCGGGACGAACGGATGTGTATACGCTGGCGTCGTAAACAAATCCATGATCGAGCAAATGCGCCAAGCCGTCCTTGTCAATGCGACCAATCGGTGCGCGGTAGCCAAGCGGAATTTTCCCTGTGAAATTTTTGAAGGCTTTTACTGACGCGTTGACTTCATCCGCTGAACACGCATTGTATGGATCATGGCTGTATGAATGGGCGGCATATTCCAATGGGATGTGCGCGGCGAGTTCCTTGAAATTATCCCCAAACTTTTCAAACAACGATGTGACCGTAAACATGGTCACTTTGACATTGTATTTGTTGATGATTGAAATATAGCGTTCAAGAAATTCCGGATTTTCAAACAGGCGAATACGCTCTTCGGGGTCGCCGTAATCTGGTTCCATATCCAAGGTGATGCAGGCGATTTTGGTCATTTGGGTAAATTGGTGACATAATAAAATTTATTGCGTTTGACCACGCGCAGATTCTTGAATCCAAATGGTTCGGCGATTTTTGCGAATTCATCCAGCGAATACAAGTACACGCCGGGCAAACGATTCACGCGGATATAAACTTGACGCAAGATCCAGGTGGGGAATTCCCGCTTGCGATTGAGGTCTGGAAAATCAAGCAGGATATATTTTGTTCGCAGGTTGCCGAGAAAAGCGGACATAGCGTCAGCGTTGAAATACTCAATGACGCCGAGAGCAGTTACCAGGTCCACGTGTGGAAGCGTGGAATTCGGTTGAGCTACATCCATTACCGAGAAATCCAATTTATCCTGTAATCCCAATTCCGCGCCGCGTTTTTTGGCGATCTGAATGGCTTCAGCAGAAATATCTGTGCCATATACTTTGCTTGCGCCGGCTTGCAACATGCGGAACGGAAAACGCCCGGAGGCGCAACCGACATCCAGCACACTCATGCCGTTGATATGCGGCGCGACAAGGTCGAGCGCGGCGTTCATGCGCACGTACATTGCATCGCCGCGAAAGACCGTTGAAAGACGATCCCACCAATTTGCGTTTTGCTGACCTTCCTTGTAGTATGCGCTGGCTTCCCAGCTTAGCAAATGTTCTTCCCAATATTTTGCGGATTCGGATTTTTGTTTCGGATTATTCATAGCGGGGAATTATACCCGCTTCGGTCACAGGAAAAACTCAATAGTCAGAAAAATGCTTGACTGCCCGAAGACAGTGGTGCCGAAACTCACTTGTCCAGCGCACACTTTGTTAGACCCTGCCACTGTTTAAGAAGACTTTGTTTGAACATATTTCAGCGGCGAATTTGCAAACTTTTGAAAACCGAAAATATTGCATTGAATAGAAAATTCCAGCCAATAAAATCACTATAGTTGAGTCAGTGATTTGCACGGGCGATAACACTGATAAATTAAGCCACTCTAATACGAAATAGAGGATTATCCAAAGCAGAAACCAATTAGCAATACCTTTGACTATAACTTGCTTTTTATCATGCTCGAAAATTATCAAGCCGTGCATTAATGCCAAATATCTTAACTTTATTGGAGTTCCAAGGAATTCTTCACGGAAGAAAAAAGTGCAAGAATCGTTTGCCTTAAAAGTTAATGCTGGCATAAACCAATCAGACTGAAATTCTTTTTCAAGTAAATACTGATGCGGAACGCCTTCATATTTCTTGTTTACAGAGATACGCATAACAAAAATGGGTATGCCAAATGTGAAATACGCCTTGTTCCAAAAAGCCCGCAAGAAGGTGTCTGCAAACAAAGATATTATAAGCGCAACAAATATAACCTTTTCGAGAATTTCAGATTGTTCGCTTGACATTTTACTTTTTTACCTTAACATAAATTTTGCAAGAATGGGTCTAATTGATAATCAAACTACAACAAGTGACTGCGCCTTCGGCTTTTGCAAGCTCATCCACTTGCACGGCTTTGATCTTATAACCTTTCGCTTCCAACCTTGCGCGTGTCTTTGGGAACGCAGTCGGGAAAATAATGAAATCGCCAATTGGTAAACAATTCGCGGCAAAAGGCTCGGATGGCTCAACGTCAATTAAGTCATAACTTTCAAAATGATGCGCGTCAATTAAATTCCGATTGATGAGCAAGGTTTTATCGTCTATGCGCGTGACGGCGGTTTTGAGATGCAGGCAATCGTGCATTTGAACGCTAGTTACAGAGTAACCATATTTATCCAACAGTTTCTGTATTTGGCGGATGGCAAAATCGTTACTGCGCGTGGATAATCCGACGTAAATATTCCTGCCGACCACAAGTACATCGCCGCCATCTACTGTGGCTGGCTCGGTGACGCGCAACAATGGACGATAAGGCTCAAGGACTTTTATGATCGAGTCAACTTCCGGTTTGCGCGAATCCGCTCCGGGTCTTGTGATGACCGCGACTTCGGGGAGAATAAAAGCCGCGTCTTCGACAAAAACCGAATCAGGTAAATCCGCTTCGGCGGGCAGGGCAATGACTTCACAGCCCAGATTTTTGAGAGCTTCGTTATAGTAATGATGTTGTTGGCGGGCAACATTCACATCAATTGGAATTCGCTCGATGTGTGTGAGTTCACATTCATTCATGCGCGGACTGACGTCACGGGTAATTGCGATGGTCATTGTTTCACCTCAAAATGGCGGTTATAAATACTGTTTCCAAGCATAGACTATTTTTTATGTTTATGCAAGTAATTTTGGAATCTTACTTTAATGAAGATGGTAAAATTGAGTATCTCATATACAAGGAGCGCATAATGTCCACTATTTTTCCAAGTGAAGAATGGTTGAAAAAATTGGAAGCAAAACTCAATTCCGATGAACAGTATGGCAAGATTGCCAAAGATTGGGAAGGCGACTTGTTTTTTTATATCGAACCCGAAGGCGCGTTGAGCGAACAACTCACGTTCTATCTGGACCTCTGGCATGGCAAGTGTCGAAAGGTTGTTTATAAACCTGACGCATCCGCGTATCCCAAACCCGTCTTTACACTGCGCGCAAATTACAATGATATTACCGCCATCCTGACAGGCAAGATGAATCCCATGACAGCCATGATGACGATGAAATTAAAAGTGCAGGGCAGTATGGGGTATATGATGCGGAATGTGCCGGTTGTGTTGGACTTTGTCCGTTGCGCGAGTGAAGTAACGAAAGAAATTCTTTAAATTGTTTTCAGGTTGGCAAGTTTGAAGGTTCAACCTGTCAATTTGCTAACCTGTCAACCTGATCCCAATGCAACCTATCCTAAAAATCAATTTAACTACCGGCAAGACCGAAAAATATAAAATCCCTGTGGAATGGGAAAAAGATTTTCTAGGCGGCGCGTCGCTGGCGGCGCGCATGCTTTATGATTCCCTCACAATAGATTTGGACGCGCTTTTGCCTGAAGCGCCTTTGTTGTTTATAACTGGTCCATTGACCGGCACATCGGGTCCAACCACCGGACGTTTTGTAATCTGTGGCAAAAGTCCAGCGACGGGTCTTTGGGCAGAATCAAATATCGGAGGTTTTTGGGGACCGGAATTACGCAAAGCCGGCTTTGATGGTTTGTGGATAACGGGAAAAGCCGCGGAGCCAGTTTATCTTTTTGTTAACGATGGCAGGCTTGAAGTCCGCGCGGGAACGCATCTATGGGGTAAGGATATTTACGAGACGCAGGATTTGGTCAAAGAGGAAATCGGCGCCGCGGGCGCGCATGTCGCAGTGATCGGCTTGGCAGGCGAACGCGGCGTCTTGTTTGCATCCATTGGCTGTGACCACGGACGTTTTGCCGGCAGGACTGGACTCGGCGCGGTGATGGGATCGAAGAATCTTAAAGCTGTCGCGGCGCTTGGCAAGGGAATAATTCCGCTCGTTCACGCGGACCGTTATGCTGTTCTGCGTTCTGACGCCAACCGCGCGCTCAAGCAGGATAACGAAGCCAGGGTGATTCATGAGTTAGGCACGTCGGGCGCGGCGAATTATGCGGAGTACATGGGAGCTATGCCGTCAAAGTATTATCATCAAGGTTCTTTCCCTGAAGTGGATAAAGTTTCCGGCTCAATGATGACTGAAAGTATTTTGGTGGGAACTAAAGCGTGCCAGGGATGCGTGATTGCCTGCGGGCGCGTGGTCAAGCTTGAAGATGGAGTTAAACGCAAAGGTCCGGAATATGAGACGATTGTTTCGTTTGGTCCGAATCTATTGATTGATGATTTGAATGAAATTGTGCAGCTTGGCGAACTGTGCGATCGTTACGGCATGGACACGATCAGCGCGGGAAATACGATTGGTCTTGCATTTTATTTATTTGAGATAGGCAAGATCACCGCGCAAGATACCGGCGGATTGGAATTGAAATGGGGCAACGCGGCTGTTGTGCGTGAACTAATTAGGATGACTGCTAACCTTGAAGGGTTTGGTAAATTCATCGCGCAAGGCTCGCGCAGACTCGGCAAAGTCTTTGGCGCGGAGGATGAAGCGGTGCAGGTCAATGGACTTGAGGTCGCGTGTCACGATCCACGCGGCGTTTCTGGCATGGCGTTGTCGTATGCAACCAGTCCGCGCGGCGCGTGTCATAATCAATCGGATTATTTTTTCGTGGACTGGGGACACACGATTGAGCAATTAGGTATTACCTATTATGACCGTCACGCTCAAGCCGAAAAAGCATCCAACGTCGCGCGGCATCAGGATTGGCGCACGATTTTTAATTCGGCGGTGATGTGTATCCTTGCCAATGTTGAACCGCAAATGGCGGTGGATTTGATCAACTCCGCTTGTGGCTATGAATGGACGATTGACGACATGATGAAAGCCGGCGAACGCGCTTGGAATCTCAAGCGCGCCATCAACAACCGCATGGGATTAACCGCCGCGAATGATAAGTTACCCAAAGCTTTATTGGAACCATATAAAGAAGGCGGCGCGGCTGGATTTGCCCCCGATTTGATGAGTATGTTGTTCGCATATTATGAAGCCCGCGGATGGGATGTATCAACGGGGAAGCCAACGAAAGAGAAGTTGTTGGAGTTAAGATTGGATAATGTGGCGAAGGATTTGTGGAAGTGAACGTAAAAAGACATCCGAGAAGCGTCTCGGATGTCTTGGTTTACAGCCCTAAACTTTGGGAGATGTTGCCGCTATTAAACCAAAGGATTATGGCTGGCACACAGCAAAAGATGATGATTGGCAGAAACGACGTGAGCATGGATCCGATTGCTTTTCCCCAACTAAATTGGTTGACAACTTTGACGGCAATGACTTGCAAGAAAAACCAATAGAGGCCGATTCCCAGGACAAGGAAAAAGCAAAAAACAGCGACAATTGAACTTATCGGACTCGATGCAAATGTATATATGAGCGCAAGAATTATTATCCATGAGAGCGTTGAAACTAATGTCAACGGGATAAAAATTGCTGCAGACGCATAAGCCAATTCGCTAAAGGTACCGACGCCGCCCAAAAGTTTTGCCATCCATTGTGTGAGAGCCGCTCCAATCGAGAAAGCAAAAACCATTACTATGCCGTAGAACAGTGAAAAAGAGATTGTCCAACCGATGGATAAACTTGAAGAAGAGTTTTTAATGGTATCGGCTAAGTATAAAATTAATAATATTATCAGGTATGAAATTGCGCTCGCTATGAATATCCCCCAATAAACCTTGCCGGCAGCGGCTACGGGGGACGCCATTATTTCAGAAAAAGTCTGTTGGCTGGGTTTGGTTATAGCTTTCATCCAGACTTGAAACCCTGACATAGCCGTCGCTTTATCTTGATAATCTATTTTATCGCTTACCTGTACCGACGGTTCTTGTTCCTTGAATATTTTTTGTTCCACTTCGATCTTTGCGCGCTCTAATGCTTCCGCTGCTGTTTTCTGCGTAATGAGACGTTGCGCTTCTTTGTTTGCCTTTTGTTCCGCTTCAATTTTTGCGCGCACAATTCGTTCCTCTTCCGCTTTCTGTTCCGCTTCAATTTTTGCACGCGCAATTCGTTCATCTTCCGCTTTCTGCGCGGCGAGATGTTTCGCCTGTTCCTTCGCCTTACTTTCAGCGTCAGCTTTTTGTCCCATTTCAATCTTTGTGCGCGCCAATCGTTCTTCTTCCGCCTGACGGGCTGTTTCCAGCGCCTGCGCGGCAAGCTGTGCTACGCGGCGGCTGTCATCTTCCGCCATCTTTTCCAATGCTTCGCGAGCGGCGTGGGCAAGTCCAAGATTTTTACCCTTGGTTAGTTTTTCCAATTGCCCCACTACGCCTTCGCGTACAAAAGTACGCACATCTTCCATCGCTTCGATTAATTCATTGGGCAGAGATATGGGTCTTGTATTTCCAATGTGCGCGCTTTGCCGCAAGACAATCTCGCCTTGTTGTTTATCGGAATGTTTGCTTGGCGTCTGATTGGGTGTGCGCGTGACAATTTGCTCATAAGCGTAATCGAACAATTCATCCACGGTGATGCGACCATCATAATCGTGATCCGCTTCGCCTTCCAAACCTTTGACAAGGAAATGCGTGAATAGGGAATTCTGAGTTTCGCCGATTACTTTATCCCCTTCCCATGCGAATTGAGTTGAGTCGCTGGCGGTGAGGACGATGCGTCCAAAGCCGGTGCCTCCAAAAGCGGATGCGGTCCCGACACTCCCGCCGATAATTGCTTTCGTTCCCTGGGCAAACGCGCCGCTGTTACAGCAATCCAGAATCAGCACGATGCGTTTCGAATAGCTTTGATCCATCGCCTCGCGAATAAAATCGGACTTGAGGGCTGTGGCGCGCAAACGGGCGCGCGTGGTGTTCTTAAGCGCCAGATATAACGAGCCTGCTTCATCGCGCACGCCATGACCGGAAAAATAAAGGATAAGCAAATCGTCCCTTTTTTTCTGGTCGAAAAATTCGTCAATCGCCTCGCGCACCTGAGGCTCGGAATTGTTCAATAAAACATTGACTTCGTCAAATGCCGCGATTTCCTTGTCCCTGAGAACGCGCGCAAAATCCTCGGCGTCCTTGCCGGGAGCTGTTAATTGTGCCAGCGCGGGATCGCCGTAATCTGTGTTGGCGATAATCAAAGCATACTTGCCGCTCATTTCTTCCTATCTTTTTTTAAGAAGGCTGTGATAAGTTTTTCAATATCCTGCGCGTGACCTTCAAATTCGATTACCCGCCCGTTGAGTTTTCCTTTGAATTTGACTGTGCGTTTCTGTCCGCGCGTTGCCCAAGTTTGCACCATCTCAAAAATTACGGGCAATACTTTTGGCGCAACTGTGACTACAATGGAGCCAATCGCCACGGCATCAATGGATTTTGTCCCTTGTGGAGCTGAGCCGCTTTTTGCAAGTTTGGCAGACTCGACATCCGCCTCGCGCAATTCTCCAAGCAACTGACGAGTCAACTTATCCAAATCTTCCTCGGTCGCGTCTTGCGCCGAAACTTCAATTTCAAATTCGATGGAGTCTGACTGTGTCATAGTCTGCTTTTCCTTGAGTTTGATTTTCTAGTCTGCCATTTAATTTAACCGTTTGATAATGAAAACTATTATATAATGAAAACCAATATTTTTGAAAGGAATTTTGGAGGCAACCATGAAACTGGTAACCGTTACACAAATGCAAGCCATTGAAAAAGAAGCCGATGCAAGTGGGCTTTCTTACGATCAAATGATGGAAAACGCCGGCGTTGGACTGGCTGAGATAATCCTTGACCTGTATCCGGATGAAGAAACGGTCAGAGTCTTCGGTCTGGTCGGACCGGGGAATAACGGCGGCGACACGCTTATCGCGCTGGCTGAACTTGCCGAAGCGGGCTGGTCTGCTCATGCCCATTTGATCAAACGTAAGAAGGACGCGCTGGTCAAGCGTTTGCTGGAAGCCGGCGGCGAAGTCTCTTCCGCGAGCGACGACGAAGACTTCGAAAATCTTGAGACAGGTTTAAGTGAAGCGGATATTCTTCTAGATGGCGTGTTAGGTACCGGCGTTAAACTTCCATTGAAGGATGATATTGGCAACATTCTTGCTGAAACCATCTCCATTTTGTCAGAGTTGGATGTGTCGCCTTTGGTCGTGGCTGTGGATTGTCCATCCGGCGTGGATTGCGATAGCGGCGACGCGGCGGAAGAAACCATCACGGCCGATATTACCGTCACGATGGCGGCGGTCAAACAAGGCTTATTGCAATTTCCGGCTTTTGAATATATCGGCGAATTAAAGACAGTGGATATTGGACTCTCTTATAATTTAGATTCCATGCAGGGGCTTAATATCGAGGTGGCAGATGAGCGCTGGATTTCATCGTTGCTTCCAGAACGTCCGCTGGATGCGCATAAAGGCACATTTGGAACGGCGTTAATCGCGGCAGGTTCGCTGAATTATACTGGCGCGCCGTTATTGGCTGGTCTTGCCGCATACCGCGTCGGCGCGGGATTGGTCACGCTGGCTGTGCCTGCTCCGTTGCATAGCGCGCTTGCCGGTCAATTCCCCGAAGCGACATGGATTCTGCTTCCGCATGAAATGGGAGTTGTTTCGGTGAATGCGGCTGAAGTGCTGATCAAGAATCTTGAACGCGTCACAGCTTTACTCGTCGGTCCCGGATTCGGAATCGAAGATAAGACCGGGGAATTTATCGAAGACCTGCTTATGGGTAAATCCGCTTCAAAGAAAAGCGCATCTCACATTGGGTTTATAAAAAACGAATCCGGAAAAAAAGATGATAACACCAGTTCCCTGCCGCCGTTGGTTTTTGATGCGGATGGTTTGAAGTTGTTGGCGAAAATAAAAGATTGGTATAACTTGCTTCCCGCGCCCGCCATTTTGACTCCGCATCCTGGCGAGATGTCGGTGTTGACCGGTTTATCGGTGGAAGAAATTCAAGCGGATCGTCAGGGCGTTGCCGGTAAGTATGCGCGGGAATGGGGACATGTGGTTGTGTTGAAAGGCGCGTTTACGATCATCGCTTCGCCGGATGGACGCATGACGATTATTCCGATTGCAACGCCTGCTCTCGCCCGCGCCGGGACAGGCGACGTTCTCGCGGGGCTGATAGTTGGTCTGCGCGCCCAGGGCATGGACGCGTACGAGGCGGCTCTTGCCGGCGCGTGGATCCACGCACAAGCAGGTTTATACGCCGCCGATGACATGGGCACGACCGCGTCGGTGCTTGCCGGTGATGTGTTGGATTCGGTCAGTGATGTGTTGAGTGATTTGGAGTAATTTGTAAAACGTAATTCGTGGCGCGTAATGCGTAAAAGATGACCAACAGTTTTGACGGTATATCACTTGTCCCGCTAAATTGGGTTTATACTATGTTCGGGTAGTATCTCATTTCCTTTAATGAAAGAAACTATTATGAGTGATGAACACGAAATCAGAAACGAAAAGAAGGTTATAGTAAAACAAGACGGACCTTACATAGTTCAGGGAAATATCCCTTTAGTGCGTAAGACTCAAATTGTCTCTGAATATGGCGAGCCGCTGACATGGAAGAAGGACGAAATACTTGAAACGTCTGAGACTTACTTGCTGTGTCGTTGTGGGCACTCTCAAGAAAAGCCATTTTGCGATGGCGCCCATAATGAAGTGGATTTTGATGGTAAAGAGACTGCCGATACCCAAGCCACGACAGCGCGGCAGATGTATTATCCGGACGGTACGAACATTCTTGTCAAGGTTGATGCAACATTGTGCATGGAATCGGGCTTTTGCGGGACTCGGAGCGCCAATATCCAGCAGTTGCTGCGAGCTACCGCCGATACCAATGTGCGCGCTCAGGTGATGGCAATGATCGAACGGTGTCCATCAGGAGCTTTAACTTATTCGCTGGACGAAAATGAGCCAGACATAGAACCCGATTATCCTCAACAGGTGGCGGTTACCATCGAAATCACTTCGACTGGTCCCATTGCTGGACCGCTTTGGGTGACCGGGTCTATTCCAATTGAACGCGCGGATGGGCAATCATTCGAGACGCGCAATCGGGTGACGCTTTGTCATTGTGGACTGTCCGATAATAAACCCTTGTGCGATGGAACCCATCGGCACGAGGGTCGAAAATGACCGCTTACGCATTGCGCATTTAGTTTTTCTCCATGGCTTTACCAAAGTCACTTGACAGGATAGAAAAAACAGATCCTTCTCGGTAGAATTGCAAGTAGTCGCAAGCAATAAGCCGAGGAGGATCTGAG
>Ga0315268_10000114_pt1 | contig 91398 bp, 78 predicted proteins | sample C1_top_MG_FD_204535 | JGI IMG/M metagenome (GOLD analysis project Ga0315268, IMG submission 204535) | Sediment microbial communities from Yellowstone Lake, YNP, Wyoming, USA - C1_top | ecosystem: Environmental > Aquatic > Freshwater > Lake > Sediment | place: USA: Wyoming | collected 2017-08-01
TAATCAGGGGGGTTTGGCACCGAGGTATAAACCCTTTCTTTCGCTTTCCTCGTGAAAGATGATGTTCACATAGGAAAGATTCAACATCGTCGAGATGGATCTTTTTCAATAAGCGGACTTTTGCGCGCAGCGAGACTCGTTCTTCTCCTTGGTTTCCTCCAGAATCGCTGAGAATCTGGGCCGCTCATCCAGCCGGTCTTTCGTTCTCGAATCGGCATACTCATCTGAACATGGGGCGTGAGTGGTCCAGGATCACTTGAGAAATGTCTTGGCAGCCTCTTTGATGACCTGGTCGATCCCGCTGCACACGTCCCTTTCCAGTGGCTCCGGCTCGTGCTCCTGAAGCAGTCTGCGGACATGGTCTTTGGCAGTATCCTGAATCGGCTTGAAGCCTTCTTTCGCCACTCTCTCGGAACTCCGCTTGTCCCAAAGCGGCGAAACCCGTAACTCCCCCTTGCGGAGGTTGTCCATCGTGTGAGGTTCGGCGAGGAAGTTGCCCATGTGTCCCACCTTGTCTATCAGATCTATCGCGAGACCCCCTTCATCGACACGGATCCCGCGCATAATCCTCGCGACATCGTTGAAGACTTCGTTGTTTATGACCATCATCTCGAGACTGCTTGCGCCCTCCCATCCACTGCCAAGACCGGAGATGCTTTCCGCTCCCGCCAGGGCCGGCATCAAAACGGTCATCATCTGCTCGAATCCCATCTGCATGTCCCACCTGGTGATATCGGATGACATGCCGTTGGTGTCGGATACCATCCCGTACCTGCGAGCCATCTGCACTAGGGCCGCGGTCACAAGGCCTTCCTCGGGGACTCCCCATAGGTCTCTGCCCGAGCGGGGGTCCATGATGCAGACTCTGCCTGAGTAGAAGGTGGGCAGGCTGGTGGTTATCGTCTGAATCAGCACGATGCCGCCGAGCTGTTCCGCATTTTGTTGCGCCAACGCCCCACTCAGAGTGATTGGTCCTGTCTCTCCGCAAATCGGGCAAGGAATGACTGAGAACGGGATTCCTTGTTCGACGCTCCGCAATAGAACATCGCAGTTGCGCTCTGAGAATGTGAGAGGACTGCTTGGGGATCCGCCGAGGCTGAACAACGGTCTCTTCCGAAGCTCCTCGATCCCTCCTGAAACGCAGGCCCACATCTTCACTAGGAAATCGACCGATTCCTTGTTCGGAGCGTACCCGCTCACCGCCTTTCCTGAGTTCTTCATGGTCGCCTCCATGGTCTTAAGGACCAGCAGCTCTGGTGGAACATCATTTGCCATGACGAGGCTGGATGCAAAGTGGTTGTTTTCGAGAGCGTCGCCGAGCCTGGCCGCCATCTCAACATCCTGGTAGGTCGAGTGCCTCGGTCGGCCTGTCTCAAGATCGATTATCTTTGGATCGCCTCCGCTTGCATATGGGAACATGTGCTCCCCATCGTACTCGATATCCCATCTTCTGTCTCGGGCAGGGAATATGTTGCGATGAGTGATCTTGCCGATCGCATCATCGACCATGGATCTAGGGAATGTGATGACTCCCTTCCTCGTCGGATGAGTTGCAGCACCTGCATTCAGAAGCCTCTTCCTGGCGTCCTCGCTGTCGTACCTGATCCCAGTCCTCCCGAGTATTCTCAGAGAGGCTTCGTGTATCATGTCGACCTGGTTATCGGTCAAGACCTTCAGTCTTGAGTTTGGATTGAGCCTGATCCCTTTCACTGACGGTACTTCCTTGGTAAGCTGGATTGCAGATGGCTTACAAAAAGGCTCTTGCGCTGCGTCGTTGTGCTGGGCTGGTCGGGATTTGAATCGGATGCACTGGCGGGAGTGCAGGATGTCCATTCAGATTTGACTTGCATGTTTGTACATGTCAGGGAGCTGGACATGGACTGGGGATACTGGCGGTTTTTCAAATTTGAACAAGCTCTTTTCCAAGGGTAGTCAATGTTTCTCTTCCTCCGACGGTTACCAGAACATCGTCTTCTATTCTTATGCCAAACTCGCCTGGAAGATTGATTGTAGGTTCTATAGTCATAACCATTCCTGGTTGCAGCACCATTTTCATGTCTCTATATTCAGTCAAATGGGGTATTTCGTGTGCCTCGAGACCCAAACCATGTCCAATTCCAAAGGGAAAATACTTGCCATATCCCCTCTCAGCTATCACTTTCCTCCCCACATCATTGACTACACCTGCTTTCACTCCATCTCGGATCGCGTCTATAGCCTTCAATTGCGCGTCTAGGACTACACTGTAAACTTTCTTTTGTTTCTCACTAGGTTTTCCGACAACAGCCACCCGTGTAATGTCTGCATGATAGCCCTTGTATGTTGCGGATAAATCCATTAGGAAAAGATCCCCTTTCTTGACGCGTTTTTCGGAAGGAGAATCCCACGTAGCTGTATTGGCTCCAGTCTGAACAACGCAATATGATATATCTTCAGCTCCAGATTTCCGCATTGCTTTTTCAATTTCAAAAGAAATCTCCTTTTCTGTAATGGATTCCTGAATGGTTTCCCTGCCCACCTTTACACCCTTTTCAACTATTCCGGCAGCTTTTCGCATAGACTCTATTTCTTCCTCCGACTTGATCAGCCTCACTTCGCTCAACATATCTGAAGCATTCTTCATCTTGATTTGTGGAAAGGCAGCAACAAGTTGCTCATAGATCTTGAACGGCAAGTGATCCTCCATGCCGAGCGTTCCCCTCACCTTACCCAACAAATTTCTGAGAATCTCCATTCGATTCTTTGCACCAGAATAGCATCGAACGTCGTCGATATGCGAGATTTCTCTCACCCAATCCTCACTTGATTTCGGCACTACAAGAACCGGTTCTCCGTCAAGTGGAATGATCCCCGCTGTGATCATATCCCAGGCTATGATCGTATCCCAAGCATCACCAGGGTAGGTGTAATATGTGCCAGTTAAGTAGCGTTGATTCGGTCCGGGCGATATGAATAAGCATTCGTACCCTCTTTTTTCCATGAGTGATTTGACTTTTCTGAGTCTATCTGCCAACATAGCCGAAACACCTCTTCTTCTCATTGTCGAATTGTATGTCATAGGGCATAAATACCGTAGGTCTTTGACTCCTTCTTGATGTACTTCTCTAGCTCGGCTGTGACGCCTTTGTCCATGGGCACAGGCTCATGCTCCTTCAGTATCTTCTTTGCCTTCTCTCTCGCGACCGCGGTGATGTCCTTCGAACCGGTCTTCAGCCACGTATCCATCGACCTGCGGTCAAGCAACGTCGTGATGAAGTGCTCCTTCCTGAAGTTCTTCGCTGTGAAGGGCGTGCCTAGGAAGCTGGCGTTCGGCCCAACCTTGCAGATCTCATCGACCGCAAGCGTCTCCTCTGTGACCTCGATGCCGCCCAAGATCCTCGAGACCATGCCGGCGATCTCGTTGTCAATCACGAGCTTCTCGTAGGATATCGTTATGCTGCCCTCGAGGGAGCCGCAGGCGTCGTAGATGAAGTTCATGCCAGCGAGCGCCGCCATGAGCATGTTAGTCGCTGTCTCCAGCCCCGCCTGGGCGTCAAGTGTTTTGGAGTCGGAATTGCCGCCCGTGCCCCTGCGCGGGAGCCCGTAGTACCTGCCCAGCTGACCTGATGCGATGTTTAGCAGGCCGACTTCTGGCCCCCCCAGGGCTGTCGCCCCTGTCTTCATGTCTAGCGCCGCTGAGACCGTCCCGTAGAGCACAGGGGTTCCCGGGTTCGCTAGCTCAGAGATCATGATTCCGGAGAGGACCTCCGCGTTCTGCTGCACAAGTAGTCCTGCGAGGGTCGCTGGTGCGGTGCCGCCGGCCAGCGCTTCGGGAGCGTAGATCATCGGTTGCTTGTACTTCGCGTAGATCAGCGCCCCCTCGATCAGTTCTTTGGACAGCTGCATCGGGCTGACGGGGTTGGTGAAGCCAAGGAGGCATGGCTTCTTCATCAGCTCCTCGGTGCCGCCCCTGAGAATCGATGCCATGTCGATGGTTTCCTGGGCCTTCTTCGCGGTGTAGTTCCACCCGTCCGTGGTCTTGCCCGAGTTCTTCCAGTCCTCCAGGATCACGTACATGTGGTATAGATCGTCCGGGATGTCGGACGGGGTGACCATCATGATAATCATGTGGATGTTCTCCAGCGCGTCGGCGAGCCTGGCAAGGTCCCCGACATCTTTCAGCTTCCCCGGCCTTATTCTGCCATCGAGGTCATGCACCCTCACGGCCAGGCCAGCAGACCCGAAGTGGACGATGTTCCCGGCGAAGTTCAGGACGTAGTCCGGGTCCCTTCCGTAGAGCTTGAACTCCCGAGGGGCCTTCCGGATGGTCTCTTTGAGGAGGCTCTCCGGGATGCGCACCATCATCGTCTTCTTATCGATTTCAGCTCCTGCTTCCTTGAAGAGCTTCAAAGCCGTTGGCTCCCAGATCTTCACACCCAGTCTCTGAAGGATTTCGACTGTGGCGCCGTGTATCTTGTCCAGGTCGTCACGAGATAGGATTTCCAACTGACCGCCCACTGGTTCCTTGATTTGCACGATTAATACCCCCGTAGCTAATCCGCATATCAAATTCTGATATATAATTGTTGCCTGCAGCAATAGAAAAAACTTTATAATGTTTGGAATCATTACCTTTTCTGCTACGCTTCTGTGGGAAGCAGCATGGGGGGAAAGTCAATGCATGGACCAGTCTCTTCGAGATTGTTTGATAGATGCAGATTGCACGGCTTCGCGTCCATCGCGATTGCCATGTGCATGCTGCTCTCGGCGCTGGCAACACTTGTTCTTATCATCCTATTGCCGCGACAAAAACGAAGGGGGAAATGATAGAATGCCGAAAGCAACTGCCCAAGAAAGTGTGCCTATGAGAGAAGATATTCAAAGAGATCTCGGTGCGAGAAAGCATCGGAGAGATGTGATATCAAAGTGCTTATCCATAGCCTTGTTGGCGATTTTCATTTCTTCCGCACTAATGGTGGCTCCGATAGTTTCAGAGCGCGCTGTCGCTTTGGCAGCACCCATAGTAATAATCATTGGCACCACCGAATCGCAGGATACATTCAACCCGTTCTCAATGATTAGTGGCGTATCCTGGATGGTTGCATGGGAGATGTATGAAACGTTGGTCACTCGTGATCCTACGACCCTTGAACCAATACCGATGCTCGCGCGGTCCTGGGATACGAGCCCGGACGGCAAGGTATGGACTTTCAATCTTGCGCACAATTCCACCTGGCATGACAACATACCTGTGATTGCTGAAGATGTGAACTGGACTTTCAACTTCATCAGAAGCCATCCTAGGGAATGCGGCCTATACGCAGACTATGTCTCGAACATCACCGATGTAGTCGCTCTTGACGACTATACGGTCAGATTCACGACCGACGTGCCTAAGGCCACAATGCTCGCGATGAATGTGCCGGTTCTTCCTAAGCACCTGTGGAGTGCCGTGCCACTCTCGCAGCTTGGGGGCGTCGATTTGTGGAACACGAAGTACTTCCCGAATGGGCCCGTGGGGTCTGGACCAATGATCCTGAGTTCCTTCAGCAAGACTCTGGGAGACATTTGGATGCTGAAGTGGGACAAGTATCACATGGGTACGATAAATGTCGACAAGGTTCTGTACAAGTTGTTCACGAGCCCAGAAGCGATGATGAATGCGCTCTATTCGGGCAGCATCGATGTGGCAATGCAGGTTCCTACCTCTCTGTGGGGCACGACAACTACGACGCCGGGCATAGAAGGGCAGGTTGCGAACGAGTTTGACATGCATCACTTGGGATTCAACTGTGCATCACCATCTGTAAGATTCGCCACAGACAGTGCTGGCCATCGGTTATTCCCCAAGGCGAGCACAAACACCGAGACGTGGAACACTTCTGTCAGACAGGCCGTTGCCATGGCGGTAAACAAGACACAGATAGTGACGGATGTGCTGAGTGGACTGGCTGATAAGGGGGACACATTGATTCCGCCGATCACTCCTTTCTGGAAATACAATGTGCCCGAGAACGAGGAGTTCAAATTCGATCCTGAGAAGGCGAAAGCTCTGCTAGATGCTGCAGGATATCGTGACATTGACGGTGACGGAATAAGGGAGAATGTCACAAGCACGACAGGTGCTGAGCTGAGCTTCCATTTCTATTGGGCAACTGCTTATAATGAAGATGGACTCGCGGCCCAGAAGATTTCGAACTGGCTAAGAGATATCGGCATAAATGCACCAGCAAACGGTGTGTCTGAGACTGTCTTGGTCGGGTACCAGTACAATATGAAGTACGATATGTTCTTCTGGAGTTGGTGGCCGGAAGCCGATCCCAATTGGATTCTCTCTGTTCTGACGACCGACCAGATACCCGATGACAGCGGTGATTGGGCTGCTTGGTCTGACACTTTCTATAGCAACCCGGTGTACGATCAGTTGTTCCTCCAGCAGCAGACAACTGTGGATCTCACACAACGACAGGCCGTTGTTCACGAAATGCAGAGGATTCTCTACCACGACAGCCCGTATGTTATCATGTGGAATCCGTATGGACTATACGCATGCAGAACAGACAGATTCACGAACTTCCCGGATTTCAAGACTCAACCTGGAGCAACGCCAGACAACTTCTGGTTCTTTTTCCAGGTGACGCCCAAAGGCGGCAATGCACCCCCGGTGTTCAATTCGCTGCTCAACCCAACCTACTGGCCAATAGTCAACAGACAGCAGACGTTCCAGGTGGAGGTCAGTGATGTAGACAACGAAATGCTCTGGGTGAACTGGACCTTCGGGGACGGTAGCCCGGTGGTTCATGACATCGTGCCGGCGGGAAGCAGTTCCGTGCCGGTCACTCTGACGCAATCGCACACCTACACCGTGCTGAATTGGGACCCAGGCTATACCATGACAGTATCTCTAACTGACGGGCAACCCGACCATGACAGAGTTAGCACGGCGATGGTATACGTCATCGAGAGGCCAGACGCTGCTCCGACTTTCAGGTCGCTCGTCTCATCCTCGCCGCCATCGGAAGCCTATAACGACACTGTGGTGACGTGGTTCGTCAATGCGAGCGACGGTGAGTCCGGTGGGCCCAGCGGCTTCGGTCTCAGGTTCACGTGGGTCTGGGACGACGGCGATATCACTGTGTCAAACCATCAGCCGACGCAGAACAACAAGCTCGTGATGGATTCGGTAACCCATTCATGGTCGTCAGCAGCAACCTATAGTGTCCAGGTCTGGGTATGGGATGGCTCCGAGTATCCGGGACACAATGTGTCCAGCGGCGTCATACCTTACAAGGTGAAAGAGAACGCGCCTCCGGCGACGCCGAACATCGCGTCAATTTCAGGCACAGAAGGAACGTGGATAAGCTGCGTCGCGACGAGCATAGACGCAGACCCTGACTCGTTAAGGATCACGTGGCAGTGGGATGACGGTACATTCAACGTGACTAACCACGCGCCGAACCCAGGAGTCCAGATTGCCTCAATGGTCCAGCACGTGTGGCCCGTAACGGGGTCGCCGAAGACCTACCCGGTCACCGTCTGGGTAGACGACATGACTGGGTATTCTGGCCACAACATATCCGCGACGATAGACGCGACAATAGTACCTGTCGGAACCAACGTGCCGCCCACAGCGCTCCTGATAGTCCCGCCATCGTTGCATGCATACATCAATACCAACCTGGTTTTCAACACCAGCGCAGTTGACACGGACGGTGATGCGCTCGTGTTCTACTTTGAGTTCGGAGACGGCGCCTCAGCTGTGACAACGCTTCCCGCGGGTGTGACCACGGTGCGATACGTGGACTTCAGCCACAGCTACATCGCCCCAAGCACGTACACGGTGAGATTGTGGGTCAACGACTCCACCGGCCCAGCGAACCACAACTCGACGACAACAGCTAGCATCGATGTGATCGAGAACGAACCACCGGTGGTCGTCCTGCCGTCGATTCTGACTGCAGGCTACAACAGAACTTTCACCGTGACGCCGACTCAGTGTCTGGACAACGATGCAGATCCGCTCAAGGTCTGGTACGACTGGGGAGATGGAAGCTCGATGACGCAGGGAGGGGACGTAGCGTCCTCGTACGCAGCGAGCCACATATACTCGAGCCTGGGCAACAAGACCCTAACCATCTATGTTGATGATGGTACCGGCTTTTCCGGCCACAATGTCAGTGTGACTGCGACCGTGAAGGTGTTTGAGGCGAACCTAAAGCCCGAGATCATAGGCGTGATTCAGAAGACTCCCTCAAAGACTCCGTACCTGCCGAACGAGACAATCACCTTCACCATCGTCGTCAGGGACTTCGAGGGAGACAACATGACCCTGACGGTCCAATTCGGAGACGGAACGCAGCAGGTGGTGGATGTCCTCGGGATGCCGACTACGCCAGCTGACACCAACATCACGCAAAACGTCACGCATGCCTACGCAGAGGCTAGGACAGGCCAGTACTTGGTCAATGCGACTATCAAGGATGGCATGGACCACTCAGACATGAATTGGAGCGTGGGCAGTACATCGGTTCAGGTCACTGCCCCAACTCCTCCACCGGCACCTAAGGAGTTCCCGCTCGCCCTGGTCGCAGGGAGCATAGCAATAGTCGCCGCCATAGCGGCCGTGGCGATTCTCTTGATGCTTAGGCGCAAGAAGAAGAGTCCGGCCAGTATGGAGGACGCAACGCCTCCACCGAGCTAGCTAGGGAGTGCGGCGACCCTAAACCTCTTCCACCTTTCATGCTATATTCAGGACGTGTGCGTGCGTTGACGACAGGATGAGAGCCTCAATTTGGAGTGGACTCTGAAATGAAAGCAATGACGAGAATGATCGTCAGAAAAGCCCTGAATTCTGTCATAACCTTGTTTCTGGTCATCATCCTCAACTTTGCGCTGTTTCGCTTGATGCCTGGCAATCCAGTCAATGCGATTGTCCCACCGGATCCGAGGATCCCTGCCGAGTACAAACAACATCTAATTGAAGAGTATGGTCTAGACGATCCGCTGTATGTTCAGTTCTTTACATACATCAAGGATACCTTGCTTTTCAGATTCGGGGATTCGTTTGCGGACCCTGGCACTTCTGCAATGAGTATCGTTCTTGAGAATCTTAGATGGACTCTGATTCTCGCAGGCACATCATCCATTCTGATGATCGTGATAGGAATGGCGATTGGAATGGCAGCTGCATGGAAGCGTGGCAGCCTATTTGATTCTGGGTCTCTCGCATTTACTCTTTTCTTCTATGCGATGCCGACATTCTGGTTCTCGATGATGCTCATCGCGATCTTTGCAACGGGCCTTAATTGGTTTCCAGATTCCGGGGCACTGACGTTTGGAACGCGTCCTGAGTGGACATGGGCATCGTTTGTTGATCTCATAAGACATCTGATACTGCCAGCTGCGAGTTTGACAATAGGAGCAATCGGAGAGTTCGCGATAATAATGCGCGGCTCATTGATGGATGTGATGACCGAGGACTACATAACGACTGCTAGGGCAAAAGGGCTCAGTGAAAGAGATGTGATGAGACATCATGCAGTGCCAAATGCAATGCTGCCGATGGTTGCCCTAATAGCCATGACTTTGGCTTTCGTCGTCGGTGGAGTTTTTCAGACGGAGATCGTTTTCAGCTATCCTGGCGTCGGATACCTGACCATAATGGCAACGTATGATCTCAACTATCCCATACTCCAGGCCGCGTTCTTTTTGATAGCTGTCACAATGATTGTTGCCAACTTTGCGGCTGACTTGTTGTTGGTAATGATGGACCCGCGGATCTCGGTGGTGTGAATGACGAGCGAAATCCGCAGGGGAGGGTTATCTGAGCCAACAATAGAGAGACTAAGGCTTCTGAGAAAGAAGACCATGGCAACATGGATGATCTACCGTCAGAACAGAATGGGAATGATCGGCCTGGTGACTCTTCTCGTCTTCATTCTCGTTTCTGTATTCGCTCCTCAAGTCATGTGGGTTCTTGCACATATCGCAGGCTGGCCTTCGGTGTATGGCCCGTTTGACGAGGTGGAGACTATTGGCTCAGGCCTTCCGCCAACAGCAGACCATTGGCTTGGAACGGACTTTCGTGGTAATGATATTCTTGCTCGGACGATCTACGGGTCCAGAGTCTCACTCTTGATAGGATTTGTTGCCTCCCTCGTCTCAATGGGGTTGGGGACTGCTGTCGGACTTTTTAGCGGGTTTTGGGGCGGATGGAGAGACGAGGTGCTGATGAGAATCACAGATGTGTTCCTTGTCTTGCCGTGGCTTGCGCTGATGATTGTGTTTGCAACTCTTCTCCCGGGAGGACCGAGCGTGATGAAGGTCGTTTTCGTGATAGGCATAACTGGATGGTCGGGCACGGCGAGACTGGTGCGGGCACAGGTAATGTCATTGAAGAGTAGGACTTTCATAGAAAGGTCAAGGTGTGCTGGGGCCGGAGACTACTATGTTGTGAGAAAGCACATCTTTCCGAATGTGTTCCCCCTGGTCTTCGCCAATTCTGTCTTGACAGTCGCGTTGTCCATTCTCTCAGAAAGCACATTGAGCTTCATCCGGCTTGGCCCCGATCCTACCAGAGTCGTCACTTGGGGGAATATGCTTGAAGATGCAATGACAGGATATGCGTTCCTCAATGAGCTCTATCTATGGTTCATGATCCCGGGTCTGTGCATCGTTCTCGTCGTACTTTCATTCACATTGATAGGCTACGCACTTGACGAGATCTTCAATCCCAAACTCCGGAGGCGATAGGCGCACTGTCCAACCATTCTTTTGTGATCTTCTTGATGAACCCGTCAATCTCAGCCTGAACGCCTTTCTCGATCGGCTCCACCTTGTGCTCCTTCAGGATCCATTTGGCCTTCCGCCGGGCTTCCTGAGAGATGTCTCTGCCGCCGGCCTTCAGCCAAGCCTCCCAGCACCTGCGATCAAACAACGTCGGCAGGTAGTGCTCCCTCCTGAACATCTTCCGTGTGTGAGGCGATCCGAGGTAGTTCGTGGACCCATACTTGCATATCTCGTCAACTGCCAATGTCTCTTCGTTGACATCTATCCCTCCGAGTATCCTCGAGACCATGCCAGCGATCTCGTTGTCTATGACCAGTTTCTCATAGGAGAAAGTGAGCGTGCCGTCCAATCCGCCGCACGCTTCGTAGATGAAGTTCATGCCAGACAATGCCGCCATCAGCATTGACATCGCAGTCTCTGCACCAGCCTGGGCGTCCACGAGCTTGGAGTCGGTGATCCCGCCAGTGCCTCTTCTGGGCAGATTGTAGTATCTTCCGAGTTGACCGGTTGCCATGTTGATCAAACCAACCTCGGGCCCTCCCATTGCCGCCGTTCCGGTCTTCATGTCCATGACGGCGGAGACCGTCCCGTAGAGCACAGGTGTTCCCGGGTTCGCGAGCTGAGAGACCATGATTCCCGCGAGCACCTCTGCGTTCTGCTGGGTTATCAGGCCAGCCAGGGTAGAAGGAGCAGTGGCGCCTGCCAGTGCTTCGGGGGCAACGACCATCGGTTGTCTGTATTTCGCATACACGAGCGCACCCTCGGTCAGCTCCTTGGAGAGCTGCATCGGACTGACAGGATTCATGAATCCCAGGAGCGGCGGTTTCTTCATGACCTCCTCGTAGCTGCCTCTCAGGATGGCCGCCATGTCGATCGTCTCCTGGGCCTTTCTCGCGGTCCACGTGAATCCATCGGTCGTCTTTACGGAGTTCTTCCAGTCCGCGTTTATGCAGTGCAGATGATAGACCTCATCTGGCACATCGGATGGAGTGACTGTCAACAGGATGTGATGTATGTTCTCGAGGTAGTCCGCGATCTTGGCGAGGTTCTCGACGTCGGCCAGCTTTCCCGGCCTGATTTTCCCGTCCAAGTCCTGAACCCTCATTGCACACCCTGCAACTCCGAAGTGCACCTTGTTCCCGCTGTAGTCGAGTTCGTACTTCGGGTCCCTTCCGTACATCTTGAACTCGGAAGGCGCTTTCCGGAGCGTCTCCTTGACGAGGCTTTCGGGGATTCTGACCATCCTTGTTTTCCTGTCAACATCCGCCCCTGCGCGATCGAAGAGCTCCAGCGCCTTCGACTCAAACACCTTTATGCCCAATCGTCGGAAGACCTCCATAGTTGCGCCATGAATCTTGTCCAGGTCGTCTCTTGACAGAATCTCGAATTGTCTGCCGACTAGCTCCCTTATCTGCAAGGCACTGCACCCTACGACCCCGAACGAATAACTAGTCTATGTACATGACGCTTTGGCAAGGGTGCCTCAAGAGCATCTCCGATGGCCTTTCCTTTGAGTTCGCTCTCTCCTTCGAGCTACTTCTCTAAGCGCAGCAACATACACCTTCCGTTCGTAGCGTTCAAGAACAACAAGTGTCTGATCGAAAACACCTCTAAGATTCTTGTTGAAATCCTTCAACGCTTCCTTGGGAGTTTTCGAAGATTTCAGTAGATTGAGATCTCGAAAAGCCTCTTTGACAATGTCATCGGCTTTGGGTAGAACCTTCCGACGAAGACCTCTGCATATTTCGGGTACTTCATCGGCCTGCATTGTCGCGTGGATGACCTTTGACCGTATTTTATGGCTTGTTGAGAAGGGGTGGGGTCATTCTATAATCTCTTCCGCGCCTCCTCAGCACTCCATTTTCCTCAAAGAGCGTAACTCGGTTGCTCCCGACGTAGCTAACGAGAACGGGCTAATTAGCCCGTTTTTCTAGCTAGTTAGCCAGCCTCAACTGATCAAACAGTTAGACTGATTTTGAAAGAAATTCCGAAATCGGAAAAACTTTCAAAAGAGATGCTTGAGCGTGTGTAGAGTGCGACGCATTCAGGTACGCGCTCGAGGACATGCCCGATCCTAGCACCTAGCACGCGCCCGTCCCGTGCCTGAACGCAGAGCAGTTGCCATCGCGTGTTCTTCATGCCCCCGACCGCACTATGCCCTAGGATAGGCACAGGAACGCGTTGTCGCACAGAATGTTTCGGAGCGAGGAGTTAGACACGTCTAACTCCGAAGAGTAAAGGGTTTGTGGGACAACGGGGTGCTAGTTTCTATACCCCCCTGATTGATGGCATGCTAAAAGAGGCTCCCCGCCATTGTGGCTGTTGCACAAACGGCCCAAGGCGGGAGAACCATGAACTACATAGGATTGGACATACATAAGAAGAGCACCCAGGCTTGCGTGATGAACGACAGCGGAAGGGTCCTGATGAATGTCAGGTTCCCTTCAAACTCCAAGGACATAAACGAGTTCCTGGACAAAATCGAACTGTTGGGGGCTGCCTCTATCTTCATGGAGGCGACCGGCTTCTGCATGTACATCTACGACATCATCGAGGCTCGAGGACATGATGTCAAGGTGGCTCACCCATACAAGGTCAAGGCCCTGACTGCGGGAAGAGCCAAGACCGACAAGAACGATGCAGAGATGCTGGCAGAACTCCTCAGGCTGAACGCCATACCCGAATCGTACATCCCACCCAAGGAACTGCGCGAGCTCCGAGAGCTGACGAGGTTTAGGCAGTCGCTTGTGCGCAATCCCGCGTGCATCAAGAACCAGATACACGCGATCCTCGCTATGCGCGGAATCAAGGCTCCACCTCCCCTGCGCTCTCACTTCTCGAAGAAACATGTGAAGTGGCTGAGATCCCTCGACATAGTCCAGCTCGACGACTTCCTGGACATAATGGCACTGATCGATTTCAAGATAGCCAAGGCGGACGAGGACATCGAGAGAATATGTCACGACGATGAGGATGTCCAGCGACTGAAGACGATTCCAGGCATCGGGGATGTCACAGCCACATCGTTCGTGGCGGAGATCGGTGACATCGAGAGATTCGCATCACCGGAGAAGCTGGCATCCTACGCGGGACTGACTCCAATCGTGCGCCAGTCGGGAGAGAAGGAGTGGACGGGGCCGATATCAAAACGCGGCAACGCCACGTTGAGATATCTGCTGATCGAGGCGGCGTACAGCCACGTCAACTGTTCGAAGGAGTCGAAGCTTACGCAGTTCTTCGAGAGGAAGAGCCAGGCCAAAGGGAGTAAGAAAGCAATCGTCGCGACAGCCAGGAAGATGCTCGAGGTCATCTTCTATATGCTGAAGCGCGAGGAGGTGTATCACGCTCATTGATCCGACCGCTGCATTTTTCATGCGTCGGTTGAGCGCATCTGATTGATTGCGGCAGATCCTTGAGACAAGATGACGGATCGGTCACCATGCGGCGGCTTGCGACCGCGGATAGGTGTTTGTCGGATCGACGCAATCAGGATGCATTCGAGGGCACGAGGCATGGATGGAGGAAGGATGAAGTACGACGGATGAGATACCGAGGATGCGGGAAGCCCCTTTTACATAGGTGAAAAAGAGCCAGTCATTGGGAATCGGTGGCAACAGTCATCCCAATCCCGGCACTGGAACTGTATCCACAGATACCAACAACGAGCTGTCGCTGTCAGCATTGCCAGATGAGGAAAGGTGGGCGCATTACCCGAAATTCTGAGGTTCGGAAGGCAGTAAAGAACGCCAAGCAGCTTCTCCAGAACCACGGCTACGATTGCCAGGTGACCGCTGAAGACCTAGTGCAATGGTTTGAAGCAGACACTCCTTATGATCAGGGCACCGGTCTCGATGAGGTGATTCGCAATCCCTTATTTGTCGCTCACGAACTAGTGGAGATTGACAATGTGAAGGAGATGGGGCTTGCCCTGACGAAGGACGTCATTGTGAAGAACATGAAGAAGGTAGATGACGCTCATCTCAAGGCAGCGCAGATTGAAATCCAACTGGCTATTTCCATGAACAAAACGCAACACATCAAGGACAGGATAAAGGACATACAAAGTTGGATTAAGGATTCCTCAGTCGTTGAGGAAAACAAGAAGGAATACAGAGAGCTGAAAGCAAAGGCGCTCAGGGCGTTGGCAGAAATGAGCAAAGTATAAAAAGAACGTTCTCCCGGGAGAAGACCATATGGGCCCTGTAACGATTTGGAACCCCGCGCTCCATTCATTCATTACCGGTGAGAAGAGCATCCAGCTCTAGTCACCGGTAGTTTCCAGACCATGATCCGGGCCCTTGCACATTCTACTCATATCGATTTTTCTAGCATTCGAACCACGATTCTGATCACTACTGCACAAGTTCTTGCTCGCATCCAGTATTCCTTAGGGGTAGAATCCGGGCCAAAATCCCGGCGGGAGCACACTCCTTCCGCGTTGAGTCCCTTCGTTCGTCAGAATCTGAATACCCAGTATTTTCTTCACCTCACAATGCAGACCGGGCTGGTTGTGAACATGCACCGCTGCGCATGCAGAGCATTGAGCACATGCCCAAGGAGATAGCCTTCAGCGCTTGCGGCCAGCCGAAGTTCTCCAAAACACGAAGCCGAATGCAACAATGGTACCAACTACAACGATAACCAGGCTCGAGAACTCTGGCACCTCAATTGCAGACACCTCAACATAGCCTTCGGCGACAGTTGTCAGGCCTCCGCTGTCCATCACCTCGACCCTCACAGTGTATCTGTCAGGGTCCGTGTATTGGTGCTGGGCAATCGGGTCCGACGACCAGCTTGTGTCCCAGATTCCGTCCCCGTTCCAGTCCCATCTGAACTGCAACGCGGACAATGGGTCCTCGAGGTCGTTTGACGAGGACGCGTCGAACCAGAAGACCGTTGTCATGTTCCCGTTCGTCGGGCTGGGCATGAAGGCCGCAGACGGCGCAGTGTTTGGGATGACTATCTTGTCGCCGAACAAGAACCTCAGTGAAGTGGACTCGTTCCAGAAATAGGACACGTAGACGCGCTCTCCCCTGATGTCGTAGCCGACGTCCATCACACGCTTGGCACTCAGGTTGTGCAGAGAGTTGTCGCTCATTCGGAGGGTCCTCGAGCCCTCGACGACTTCGACATCTCTGAGGTCGCGCCCGGAGATGTTGAACGATACGGTGATCGGGACTCGCCAGTACCCGGCAGTGGCCGGGTCTATCCTAGCGATGTCGTAGGCGGATATGGTCTCGTTGGAAAGGGTCGAGTTGAATGCTACGTCGGTGGTCCACCGGCCATATACATAGCTTGCGACCTCTCCGTCCGTGGCTTTCCAGTTCTCCAGCGAGAAGTTGGTCTTCGGGTTATCTACCCAGGACAGGAACACGGACGCGGTGGCCGAGATCGAGCCATGGTTGTATATCCTCCGCACGCCCCCGTGCTGCGCAGCCCAGAAAGTGTTCTGCCATTCAGCGGTGCGCAAATCGATGTCTGTGGGTGGCCCGCGGATGATGTCCATCATATCGTACGGCGTGTACGCGTACCACTTCGAGTACGGTGGGCTCCAACTTGCACTCAGATGCGGTTGCTCAGGGACCCACCATGCGCCTATGAATGATGTGTTGCCCGGGACCACATTCCACGGGTTACTAGTGAAGCCCATTATCCTGGTCCCCCTTTCGAACTGGGCGAAGAGCTGCTCCCAAGAGCCAGAGTTGCCTGGGTTGGCAATTGAGATGTACGTGTCCCCTTTGCCGACATAGGCAGGGTTGTCCCACCTGCTGGCGAACGTGTAGTAGTTTTCAAGAGTGGCGTGGCCAGAACTCGCGGACACAACAGCTTCATCCCAGAACTTGCGAGGCCAGTTGAGGTAGTCGTGCGGCTGGTGGAGGCCTATCTCCGACTGAGTCGCGAGAATGCCGTTCGAGGTTCCCCCTGGGGGAGATGTCATCACATAGCTGGTGGCCGGATGGTTGTAGGCCGAATAGACCTCGGGGGATGAGGTCGAGGACGTTGAGTCGTCCCTTCCAAACACGCTCACCCAATCCCAGCCGTTCCACCATAGGGGCAAGTACATGCCATCCGGCTGCAACCGAGGCATCGTGGTGACCTTGACCTTCTTCGTCAATTCCACGCCATCCGCCACGATCTTGACATCTATCGGCTTGCTCCAGTTGACTGGAAGATCCAGGACCGCCTCGTACCGCTTGCTTGTTGAGTTGTAGGTCGCTGGCTGCGCGTCTATCTCAACGATCGCATTCGCGGTCATGCCCCCGTCCGAATCCTTGACAGTTATCCAAACCGGCCCGCCCTTAAACACATACTCGTAAAGCGGTTCAGCATTAGGGTATCTGGCGTTCAAACCCCTGAATCCGATGTTGTCGATCACCCAGTAGGTGAACACGGCGGGGTCGGTGATGGTGAAGTCGGAGTCGAATCTCAACAGGGGTGCTGGAATGTCAGCCGACGGCATCTCAACTATAGAAGAGCCCACGACCCCGGCGCTCGTGTGGATGACCGTGACCGCGCAGTTCTTCGAGCCAGCGACGTACCTGAAGGAAACAGTATAGTGGTCTGGCGCCTCGCCGTAGATCGCATCTGACAACCTAGTGCCCTCGGGATGGTCGTCGTGCCTGTTAATGTAGGACGGGATGATGTCGTTCGCCAAGAGCGAAGTTGAGTTGCTCGTCGCGTTGTAGAGCCTTATGTTCTCGAATCCCTGCGCCGGAAATCCGACATACAGCTGCACCCCGGCCATCCTCTCAGTACCGTTGCACAGGTAGACCATCAGGCCGATCTTCGGGCTTGGCTTGCCCGACCATCTGTAGTCGGAATCCTCCCTGGTAGGATAGACCTCGACCGAGAAGTTCCAGCCGAGGCCATCATCGATCCAGTTGGGTTCATAGGTGATGATTGTAACATTGTCCAGGCTAGCACGGGAGTATGTCATGAGCGCGCCGTCAAGGATCACTGATTCCTGGTTTGGGCTCGAATCGATCAGAGAGAGGTTTCCGTATGCCAGTGCGAGCGTGTTCGGGTCATGAGTGCCCGTTTTGAGGTCTGAGAGGGTCTCGACGCCGCCCCACCGGCCTGGTTCGTTGACGCGCACCGTCCAGTTGAGGGAGTTCATGCTGTCCGAGTCGTTCACGGACAACCTTGCCCAGAACGCTCCGGTGGAGCCAGGAACACCGGACAGGTTGCAGTACTGGAATCCGTCTCCTCCGGAGGCGACAAACAACCAGGAAGCGTTTGTCTCCAGGGTCCAGTTGACGACCCCGTTATCCGGGGCAGAGCACTCTGCATCATATGAATAAGGATGACCGATGAGCGCGATCGACGCTGGTGCCCCTGAGGTGATGTCGGGGAAACCACCATATGAGAGGTCCATGACGCCGACCACAAGTGCTGAGTCCTCTCCTACACTGCCTGTATTGGGGAGCGCGAGGAAGAGCGCAACAGGTGACGTCATCAAGGCACAGATCACGATTGAAAGAATGTGCCTAGCCGTGGGGGGTAGTCTCATTGATTCTCCGTCTCTTCAGTTTCTGGCCTGACTAGTGGATTTGGACAGTGTGCATGAGCTATATTGCCCTTTTGCTGGATAATGTGATGCCAGAGCGCAAGATTGCCATCCCTGGCTACTACTTCGACGAAATCATTATCAACTGGAGGGGGGCTGGTTCTAGGAGGCGGTCGAGGGTGACAATCCGAGCAGTCATGTTCGACTGGGGAGACACCGTAATGCGGGTCTTCCCGGAGTACTCAGGTCCGATGGCACATTGGCCCAGGGTGGAACCTATACACGGTGTCATGGAGGCCCTGGAGTCCCTACGACATAGGTACGAGCTGGTGCTGCTCTCGAACGCCGTTGACTCGGGAGCAGCACTTGTCATTGATGCCCTGGAGCGTGTGGGTCTCGATAGGCATTTCCATGCTGTATTCACCGCGCGGGACCTTGGTTCAATGAAGCCCGACCCGGAGTTCTTCAGAGTGGCTCTGAAGGAGATAGAATGCCCTCCCGAGCAGGCCGTGATGGTAGGGGACGACTACAGCGCGGACATCATAGGCGCAAAGAAGTCCGGCATGTGGGCCGTGTGGTTCAACCCCACAGAAAAGGAGAAACCTGACAATGCAGAGTTGCGCCCGGATGCTACAATAAGGGGTTTTGACGAGCTTGACGGCGTCGTTTCACTCCTTTCGGGGCGTCAGCGCCTCGGATGACAATCGTTAAGGATGTTCAGGAGGACGAAGATCCTCTGGTTCTCGAAATCAGCCGGCAACAGGATCCCAATTGACTTCTTCCCTGTTGGTTTGGCACCCGCTCAGAAAAGTGAGTCTTCAGCCGAGAGACCTCGATGTAGATATGAAACGGATTGACCTTACTCCCTTCACCTTCCTTATCTTCCCGAGAATCTCCCTGAGGCGGCCGTTGGGGCCTCTCGCGATGAATACCTCCATGCACTGTCCTTTCTCGAGGTGGAGGTGGAGCATCATCTGAATCTCCTCATACCTGTGCTGAAGGATCGAGAGCTCGCCCCTCGGTCCGACCTCATCGTAGATCATCGTGATGACGATCTGGTTCTCACCTTCCGTCGAGTCCCATTCCGCCTCATCGATGAACGAGCGCATCGCTTCGCGCATGGCATCCGATCTGGAACGGAACCCCTTGGCTGCAGAGGCATCGTCAAATCGTTGCAGAAGCTCCCCGGCCACTGACATGCTGACAATCGTCATTGTCTCGAGAGGTTGTCAGGGTGATACGAGTATTACACTCTTATTACGCTCCAGCGCCAGTCTTATTAACATCGTGGAATCCCAGACTAATTCCTGCGCAACCGCTTCAACACGTCTTCAGGATTGGAAACCAGCGCCGCCCTCACTTCCTCGGGCTGCATGCCAGCGCCCCTAGCGACTATGTTCGCGACCGCCATGGAGCTGAGGTCATCGGGCGAATGGGCGTCCGTGTTCACCAACACCTTTGCCTTGGCCTCGCGTGCCATCATCGCAACATGACCGTTGGAGAGCGAGTGCCCTCGTCTGCAAGTCACTTCAAGGTAGATGCCGTTCCTGGCGGCGAGCTCGGCGTCGTCAATCGTGATCATCCCGGGGTGGGCGAGCATATCGACTTCCGTGTTCGAAAGCGCCTTGTGGTTGGTGCCCTTCTCTACAGGTTCCACTGGCGTCTCACCATGAACAATGATTATCTCCGCGCCAGCTTTCCTAGATTTTCTGACCGCATCGTCGATATATCTGACCGGAATGTGGGTGAGCTCGACCCCCGGTATCGCCTCAATGCCCCACCCGTCTGCCTTCTTGCAGTCCCTAGAAACGGATTCCACGATCCAGTCCAGGTTGGAGAACGATGCGTGGTCGGTTATGGCAATAGCCTTGTGGTCAGCGTATGCAGCTCGTCTGATCAGCTCCATCGGCAGGAGCTCACCATCGCTGAATGTCGAATGCATGTGAAAGTCGCAACGCCTGGCCCTCATTTCCTTCGTCCCTCCAGTTCCTTGTAGATGTCGTCCATGGTTATTCCCTCGTCGTACAGGAGCACCATCAGATGGTACAGTAAGTCACCTGACTCGTATATGAGTTCCTTCCTCCGCTTGTCCTTGGCTGCAATAATGACCTCCGAACTCTCCTCGGCAATCTTTTTCAGTAGCAGGTTCCTGTTCCTGAGGAGCTTGTATGTGTAGCTCGATTCCTGCTCGCCCTTCTTCCTCTCATCGAACACGCGCCACAGCTCCCTCGTAATGTCGCTCTGCGGGATTGGCTCTTTGGAGAAGCAGGAGTAGGTTCCAGTGTGGCACGCATTGCCGGTCTGTTCCACCCTCGCAAGCATTGCGTCACCGTCGCAGTCGGTCATCAGCTCCACCACCTTCTGCACGTTCCCGGACGTCTCGCCCTTCTTCCACATAGCGTCGCGCGACCTGCTCCAATAGTGCATGTAGCCAGTCTTCTTCGTCAGCTCGATTGACTCGTCGTTCATGTAGGCCAGCATCAAGACGTTGTTGTTCTTGACGTCCTGGACCACGACAGGCATCAGTTCCTTGTCGTCCTTCAAGATACCACTTCCTTTCGCACTGCCACTCCCTTCATCTCGAGAGCCTGCTTGACATCAGCCACGGTGTACTCACCGTAGTGGAATATCGACGCTGCAAGGGCTGCGTCTGCCTCGCCCTTGGTCAGCACATCGATGATGTGCTCGATCTTGCCGCAGCCGCCGGAGGCTATGACGGGGACACTGACGGAGCGCACGACGGTTCTCGTGAGCTCCAGGTCATAGCCCATTTTGGTGCCATCAGCGTCCATGCTCGTAAGGAGTATCTCCCCCGCACCTCTCTCGCACGCCTCCTTCGCCCACTCGATTGCATCAAGGCCAGTTGCGCTCGTCCCAGAAAGCGTGTACACTTCCCAGCTGTCATCCATCCGCTTGGCGTCGATGGCCACAACGATGCATTGGCTGCCGAACATGTCCGCGCACTTCGTTATCAGCTTGGGATCGTTCACGGCCGCTGTGTTCAGCGAGGTTTTGTCTGCCCCCGCCTTCAACGTTGCGCGGACGTCCGAGAACGACCTGATCCCGCCTCCGACAGTCAAAGGAATGAACAAGTTCTCTGCGGTCCTCGTGACCGCGGTCCTCAGCGTCTCCGCTCCCGAAACCGAGGCCATCACATCGAGGAACACTATCTCATCCGCACCTTGGTCCTGATACTCGACCGCAAGCTCGGGCGGGTCGCCGACGCCCTTGAGATCCTTGAAACATACGCCTTTCACGACCTCGCCGCACTTCACGTCCAGGCACGGAACGATCCTCTTCGTGAGAGGCATCAGTCGCTCCTCCACATCACGTTCGACTTCGTGGACATCGTTGACTGCGAACGACTCATCGCATCCTTCAGAGCCAGTCCGAGCGCCTTGAAGGTGGCTTCGACTATGTGGTGGGAGTCCTTTCCCCTCAGCACGATCGTGTGTACCGTTGCATGCATTTCCATAGCGAACGAGCGGAGAAAGTGCTCGTACATCTGTTCGGGGATTTCGACATGAGTGAACGGCCTGTCTATAAGGTCCACAGTGACGCTCACGAGAGTCTCGTCCATCGGGACCATGGCACTCGCGATTCTCTTGACCGGCTCATCCCCCATCGCCTCCCTGTAGGCTCTGCCGAGAGTTATGGCCACATCCTCAATGAGGTGGTGCTCGATGTCTCCGCTGGCCGATATCTTGAGGTCGGCTCCAGAATACTTGGCGAGCGTTTCGACCATGTGTCGGAGGAACTCCTCGGGGATATCGCAGTTGTACGTCCCCACGCCGTCGATGTTGAGATCGACCTTGACATTGGTCTCCCCAGTGCGCCTAGATACCTTCGCAATTCTACGCTTCGCCTTCCCGCTCATCTGAACTCCCTCACCGCTTTCTTGAAATCAATCTTGCCAATATAGATTGCCATCCCGACGACTGCCGAGTGCGCGCCCATCCTTTGGAGCTCTAGGAGGTCACCCATGGTGGTGACCCCGCCTGACACAATCACGGGTTTCGCCGTAGACCCGATGATTGCCTTAATCGGGATCGGGTCTATCCCATTCAGCCTCCCTTCCACCTCCACATTCGTGTAGAGGAACCCGAATATCGGAAGCTGTGACAGGTCCTCCGTAACGGATAGAAGTTCCTTGCCAGAATCCTCCTGCCATCCCCTGATGAGCACTTTATCTGAAATGGAATCGACTGCAACGACGACTGCATCCGGATAATCGGCTGAGACCCTCTCAATGAATTGCCTATCCAGTATGGCGCGCGTGCCTACGATGACCCGCTCGCAACCGACCTCAAACAGGCGCTCCACATGCTCCACCGTTCTGATGCCTCCCCCTACCTGGACGGGTATCGAGAGGTCGCCGACAACCTTCTCAATCAGCGACTCGTTGTTGCCTGTGCCGAGTGCAGAGTCTAGGTCGATGATGTGCATCATCTCGGCACCTTCGTCCTGCCATTTCCGAGCGACCGCCACCACATCGCTTATCCTGACCTTCTCCGTGCCAGGCTTCCCGCCCACCAGCTGGACGCACTTACCATCCTTGATGTCTATCGCTGGAATGACGTTCACTTGGACCCCTCCGCAATAGCCATGAAATTCGAGAGCAGCCTCAAGCCTGGCTTTCCGCTCTTCTCTGGGTGGAACTGAACACCGCACAGCGCGCCTCGCCGGATCGCTGATGGGAACCTCTCCCCGTACTCCGTCTCGGCGATTGTCACGGCATCCCGCGGGCGACATATGTACGAGTTGGCGAAGTAGAACTGCGACCCCCTAGGAACTTTGTCGAACAATTGATCGTCCCCCCAAGCAACATCGTTCCAGCCCATCTGCGGAACCCTGGTCGCCTTGAGCTTCCTCACCTCGCCCCGGAAGGCACCCACGCCCCCTCCGGGGGATTCGTCGCTTCTCTCGAAGAGCACCTGCATACCAAGGCAGATGCCGAGCGTTGGGGTGCCTTCCTTAATCCTCTGCTTGAGCATGGGCAGGACAGGGCGCAGTTCGTCCATAGCCGCTCCAAAGGCGCCGACGCCGGGGAACACGATGCACTGTGCATCCAACAACTCATTCACTTTCGATGTGACGTCTATCTTGGCGCCGCACTTCTCGAGCCCCTTCGATATGCTGTGAAGGTTCCCGACCCCGTAATCCATCACGGTCATCCTCATCCTGGACCACCCGCCAACAAGTGCTCCAGCTTTTCGAGGAGCGTGTCCAGCATTGCCCTCGGACCGATTGTTATCCTTACGTGGTTCTCAAGGAGCGGGTACGAGCTGCAATCCCTTATCGCGACGCCTTCTCCCCGCAGCGCCGAGACAAGCGCGGGGCTCGCAACGGGCGCCTTGCACAATAGGAAGTTGCAGCATGAAGGATACACCTCGAACCCTAGAGAGATCAGCTTCGACGCAAGATACTGTCTCTCTGATTGCATGCGACGGACGGTTCCCATCACCCATTGCCTGTGCTCAAGCGTCCTGATCGCGACAGCCTCTGTGAACGAGTTGAGTCCGAAGGGAGTCCTGACACGCCTCAGCTCGCCTATGATCTCCTTCGGTGCGATGGCGTAGCCGACCCTAAGACCTGCTATGCCGTAGGCCTTGGAGAAGGTCCTGATGTCAATGCCTTTCTCGCTGTCTAGAACGTCCTGGAGCATGTCTGAACCGCAGAAGTCGCAGTACGCCTCGTCGACGATGACCAAGCCTGGAGACCACTTCAGAAGTTTTCGGACTTCTGCAGGGTCGAACAGGTTCGCTGTCGGGTTGTTCGGCTGGCAAATCGCTATCAGCTTCGGCCTGGCCGCCAGGAGCTCGTCTGCGTCAAGCGAGAAGCTTCGTCCAAGGACCTGCTCAGAAACGCGCGCGAGGTTCACGTTCGCGTAGAACTTGTACATGCTAAAAGTCGGCGTGGGCGAGGCGAACACGTCTCCAGGATTGATGAAGCACTTGGAGGAGATGTCAAGGAGCTCGTCGGACCCGTTCCCGACAATCACCTCGTCCAGGGAGACCCCGTGCTCCTGGGCGAGAGCCTGTCTCAGGGCGTCGGAGTTCTCGCTCGGATATGCCCACAGCCTTGAGAAATCGAACTTCTCAGCCACCTCCTCTACTGCGGGGTTGACGCCGAACAGGTTAGCGTTGTCGTTGAGCAGTACCATGTCCATCCGCGCAAGCGAGTAGGTCGGTCTTGTGAGCGTCTCGAGTGTCCTCCTCCTCAGTTCGTCTACCGAAGTCATCTGTTCGCCCTCCTTTTGCGGGCCAGGGCGGCTTCTGCGTGCGCGGGCAAGCCTTCGAGCCGGGCAAGCACATCAACCGTTCTTGAAAGCTTCGTCGCTCCCTCAGCGCTGATCCTCTGGTAAGGAATGACCTTCAGGAAATCATAGACCGACAGTGCGGACTTCATCGAAGCCGCGCCTTTGGTCGGCAATACATGGTTGGTGCCTGAACAGTAATCCCCGAAAGCTACTGATGAGTACCTGCCCAGGAAGACTGAGCCGGCGCTATCTATCTGTCGGAGTATCCGCATCGGATCCTTCACATCTATCAGAAGGTGTTCAGGAGCGTATTCGTTAGAGAATCGCACTGCCTCAGCCAGACTTGCTGCGATGATGAAGATGGCGCCATCCTCAGCCGCCTTTCTAACGATTTCAGACCTCCCTGCTCGGGCGACCTTATCTCTGAGGACGCGTTTCGTTTCCACGACCAGTTCCTTGCAGGGAGTGACGAGCACAGCACGCGCGAGGGGGTCGTGCTCAAGCTGCGCGAGCATATCGGCGGCGATTAGTTCCGGGTCGGAATCTGCGTCCGCTAGGACAAGAATCTCAGACGGACCCGCGAGGAAGTCAATTTCGCAGTCGTTCCTCACGAGCAGCTTCGCTGCTGTCACGAAGGCACCGCCTGGCCCCACGACCTTCTGTACCTTGCGGACCGATTCGGTGCCATACGCCATTGCCGCGATCGCGTGGGCTCCGCCGATCGGGTGCACCTCGCGGACCCCGCAGAGATCTGCCGCAGCGAGTATCCCGTCCGAGACCTTCCCGCCCTTTCCAGGCGTACAGATGGCTATCTCGCTCACGCCGGCGATTCCGGCGGGGATGCAGGACATAAGGACCGAGGAAACATAGTCTGCTGTTCCGCCCGGGACATACACTCCAACACGTCTGATGGGCACGACCCGCTGCCCGAGCAGGCCGGCAGAATCCTTGTACTCGAACGGCTCGAGCACCTGCTTTGAGTGGAAAGCCTCGATCCTTTGCTTGCTGACCTCGAGGGCGTCCATTACCTTCTTCGGGACTCTCGCGGACGCCTCCTGGATCTCACTGAGAGGCACGATGAGCGGCCCACCTTTGAGACCGTCGAACTTGTCTGCGAAGACCCTGAGAGCCGCATCTCCTCCGGTCCGGACGTCCTCAATGATCGCCCGGGCCTTGGTCATCGCGTCGGAGAGGTCGACATCCCCTCTGGAGAGTATCTCTCTCTTCCTGGATTCTGACAAGTCGCTCAGCTTGCATGTCTTCATCTCAGAGAACCATCCTTTCAATGGGTACGATCAGTATCCCGGTCGCGCCGATGCTCTTGAGCATCGTTATCACGCCGTTGACCTCGTCCTCGTTGGCGACAGCGTGTATCGCGACCAGGTCGTCCCTGCCCATTATGGTCATAACAGTCGGACCCGAAACCCCGGGCAGGAGCGTCTTGAGGTTCGGCAGGCTCGCCTTGGGCACGTTCGCCATGAGGTACCTCTTTCTCGAGGCGTTCATGACACTCTCGATCGCGCTCGTGACCTCCTCTATGCGCGCCCGCTTCTCCTCCATCGCCTTCTTGTTGCCAACCAGGACGGCCCGTGACTCAAGCACGACGCCTACCTCCTTCAGGTGGTTCAGCCTGAGTGTGGAACCCGTCTCCGTCAGGTCCGTGATGATGTCCGCGAGGCCGATCTCGGGGGCTACCTCAGTCGCTCCGGATACCTCTGCGAGCTCGATCCGCTTGCCCATGCGCGAGAAGAAGTCCTTCGTAAGGTTCGGAAAACACGTGGCGACCGTGCACCCATCATCGACGTCCTCGACCTTGGCTATGGGAGAGTCCTCAGGGACGGCGACGACGAGCCTGCACTTGCCGAAGTCGAGGTCCATGACCCTCTCGACCTTCCTCCCGGTCTCCATCAGAAGGTCGAGCCCGGTTATGCCTAAGTCCGCAGCTCCCATCTCCACGAACTCGGGTATGTCCTGGGCCCTCGCCAGCAGTATCTGGTATCTCCCTTTCCCGAACTCTGCGAGCAGCGTCCTGTTGCTCGACTCTGGAATGGGGAATCCGATCTTGTTCATCAGCCTAATCGCGCTCTGGTTGAGCCTTCCCTTGTTGGGCAAGGCTATTCTGACCATCGTCAAGTACTCGCCTCCTTCGTTCCGACCGAGAGAGACGGCCCATATGCGAGCACTGACGCTCCCAGAAGGAATTCCGAAAATCGCTCACTGGCGCACTGGCTGGTTCGGGTGACACTACCCGTGAAGGCAATCAAACACGACTGTCTTGCATGCCATGTCCTTGCGCCTCGAGCATGTCGCCGAAGCCCTGATTCGTATTTATTGGTTCCGCCCTGTGGGCGACAGGCGCTGCACATGGTTGTACATTACGGAGAGCGTACCCACCCTACAATACCTTCATATGCGTCAAGGGCCCCTTTGGACGCGGGTGCGGATTCTAGCCGGGAATTGGCGATCCGGCCCAGCGTGAAATGAAGATGACTGCCGAGACGCAGGGGCGGAGACCGGATGACCTGAGGAACGTGGCTGTCACAAGCATCCTTGAGGTCACTTCCGAGTTCTTGTACGTTGACAATATCGACCAGCTTCTCCAGAAGATTGTGAAGACCGTGTCCGAGACCTTCGGACTCGCGAAATGCACAATAGGGATCAGGGACAAGGAGTCCAGGCAGTTCGTCATCAGGGCCGCTTACGGCTTCGAACCGGAAAGGGAGGAGAGGATTCGGAAGATCAGGTACTCCGAGGAGAGGATGAAGAAAGACCTCCGACCTGAGTTTAAGATCGGCAGGAACACCTACTACGTCCCCGCCGAGAGCTGGGAAATCGAAGGCGAGGACGACATGATATTCGTGACGCGTCCAGAGCGCCTCGACAGGGCCAGGAGAATGCCTGACGAATGGAGTGAGGCAGACTTCATCGACTTCATGATGTACGAGAAGGACGGAAGCCTGCTCGGATACCTGGAAATCGACGAGCCTGACGACAACAAGGTGCCTGGCGAGGAGACTCTGAAGGCGATCGAGGTGTTCTCGGACCTCGCCGCCATAGCGATCCAGAACGCCGAGATGTACAGGCAACTGAAGGATGACCGTCGGAAGATAGAGCTCCTAATCGACCTTATCGGTCACGACGTGAACAACTACGTACAGGCCGTCAGCGGATTCATCGAGCTAGCGATGGGTCGACCTGGAATTCCTGAGCCGGCGAGGAAGAACCTGGCGAAGGCCCATGACCAGGTATTGAATCTGACTAAGCTCGTGGCCAATGTGAAGACCTACGCTCGGGCAGAATCGCTAGACATGAAGAGCTTGCACCCAGTCGACATCGTCGCGACGATTGAGGAAGCGTATGTCGCTGCCGAAGCGTGCCATCAAAAGAAGACCGTCAAGCTTGTTTTCGAAGACGATCATGCCAGCAAGTACGTGAATGCCAACGACCTGGTGAAAGATGTGTTCCTCAACATCTTCTGCAACGCAATCAAGCTCGACCCGCATGAGGAGGTTGTCATTGATGTCAACATAGAGCCGTGCACAGAGGCTGGCATGGCGTTCTGGTGCACTTCTGTTGCAGATCGTGGTCCTGGCATCGAGGACGAAATGAAACAGACGATCTTCGATCGTTTCATGAAATCGCCGCAGAGCACCCTCGGTACGGGTATTGGGCTTCATATCGTCAAGACCCTAGTAGACGCCTACGGTGGTAGAGTGTGGGTTGAGGACAGAGTAAAAGGCGACCGTGCTAAGGGGAGCGTATTCAAGTTCATACTCCCAAAATCAGCCGAGAAGGTTTAGGTTGGGTACAGAGCGCCGAGGACAAGGACCACAACTGACACGGTGATGCACAGTGCCACGACGATCCACGGATTGACCTTGAGGGCTTTGTCGTCCTCAGAATCGAAGTATCTGATAAGACCGGCAGCCGAGTGGAATCCTTCCCCCTTCTTGTTCTTCGCCATAGGTCCCAGTGGGACCTATTGAAGGACTCTCTATTTAAACGTTTACGGAACTGGAACTCGCTCCCAGACGCACGTTTCAGCGCAGGACGACGTTAGGAAAACCATTATATAACGTACAGAATAATTGACATCACCCAGTCTGGCTTAGGAGCCATCTCTAGAAGCTTTTCTGGGCATAAGCAATTGGCATGGAACAAACGCTGTCTTCGGAGGTTGTAGCATAGCCACAGTCTTCCTCGTCGATGACGAGAAGTTCATAGTAGACCTCTACAGGGACATCCTTGAGGCGAACGGGCACACAGTCATAGGCGTTGCCTCGGACGGTGAAGAGGCCGTCCGGAAATACAAGGCGATGAAGGACAAACCTGTGATAGTCATCATGGACCAGAGGATGCCTTTAAAGGACGGCGTCAGCGCGACACAGGAGATCCTGAAGATGGATCCTAAGGCGACGATATTCTTCGGAAGCGCAGACCTCCACATCGAGAAGGAGGCACTCGCAGCGGGAGCCAAAGGATTCCTCCTGAAGCCGTTCAGGATCGAGGAGCTCTTGGCGGCCATTGGCGAGGCCGTGGGCACAAAGAAGGCTAAGAGTTAGCGAAGCCCGCTTCTGATTCTGCCGGCTTCGAACTGATTGCGAATGTGAGCAGTGTGAGCAATGGAGAGAATGGCATGGAACGAAACCGGTCGACCGGCCTACGTTTAAGTAGGCCGGCAGGATATCAGACGACGGCACTCGGCAAGGGGGATGCGTGATGGCAGAGGAAGAGAGTGACCTGAGAGCTCAGCGAAGGAACAAGCTGAAAGAGCTCCAGGACCGAGGTTTGAACCCGTACCAGTGCTACAAGTTCGTTCGGACCCACGACACGGCCAAGATCAAGAAGGACTTCGCATCGGTGGGTTCGGAGAGGACCTCCGAAGAGGTCGCGATTGCCGGAAGGATAATGGGAATGCGGATCCACGGAAAGGCGGGCTTCGCAGACCTCCAAGACAGGGAAGGCAGGGTACAAGTCTACTTCAGGCTAGACGATCTTGGAAAAGACAGGTTCGATCTTTTCAGATCGTTCGACCGAGGGGACATCGTCGGCATCAGAGGCCACGTGTTCAGGACCAAGATGGGCGAGATCACAGTCGCCATCAAAGACTTCGAGATACTCTCCAAAGCACTAGAGCCCTTCCCCGACTCATTCCATGGCCTGCAGGACGTCCAGAACAGGTACAGGAAGAGGTATCTCGACCTGATAATGAACGAGGACATCAGGCAGAAGTTCGTCATGAGAAGCAGAATGGTAGCATTCATGCGGGACTGGCTGAATGCCAAGGGCTTCATAGAGGTGGAGACGCCGATCCTGCAGCCCCTGTACGGCGGCGCACTGGCAAGGCCGTTCAAGACACATCACAACTTCCTTGACATGGACCTCTACCTCAGGATAGCGACTGAACTCTATCTCAAGAGGTGCATCGTCGGGGACCTGGAGAAGGTCTACGAAATTGGGCACAACTTCAGGAACGAGGACATTGACGCCCAGCATTACCCGGAGTACACGTCCATGGAGCTGTACGAAGCCTACGCCGACTACAACGACATCATGGACCTCACTGAGTCACTCCTTTACGACACCGCAGTGCACATGCTCGGAACTGACAAGATACCATACGGGGACAAGATCATAGAATTTGCTAAGCCCTGGGCCAGAATCACCATGCACGACGCGATCCAGAAGCACCTGGGTCTTGACATCGCAAAGCTGAAGACTGTCGAGGACGCCAGGGACGCGGCGACACAGCTTGGTGTCAGGGATGTCGAGGAATGCAATCGGCTCGGCCTCATTGTGTTCGAGATATTCGACCAGAAGGTCCAGCCATTCCTCATCAACCCGACCTTCGTCATAGACCATCCCATCGAGATCTCTCCGCTCGCGAAGAGGAAGAGAGGGAACCCCGAACTTGTGGAGAGGTTTGAGCTGTTCATAAACGGCTGGGAATTCGCGAACGCCTACTCAGAGCTGAACGATCCGGTGGAGCAGGAGGAGAGGTTCCGCGAACAGGATAGGCTCAAGAAGGAAGGGGATGACGAAGCACACCCGATCGATATTGACTACGTCCAAGCCCTGGAATATGGGCTGCCCCCGACAGGCGGACTGGGCATTGGCATCGACAGGTTCGCGATGATACTCACGAATTCGCAATCAATCAAAGAGGTCCTGTTGTTCCCGCACATGAAGCCGGAGTCGACCTAGAAGGGACTCTCGATGGGAGCGGACGAGGTCGAGATTCGCAGGTTGGATCCGGCCCGATTGGACGAACTCATCGAAGCGCAGAACGAGATATTCGCGGACTACATCATCCAGATCAAATCCTCCAGGCAGTTCTTCCTGGAGTTCCAGAGGTCGGTTGGAGGCAGCCTGTCGACGGTGTTGGTCGCCGTGAGGCAAGGCCAGATCATCGGCTACGTCAACCCGGTCATTGACGGCCGCGAAGCTTGGATTGGCGGTGTTGGGGTTGTACCAGCGCGCCGCAACAAAGGAATCGGGAGGAGGCTTATGGGTGCCGCCGAAGAGCTCTGCCGAGCGAAGGGCGTGACCGACATCTCGCTCGAGGTTATCGAGGGAAATGTCAGGGCCGAGAAGCTCTACGAACAGCTCGGATATCGTGAGACCCGGAAGTTCCTCACTGCTGAAGGAAAGCCGATGAGGTTCGAAGGGTACGGGAATCCGCCCGCTCCAGCATCATTGACGGAAGTGCTCCCTATACACGAGCGAGCTTACCAGAACACTTGCTGGCAGCGGAGGAAGCCCGACGCGCTCGTGCAATCCTCTAGAGGCGGAGAGATCTTCAAAACTGGAGGAGGGTTCGTGGTCCTGAGGTGCATCGAGACGAACGGGTTCATACCGTTCTTGGGAGTTGTGCCTGAGATAAGGCGCAAGGGCATAGGAACGTCCCTCGCGAAGTTCGCCCTGACCCGCCTACACGATCAAGGGGCGTTCAAGATCGCACTGTACAACATCAATGACGACTTGCCGACCTTGAGGATGCTGGACATGTTCGATTTCAAGGTCACGATGAAGCAAATCGAGATGCACAAGGGGCTCTCGCGAGAGGAGTAATCCCGCGCATGCTGCATGTAGAGAGATGCGAAAGTGGTTTGGAAAAGGATGTTCCGGCCTAGGACTTGCACTGAGCGAACTTTTCATCAGCCTGCCACTTCTTGTTGACCCATTCCTGCAGCTTCTTTATGTCCGCCTCGGTCATGTGCCTGAACCTGCCCTGCAGCTTCAAGTACTCGGAGACGGGGGTCATCTTCGGCTTCCTGTTGATGGTGACCTTGCCGTTCTCGCACTCGTACAAAGTCCACATGCCGGTGTCGACCGCCAGCTTTGCGACCTCGATGGTCTTCGCGGTATCGTGCCTCCAGCCGGTCGGGCAGGGCGTGAAGACCTGGATGTACCTGAAACCTTTCATCTTCTTGGCCTTCTCGAACTTGTTGATGAAGTCCTGGATGTGGGCTACGGATGCGGTGGCGACATACGGCACGTTGTGGGCCATCATGATCTGCGGCATGTCCTTCTTGAAGGTCTCCTTGCCCGACTTAACCTTGCCTACCGGCGTCGTCGTTGTCCACGCGCCGAACGGTGTCGAGCCGGACCTCTGGATGCCTGTGTTCATGTATGCCTCGTTGTCGTACATCACATAGAGCATGTCCTCGTTCCTCTCAGCACAGCCAGACAGCGCTTGGATGCCGATGTCTGCCGTTCCGCCGTCACCAGCGATCCCCATTACGACCGTGTGGTCGTTGCCCTGCATCCTGAGCGCTCTCGAGACGCCCGCCGCGCATACGGCAGTGTTCTCGAACGCGACGTGGTGGAGTGGAACCTTCCAGGCCATGAGCGGATATGTCGCTCCGAAGATCAGAAGGCAGCACGCGGGATTGACAACTATCGTGTCCTGGCCGAGTATCTTCATCAGGTTCCTCACTGCGGTCGCCGCACCGCAACCGGCGCAGGCTGTGTGACCCCTGGTGAAGAGCTCTTCATCCGGCATTTCCTTGAGCTTCATTGCTCCACCCCTCTGGTTCCGAGCCATGTGATCTCTTTCCTCGCCTTCCCGGTCCTGGCCGCCTCGAGCAGGCGGTCGAACATCAGTCTGACATCGTTGGCTGAGACGTCTCTACCGCCGAGGCCGCCGATGAAGTCCATCACTGGGATGTTCAGTCCATAGGCGGCGTTTCTGAACTCGATGAACGACGGGCCGGCGACGCCGTACGACACTGCCCTGTCGAATACACCAACGGCCTTGACCTTCTCAGCAATCTTCCTCATCTGTTCCGTCGGATATGGCCTCCAGAACCTCAGCTTCACGAGACCGACCTTCTTGCCCTGGGCTCTGAGCTCGTCCACGACCTCGTGGGCGGTCGAGCTCGCAGTTCCCATCGTGACGAGGACGACTTCGGCATCGTCGACCATGTACGGGTCAATCATTCCGCCGTGGTCCCTGCCGAACTGCTTCGCGAAGGCTGCGTTAACTTCCTCGATTACCTTGGGGGCATCGCGCATCGCCTTGTCCATGCTCCACCTTACCTCCATCATGTACTCGGGAGGCACGAACACGCCAACGCCCTTCGGGTCGGCTGGGTCGAGGACCGGGCTCGGTGGTGAATACTTTGGTATGAACTTGTCCGCAGCCTCCTGCTCGACGAGGTCGACGGGCTCGACGGTGTGTGAAAGGATGAATGCATCAAGGTTGACGGCCATCGGCAGCGCGACTCTCCTGTCCTCGGCGATCCTGAATGCCTGCAGAACCATGTCCTGGACCTCCTGGTTGTTGTCGCAGAAGACCTGTATCCAGCCGGAATCGCGCTCGGGCATTATGTCGTTGTGTTCGACCCATATGTTGATCGGAGCCGCTATGGCCCTGTTCACAACCGCCATCACGACCGGCAGCCTCAGGCCTGACGCGATTGGCAGTATCTCGTGCATCAATGCGAGGCCCTGGGAAGACGTCGCAGTGAAGGTCCTGACGCCGGTAGCGCTCGCGGACACGCACGCACTCATGGCAGAGTGCTCGCTCTCGACCTCCATGTAGGCGCAGTCCATCTCGCCGTTGTTGACGAACTCGGAGATGTGCTCCACTATGAACGTCTGCGGGGTGATCGGATACGCCGCAACCGTCTTGACCCGCGCCCTCATGGCGCCATATGCAGCTGCATAGTTGCCAGTAACAACCTTCTTGGGCATCCTCGATCACCTCACCATCTTGATGGCGTCGGCGGGGCACTCGTTGGCGCATATCCCGCAGCCCTTGCAGTATTCCATATCGAACTCCATCATGTCGCCCCTCCTGTAGACGCAGCCCTCAGGGCAGTAGAACCAACAGAAGTTGCACATGGTGCACTTCTCCTTGTCGTACTCGGGCCGGAACACTCGCCAGCTGCCTGTCTTGTTCTCGATGAACGAGCCTGGGCCGACGAGTCCTGCCTCGGTCTTCATGGGTATCGCGGCTGCTCCCAACGGCATATCCTTGACGCCCGGGAGCCACTTCTTGGCCGTCTTGAGTCGCCTGTGGCCGTGAGACTCACCCACTACGGTCCTGTCGTATGCGACCCTTGCGGCCTTAGCGTTCATGTCGCCTATCTTCGGGCCGAGCCTGTCGCCGAAAACCTGTATGATGCCCTTTTCGACAGACTCGATCTTCACGAGTCCAGTGGCTTTCGCGAACGCCCCCAGGATCGCGGAGTTCGTCGCAGGCTGTTTCAGGACCTCGAGTGCGACAGTTGTGGCGTCCACGGTCGCGAGCTTGACATCGATGCCGACGTCGATCTCCTCTGGCTTCTTCGCGGAGTTCACGATGACGATGCCGCCCTTCTTGAGCCCCTCGACGACGTTGACCGTCTCGAGGAGACCCTCATCCAGGATAACGACGAAATCGGGTTCATTGACCTGTGTTTTCCGATATATCCTCTTGTTGTCAATCCTCGTAAACGCGAGCACGGGCGCGCCGCGCCTCTCAGCTCCGAAAAATGGGAATGCGGTGGCATAGCCCCCTTCTTGGTAGGCCGCGCTCGCGAGAGCTTGTGCCGCCATGACCGCGCCTTGACCGCCGCGGCCATGGAATCGTATTTCATGCATCCTATAAGCCTCGCTGGGTCTTTTTGAATGGGTAGACCAGCCTTAAGTCTTTTGGAGCAACTTACATTGACCCAGAAGGGATGCCAGATATGCGCGTTTTCTCGAAACAAGTGGGTACGCAAAGCCCCTGTTTCGAGCGTCGAGAAATCGATAGCGCTAATGGTCGAAATCGGCAAAGGATTCCACGATCTGTCCGGTATCTGCGCCGCCCAAACCTTTTTGCACAGAGCAGGGGATTTGGAGGCAGATGACGAAGAAGCCCCTGGAAGGTATGGCCCTCAGAGTCGCCCGTGCGCATCATCAGTCCGAGGTCGGCTTGGGCAGGGCGAGGATCGATTCTGTAACGAGGAAGAACCTCAAGATCGACGTCGGCGAGATTATCGAGATTGTCGGCAAGAAGAAGACCGCTGCCAAAGTATTCAGGTCCGCCCACGAGGACGAGGGCCTGGGCATAATCAGAATCGACGGTATGATCAGGGGCAACGCTGGGGTCTCGATCGGTGAGAAGGTCGTCATCAGAAAGGCGGAAGCACAGTCTGCCCAGAAGGTCATCGTCGCCCCGAAAATCCCGCAGGGTAAGCGGGTAAGGTTTGGCCAAGGAGTCGAGGGGCTATTCAAGAAAGGACTCCTCAACCGAGCCATCGTGAAAGGCGACGAAATAATCATCCCGAACATTGCGCTGATGGGCGGTTTCCTGCCGTTCATGGTCGTATCAACGACACCAAGTGGGATAGTCCAGGTCACCGACCACACCGAGCTCGCGGTCAAGACGGAGCCCGTAGAGGTCACTCAGATCGAAAGGCCATCTACCACCTACGAAGACATCGGAGGGCTCGAGGAGGAACTTCAGAGAATCAGGGAGATGATCGAACTGCCTTTGAAGCACCCGGAGATCTTCTCAAGGCTGGGCATCGACCCCCCGAAGGGCGTGCTCCTGTACGGTCCTCCTGGCACTGGCAAGACGCTCATCGCCAGGGCCGTGGCGAACGAGGCTGGTGCCAACTTCTACGCCATCCAGGGCCCGGAGATAATGTCGAAGTTCTACGGACAGAGCGAGGAGCGGCTCAGGGAGATGTTCACGGAGGCGGAGAAGAACTCTCCTTCTGTCATCTTCATAGATGAGCTGGACTCGATCGCACCGAGAAGGGACGAGGTGCAGGGGGAGGTCGAGAGAAGAGTCGTTGCACAGCTGCTAACCCTCATGGACGGATTGACTGCAAGGGGAAACGTCATCGTGATCGCGGCGACGAACAGAGAGGACGCGATCGACCCGGCACTCAGGAGACCTGGCAGGTTCGACCGGGAGATTTATATCGGCGTCCCGACCGCCGAGGGAAGAAAGGAAATCATGCAGATCCACACGAGGGGCATGCCGCTGGAGGAAGATTTCCAGCTAGACCACATCACGAAGATCACGCATGGATTCGTCGGGGCGGACCTTGCGGCGCTATCACGAGAGGCCGCAATGAAGTCGCTACGGAGATACCTCCCGGAAATCGACCTTGAAGGGCCGATCCCCGCGGAGATCCTGGAGAGGATGAAGGTCACCGGCCAGGACTTCTCGGACGCCCTGAAGGAGATTGAGCCGAGCGCGATGCGCGAGGTCCTAGTAGAGGTGCCCAAGGTTACATGGGAAGACGTCGGGGGGTTGGATGCGATCAAGAACCAGCTCCGCGAAGCCGTTGAGCTCCCGCTTGAGGATCCTGAATCCTTCAAGAGAATGGGGATCAGGCCGCCTAAGGGGGTGCTACTGTTCGGCGCACCGGGGACGGGCAAGACCCTGATAGCGCGCGCGCTGGCAACGGAATCCCGGGCCAACTTCATCTCAATCAAGGGCCCCGAGATAATGTCCAAGTGGGTGGGTGAGAGCGAGAAAGCGGTTCGGATGATATTCAAGAAGGCAAAGCAAGTCTCGCCTTCGATAGTATTCCTGGACGAGTTGGACGCGATAGCGCCGAGGAGAGGCAGCAGCATGGACTCGGGTGCGACGGAAAGGGTCGTGAACCAGCTCCTCACGTCGATGGATGGCCTTGAAGACCTAGAAAACGTGTTCGTCATCGCGGCGACAAACAGGCCGGACATCGTGGACCCCGCACTGCTAAGGCCAGGGAGGTTCGACAAGCTCCTATTGATACCAGCTCCTGACGAGGCAACTCGCCTAAAGATCCTGAAAGTGCACACCAAGGCCATGCCCCTGGAGAACGTCGACCTGGTATCCATCTCCAAGAGGTTGGAGGGCTATGTTGGCGCGGACATCGAGAACCTGTGTAGGGAGGCGGCCTTGGCAGCCATGAGGCAGAGCAAGACTGCGAGCAAGGTGACGATGCACCACTTCGAGGAGGCGCTCAAATCCGTGCGCGCGTCTACAGACGCGGACACCCAGAGATACTATGAGACGTTGTTCACGCAAATGAAGACCGCAATGTCTAAGAAGAGCAAAGATGATTTGGGCCTCGGCTATTACAGATAGCTGGAGATGGGATGACAATGCGAAAATTCATCACCGAGCTGAAGGGCAAGACAGTGATGACGAACGATGGCCAGATACTCGGAATGATTGAGAACTTTATCATAGACACGAAGACCGGAGAGCTGCAAAACGTCCTGGTAATTCCCGCGGAGGAGGTCGAGCCCAGGTTGTTCAAGACCGACGCGCAGGGAAGACTGGTGCTACCGTTCAGCGAGATGAAGGCGGTCCGGGACGTCGTCGTGATGAACATCGCGTAGGAACTCGGCCGATACCCGGTTTATTATGACGATCTTCGAGCGCGAGCCAGGCATATTCACTTCCTGGGAGCCTGCTTCTTCGCCTTGAGTATCCTCAGGATGAGGTCTGCCCTCGTACCGCGCGGACTCAGCCCGAGCGCCTCGCACATTGCCTCTAGCTCGGATTTCTTCTTGCTACGCAAGAAGTCTTCGTTCATCGCCGGGAGCAATCCATCGATCGACTGCTTGTCACCAATGACCTCTTCCCCTGGCGGCGGTTCCTGACTCGGCATCTGGTCGATTTTGGGCTTGACCTGGCTTGCCTTTGACGAGACCCGGTTTGCGTTGGTCTGCGCGTCCTTGAACTGTGGAGCGATCCTGAGGGCCTCTTTGAACGCGACGAGGGCGTCATCGTGCTTCTGCATCCGCTCCAGGACGATGCCTTTGTTGTTGTAGGCCTCAGTCGTCTCCTCGACCTTCAGCGATAGCTCGAATGATTGGACCGCGTCAGCCAGCAGGTCCATCGACAGCTGCGTGAACCCCTTGTTGATCAGCGCCATGGCAGTCGGATACATTATCGAAGACTCCTCGAAGCAGGCAATCGCCTCCCTCATCCGGTCGACCTTGTAGAGAACACAGCCCCTGTTGTTCCAGGCTGCGTGGTTGTTCCTCTGCAGCCTGATGGCCTTGTCGATCTCGATGCTCGACTTCTCAAGATCCCCCTTCCTCAACAGAACGATGCCGCCGTTGTTGTGCGCCTCCGATGGGTCCAGGGGCATAAGCTTGGTCTTCTCGAACATCTCCGTCGCGCCGGCTGAGTCGTCGATTTGTATCTTGATTAGACCGCGGTAGTTCATCAGCTCTGTGATGGTCTCCTGCGCGAGCGCCACCTCTATGTCCTCGAGAGCCTGCTTGTAGTCCCCGCGTCCGAAGGCTTCGAGCGAGGACGCTGCACGTGCCTGCCAGTTGTGCCCTGACTTTCGGAGCGATTCGCTCGCCTTTGCCGCTCGCTCTCTCTCTCGCATTTCCAGAAGGACCGTCTGGAGATTGAACAGTGCAGCCTGATAATTCGGATCTGCCACGAGTGCGTGCTCGTAGGTCTTTGCCGCTGCCTCGAATCGACCGAGGCCGAAGAGCACGTTCCCTGCGGCGGTAAGCAGAGCTGCATCCTCGCCCTCTAGCCGGAGGGACTTGCCCAGGAAGTCGAAGGCTTCCTCCAGCCTACCGAAAAGGAGCAGTAGCTCAGCCTTGTCCCCGTAAAGCTCCTCCGCAAGCTCCTCGAGCTGCTCCTCGCGCACGCGCGCGACTACGTCCTCCGACAGCCTCATTTTCTCCACGGCTTGCTCGGATAGACCCGCAGCCTTCGCAGCATCTGATGAGAATATGTCCTGCATGATCTGCGGAACCTCGGTGAACTTCTCCGCCATCTTCTTTGAGGTTTCCTCCAGCGCCCGCCTCGCTTCGTGAAAGTCAGGGTCAAGCCTCAACGCCTGCTCGAAGCTGGCCTTCGCCTGACTGATGTTCCCGGTCTTTCTTGCGGCAAGCCCACGGAGGTACCAGCCCTTCGGGAGCTCAGGCCTCATCTGGGTCATCTGGGTGAACGCCTCGAACGCCTCACCGACCTTGCCCATCTCGTACAGAAGGCTGCCCTTGTTCATCCACGCCTCCACGTAGTCGTGCTTAAGCTCGATCGCCCGATTGTACGACTGAAAGGCCTCGCTGAGCTTGCCGAGGCTGTGCAAGGTCGCGCCGCGGTTGTTGTGGACCTTCTCGAGCCTGTAGTTGATCTTGAGGACCTTGTCGAAGGTTTCGAGCGCGTCTTTGTACCTGCCGAGCCGGTGCAGCGTCGAGCCCTTGTTGATGAGTGCCTTCTGCATGCCCGGGTTGTGCTGCAGCGCACGGTCGTAGCACACGAGCTCTTCTGCATACCTGCCCAGTGCGAACAGGCAGCTGCCCAGCGAAAACCAGGTCTCGTCGCTCTCGGGATAAAGCTCAAGCGCGTTCTTGTAGCACACGAGGGCTTGCTCGTGGTATCCCATTTCGTCTAGCGTGTTGCCCTTCAGGCGCCACGGGACGTCATAGTCCTCCCTGAGCATGATGGCCTTGTCGAACTGGTCCAGGGATTTCATGTAGTCCTTCGCGGCAAGTGATTCGTACCCGGACTTCATCGCCTCTTCGAGCTCCCGGTTCGCTCCCGGAAGCTTTGTCATCTTCGCCCTCTCCTTCCAAAGGTCCGCCGACTTGATGACCTCCTTGTCCAGGTCGAACCTGCGGAGAAGCGCTGCGAGCTTCGTCGAGTCGGCGAGACCGATACTGTTCTCGTCGGCGTATGATGTGGCATCGGGTGATATCGCGGACGTCGTCAGCACGAGACCATTGGGCGACTCGACCTTCCTCATATAGGATACCAGGCTCTCGAGGTCGCTTCTCGTTATTACATCGTCCCGCCTCGAGAAGAAAACGACATACTTCTTCCCGTCAGACCTGTGGACGCACTCGGTTATGATGAAAGTCCCCTTCGGCCTCGTCTTAATGACCTTCAGCTCGATGTAGCCCAGGGTCGACTCTACAAGCTTGTTGAACTCCTGGTCCGAGATCGCCTTAACCGCTTTGATCACCCGCTCGTCCGAACGCTCGCTGATGATCTTGTCGATCTCTACCATCACGCCCCACCCCGTTGCGCCATGGTCTTGAGCCACTTGGCGGACTCCCTGTTGCTGGCATCGAGCCGCACGCTCTCCTCGAGACACTTGCGCGCATCCTCCGCATTGCCAATCTGATAGAGCGCGATGCCTTTCCGTCCGAGGGCGTAGGAGTCGGCCTGTGAGAGGTCGAGGTACTTGTCATACGCGTCGATCGCGCGCTCATACTTGTCCTTCTCGAAGAGCGTGTCAGCCTTGAAGAGCCAAGAATCCCTGTCGGAAGGTTCGAGCTGATTGTATTTGTCGAGGCATTGGACCGCCGCGCCCCACCTGCCCAGCTTCTTCATCGCCCTACCCTTGCCTAGCCACGCGCGTGCATTCTCCCCGTCGAGCTCGAGCGCGCGGGAGAAGCTCTCGTCGGCGCCCATCGCTTTGTCGTGGGTGAGCAGCACCTCTCCCATTAGCACCCATGAGTCGACCATCGTGGGGTTCAGCGAGACAGCTTTGCTCAGGTATTGGATTGACGCGCCCCACTTGTCCTCTTTGGCTGCGATTGCACCGCGCCAGTGCCATGAGAGCGGGTCATCCTTGTTCTTTTCGTAATACGCATGCGCACGCGATGATGCAGCCGCGAGGTCGCCCTTTGAGAACAGTGCCTCGATCAATATCAAGGCCGCATCTTTCATGTCAGCGTCCTGTTTGAGAAGATGCCCTGCGCGTTGAATCGCGAGGTCCCAATCCTTCGCCTTGAGCGCCTCCTTGGCGGATGCGAATGACGCAGGTTCTGTGGGCACCGGTGGTGCGGCCTTCGGCTCGGGGCGTTTCGGAGTAGGTCTTGGAGCTACTGCCGAGGGCTTCTCCTCGACCGCCATCTTCTTGAACTCGGATATGAGCTCCGCAATCTTCCGTTCCAATCCTGGCCGCTTCGTCAACGCCCTCTGGCTCTCTGCAAGCGCCGCCTCCTCGAGACGCCCAATGTCCCTCAGCGTGTCGATGAGCACGTCGTGGGCGGGGATGAATCTCGGGTCGATTGCCAGCGCGCGGCCGAAACACGAGAGCGCCTCCTCGTAGCGGTCCATGTCCCTGAGAATCTTGCCCTTCAGCACCCAGAGTTCAGCTGTCTCAGAGAGGTTGATCGCCTCATCGACGCGGGACAGCGCCTCGACTTGGTTCCCCAGCATGAGATGGGCCCTTGCCAGGCCCTCGCCGATCCTGACATCGTTCGGGAAATGCCTGAACGCGTCCGAAAGATGCTCTTCCGCCTCGGTCCACTCCTCAGCGTCGAGGCATAGCATGCCAAGATCCCTCGCAGCGATCGAGTAGAGGTCATCGCCCGGATTGACCTTTGAGAGATATTCCTTGGCGCGCGTCACCAGGTAGGACCGCTTCTCCTGACGCCACTTCTTCGAGGTCGTCTTGAAGAGCACGCCTTGGGTGGCGCACCAGTACACAGTACCGACGCGAATGTACAGGTCGCTCATGCCCTCATTCGGATACATCTTCTCCGTCGCATTGATCTTCTGGACAATGACCGTGATCGTGTCCGCGGCATCGGCGGCCAGGAGCAACTTGGGCGAGTCGACGCTGAGCGGCACTCCCTGATGGGCAAGGATCGCATTGCATCGCTCATAGAGCCCTTTCAGGTCTTCGCGAGGCATCGCCTGCGTGTTAAGGTCCTTGATCGCCTTCTCAATGTTCGCCGACGGGACGGTGATGATGTCTGAGCTGGATGACGGGCCGAGCAGATACGAAGCTGAGCCGCGGAATCTCAGCCTCGAATAGACGCTCGGACCTATTAGGGCCGGATTCAGGAAGAACTTGGGTTCCTGAAAGCACGAATCCGCGCATCCGTCGCACAGGAGCGCTTCTTCCTCAGTCTGACTTCCGCATTTTAGACAGGGCAGAGCCAGCCCCCCAGGCTTCTCCGATGATGATAAGCTGATATAAGTGTAGCGATAGCGTCCTCAGCCCGAGCGGACGGTCTTCGACATATACGGACCGTTGCGCTCATACCCTAGACGCCTGTAGTAGTTCCTGGCACCCACACCGCTCGTGACCTTCACTTCCCTCATCCCGCGCTCCGAAGCGTGTTCCTCGCATTCGGCGACGAGCCTCTCGCCGAAGCCCTTGTGCTGCCAGTGGTTCCCCTGCCTCTCACTGATGGGGACCATCTGCCCGTACACATGGAGCTCCCTCAGCAATGCGGAATGAGCGTTTGACTCGTCAGGAATCCTCAGCCGGGCGTAGCCCACCAGGGAGTCGACAGCCGGTATCTCGACGGACAGGAACAGTTCGATCCCGCCGGAAGCCTTGTAAAAGGTCTCCTTGAGTTCGACACTGGCATTGTCCGGGACCTCCTTGTCGGATGGGAGATGCCCAATCTCGCGGCACCTGATGCAGCGACACGATTGACCCTCGTCCTTCAGCTTGCGCATGACGAGCTCACGCAGGTGGCTCTTCTTTACCCCCGCTTCGATCAGCTTGACCGGTATGTCCCGTTGTATCCTCAGTATCCTGATCCATGGCGGGACGATTTTCTTAACCTCGGCCACGAGATCGACGGTCTCCTCAAGCGACATTGGCTCATACCTGCCAGAGACCCAATCATCGTAGAGTTCTGTGCCCTTCACGACGAGTGTAGGATAGATCTTCAGCATGTCGGGCTTGAACCGTTCGTCCTCGATCATCGCCCTGAATGATCTGAGGTCTTTGTCGCGGCTGCTACCTGGGAGCCCCGGCATCATGTGATATGCGACTTTCATCCCGGCGTCCTTGGCCCGCTTGGTCGCGTCGACCACCTCCTTGACATGGTGCCCGCGCTTCACGCCTTCCAAGACCGTGTCATCAAGCATCTGCACGCCGAACTCGACCTTTGTGGCTCCGAGCGCCATCGAATGGTTCACCTGATGTGGTGAGAACCAATCCGGACGGGTCTCAACCGTCAGGCCGACACATCTTGACTTCGCGGTCTCGTTCGCCACATGGGCTGTCTCGAGGCCCTCCGAGTCGCCGTTGTTCATCGCGTCGAAGCAGCGTTTCACGAACCAATCCTGGTAATCCTCCGGTCTCGACGTGAAAGTACCGCCCATGATGATTAGCTCGACTTTGTCGGTCCTGTGCCCGATCGCGTTTAGCTGTTCCAGCCTGCTCTTGGTCTGCCTGAACGGATCGTACCCGTATATCGACGCCCTGAGGGCGGCTGGTTCGTGGCCAGTGTACGACTGCGGAGTATTGTTCGGCACGCCTCCTGGACAATAGGTGCAGCGGCCGTGAGGACAATCATACGGACTTGTCATGACCGCCACAGGGGCGACCCCGCTGAGGGTCCTCACGGGCTTGTTCCTGAGGAACGGTTCGACGACATCCCTATACTCTTCAGGGACGCGCTTCAGGATCTCGTGGTTGGCCGGCACTCGGGCGAGCTTGTGCTTGCTGCAGAGCTGCGCCTTGAGCTTCAGGATATCCTTTCGGGACGAGACCTTGCCGAGCACCAGAGCCTGGATGAACTCGTCGTAATAGTCCATGGCCAGCTGCTAGAACGAAGTCCGAATATCTAGTTATCGGAGGTCTCAGCGATACATGATGTCGTCGACACGCGCTTCTACCGACGGCGCTGGAGCCTTGCTCCGTTTCTTCTTGTGGTTTCGGTCCACTGAGATGTCGAGATTTGTGGATAGCAGTCGGATGTAGGTCTTGTCACTCAGGGGTTCGAGCTCCAAGACGCCCTTCAGCATGAGCGACTTCAGGGCACGCTCGAGAACATCCGCCCGGAGTCCGAGTTCGTCCCTCAACTCCTCGACGGTGATAGGGTACCAGTCGCGCAGGATCGAGACGATTCGTGCCTCGAGAGCGTTCAGCTGGACCTTCATGAGTTGGCTCTCAGCCGAAGTAGACCGCGTTGGAGTCCTTTTCCTTCTCTTCCTTCTCCTTCTCGGCCTTGACAACGTCGATGGATATTATCATATGCGTTGGTATCAGCCGGAGCCTGCCCTTCTCCTCGCCGTGAGACTTGTCGAGCTCCATTACTATGGCCGTGTCATGCGCGACGGCGGCATAACCCTTGAAAATCCCTAATGTCTCCATGGGGTGGTCCCTCGATTCGAGGCTCTTGATCCTGTATAGTGATCCCGGGGTCAGGACTATGGCATCATCTCTTTTTGGCATGCTTCTCACCTTTCTTAGCAGCGAGCTCTTGCAGATGGTCGACCGTCTTTCGGTAGTTCTCCATGGCCACCTGGACATGCGCCTCAGTGAAGTTCCAGGCCTTGCTCAGGTTGCCGTACCTCATCCTGTAGCCTTTGCGCGGTTTCCCGTCAGCGTCCTCGACTTTTGTCTCTTCGAGGATGTCGAACCCCTTCAGCTTGTTTATGTGTCTGTAGACGGTCGCCTTGGTCGTGTTCAGCGCGGTCGCGAGGTCCTCGACAATCCAGGCCTTGTCCGGGCGGCCAGCGAAGAACTCCACGAAAAGTCTGTAGGGAACACTGTCCCTGATGTCCGTCACGTCCGTCCTTGGGTCGTAGCCCTTGGGAAAATAGCCAATCTGGTTGAGGAACAGCATCGCGACCTCGTCAATGTCGTTCAGAGGCGTCAAGGGTGTGTTGCTGACCACATTTAGCTCGAAGCTCATGTAGGTAAGAATCGAGACTAGATTAGTTAAGCCTTGTCGTCTACCGGGTCAAGGTGGAAGACATCTCCACGAGGAAATGCATGCCCTGATGTTTCTGGACCTTACCGAGGCGATAGAGCGTACTTCAATCTTATCGTCATTCTGGGGAGAGCTCCTTCGCCCTCGCCTTCTCGAACTCCTCGTCGAGCTCTGTGAGCACCCTGCCTCTTACGGCTATGAACTCTCGGCTCGTCCTATCCCTCGGTCTCGGGAGGTCGACATCGATTACTTCCCTCACCTTTCCCGGCCGGGCGGTCATGACGACGATGTGGTCTGCCAGGAACACGGCTTCATCCACGGAGTGCGTGACGAAGAGAATCGTCTTCTTGGTGGCCGACCAGATCCTCAATAGCTCCTTCTGCATGAGGTTCCGTGTCTGCGCATCCAAGGAGCCGAAGGGTTCGTCCATGAGCAGGACAGCGGGATCGTTCGCCAACGCGCGCGCGATGCCCACGCGTTGCTTCATTCCGCCAGAGAGCTCCTGCGGGTGTGCGTCCTCGAAACCCTTCAGACCAACGAGGTCGATATACTTTGACGAGATAGAATGTCTCTCCGCCTCGGGCGTCCCCTTGACCTCGAGCCCGAACTCGATATTCTTCCTCACCGTGCGCCAAGGGAACAGGGCGAACTCCTGGAACACCATTCCTCGGTCGGAACCCGGAAATATCACCGGTTTTCCGGCGACAGTCAATACTCCAGAGGTCCTCGTCTCCAGTCCTGCGACCATCCGGAGCACCGTCGTTTTCCCACACCCCGACGGGCCCAGCAGACAAACAAACTCGCCGGCATGAATGTCGAGGGCGAAATCATCGACCGCGTTGACCTTCGTCTTGTCCCTTTTGAAGACCTTGCGGAGGTCCCTCATGCTGATAGCTACTTCATGCCCGTCCATTTGTACATCCTCCGCTCGAACTCCCCAGCAAGACCCGTGGTCAATATGCTCAGAATGCCGATGAACAACATGATCGCGAAGATGTAATCGTACCTGTTGATCTCAGCGATCGTCCATATCGCATACCCTAGACCGCCACCGCCTCTGACCGGGAGCATCTCGGCCGCAACGATGCACATCCAGGCGATGCCGAGGCCGACCTTCACGCCTGTCATGAGATAAGGCAGAGTCGAGGGCACGATAACCTTGGTGAACAGATGCTTCTTCTTGGCACCGAGAGTCCTTGCCGCGTCGATTAGCATCGGGTCAACGCTTCTGACACCGAAAATGATACTGATCAAAAGGGGGAAAAAGGCGCCAATGAAGACCACGGCGATTGGCCCCCAGAAGGCCCTAAAGGCGAACAGAAAGACTGGAGCCCACGCAATGGGAGGTATAGGCCTGATGAGCTCCACAACCGGTTTCCCGAGGTACTCGATAGTCTTGAATGCACCCATGAGAAGGCCGAGGGGCAGTGCAATGGCCAAGGCCAAGGCGAACCCAAGGAGCACTCGCTCCAGGCTTGCGGCTATCAAGGTCCAGATGTGAACCTCAGGACCTGGTATCGGAGAAGTGAACGAAGAGAGGAATGCCTTGGCGACGTCGAGGGGATAGGGGATGAAAGTTGCGAGCACAGGATCGGTCTTGTTGAGGCGCCACGACAAGGCATGCCATATGCTGACGAACAGGACGATGGACACGAAGAGCAGGAGGTAGCGGTACCATCGGGAGGCGATGAACCTCGCAATGAGACCTCCCAACTCGCCCGGTTCGCTCATCAGAACACCTCACGAAGTAGTGAAAGATAAAGGGTTTGGGAATGAGCTCATCCCTTAACGAGCTCAAGGCCGAGCCGGTTCAGCTCCGTCTTGAGAAGCAGGTGCTGGATGCTCGTCACGCTCGGAGTGGCAATGACCCTTCCGGCGAGATCTTCAATGGAGTGGATATCCGAGCTCACGGCCACCACTATCCCGCTTCCTTCCATGTTCGCCTGCGCCACGATCACGGCGTCCACATTATTGTTTATATGCTTCAGGATTGCCGGCGGAGCGCCCAGGTATCCGATGTCCACCTGTCCCAGCCCCATCGCGGTCATAACGTCGCCTCCGGCACCATACCCGTTGGCGAGCGCCTTGGTGACATTGAGACCGTACTTCTGGAAGTAGCTCTGGCCTCCAAAGTACAAGGTGTTCAATGCGACAGCCTGGGCGAGCTGGTGTATGTCCTGCGTTAGGAACCCGAGCTTGATAGTCGTCGGGAACATCGTGGCGGAGGGCGTGACGGTGCCAGCGGCCTCGATGTAGCTCCCGTTCACGTACTTGTCGACGAAGTCCGTCGGATTAGTGTATCCCCGGTTGTGGAACGTGTCGTTCGTGATCCACCCGTCGTTTATGTAGGTATTAGTGAACTGCTCGAGAGCGGTCTTGAAGCTCGCGTTCATCACATAACCGTACTCAAGGTGCTTCAGCGACTCATTTACGATCGCAGCCGAACGGTTCGTGAATTCGACGGCTATGTTCACGAGCGAAGTGTAGTTGGCGCTGCTCTTGTTCGAGAGTGCCTCGAGCATCCAGGCCGTCGCATCGATGTGGGCCTTCACGAGTCTCTTCGTCATCTCCGTGCCATTGGGCTGTGAAAGGAACGCCTTCGAGACCACTACGACGCAGCACGGGTGGTGAGGCATGATCTCGCCGGACCACATCAGAACCCTCCCGTTGCCGTTCACGACTGCAGAGGACACGAACGGCTCCCAGGCAATATAAGCGTCGGACTCGTTCACCGCGAGCCAGGACTCCATCAGGTTTGTGCCCATGTTGACGAACAGAACTTCCTTTTTCTGCTCCCCCTTGTTGCTCAGGAAAACCACGGCGAGGACGCCGAGGACGACTATGGCGGCAACCGCCACGGCAGCGATTATCAGTGTCTTCTTCTCCATGGAATCATCTCCGCAGTCTCGATGTTTGAGCATCTATTAATCCTTTTCTTCATATGTACCGACATAGTAGTACAATTGTATAAATATCTGGAGCAGTATTGATACATAGAGGACCATATTGTGGACAAGACGAACAGACTGATGCGTTCGGCCATGGACACCGACGAGGCGTTCAGGATCGCGCTGGGGGAAGTCCTAGATGGTCTTGGCATGACCGCCCAAGACCTAGCGAAGAAGGCACACATATCGCCGAGCACCATCTACAAGATAGCCAATGAGGACCGATCACCGAGTCTCGACGTCCTGAGGAAGATACTCCGGGCGGTCAGGGAGGCCGAGGGGCTCCGAGCGGGCAACTTCATAGCGCTGATAGTCACAAGGCAAGTCCTTGACGAGGTCGTCGAGAGGTCCGTCAGGATAGGCGACGAGAGCGTGAGAGTGAGGGAGTATCCGGCCGCGACCGTGGAAGATGCGATTGTCGCTGCGATAAGGGCCGAGCGCGACGGCGCTGTGGCGGTCGTCTGCGCGCCAATAGTGAGCCCCACTATCGAGAAGATACTGAACATCCCGATTGCGACGATCGTCCCAAAGGACAGTGTGACAGAAGCGATAAAGTTGGCTGCGCGCAAGTCCAGGGACTAGAGCAGGATCTCTCGCCTCAATGCAAGATCCAGGTCGACGGAGACAAGTTCGCCCTTCTTCACCTGCGAGACGTCGCCTTCGTAGCCCGTGATGGTCTCCTGGAACATGGCGACAAACGATTTGGACTTGGCGACTTTCAGGTTGTAGTAGTTGGCTTTGTCCTCTTTCGCAAAGTCGCGATAGCCATAGAGCCTCGTGCCATCGGACGCCAGGAGAATGGCCGCCGAGAAATCATGACCAGCTATATCTTCCCTTATCAAGGACTTGAGCGCTGAGCCTAGATCTCTCTTCTCGTCCATCCTGTCCGCGAGCAGCAGGGCGAGCTTCTCGCTGTCCGTCTCCCCCTTTGACTTCGCAGAGGTCTTCGGCTCGAAGTCGTAGATAGTGCCGTTGTGGCCGAGGACGATTGGACCCACAATGAACGGATGGGTGTTCGCGAGCTTCGCGCCTCCTCGGGATGCGGCCCTTGCGTGAGCGATCAGTATGTTCGGGGTCTCGAGCTTCCGTATGCCTTCAAGCGCGGAGTCGTACGATGGGTCCATGAACGCCGGGCGTTCGCTCCTTCCAACATACAGTGGAGAGCGTTTGTGGAACGAGACGATGCCCCAACCATCTCGATGGCCCCGCTCAGCATCTCCCGGTATCTCTCCCTTCTCGGAGAGTTCCCGCAGGTCATTCAACGCGAAGAAGGGAAAATCAACTTGGAAGACGACACCGAGCATCCGGCACATCAGAGCACCTTCGGGACAATCTCGACCTCGAGATCCATCGAGTTCGTGACAAGGCACTTCCTCTTCGTGACCGAGAGGGCCTTGTCTAGGTTGGACATTTTCGAACCGTGGGAGAATCTCATCTCCGGATAAAGGACGATCTTCACGAATTTCTTGACCCCTTCGACCACTTCGAGGTCTCCTACGGCCTTGCACTGGTACTCCTCGAGCTTCAGGCCGAGGTCGCGGGAAACATATTCGAAAACGATCTGGAAGCACATGTTCGCGGCACCGACGAATGCATCCTCGGGTGTGAGTGGTCCCCTCATGCCTTCGAGCTCCATCGGTGCAGAGTAGTCTACGACCTGCCCGTTCTGGCACAGGAGCTTGCCTGGGAACTTGTCCTTCCAAACGACGGTCGTCTCGAAGTTCATGTTGAGCGCGGCTCAAGCGGTTTCTCTCGACTTAAACTTTGCATCTGATCGTTTCGAGCCAGGGCTAATGTGAGAAGAAGAAAAAAGTGGGTTGGGATGGGCGATTGGGGGGTTATCTTGATCCTCAGGCCAGGGACTTTTTCACCTGTTGCTCAACGATGGCCATCGGTGCGGCACCAATCATCTTGTCGACCAGCTTGCCGTCCTTGAAGAGAAGCAGCGTGGGGATGCTCACGATCCTGAATTTGCCCGCTGTTCCAGGGTTCTCGTCAGTGTTCAGCTTCGCATATGCGATCTCGTCCTTGTGATTCTTGGCCAAGGCGTCAATCGTCGGCGAGAGCATCCTGCACGGGCCGCACCACGGTGCCCAGCAGTCCACGACCACACGCGGGTACTTCTTCAGGAATGACCCGAACGTCGAGTCTGTGACAACCACTGGTTCCTCAGGCCAGCCGTTGCCTCCGTTGCTTCCAGTGCCGGCCTTCTGCATCATCTCAGCCATCTTCTTCTGTCGTATCGCTTCAATTTCCGATGACATCTTGTCCACCGAGTTATGCACGATTGTGCATCCATCTTGCAATAACGATTACGCCCGAGTAGTTAAGAATTGCGACGAAATTGAGCGCCCCGGAGCCTCAAGACATAGTCTTGAGAGCGGAGATGCTGGATACGACAAACCTTTTAAGGCACGGATTCCGATACGGTCGCAGGGATGCAGGATGCTCGAGGAAGCTTCTACATTGATTGGATTGCAGGTCTACACTGGCCAAGGCATCTACCTGGGGAATGTGTCGAACCTGGTGGTCGAGGTGGACGAGAACAAGGTCCAAGGACTCTTCATAAGCAACACGAATCCCTTGCTCGTTGAGGGGTCGAAGGCCGTCAACGTGCCCTTCAGGTGGATCTCGTCCGTCGGGGACATCGTCATCCTGAAGTATTTCCCAAAGAGGGTCGCGCTGAAGAGGAGCACCCCCAAGAAGGCCGAGAAGCCTCCGGCTGAGGAATGAAGGATTTATCAGACGCCCGTGCTTCTCGGGGCAACATGGTCGCCCCAAAGATCGATCCATCGTGTTACGTCGCCCCAGAGGCAATCGTAATCGGCGATGTCGTGATCGACAAGGGCTGCAGCATCTGGCCGTATGCGGTCATCAGGGGTGACTTGTCAGAGATAAGGATAGGCGAAGGTTCGAGCATCCAGGAGCACTGCCAGGTTCACGGCAACCCGGGCAAGCCCACGATCATCGGCAGGAACGTCTCGGTAGGCCACGGTGCGATCATACATGCTGCCAAGGTCGGGGACTATGTAATCATCGGCATGAACTCATGCGTTCTCGACGCGGCTGAGATAGGAAGCGGGTCAATCGTTGGGGCAGGGGCGGTCGTCAAGTCCGGAATGAAGGTGCCTGAGGGAAGCCTCGTGGTCGGGGTCCCAGGCAAGGTCGTCAAGGAGGGTGATGCGAGCCTCAGGGAAGTTGCCAAGAGGAACGCCGAGGAATATCACAAGCTCAGGGACGCTCACAGGCGAGGCGAGTTCAAGAGGTATGAACACTGAACCTTCGACGCACGAGACCCGTATCCTTCTCGGGAAAGACTAATGCCTGATTAGAGGGTTCATAACCACATGGCAGAGGATTCTACACCCGTCTGGGATACCATTGCTGAAAGGAGAAGCGTGCGCACCTTCGAGGACCGGCCCGTCGAGAAGGAGAAGTTGGTCAAGTGCCTCGAGGCTGCCCGGAGAGCTCCGTCGTGGGCCAACAAGCAGTGCTGGCATTTCATTGTCGTCAACGGGAAGAAACAGGTGGAAGATCTCGGGATAACCCAGGTTCACTTCAAGAACGTCCCCGCATTGATCGTCGCTTGTGGGGACCCGGAAATGAGCGGCAACGTCGACGGGAAGCCGTACTACCTTGTCGATGTCGCCATAGCCGTGGAACACATCGTGCTCGAAGCATGGGAGCAGGGCCTCGGGACCTGTTGGGTCGGGTTCGTGAAGGAGGACAGGATCAGGAAGCTGTTCGGCATACCGAGCAACATCAGGGTCGTTGCGCTACTGCCGATAGGATATCCGGCGGAGAAGGACGGAATTGGAGCGAAGGTCGCGCGGACCTTCATCAGGAGCGCCAACAGGAAGGAGCAGGATGAGATAGTCCATTGGGGGAAGTGGTAAGCTTCAATAGACATCGTCGAGGTTCATGCCACATGCAGCAGAAAGTTCCTCGTGAAGCTTCAGCACCCTCATCGCAGCGTCGAGGTGGCCCTGTCTCGTCAGCCAAGCGACGGCTTGCTTGACTGTCGTCCGCCTGGTCCCCGCAATCAGAGTGTCGGCGTGGGAGACGATCTTCTCCTCGAGGGTCCGCGGCAAGTAGTCCTTCGGAGGTAGGCCCAGCTTCTTCGCTTCCTCCTTGGTGAGCCCTGCACCGATGTGCCTTTCAATGATTTTGATTATGGAGGCCGGAAGGCCGTGTTCTTCCGCCACCTTAACGCCCTTGATCGCATGGTCGATGCCGTGCGATCTGCACCTTCCGATGTCGTGGAGCAATGCGCCCACCTCGACGAGGTCGACGGCAGCTTCGCATTTCCGCGCGAACTTGATTGCGAGGGATGCGACTGCTTCGCAATGCAGGATGACCGCCTGGTCGCAGCCTGACTCCACGAGCAGACTAATGCACTCGTCCCTGTTTGGGAGCCCCGGCTTTCTTCCGTCGGTCAATTACTGTTTTCCCCCTAGGATTGGGGACTATCCTGAGCTTCCCCCTGAAATTCTTCTCTAACACCTTCCCACCGGAATACCTGTCGAGGAATATAGCGAGCGCGGCGACCTCGGAATGCGGCTGGTTCCCCACCGAGATGTTCCTGCCCGCGAGGCTGTAGACCTCGCGGGGCACTTTCTCCGCGCCGACTACGATCATGAGGTCCTTGCCCTTCAGCGTCGAGATGGCTTTCGAAAGCTTCTCGCCGTACATGGTCAGATGCACGACCTCGCCCTTCCAGGATTTGACGGCTTTTCTCCAATCAATGCCAGTCCTGATCCTGAACTTCCCCCCGAAGCGCTCGACGACGCTGTTTACAGTCTTCTCAAGTCCCGAGTCCTCCGTGGATACCCAGATCTCGTCCGCGCCCAGCGCGCGGGCCGTGAGCGCGACGTGGGTCGTCACCCTCTGATCTCTGTTGGGACGATGGCCGAGCCTTAGGACGACTATCAAGAATCTCCCCCGGCTCTCACTCCTTCACGCGCTCGATCCTGTGGCCGCGGTAGTCGAGTTTCGTGCTGCGTTTCACGAGGCTCTTGAGCATAGTGAATGTGACTCCGAGCACCTCGGCGACATCGCCTGCGAACTTCCCCTGCGGTCCGACCATTTCGAAGATCTGTTTCTCGATCTTCAGGTACTCCTTCTCGTCCATCACCGCCGCAGCTAGCACATCGCTGATCTCATACACCGGCCAGGATGCGTTGATATGGAACGAGGTGTAGTATGTATGGTACGCCTTCTCCGGCTGCTGGTCCGGCGATGTCTGCCAACGGGTCTCCACGAGCTTCATCTTCTCGAAGAACAGGAGTGCCTCCTTGCCCGCGGATCCGAACTGCTTCTCTATGTCACGGATCGTGTGCCATTCGAGGGTAACCAATTTCAAGACTTCCCTCTTGACCTTGGTATCCACCGCCCGGAACATCGGAACAAGCTCTGCCGGTTCGGTGATTACCTTGATCCGAGACATGGACCGACCTTATCCGGTTGTGAGCATATAAGCCTAATTGGAACGTCGGATGCCAATTCTTGGGCTACTGGCTGGTTCGGAATCGTATGTCGAAAAGGTAGGCTTCCTGTGGAGCTCCGGGCCTTTCGGGTGGCGTGAGCTTTAAGTACAGAGAAACTCTACCGCGGGAATCAGAGCGTGCTGCAATGATGGTCAAGGACGTGAAGGACAAATCGAAAATCGACGAGCTAGTCCTCACAATTGTCGAGAAGAAGGAGCCGAGGGAATTCCAGTCCAAGTGGAGCGGGGCGTCGGGAAGGGTCTGCGACGCGACTGGACAGGATGAAAACGGCGACACTATCAGCGTGAGCCTGTGGAACGACGATATCGAGAAGGTTGAGGTCAACGCGAAGGTCAAGATCACCAACGGTTGGGCATCGGCCTACAAGAACAACATGCAGGTCAGCGCGGGGAAGTACGGAAAGTTGGAAGTGCTCTGACGCATCGCCAAGTCCAAGGACTCACTTCTGGATCACACTAAGTGGCCTTCTATAGAGCCTCAGCCACCCAGCTCATCAATACCGCCGGGAAGAAAGCCATTGCGAAGTCGTCGTCGATGTACTTTGCCTTGAATGCCTCAGCGGGTATTGCCACGCCCGCGCCCACGAAAGCGAGGGACGCCGCCCCTCCGATGTCCCTGTCGCCCCAGAGGCCGATTATCGAGAAGGCGAGAACAAAGTATGCAAGGACGGACAGAACCATCGTGCTCCCCCTCTCGCCGTACTTCGACCTGAGCTCACCCGCCAAGGGATCCACGAGCGCCATGCCGACGAGGGCTGCCGTGGCGATGTCCTCCGGGAACAGCCAAAGCACCAAGGTGATGCCTATCGCGGCCCAGGCGAACGAGGCGATCTGGTTTAGCTCATGGGGTCTCAATCCGAGGAACGTGAACCCCTTCCAGAGTCTGTATGCCTCGAAGAGGAGTATCGAGCAGAAGAAGATCACTAGCAGTATCCAACGCCTCAGTCCCGGGACAAGGAGGTCGTCCGGGAGCAGAAAGTAGAGCGGCGCGAAGGCGACCGCTGCGTGTACCAACCTGCGGATGAGGATTTCCTTCTTCATGCGCGAACTACCGGAGCATAGTATCGAGCCACCGGGCAGATAATGCTTGTCCGAGACTTAGAACGATGCGCCAGACCATTTCCTGTCGATGCCCCTATAGAGGAACAACGTCGACATTCCAAGCGAGAACAGGACTATGGCGATCCCGGCGAGCGCGGCGACCCAGTTGACGAAGAGGCTGAAGGAGAGTATCGTCAGGCAGAGATCAGGGAGGAAGGACATGACACTGAACTTGACTAGCACGCTGGTGTCGAACAGGAACGAGTTTGTCTTCAGCCCGGTCAGATAGGCGGTCATCACTACCGTGTAGAGGGACGTGATGAACATCACGAGCAGCGCGAGCAGCAGGAGCTCCGTCTCCCCATTCAGGATGGATATCGCGATGACGAAGAAGGCGGAGATGCCGAGGGTCAGCAACAGGAACACGAGTATCCGTATCTTGATCAGCTGCGGGACGGTCACGGGCAGCAATGAGTAGTACTCGGAAAGGTCGATGTTGTTGAGCCAATTGTACATCAGGACGCCAACGAAGCCGACCATAGCCGCGTAGAAGACCGCATTGAAGCCCACAGGGATCGCAAGGCCGTAGTTCACGAACCAGGCCGTGAAGGACAGGAATAGCAGGGGCAGGACGAACGCGAAGAACATCTTCGCCACCGTGCCACTCCTCCGGAGGTCCACGAACTCCTTCGAGATCAGGGCCCTGCTCAAGCCCTTGAGCATCTTGAATCTGGCATGGTATGCCGGAAGGATGCTCGGATACAGTTGTGAGTGAACGCTTATCCTGATCTCCACGAGGGCATATGCCAGGGCGGTCATCGCCATTGAAGCCAAGATTGTCTTCGAAGCCCCGACGACTGCGGCGGTCCAGTCGACCGAGAAAGGGCGGACGCTCATCTGGAAACCGAAGCTTGGGACCAGGGTCTCAAGGCTGACTATGCCGAGGAAGCCGTGAAGGATGAATGCAAGGGCGATCGCGGATGTCAGGACGATGAAAGCCGGAACATTCCGTATGTAGACCACTGATGCGAGGAAGCTCAGGGAAAGTCCCAGCATAAATGTCATGAGTATCGCCGCAAAGAAAAGGCCGATGCTGGCAAGTGAGAAGCCCATGAACGGCGCCGCAGCCAGAAGCCCGAGCGTTCCAGGAATGAGCAGGAGGGCGACGTAGAAGATCGAGTCCCTGAGATAGATGCCGAGAAACGTCTTCCTGAAGGAGATTGGCAGCAGGAACGGCATCGCCACCAAGTAGTTGCTACGGCCATACCTGCGTTCCAGATACTCCCTACCCATTATGCCGAATGCGCCGACGCTTAAACCGTACATGAACGCTGAGAGGTGCGCGAACGTTGCGAGCTGCTCGAGAGAGATCGTCTCAAGCATCTTGTCGATGGTCAGGCCGCTGCCGAGCGACAGGACGAACACGAATATCGGGAACGTGAGGAACCTGCTCTTGCCCGAGTAGCTCGAGTGGGTCCTGAACTCCTCCTTGAGCATGAGCCACAGGAGATCCTTCGTGCCCTACTCCCCCTTCCCAGGCATCACGCCGACCGATCGCAGGAACAGCCTCTCCAAGTTCTCGCCGTCCTTCAGGAGATCGCCGATGCTGCCCTGTGCGACGACCCTGCCGAGGTTGACGATGGCGAGCTTGTTGCACAGCTTCTCCGATATCTCTAGTATGTGCGAGGCCATGAAAACGGTCCCGCCCTTCGCGATGTACTCATCGAGGTAATCCTTGAGGATACGCTGGTAGATCGGGTCGAGGTTGATGAACGGCTCGTCCAGGAAGAGTAGCTCGGGCTCATGAATGAATGCCGAAGCGAGCATCAGCTTCTGCCTCATGCCCTTCGACATGTCCTTGCAGATCGTGCCCTTCTTGGACTCGAGGTCGAAGAACGAGAGCCACTTCTCGATTCTTTCTTCGAGGTTGTCCAGATTCCTCACCTTTCCGACGAAGTAGAGATACTCGGAACCCGTGAGGTAAGTCGGTGGACTCTCCACCTCTGGAACGATGCCTATCAGCTCCTTGACCTTGAGCGGCTTCTTGATGACATCAATCCCGAGGACGTTGACAGAGCCCGACGTCGGCTCAAGCTGACCAGTGAGGATCCTGATCAGGGTGGATTTGCCTGCACCGTTCGGACCGAAGAAGCCGAAGAAATCGCCCTTGTCTACTGTGATGGACACATTGTCGAGGGCTTTCATGTGCCCGAAATCCTTCACAATGCTGACTGCCTCAAGAACTCGCATCTCGACCTACGCAATTCCTCTGATGCTTATATCAAACTTGGTTGGTGACAATCTTACCAGCCGATTTGTTGTCTCTTCCGCCTTAAAATAGCTCCAAGTGCTATCATGTAGCACGACAGGGACTCCGAGCGCAAGACCATCCCAAGAAGGTGACAAAATGAAGGTAAAGGCGGGCAGATCCGTCCTCACGAGCAAGATCGAGACCGAGATTGACCTGCTGCAGAGGCACGTCGCGATGCTGAAGGCGATCATGGACAACGAGCCGATTGGCATCATCCGCCTCTCCGAGATGCTGAAGTACCCGCAGCACAAGGTAAGGTACTCCCTCAGGATACTCGAGCAGGAAGGGTTGATCGAGCCGTCGCCAGACGGAGCCGTCACAACCGAGAAGATCCAGGATTTTCTCGACCATTTGAAGGAGATTCTGGAGACGATGAGCAACACGGTCAATGAGCTGCGGGAGTCGATAGAATAGACCCGAGCTCCCGCCCCATTGTTCTGAGCCAGCATCGGCACATCGCCTGGACAAAAGGCTTATCTAACTGGTCACTTTAACTGCGCATTCGAAGCAAACAATGCCGTCGTAGCTCAGTCGGTAGAGCGTCCGCCTGTTAAGCGGAAGGTCAACGGTTCGAATCCGTTCGACGGCGCCATCCAATTCTCGCATCAGCGCGTTGAGCGCAGCGCGACCGCCTGCAACTCTCGTTTCTTGACCTTTCGGACCAGATAGATGCTGAAGATGATGAACGCGACTCCGGGTCCAGCCATGCCCGTCATCTCGGGGGCGCCCCCAAGCTGTAGCAAGAAGGCCAGGAGGATCAGGAAGCTGAGTAGGCCAACGGCAAAGTAGGCCTTGTGGACCTCGTTGTTCCGGGAACCCATCTTGTGCTGGAGCAGAAGAATCGTCCCAGCGCTGATAGCAAGGAGGATCATGATTGTCCCAATCGGGTGGAGCTCGCGGGTGAACGATCCTGAGGCTACCAAGAAGCTAGTGAAGATGAACAGGAAGCCGAGCATGAAGAACCTGAAGTCGGGGGTCAGTATCCTGCGCGGCCAGTGAGGTTTCCATGATTCGCGCAGGTGTCTTGCACTAACCAGGTTGAGCGGTGCGCGTTTCGCCGCGACGAACAATATGAAGACTACGAGAGCGGCCAGCACATACTGTGCAGCAGGAGGAACATACACCGTTCCAAAAAGGAGTGCGTATACCCCGATGTCAACCGTGAATAGCACGATGACTGTTCTCAACTGTCGGTCAGTCAACAGCCGAGCAGCTTTGAACTGCGGGTACAGGAGCTGCGTTAGCAGGATCGGCAGCGCAATGCTGATGGTCGAGTGGTAGATTACGAGCCAGACAGCCCAGACCCAGTTGGTGCTCCAGAACCTGCCGTACGTGTTCAGGTCCCCCAAATCCATCCAGCCGGGGTCGAAGAAACTCTTGACGGCCAGGCCTTCCTCGATTATGCCATAGGCTACGCCCAGGACTATCACGGACGCCCAGCCCTTGTTCCACTTCACCGTGAACTCACGGATGAGGAGGGCGCCGGCACCGTACATCCCCAGCAGGCCGATGAATGACCAGGGCAAGAAGAACTCGATGGGAGGCGAGGAACCGGACAATAGCTCGGCGATGATCGGAGAAAGCAATGCAAGAATCCACGCAGCTTTTCCCCTGTCAGTCACATCACTGTCATGCCTTTCCGCGGTATTAATCCGTAATCGCAGTCGCCAAGACGGCACCGACCCAAGTCAGGGACTAGGGAGAAATACCCAATGCTCCATGGACAGCCTAGCCAAGAAGGAGCGAGATCGATGGCGGAACTGAAAGTAGGAGACATCGCACCTGATTTCGAGCTGGAAGACCAGAACGGCAAGAAGGTGAAGTTGAGCCAGTTCAAGGGCAAGAAGAATGTGTTGCTCGCATTCTTCCCGTTTGCTTTCAGCCCAGTGTGCACGAACGAGCTAGGCGAGCTGAAGGAGAAGGAGCAGCTGATTCTGAAGCTCGATACTCAGATTCTCGCAGCCAGCATCGACAGCACTTGGACGCAGAAAGCGTTCGCAAAGGAGCTCGGGGTCAAATTCCCGTTGCTGAGCGACTTCGGCAGGAAGGCGGTCGCGTTGTACGGCTCGTATTACGAGGACAAGGGGTTCGCCAAGAGAACCGTTTTCCTGATAGACAAGCAGGGCAGGGTTGCGTACAAGCGACAGTACGAGCCCGGGGCGCAACCTGACATCCAGGAGGCGCTGGAAATCCTCAAGAAGCCGGGGTAAGCAAGGTCTGGACAGTACAGCAAGGCTTATAGTCTTGGGCAGAATAGCACATGCCGGAGCCAGTGAGGCGGGCTCAGTTCGACAGGTGATTTTGTATGGCGTGGATCGAGACACCGACCCTGGAGAAGGCCGCGGGCAAGACGAAGAAGGTCTACGAGAGGATAATGAGGGACAGAGGGCACATCGCAAACATCTTCCTCGTCCAAGGGCTTGAACCAGAGGTGCTCGAGCACCACCTGGACATATATGTCAACCTGATGATCAAGCCAGGACCGCTCTCAAGAGAGGAGCGGGAGATGATAGCAGTGATAGTCTCCGCTGCCAACAGGTCCGCTTATGGGGCAATCCACCACTCGGAAGCGCTTGAGACGGTGGAGAAGGATCCGTCTGCACTATATAATCTCCTGAAGGAATTCACATCGAAACACGAGAGCAAGAGGGAGAAGGCTCTGCTCGCGTATGCCGCCAAGCTAACGCTCGATCCTAAGGACATCACCAGGGACGACATCAAGGACCTCAAGGATGCGGGCCTGACGGATGAAGAGATCCTTAGGGCGAACCTCATAGCCAGCTACTTCAATTTCTCCAACAGGATTGCGCTCGGCCTCGGGGTCGAGCTCGAGAAGGGCGCCGCGAGGACCTACAAATACTAGCCCGCCCAGACACCCACAGAAACTCTAATAAGATGAGGGCGTCTTTATCATCAGCCGCGGGCCCGTAGCTTAGTCCGGCGGAGCGATTGGCTCATAACCAGTTGGTCATCGGTTCAAATCCGATCGGGCCCACTTCTCCTCGCTCAGATGGACAACTCAGCGGTCTGAGTCAAGCTCTGCGGAAGGACGCGTTCGAGCAACTGTCTGGCTGCGCTCGCGTATGATTGTCGGACTGCGATTTGACGAACCTTCAAATCGATGGGCACAATCTCCGAGGACGGTGTAACGGTCCACTTTGCAGTAGCTAGAGGTACTAAAAGAAAAGGAACATACGAAATGTGAAAGGTTTTCGGCAATAGAATTCTCACGAAAACCCAGGCACGGTAAGATTAGAATCTGCGTGGCGGCCTGTGCTTCTGATAACAATCCCTGCAGTACACGGGTCGCCCTTCCGTCGGCTTGAACGGAACCTGTGCCTCCGCTCCGCAGTCAGAGCACTTCACGGTGTGCATCTCCCTTGGGCGGGAGTCGAAACCGCGGTCCGACCTGCGTGGTCTGTCGTCCATTTGGACTACCTCCTTCTTATCTCCTTGGGCACCTTTCCAGTGTCCGAGGCAGTGGTCACTAGGCTGTTCGTGTATATTATACAGCGTATGCTGCTCAGGATTGATTTCCGCCTGGAGACACCCCCATGCCGCGAAGCCTAAGGTTCTTCTTCCTAGGGTACCAGTGCCCCCACAACGCCTCGATGCTCACCTCTTGTAGTAAGGGTTCATCAGGTCCTCGAAACAGGACAGCGCCGCCGCGGCTCCTCCGTGGACGGCCGCGACGATCTGCCTGATGCCGCCGGAGACATCACCCGCGGCGTACACGAACGGCACGTTGGTCCTGAAGGACTTGTCCACGTTGACGAACCCGCCCGCGTCCATGTCCAGCCCGAGCTCAGCAGCCAGCTGGCTGCTGGGCTGTTCGCCGACCGCAATGAAGACTCCGTTCACTGGCTTTGCCTTAGCCTCGCCGGTCTTCGTGTTCCTGAGCCTTACGGATGTGACCTCGTCCTCGCCGACGATTTCCTCGACGACGGTGTTCCAGAATACCGGGATCATGTGCTGCGCGATGCTGTCCTGCAGGTGCCTGTCCGCGCGGAACGCATCGCGCCTGTGCGCAATGGAAACCTTGCACCCGATGGAGTTGAGGTAGAGGGCGTCCGTGAGGGCGGTGTTGCCCCCGCCTACCACGATGACCTCCCTTCCTTTGTAGAAGAAGCCGTCGCAGGTCGCGCAGTAGCTCACGCCCCTTCCCGTCATGCCCTCCTCGCCTGGCACTCCGAGCTTCTTGTGCGTGGACCCAGTCGCTAGAATGATTGCCTTGCACACGAATTTCCCGGAGGCGGTCATCAGCTCGAACTTTTCCCCTCCACGGACCCTAAGGACCTCCTCGCCCTCGCGGATGTCGACGTATCTCCTTGCGTGGTCGGACATCGTCTCCATCAGCTTCATCCCGGAAACATCGGGAAAGCCCGGGTAGTTCTCCACGTTGGGGCTGGTCAGCACCTGTCCCCCGGGCACGCCCTTCTCGAGGATGATGCACTCGAGCCCTGCCCTGCGGGCGTATATGCCCGCGGCGAGACCCGCCGGTCCGCCTCCGATGATGACGACGTCGTACTCCCCCGCGACGGCCTCGGAGGACGACGCATCGATGCCTTCGATTGTCATCTAGCCGGTGAATCCACAGATGCCATATTAAACAGGTGCCTCTGGTGATGCGTCATCGGCCGTGTCGCTGTGCGAATGCCAGCCCAATAACATAAAATACAGTCCTCGGCCCTTCTAAGCAGGAGAGACTTGGAGCTCCAAACTGTCAAGGCCTTTCTAGCGATCGGCGCCATCATCTTCATCGGATTCTTCGGGAACCTCATATTCTCGAGATACAGGATCCCGGACGTGCTGATTCTGGTCGCGCTCGGGATGATCATAGGGCCGGACCTCCTGGGTGGGGTGTTCAATCTCGTAACGAGGGACACCCTGGCGACGATCGCGGATCTCAGGGACCTCTTGCTCACCGGGGCGCTCGTTCTGATCATATTCGATGGCGGGCTGAACCTGAACATCCGCTCTGTGATAGAATCGATGAAGCTCGCCACCTTCACGACGGTCCTCACGCTCGTCTCCGAAATGTTCCTCGTCGCGGTCGCGCTCCACTTCGTGATGGGCGTCGACTTCCTGCTAGCCCTCGTGGTGGGGACAATCGTGGGCGGCACGGGCGAGGCAGTCGTGATCCCCATCGTCAGCAAGATGCGAATCCGCCAGCAGACGAAGTCCATGCTCGTCATGGAGAGCGTCATAACTGATGTTCTGGTGATCGTTGTCGCGATCACCCTGATGTCCGTGATAGCGCTCGGGGATTTCGATGCGGTGATCATCGCGAGGGAACTTGCGGTCAAGTTCCTGGTAGGCGGCTTGATCGGCTTCGGGGCGGGAATCGCTTGGCTATTTGTCCTCCAGAGGCTACAGAAGCAGCCGCTTTCTTACATGATCACTGTAGGTGCCCTGTTCCTCGTAGCCGGGTTCGTCGAGATGCCGCCCATCGGCAGCTCGTCAGTGGTTGCCGCACTCATGTTCGGCCTTGCGATCGGCAACAGGCGTTTCGTCAAGCGCTGGCTCACTTCCGTCTCTCTCAAGCTGTCCTCCGAAGAGCACATACACGAGTTCCACTCGGAGATCACCTTCTTCGTGAGGACCTTCTTCTACGTGTATCTGGGCCTGCTTTTCCAGTTCCACACCTTCGAGGCAATACACCTAGCGGTCGGCGTCGGCATAATCGTGATAATAGTGATCGTCCGAAGGATCACGTCTCTGATAGCGTGGAAGATCGGGGATCTGGAGAAGTCGGACGCGGACGCGTTGTTCAGCATGATGCCGAGGGGTCTTGCGGCAGCCGTCCTGGCCACCATGCCCGCGACCTTGCTCGCAGGAACCGACATATGGATGCCGAAGTACGACCAGATGATACTCAACATCGTCCTGATTGTGATACTGGGAACGACGATACTGGCGACGATCCTCAGCTTCACCACTGAAAGGGGTATCGACAGGCGGAACCGGATGCAGCTGAGAAACCAGCGGATGCAGGACAAGTGAAGCGGTCAAGTCACAGCCGGGAGATCACTTCGAGCGCGAACTCCGCAGTACCGAACTCACTCTTGCCTTCTGCAAGCCTCGAGAGGTCCCGGGTCATGATGCCATCCGCCAAGGTCCTCTCGACTCCGTGGACGATCATCTGGCTTGCGCTTTCCAGGCCCAGATGCTCGAGCATCATCGCTCCTGATAGGATGAGCGAGCACGGGTTGGCGAGGTTCTTGCCGGCGTACTTCGGCGCGGTCCCGTGAACCGCCTCGAAGACGGCTACGCTGTCGCCTATGTTCGCCCCAGGGGCGATGCCGAGCCCGCCCACCTGGGCAGCGCACGCATCGGCCAGATAGTCTCCGTTCAGGTTCGGCGTGGCGAGCACCGAGTACTCGTCCGGCCGAGTAAGTATCTGCTGGAACATGTTGTCCGCTATCCGGTCGTTGAGAACGACCTTGCCATCAGTTCCGGCGCCGGCTCCCTCGGCAGGGATGTCCCTCTCCGCAATGACCGATTCGGGGAACTCCGCCTTGGCGACCTCGTAACCCCAGTCGCGGAACGCGCCCTCGGTGTACTTCATGATGTTGCCCTTGTGGACTATGGTCACGGTCTTCAGTTTCTTGCCCAGTGCGTGCTTGATCGCCGCCCTGACCAGGCGCTTCGATGCGAACTCTGAGATCGGCTTGATCCCGACTCCGCTGTCCGCCGATAGCTCAACGCCCATGTTCTGCTTCAGGAATCCAAGCAGCTCGTTCGCTTCTTTTGAGCCTCTCATCCACTCGACGCCCTTGTAGACGTCTTCGGTGTTCTCCCTGAATATCACGACATTCATCTTGTGCGGCTCCCGGACTGGGCTGGAAACCCCTTCGAAGTACCGGACTGGCCTTACGGAGGCATAGAGGTCCAGCTTCTGCCTGATTGCGACATTCAGGCTCCTGATGCCGCCGCCTATCGGCGTGGTCAAGGGACCCTTGAGCGCAACGCCTCGCGACGTGATAGTGGCCATGGTTTTATCTGGAAGCCATTCGCCGACTTCCTTGAACGCCTTCTCCCCGGCCAGCAGCTCCTCCCATCTCAGCTGTATGTTCCCGCCAGTCGCCTTCCTGAACGCGGCATCGACGACAGCGCGGGACGCCTCCATGATTTCTGGTCCGATGCCGTCACCTGATATGTATGGTATGACGACAGTTCTGGTCGTGACTCCCACGCGCATCACCCCTCCGCCGAATCGGTCAGCACGAAGTCGCCGTGCTTCCTCAAGTGAGGGATGAGGCCCCCGTCCTTCAGCAGGACCTGCATCGTCCTTGGGATCGGCGCAGCCCTCATGGTGAGACCCGTGGTCATGTTCCTCACGATGCCTGTGTCCAGGTCGACGGTGATCCTGTCGCCGCTCTTGATGGCTTCCGTATCGCACTCGACGAGCGGAAGCCCGATGTTGAACGAGCTCCTGTAGAATATGCGAGCGTATGACTTCGCGATGACAGCTGAAACCCCGGCAGCCTTCAACGCCCTCGGAGCCTGCTCTCTGCTGGAGCCGCAGCCGAAGTTGCGGCCCACGACCACGAAGTCTCCGGCTTTGACATTGCGAGAGAATGCAGGGTCGATATCCTCCATCACGTGTTTCGCCAGCTCGTTCATGTCGTCTATCTTGAACTTGTACCTTCCAGAGATGATGTAGTCCGTGTTTATGTCGTCGTTCGGGTCGAACCGGTGAGCGTTCCCTGACAGCTTCATCGAATGACCTCCCTCAGACCTCGCGTGGATCCGTTATCTCGCCTTTGACCGCGGTCGCCGCAGCGGTCTCCGGGGACGCGAGGTAGATGTTCACGTCCTTGTTGTTCCCCATCCTCCCCTTGAAGTTTCTGTTCGCCGTCGAGAGCACATTCTCGCCATCTGATGGAATGCCTGCGTGGGTGCCGACACATGGTCCGCATCCAGGCGCGACGAAGATGGCTCCAGCCTTCAGGAGCTGAGCGACATAGCCCTTCTCCATCGCATCCAGGTACACCTGCCTTGAAGCAGGGGCGACGATCAGTCTGACGCCCTTCCTGACATGCCGTCCTTTGAGGATCGATGCGGCCGATGCGAGATCGCTCAGCCTGCCGTTGGTGCACGTGCCGATGAAGACCTGTTGGACTTGGACTCCTTTCAGGTCTGACGCGTCACAGATGTTGTCCACTCGGTGAGGCTTCGCCACCTTCGGGACCAGATCCGATGCATCGAATTCGAACTTCTTCTCGAAGACGGCATCGGCGTCGCTGGGCACGCCTTTTCCCGTCTTCAGACGCATCGAGGAGAACCATTCTGCCGTCACTGCATCGTAGGCAAATGGGCAGAACTTCGCGCCCATCTCGACCGCCATGTTCGCGACGGTCATTCTGCCGTCCATCCCCATCCGTTCGATTGCTTTCCCCGAGAACTCGACGGATTTGTACGTGGCCCCGTCGGCGGTCACGGAACCGATCACGCTGAGAACGAGGTCCTTGGCGCCTATGCGCTCGGCAAAGGAGCCATGCACGTTCATCGCATAGGTTTCGGGCACCTTGAACCACAGCTTGCCAGTGTAGGCTGCTGCGGCGACGTCCGTAGAACCGAGCCCGGTGGAGCACGCGTTGAGCGCGCCATACGTGCACGTGTGCGAGTCGGCGCCAACGATGAGATCTCCAGGAAGGACCTTGCCGCTCTCAGGGATGACCTGGTGACACACACCGGCTCCGACATCGAACATCGTCGCGGACCTCTTCGCCGCGAAATCCCTCATCTTAGCGTGTATCTTCGCGACGTCGACTGAAGGGCATGGGGAGCTGTGGTCGATGACCAAGGCCATGCCGCACCTCGTTTTCGGCGAGTCAAAGCCCAGGCTTTCCAGCTCGCGGATCATCATCGTCGATGTGCCGTCCTGGGCCATACAGAAGTCGACCGAGGCGACGACTATGTCTCCAGCGCGGCAATCCTTGCCGCTGTGCGAAGAGAGCACTTTCTCGGCGATCGTCTTCCCCATCTTTCAACTCCTTGTGAGGCCTGAGGCGATATTGGCGCCAGTCGCGACGAGCTTCTTGTCGATGGACTTTCCAGATGCGACTCTGTGCGCAGAGACCGCGGCCTCATAGATGACGATGAATTCCTCGTCGGTCAAGTTGCGCTTCTTCGCCTCCCCGACCCGGCTGACCTCGCACCTCATGAGCTCCACCGCATCGCTGGGCGCGACAAGGCCAAGCTGGTCGAGCTTGTGCTTGATCGAGGCTTTTCCAGAGTGCTTCCCCAGCGCGATCGTCCTCTCCATGCCGAGCTTCTTCGGGTCGAAGGCCTCGTACAAGCTCGGGTTCTTGAGCACGCCATCGACGTGTATGCCGGACTTGTGAGTGAACATGTTGCCGCCCACGACCGGATAGTTGAGCGGTATGCCTAGGCCGGAGGCTTTCTCGACATGCCTGCAGAGCGGCAGGATGTGCTCCGTCCTGTACTTGTCGACTCCGTAGTGGCTGTGCAGGTTCATGACGAATACCTCGATGGGCACGTTCCCGGCCCTCTCTCCGAGGCCGTTCACGGTGGTGGAGACCCAGAGCGTTCTGTCCTCGAAGGGAGCGGCCGCCTCGCATGCCGCGAGCGCGTTGGCAATGGCGAGGCCGAAATCGTTGTGCGCGTGGAACTCGATGTCGATGTCGACCCTTGACATCACCTCCGTGATGAGCTTCTTCGAGGATGCCGGTGTCAAGACGCCAATCGTGTCGCAGACCCTGAATCTGTCACCGCCGGCGGACTTGCCCGCAGATGCGAACTCCACCAGGTAATCGATGCTCGTCCTCGTCGCATCGCCTGCGTTGAAGCAGACATAGACACCGTGATCCTTTGCGAACTGGACGCAGTCAATCAGCTTGGCGAGCTGCTCCTCCCGCGTGATCTTCAGCTTGTGTTCGAGCGCCATGTCGGAGGTATCCGTGGATATGGATACGGCGTCCACGTCGTGGGCGATGGAGTCCTCGATGTCCGACTTGACCATCCTGTTCCAGCCCATTATGGACATCGTCGAGACCTGCGCTTTGAGGAGCTTGGCGCATGCCCTGTCGCTTTCGTTGTATGTCGCGAAGGTCTCCAGCTGCTCGATACCGATGCGCTCCAGCTTCTTGGCTATCTCCAGCTTTTCCTCAGTCGTGAAGGAGATGCCCGGCATCTGGTCACCGTCCCTGCAGGTAGTGTCGACGATCTGAATCTCTCCCAGCTTCGGGTTGTGGCTGTCGAGGTGCGTGGCGAACGAGGCGCCAATTCCCACGGTCGACCATCCACATGCATTCTTCCCGCTGCCCTTCTTCGTGCTCACTGACATCACCACCGAACGGATCGATCCCGGGGCTCCCAGCTGAGGACCGGGCTTCTACCAATGGCTCCTAGGCTGGTTTCTCAGCCCGCAGAGTCCAGGCGGGATCATAGGGCCAATCGATTCGAAAAGTATGACGAGTTCGAGACCCGTGTGATCGCGGACCTTCAGCCCCACTTTGTCTCCCTTCCTGTGGCCGGGTGATGCGCGGGATGTATATTTATCATTGTGTCTATTTTCCGACTGCTTTCTGATTGCCTGTCGGATTCCTGACTTACTATGTGGTCATTTGACCATCTATTTGCCTTGTTGCAGGCTCAAATGCTTCTCAGACTTGACAAGTCTCGCACCGGAGGTCAACAACTGAATGAGAATCAGCATGGGTCGGATAACTGGCCGGAAGAGATGTCGCCGCTCAACCGCGCTCAAAAACGCGCTTGCCGAGGAACTTGGCCTTCCCGCCCAGCTCCTCCTCTATCCTGAGCAGCCGGTTGTATTTCGCGGTCCTCTCGCCTCTCGAAGGAGCGCCGGTCTTGATCTGGCCGGCGTTGGTCGCCACGCTGATGTCGCTGATGGATGTGTCCTCCGTTTCGCCGGACCTGTGGGAGACGACGCAGTTGTAGTGCGATTTCGAGGCGAACCTCATGGTCTCCAACGTCTCCGAGAGAGTGCCGATCTGGTTAACCTTGATCAGGATCGCGTTGGCCAAGCGCTGCTTCACGCCTTCCGCCAGTATCTCCTTGTTCGTGACGAATAGGTCGTCGCCCACCAGCTGGATCCTCTTCCCCAATCTCGCAGTCAGGCCGCGCCAGCCGATCCAATCATCCTCGGACATCCCATCCTCGATCGATGCGATGGGAAAGCGCTTGCACAGATTCACGTACACGTCGACCATCTCGTCAGGCGTGAACTTCTCGAGCGAGCCTTTCTTGAAGACGTACTCGGAGCCGTCGAAGAACTCGCTCGCCGCCGGATCCATAGCGAGCAGGACATCCTTTCCCGGTTTCAGGCCCACTGACTCGGCAGATTCGACTATCAGCTCGAGCGCCTGGTCGTGCGAGCCCAGCTTCGGCGCGAAGCCCCCCTCGTCGCCGACGGCCGTGCTCAGGCCCTTCTTTCGGAGGTTCGCCTTGAGGGCGTGGAATACCTCCGTGCCGCGCCTGAGGGATTCGGCGAAGGTCTTGCCCAACGGGACGACCATGAACTCCTGGTAATCGAGGTTGTTGTCGGCGTGCGCGCCGCCGTTGAGGATGTTCATCATCGGCACTGGCAGAACGTTCGCCTTCGTCCCGCCCAAGTACCGGTAGAGGGGAGCACGCGCGTCGGCCGCCGCCGCGTGTGCCACAGCAAGCGAGACGCCTAGGATGGCATTGGCACCGAGCCTGGACTTGTTGACAGTGCCATCAAGCTCGAGCATGAACTCGTCGATGCACTTCTGGGCCTTGGGATCCCAACCGACTAGTTTCGGACCGATCACCTTGTTGACGTTCCGGACGGCTTTCTGAACGCCCTTCCCGGAGAACCTGGACTTGTCGCCGTCCCTTAGCTCGAGCGCCTCCTTCGAACCCGTGGACGCGCCTGACGGGACCGCGGCCCGGCCCACCTTCCCAGTGTTCAGGATCACATCGACCTCTATCGTCGGGTTGCCCCTGGAATCGAGGATCTCCCTAGCCTTGACCGCCCTGACCTTCGCCATTCTATCGTTTGACGAAAACGCATGGCAGGATAAAAGGAATTGCTGGAGGTGTTTCGAACACCCTTGGAAAGGGTTTATACGACTGCCCTATCCTGTCTCGACCAGGATGAACGAATTCGAGCTCCTGGATCGTAGGTTACAGGGGCTTCTTCACAAGCGAGGCATCTTCGAGCCGACAGAGCCTCAGTCGAAGGCGATTCCGGCGATACTGTCCGGGCAGCACGTGCTACTCGTTGCACCGACGGGCATCGGGAAGACAGAAGCGGCCGTGCTGCCGATCCTCCACAAGCTGGCAGCCTCGAAGCAAGCGGGCATAAGGTGCGTGTATGTCACCCCGCTGAGAGCTCTCAACAGGGACCTGCTGAAGCGCCTGAAGGAATTCGGCGAGGCTGTGGAACTGCGAGTCGCTGTCCGCCACGGCGATACGTCCCAGTCGGAGAGGAACGCGCAATCGAAGAATCCCCCAGACGTGCTAATCACCACTCCAGAAACCCTTCAGGTGATGTTCACAGGACGGAACCTTAGGCAGCACTTGGCCCATGTCAAGCATGTCATCGTCGACGAGATTCACGAGCTGGCGGAGGACGAGAGAGGCGCACAGTTGTCGGTCGGGCTCGAACGACTCGCGAGACTCGCCGGGGAGTTCCAGAGAATCGGCCTGTCGGCGACGGTCGGCTCGATAGACGAGATTTCGAAATTCCTCGCAGGCGTCGGGAGGACGGTGGAGACGCTCAGGGTTTCGGCGGCTAAGGACATGAGAATCTCTGTCGAGAGCCCTCCGGAAGACGATACGGACAAGCACCTGGCAAACAAGCTCCAGACGGACCTGAAGCACATAGCCTGCATGAAGCGCTGCAGGGAATTGATCGAGCAACACAGGTCGACTCTCTTCTTCGTGAACACGAGGGACTATGCAGAGGCCCTCGGGGTCAGATACCACCTTTGGGACGAGGACTTCAAGATCGGTCTGCACCACGGCTCGCTCTCGAAGGAGATTAGGATACAGATGGAGGACGACTTCAAGAACGAGAAGCTGAAGGCCCTCGTCTGCACATCATCGCTCGAGCTCGGGATCGATGTCGGCTCTGCAGACTTCGCCATCCAGTTCAACTCGCCTAGGCAAGTCACGAGGCTGATCCAGCGAGTGGGAAGGTCCGGGCACAGAATAGGGGAAGTCTCGCTCGGCAAGATTGTGGCGACAACGCCCTCTGAGATCGCCGAAAGCATCGTGATTGCCAGAAGGGCGATGATCGAGGAGCTTGAGAAGTTCATCATCAGGCAGAACCCGTTGAGCGTGCTGGCGAACCAGCTTGTGGCGATGACGCTGACCGAGCCGAAGGTGGGCAAGGACTGGGCTTTCGAGACCGTCACCAGGGCATACCCTTTCCGTGGCCTGCTGCGGAAGGATTTCGAGGATGTCCTCAAGCTCCTGGCCGAGTTGCACATCCTGTGGAACGACCCCGAAACGTTTCGCAGGAAGACCACTGGGATGAAGCACTTCTTCGACAACATCTCGATGATCCCGGACGAAAAGACGTACAAGGTTAGAGATGTCTCATCTAGGAGCGTCATCGGCACGCTCGACGAGAGCTTCGTGGCAACCTACGCGGAGCCATACGCGACCTTCGTCACGAGAGGCAGGACATGGAGAGTCGTCGAGGTGCATGAGGACGAGGTCATCGTAGAACAGATCAAGGAGATAGGGGCAACGCCTTCCTGGGTCGGCGAAGAGATTCCAGTCCCGTTCGAAGTAGCACAGGAGGTCGGAGCGATCCGACGGATTCTCTCCTTAGAAATCTATCCAGCCGATGACCTGACCAAGAAGCAACTGGCTGACTGGGTCAAGAGCCAGGGTGCAAAGGCGCTCCCAACCGACAAGCTCGTGACGGTGGAGCAGGGGACCGGCGTCATTGTGGTGAACTGCTGCTTCGGTAGCAAGGTAAACGAGACCCTCTCGAAGCTCATCGCGGCGCTCCTGACAGCGAGGTTCGGGGAGAGCATCGGCGTCCAGAGTGACGTCTACTCGATCGTGTTCGAGACGCCGCGGCAGGTGAGGGCAGCTGATGTCGTCAAGATACTCAAGGAGACGGACGCGTCCTCCCTGGACCAGCTGATGAGGTTCATCGTGCGCAACTCGTCGTACCTTAGGTGGCAGTTCGTGCACGTGGCGAAGAAGTTCGGTGCAGTTAGGAAGGGCGCAGACTACAAGATGCTCAACATATCCAAGCTGATCGATGTCTTCGAGCACTCCCCGATATTCGAGGAGTCCGTGGCGAAGACGCTCTGGGAGAACATGGACTTGGGGACTGCCTCCTCCGTCCTCAGACGTATCCAGGATGGCAGCATCGGGCTCGTCACGGGCTCGCTTTCCACCATCGGCGAGCAGGCTATCGGCACCAGGAAGGAGCTGATGATGCCCCGGAGGGCAGACAAAGCTGTCCTGAACGCCCTTCATGAGAGGTTGCTGTCAGAGGATGTGGTGATGGTCTGCATGAACTGCAGGACCCATAAGAGGTCGTCAGTGGCAAACTTGCCTGACAAGATCAAGTGCGCGAACTGCGGGGGCGTGCTGATGGCTGCATTGCAGCCATACGTCAAATCCCAGTTCCAGGTTCTGAAGAAGGGTGCGTCAAACGAAGTGCAGAGGCGAGAGCTGAAGAGAATATACAAGAACGCGAACCTCGTGATGGCGTACGGAAAGAAGGCGGTGGTCGCGCTTGTTGCGCGAGGAATCGGGCCAGATACCGCGGCGAGGATCCTTGCGAAGGTGCGCATTGAGGAGGACGAGTACCTCAGGGACATCTTGACGGCCGAGATCACCTATGCGCGGACCAAGAAGTTCTGGGACTAATCGCGTTCGGAAAAGAATTCCAGCCCGACAACGTACACCTCGGAGCTGGCTGGCCTCGATGCCTTCGGATGATGGACATGCGCTTCCTCGAAAGACCTCTCTACCATCTTGACGAAGCCTTTGCTCATGTCACCGTAGAACATCTTGACGCAAAAATTCCCGCCGTCCCTGAGGATCTTCTTGGCAAAAGCCAGGGCATACTCGCACAGCTCGATTGATTTCGCGTGGTCGTACGAATAATTGCCGCTGATGTCTGGAGACATATCCGAGATGACGACGTTCGCTCCCTCGGGGATCATGTCGAGGAGTCTCCTCACGGTCACGTCGTCCTTGATATCTCCACGTATGAATGTCACGCCCTCCATCGGGGGCATCCTGTCGATGTCCAAGGAGAAGACCTTCGATTCGGGGCCGCCCAGCTCGACCGCGACCTGAGACCATCCCCCGGGAGAGGCCCCGAGGTCAACTATGATGTCACCAGGCTGGATCAGGTCGAACCTGTAGTCGATCTGCTTCAGCTTGTAAGATGCCCGGCTCCTGTAGTTCTCGGCCTTCGCCTTCTTGTAGTAGTGGTCTTTCCGGCGATCGGCCCTCCAACGCTTCGTCACATCGGGTCCAATCCGGCTGCTCCCAGATTATGGTTTCCGTTCTGTTGCATTATCGGGTGATGACCTCTGAGGGTGCCTCACCCGCGCAACTCGTTCCATTCGGCTCCGACCGTGCGCCCTTCTCAGGGTCGTAGAGGGTCATCATCACGTCATGCTGGAACGCGCCGGGGTTGAACCGTAAGCCCCCTGCCATCCCTTTCGAGATGGCTGTCTGCAGCAGGTTCATGGCGGCGTTGATGTGCCAGCCACACTCGCATTTGAACTCCGCGCCCATTCGGGAATCTTGTATCCTCCCACATGTCGGGCACGTTCTGCTGCTGTATCGCGGATCGACCATAGAGACCGGGATGCCATTCCATTGAGCCTTGTACTCGATGATTTGGTGGAGCTTCCTTCTCGGCCACATGCTGAGACGCCGATTCAGCTCCTTGTTCCGACGCGGCCTGATCCCCTTCAAATCCTCGAGCACGACTATCGATCTCTTATCTTCGGCAAAGGACAGGACGGCGTTCGCGACCTGATGAAGCCTGTAGTCAATCCGGTGGTGCTCCCGAGCTCCTTCCCTCTTGCAGAGTCTTCTCGAGGTCCGTCTGTCATGCGCCTTCTTCTTCTGGAGCCTCTTGCGCCTGTCGTGACGTCGTTGCTGGATGACAGCAATCTCAGGAAATTCGGCCTTGACGGCCTTGACACCATCGTCTTTGACGAACACGCCGTCCAGGCTGCGCTCGTTCGTGTCGAGCGAGAGGGCAGATTCTGGCACGTAGGGCCTAGGAGCTTCCTTTCTGAAAGCGACGATGACCCGGTCGGGGAGCAACGTCAATGAACCGAGGGAGTAGGATCGGTCGCCCAGATGCGCACGATGGTAGTTGCTGAGCACCAGCTTGAGCATGACATGGCACCCGGCCCTGGTCGGCAGGTCGATTATGCCCTTCTCCCGGTCGAGTCTGTACGCCTGGCTCTCTGCCTTCATGAACAACCGCCGGACATAGGGGACGTTACCCACTTCGCCCTTTCGAACCCGCCTGCGATAGTTCTTGAGGATGCCACCAGCGGCTTCGAATGCTGAGACCAGATGCTGGGCGTACATCTTTGGATGTTCTTTGCGGAAATCCTTGTAAGCGAGCTTGGAAAGGGCGTTTCTGGAGGTCACCCGTGCCTGAAGGCCGGCTCGCATTGCGTTGTTGACAGCGAGCCTGAAGTCCTCAAGAAGGAACTTCGCCTCGGGGGGGAGCTCGTCTTCGAGACGAAAAACCACTCCCTTGACCAGCATCTGAAGCACCAAGATGTGCATGGTATATGTTTTTCGCCGCTACATACAGCGCCTAGTAGGCCGATCCCGCCGCCTCCGCAACCTTCACCACCCGATTTGTTACAGAACATATCGGACGAAAAAGGTTTAGTCAGAAGATGCAATGGCCCAACTGCAGGTCGGGGAGAAGATGCCAAAGAGCATGACCTACGCGAGGGCCGGGGTTGACATCGACAAGAAGTCTAGCAGCATCGCTGCCTTGGTGGAGCACCTGAAATACAAGAGAAAGGGCTTCGGGAAACCCATCGATCTCCCGGGGCACTTCACCGGCCTGATCGATTTCGGAGACCTCGCGCTCACGCTCTGCACGGACGGCGTTGGCACGAAGTTGTTGGTCGCGGACGCGCTGGAAAAGTGGGACACCGTGGGCATCGACTGCATCGCTATGAACGTCAACGACACCATATGCGTCGGGTCCGAGCCAATCGCCTTTGTCGACTACATCGCCATCGACAAGCCGAACGAGAAGATCACTTCCGAGGTCGGGAAGGGACTCGAGGCCGGTGCGAAGATGTCCAACATGACCATTGTCGGAGGAGAGATCGCAGTTTTGCCTGAGCTGGTGAACGGCTTCGACCTCGCAGGCACATGTCTCGGCGCGGTTGAGAAGTCCAAGATAATCACTGGGGACAAGATCAGGCCGGGTGATGTGTTGATCGGCCTTCCCAGCTCCGGTATACACTCTAACGGACTTACGCTCGCGAGGAAGATAGTTGAGCAGAACAGCATTGGGTACAGGGATAAGGTCAGGGGATTGAGAAGGTCGATCGGGCTGGAGCTCCTGGAACCGACCACGATCTACGTCAGGCTTGTGCTCAAGCTGATCTCCGAGTTCGAAGTGCGTGGAATGGCGAACATCACGGGCGGAGGACTGAGGAACTTGCTGAGACTCAAGAAGGGCGTCGGCTTCGACATCGATGATCCCATGAAACCGTTGCCGATCTTCCGCGTCTTGCAGGAACTGGGCAAAGTCACCGACCGGGAAATGTACCAGATCTTCAACATGGGCATGGGCTACTGCCTGGTCGTGCCAGAGAGGGACGCAAGCGATGTCGTGAAAGCTGCGGGCAAGGGAGCGAAGGTCGTGGGCCACGCGACAAAGAAAGAGGGCACTCGGGTTCCGCAGATGAGCCTTAGTTATACGAAGTACTGACCGTCAGCTCATTTTCCTAGCAACGAACCGATGACGGCGCCTAGCGCGGTGCAAGTCTCGAGGGACAAGCCGCGGCTCGTTATGTCCATATGCTTCTCGCATATTGCGAAGACTTCCTTGGGAAGGCCGTGCGGCCCAAGGCCAAACACGAGCAGGATGGACTGACCGGACTTCAGTTTCGAGCGAACATCTGCGGGTGAGACGGACTTGGCATGCTCTGGCCTCCTGGTGGTGGCAATGACCATCCCCAGCTGTGGCGGAAAGCCCTTCTTCGGGAAGTCGAACGACGAGAACCTTCCTTTCTGGGACAGCTCGATCAAATAGGCGCCGTTCTCTCCGATGCTCGTGGTCGTGGAAACCCAGTTTGCGATCTCGTGGGGCGTTGACAGCTCCTTGTCGTAGGGGAACCCGAAAGTGGTCAGGTTGCAGTCGAAGGCAAGGGCCAACGGACCTGCTCTGGCCAGTGCTCGCCGGTGAGATTCGTGGAACTTGATGGGGTCATAGGAGTTGTAAAGCCCGATCGTGACCCTGCCTGCCATAGGTGTCAAGACAACCCATGAACATAGGAACTCTAAGAATCCTTCCTATTCAGGTGCTTTCCTCGGCCTTCCGCAGATAGCGTACTGGTCGCCATCGAAGAACACGTCCATGTCCGGGTTCTTGTCCTGGAGCTCCTTGATTTTGTCTAGGACCTCGCGCAGGCTCAGTTCCGTCTTGTCCTTGCTTATCTTGACCAGCACGCGCTTCTCCATTTCAGTTCCCTTTCAGGTGCCAGGAGGCGAGTAATGATTCTTATTGAAGCTCTCGATATAAATACGTTTACCAAGGGCTTCTGGCTATCAGCGCGCGCCTGCGCAGGTAACTGTAACCTGCACGCGCGCTAGTGCGCGCGGGCGGAACCCTTCGGGCCGAAGACAGGGTCGACCTTCTTCCTCATCGCCTCGGCCGCCTTCTGCCGGGCCTCCTTGGTCACCTTTCCCAATTGCTTGACCTTCTTGTCGAAGGTGTCGACGTACTTCGGGAGGACCTTGTAGATTGGGAGCAGCATCGGGACGAACGTCACCCTGTCCTTCCCTATCCCCAGGGCGTCAAGCTCCGGCCCGAGCGCCTTGAGCCGGGACTCGACGATGTGCGCTATCTCTCCGCCCTCCTCGTCTGAGAGCAGGACACCGTCAGCACCGTTGGCGAATGCTTCGAGGATCTCCTTCCTCCCGATCCTCGCCGCGGATGGTACCCTCATGATCCTGATGCTCGGAGGGTACTCGAGTCTCGCAGTACCGGCGGAGTCGGCTGCGACATATGCCAGAATGTCACCGAAGAAGCCGACTATCTTGACATCCGACGTTTCGCCCTCCAGAAGACCGAGTATCTCCGCTTCTATCTGCGAATTGGTGTAGTGGGCAAGATCGAACACGCCCTCGGGGCACTCGGAGACGCAGGCACCGCAGCCTGTGCAAGCGATAGTGTCGATCCGCGGCACCTCGTCGACTCCGATCGCCTTGACAGGGCAGATCGCCTCGCAAGCCTTCCATTTGGTACATCTAGTTCCGTCGACGACAAACGCCTTCACCGGGTCGATCAGCATCTTTCCGGTGCCCACGAACTCGATTACATGAGCCGCGGTGGATCGGCCGTCTATCACGCTGTCTCGGACGTCCTTGGGGCCAAGCACTACACCGGCTGCGAATATTCCCGACCTGTGGGTCGAGACAGGGTCGAGCTTGGGATGCTTCTCCGATATGAAGCCGTCCTCACCGAGTGGCACCTTTAGGAGCTTAGCCAGCTCGACCGTGCCCTTCGAGGGAAGCATGGCCGTGCAGAGAACCACCATGTCGAACTCATTGTCGATTATCTCCCCGAGCGTCACGTCCTCGGCGCGGACGAGCACACCGTTCGTGCCTTTCTGGATCTGCGCGACCTTGCCGTGGATGAACTTGACTCCGAATTCCTCCTGTGCGCGCACGTAGAACTCCTCGAACCCACGGCCCGCGGTCCTGACATCGATGTAGTAGATGTACACCTGCATGTAGGGGAAGGTCTTCCTGAGGATGATAGATTGCTTGACCGCATAGTTGCAGCAAATCTTGCTGCAGTACGGCACGCCTGCCTGGCGCGTCCTCGAGCCGGCGCATAGCACGTATGCGACCTTCTTCACCCTGTTCCCGTCCGCCTTGCGCTTGAGGACCATGCCCGCGCCGCACTCGTTTATCATGAGGCGCTCCATTTGCGTCGCGGTGATGACGTCAGGCAACGAGGTATCGTACTCGTGGAGTTTCTTGACATCGAACATGTCGAAGCCGGTGGCGACTATCACAGCACCGACCTCGAACTCCTGGATGCGCTCCTTCTCCTCGAGATCTATCGCGTGAGCGGAGCAGACCTTCACGCACAATCCGCATTTCGTGCAATTATCGAAGTCAACGACGTATGACGCAGGCACAGCCTGCGGGAAAGGCTTGTGGATCGCCTTCCGCTCGTACAGGCACTCCTCGAATTCGTTCATCGTCTTGGCTGGACAGACCCTTTCGCACTTCGCGCAGCCGATGCACTTCTTCGGGTCAACACCTTTCGGGCCGATCCGGACCTTGACCTTGTAGTTGCCAGGCGTACCCGAGAAGTCGATGACCTCAGTGCCCGTGTAGAGGGCAATGTTTGGATTGGAGCCCACGTCGACCATCCTCGGGCTCAATATGCAGGGGGCGCAATCCAGCGTAGGGAAGGTCTTGCTCAGCTGTGCCATCCTCCCGCCGATGCTCGCATTCTTCTCGAGCATGTAGACCTTGTATCCGGAGTTGGCGAGTTGCAGCGACGCCGAGATTCCTGCTATGCCGCCTCCAATCACCAGCACGTCCTTCGACATAGAGACTTCATTGGGATAGAGCGCCTCGAGTCTGGCTGCCCTGAGTACTCCGCCGTGCACGAGGTCCTTGGCCTTCTTCGTGCCCTCGTTCTTGTCCTTGTGGACCCAGGAGCAATGCTCCCTGATGTTGATCATCTCGAGAACGTAAGGATTGAGGCCGGCGTCCTGAATGGTCTTCCTGAAGGTCTTCTCGTGCATGTGTGGGGAACACGAGGCCACGACGACCTTGGTGAGGTTGTGCTTCTTGATATCCTCGACGATCTGGTTCTGACCAGGCTCCGAGCAAGTGTAGGTGTTGTCCCGGCTGACGACGACCCCCTTGAGGCCTTTGGCGTATTCGGCGACCGAATTGCAGTCGACGGTACCGGCGATGTTGGTGCCACAGTGGCACACATATACGCCGATGCGTTCCTCCTTCTCCTTCCCTTTCTTCTTGTCCACTTCCTCGGCCATGTAGGTTACGAAGATGAATCATTGACGGAGTAGTTGTTCCTTTTGGCTGACGTCCTGGAACGTCGTCCGCCGGAAGAGGGTGACCGTCATGTCTCTCAGATGCGCAAGTCGCATGGTTATGAAGGTAACCTCTGCCCTTCCATCCAGTTCCGATAGCAGCTCGGGTAACTATATATATTTCAACTTGTCTATTTAGGCCAGGACTGGGACAAGACATCCAGCGCGCGCACGAGCCAGATGGCAACTGCCGTGAGGAAAAAGTGGTCCCCCCTCGAGTTTGTCTTCGCAGGAGAGCTTGAATGCCAGAAGACTCCGGAGATTCGGAGGAGACGACAACCTGCCCAATCTGTGGCAATGCATCACCGAAAGGTTCGAAGCGCTGCGCGAATTGCTACACTGACCTCACTTCCAAGGAAGTGAAAGAGGAGCCGAAGATAGACAAGCCCGGGCAGGAGAATGAGCTCAAGGAGCTGAAGATGATCCCTGGCGTGGGGGAGGCGAAGGCCGAGCTGCTTCACGAGGCAGGCTACCGCTCAATCAAGGACATCCAGGGGGCACGCGTGGAGGAGCTGGCGTGCGTCAGGGGCATAGGCGAGAAGCTTGCGACCAAGATCATAGAGGGGGCGATTGAGCTCGAGCACCCCGAGGACAAGGGTCTCAAGAGCTGGCTCTCGGGGGAGGACGAGGGACTTTCCGAGTGGCTATCTGGCGAGGAACAGCCCCAGACAGAGTCGACAGTTGTCAACACCGAGATTCACCCTGGGGACTCACTTGCACGATGGCTCTCGGGAGAGGAGCAGGACGTCAATGTCTGGCTGGAGGAGACCAGGCCTTCTCAATCCACCCAGGAAGCCATCGGACCCAACGAGCTACTGGCGAGAGAGGCGGAGCTGATACAGCTCAGGGAGACTCTGCGCGAGAAACTCGGGGAGCTCGAGTCGGGGAATTTCGACCCTCAGGCCACTATCGAGGAACTCGCACGTGTTAGGGGGGACCTCGAGCTCGAGAGGAGCAAGGGGAAGCTGCTCACGGACGAGCTAGAAAACGTGAAGCGCGGAAGCATTGCAGTCATCAAGTTCATCAAGAGCCAGCAAGGGACAGAGGCGGACCACAACCTCATAACTGATAAGCTCGCCTCGGAAATGGCCAACAGGGAGACACTCGAGCTGAGGATAATGCAGCTCGAGGAGACCGACTCGTTGTTCAAGGAGAAGATGGAGGGGGCAATCTCGGAGCTGCCCCCGGACTCCCAGGAGCTCAAGCGACGAGAGATAGCACTCGCGGAGAGGGCGGCACAGCTCGATGCCATGAAGAAGCAGTTGCTCGCCAAGGAGGAAGCGCTGAGCCAGAGCGTGCTCATGGCGCCGACAAGCCAGGGCGCAGCCCCGATCGTGAACATCGTTGAGCAGACCGAGGCGATGGCAAGGAAGGAGCAGGAGTATTCCGAGAGACTGCACAAGCTCGAGTCCGAGCTAGCACAGGCCAAACTGTCAATGAAGCAGAAGGAGGAGCTGGCTAAGGCGGTCGTAAGCACAGGGAAAGCTGCGGACCCAGGGCTTCTCCGGAAACTCGAGGACATGCAGAGGATGGAGCGCGCAGCCGTGCTGAGAGACCAGGAGATCCAGAGGCTCAAAGAGGATCTCAGGATTCGCGAAGAGGAGATGGCCAAGATCAAGGAGCCTCTGAAGTACAAGGAGGACGAGATGCTCAGGCGCGAGGAGGACCTGATGTTCCGCGAGAAGCTGCTTCAGGAGGAGCAGAAGAAGGTCTCGAGGGCGCAGGCAGAGCTCGGCTCACAGGACGAGATCACGCTAAAGAGGAGACTCGAGGAACTCCAGGCGGAGGTCACTGTCAAGGAAGAGGAGATCAGGAGCAAGGAGAAGTACCTCAGGGCGAAGGAGGAGGACCTCAGGCAGAGGGAACAGGGCGTGATCGCCGAGGAGATCGATAAGCGTGAGGCAGACCGCGTAGCGGAGCTCAAGCAGGAAAAAGTGAAGACTGGCAGCCCGAGGCTCGACGACCTGCTGCTTGGCGGCGTGCCGTTCGGCGCAAACATCCTGGTCTACGGCCCCCCGTTCACGGGCAAGGAGGTCCTACTCAGCGCATTCATTGCCGAAGGATTGAAGAAGGGCATACCCGCGATCTGGATCATCACTGAGAAGTCACCCAAGGAGATCAGGGAGGAGATGTCCTTCGTGCTCTCTGGCTACGAGGAGTACGAGAAGCGTGGGCTGGTGAGATACGTCGATGCCTACTCCAGGAGCATGGGCGACGAGTCGCAAGATCCATACACGGATTACATCGAATCGCCGACGGACTATGAGTCCATCCAGAAGGCCATCGAGGGGGTGGCCAAGGCTTTCAAAGAGAAGCACGAGTACTACAGAGTCGGCTTCAGATCCATATCCACGCTGATTGCCTACCTCGACCCGGGCACCGCGTTCAGGTTCCTCAGCCCAGTGGTCGGCAGGAGGAAGAGGGACCGGTCCGTCGCATTCTACACGATCGAAAAGGGTGTCCATGGAGAGCAGGAGATACAGATGATCGGGTCCCTGATGGATGGCATGATCGAGTTCAAGGTCGAGAACCTGAACACCTTCCTGGCAATCAGAGGCATCTGTGACGTGCAGTCGAGAGCCTTCATCAGGTACTCGGCATCCAAGAGCGCCGTCACCATCGGTTCGTTCTCTCTGGACCACATAAGGTAGGCCAGACGAGAAACATAGGTTCTACGCGACTTCCATCGAGCTGCGCTTGTCCTTGCCAGTTGGTTGAGTCTGGGGTTTCATCGCCTGCTGCAACTGCGGGGGCGGCGGGATTGGCGGCGGAAGCTGCAGGTCCCTTGCGAGAACAACGGCAGTCGGCATGCAGTTCGTGAAGATCGCTGCGAGGATCGGGTTGAACACTTCGTTCGGTATGCCCTTCTTCTGGGAGAACTGCTCTGCCAGCGCTTTCGCCTCACCCTCCCAGATGATCCTGCCCTCGATGTTGATCATCCCCATTGCGGCATAGTTTACAGTGAATCTGAAATCGATTCGGGCCTCCGTGTCCGAAGTGGCGTTGAGGCTCGTGATTGTCGTGTTCTGATCTACCCTGAGATGAGGAATCCTCTCACCTATCCTTGAGAAACGTTTTCCGTCCACAGACACGAGCTCGAACATCTTGATAGTCATTGGTTGCGCACCTGAGCACGAGCCAAAAAGCATCGTGCTGATTTAAACTATGGCACGAGCTTACAATTCAGGAAGGTGGAATTCCTGCAAGTTAGGCCACAGAAGGAGATAGTGCCGCGGGCCGGACTTGAACCGGCGACTTCAAGGTCTTCAGCCTTGCACTCTCCCAACTGAGTTACCACGGCTTGACAGGGCAGGAAAGCAGTTACGCACAACCTCATTATATAACTTGGGGACAGGAGGATTACGCTTTCCCGCTAGCGATGCGATACTCGTCCGAATGAACTTGCGAAAGCTCTGTTAGCGCATCGAAATCGGGAAGGAAACTGCGCACTTTTCTGACAATCCACACCCTCTTTTTCACCCGATACCAGAAACGACAGACTTAAATATCTCCCAGACGCTGATTGGATTGCTTCGCAATCATTGTTTGGTGGTAGGATGGAGTTGTCCCCCCAGCGCACGTACTATTCTGCACACTCGACCCGTGAACGGATCAAGAAATCCCCTCGGTGGGACAACGAAGAGGGTGTTGCCTCCACGGTAGGTACAATCATGGCGCTGCTAGTCTTCCTCACTTTCATGGGCCTGTTTACGAACCAGTTCTTACCCGTTTGGATGAGCGACAACGAGAGCGCGCACATGTCTCAGGTGATTCAACAGTTTTCGACACTGAAATCACAGATAGACGCCTCGGTGTCCAACTATGCGAACAGCATGGTGGCACCGTCGCCTGTGTTCGTCCCAATAATGCTTAGCTCGCCCGGCATCCCAGTGTTCGCGGGACCAACGGCCGGCATTCTGCAGCTCACGCCGGAGGCGAAGAAGCTGCCGTCGATGTTCAACCTCAGCTACACATGGACATCGACCATCGGCGGAGTCACCTCCAGCCATGTTCTGGACACTACCAACGACGGTCACGCGGGCGGCGACCTCGACCTTTACTGCCCGAACAGGTACTATGTCGAGCAGCACATGGTCTATGAGGGAGGCGCGATAATCCTCAACCAAACAGATGGAGAGTTCATAATCGCCGGGCCGCAGTTCTCGGTGACCAACACTGGCTCCGGCGGCAACGTGAACAGGGTCGTGATGCTCACACAATTCACCTTGCTCGGGAAGAACAACACGATCGGAGGCACTGGCTCGAAGGGCGTGAGCGCAGACCTGCTCTATTCAGGCACAACCGTCTACGAAAACGGGAATGGCTCCGACCTGACAGTAACGATCACATCGAAGCACGGGAACGCATGGGCGAGTTACTTCAACAGGACCCTGAACAGCTCGAAGGTAGGACTGGCTTGGAACGTAGACTACACTATCAGCAAAACACTGATCCCGCAGCCGGACCGCTTCCAGGACTACTACGTGGTAGTATTGACGATACACAGCGTGAAGGCGCTGGACCACACGGTCGCGCTCATCAATATGTCCATAGGCGAACTTGGGATCATCTAGGAGGGAACAGATGGCTGAAGCCCAACCAAAGACCAAGGTCAAACATGAGCCCAAAATCGAGGCCCCGAAGAAGCCGCTGGGGACCAGGATATGGCAGGGCTACATTGGGGCATTGAGCAAGCTCAAGTCCGCCCCCATCCCAAAGAAGTCACCCAAGGGCGCCGCAGCTCGCAGGCGTGATTGGAGCCAGGGGAGGGGCTCGGTGTTCACAGAGGTCCCGCAGATCACAGACCCGAGCATCCAGGAGCTAGGCTTCTATGCAGTCGTCGACCCGTTCAGCTATATACGCATCACGTTCAACTCCGCCATAAGCGAGTACATTCTCACCGTGATCGAACCTGTGCTCACGGAGGACGAGGAGGAGCTCCTAGCACTGCTCAAGGCGACCCTTGAGAAGACCTTGGACTACGAGTGGGAAAAGCTCAGCGTCATGGACAAGAAGGAATACTTGGAGAAGAGCGTCGAGAGCTTCATCAAGTCCAGGGGAATCAGCATTGAGCCGGTGTCCAAAGACAAGGTCAGCTACTTCATCACGAGGGACTTCGTGGGCTACGGCCCGATCGACGCGCTGATGAACGACGAGCACATGGAAGACGTCTCATGCGACGGAGTTGGTATTCCACTCTTCGTGTTCCACAACAAGTTCGAATCGATCAAGACGAACATCTCGTTCGAGGACGAGAACGATCTAAACTCCTTCGTCATCAACCTCGGCCAGAGGTGCGGGAAGCAGCTTTCTGTTTCGAACCCGATCCTCGACGGCACCACGCCCGAGGGGCACAGAGTCCAGGCGACCTACGCCCGTGAGATCACGACCAGGGGCGCATCGTTCACCATCAGACGGTTCAAGGAGAAACCGTTCACCCCCGTCGAGCTCATCAAGTACGGCACGGCCTCCCCTGAGATAGTTGCATACCTGTGGCTGAGCGTCGAGCACGGCGAATCGGCGATCATCTGCGGCGGCACCGCGAGTGGCAAGACAGCCACGTTGAACGCGATGGCACTGTTCATCCCGCCAGGCGCGAAGGTCGTCACGATGGAGGACACCAGGGAGATAAACCTGCCACATGAGAACTGGATCCCTGGCACGACAAGATCTGGCGTTGGTGAACGCGGAGTCGACGGGAAGGCCGCAGGCGAGATCGACATGTACGACCTCGTTAGGGCGTCGTTGAGGCAGAGGCCAAACTACATCATCGTCGGTGAGGTCAGGGGCAAGGAGACCTACACAATGTTCCAGGCGATGGCCACAGGCCACACGACATTTTCGACCATGCACGCAGACTCTGTCAAGGGCATGGTCAACAGGCTCGAGAACCCGCCCATCAATTGCCCGAGGATTCTGCTCACGGCATTGAGGAACGTCATCATCCAGACCCATGCCAGGGTCGGCATGGACATGGTCCGCAGGATCAAGCAGCTAATAGAGATCGTCGGTTTCGAACCCGAGACGAACGAGCTCATCAGCAACACGGTCTACGAGTGGGACCAAGCAACTGACAAGTTCATTTTCAAGGGGCACAGCTTCCTGTTTGACAAGATCATGGAGATGAAGAACCTGACGCACGAGGAGCTCATGCAGGAGTTCGAGAGGCGGGTCGACATCGTGAAATACATGGTGTCAAAGGACCTCGCCGACCACAGGGAGATCTGGGGACTCATCAGGGATTACTATAAGGAGCCGAAGATCATGGCTGACAGAGTCCGCAAGGAACTCTACTCCGCCGCACCTCAACAGCCGGCCTTGTTGAGACCGGTAGCCGCAGGAGGTGTTGCTCCTGCCTGAGGTATCTGATGCGTTCAAGCGGGTCGAGGTCAAGAAGACCGAGTACCTGAAGACGAAGATCTCGCAACCTGGAGCGAAGTTCGGGCCGCACAGTATCAAGCTCCCCAAAGGCGCGGTACCGGAGTACATCAAGCTCTCTCCGTTCCAGGACCTCTCCTGGAGGACCATGAGGAAGACCGCGACGACGAAGGCCGCAACCCTGCAACAGCTCGATGATACTCTTCTCAAGGCGCACATGAAGATCAGGCCTGAGGAGTACCTTGCCTATGTTCTCATGGCAACGCTGGTAACGGCGATCGTGGGCATTGTGATCGGCATCGTCGTCGGCCTCATCCTGTTCGGCTTGCTGGGAGTGTCGATTCTTCTGAGAATCATGGTGGCGGTACTGGCAACCGTCCTGCTGCCCGTGATGACCTACTTCCTGCTGCTGGGTTCGCCTGGTTCCAAGGCGAAAGCCAGGGGGAGGGACGTGGACAAGAAGATTGCGGCCGCGATGAGCTTCATCTCTGCCATGGCCTCGGCCGATGTTAACATCGATGTCATATTCAAGGAGCTCTCCCGGCAGAAGATATATGGCGAGATCAGCTCCGAGGCTGCCTGGATAACCAGGGACACCGAGCTGCTCGGCTCGGACATACTCACCGCCATCAAGAAGGCTGCACGGAGGTCACCGTCTGCCAAGTTCCAGGACTTCCTGCAGGGCGTCATCACGACCTCGACTTCCGGCGGCCAGCTGAAGCCGTACTTCCTGCTCAAGGCGGAGGAATTCCAGAAGGAGAACAAGCTCGCGCTGAAGGCCCAGATGGAGACGCTCGGGATGCTCGCGGAGTCGTTCGTCACGGTCGTCGTCGCGTTCCCCCTGTTCCTGGTGCTCATTATGGCGATCATGGCCATCGTGGGAGGCACTGACCCGCAGTTCATGGTCATCCTGCTCTACCTGGTGGTACTTATGATGATCCCGGTGTCGCAGTTCGGATTCATATTCGTCATTTGGAACATGTCCAAGGAGAGTGCGATGTAGATGCCTCCCCAAAAATTGAAGTCGGAACAGGAGCGCAAGAAGGCCCTGGAGCGCATACTCGCCACCGAGAAGGCGGACAGGACGAGGCAAATAGTCGGCATCTCGGTCGGGTTCATGATCTTGTTCGTGTTCATCGGATTGCTGGATTACATGGGCAGCATCGACGCGCCCTTCGAGTGGATAGACTATGTCATATTCGCAATGCTCTCGTTCCTCGCGCCGTACGGCTTCTACATGAGCATGAAGCAGAGGCACGTGCACGAAATCGAGACGAGGCTTCCTGACTTCCTGAGAGATGTGGCCGAGGCCGGCAGGTTCGGCATGACCCTGGCGGATGCGATTGTCGTCGCGTCATCCGGCAGGTACGGCCGCCTCACGCCTGAGATCAAGAAGATGGCCGCGCAGATCGAGTGGGGCGTTCCAGCGTCAGAGGCGATCAGGCTGTTCTCCGAGCGCGTCAAGACGCCGCTCGTCACGAGGATGACCTCGATCATCATGAAGGCGAACGACGCGGGCGGCAATGTCGCCGACGTGCTGAACATGGTCTCACACGACGCAAAGGATACGATCCTGACAGCGGAGGAGAGGGGCGTGACGATGCAGACCTACGTGCTGGTCGTCTACATCTCGTTCTTCGTGTTCATCGCAACCATTCTGATCCTGCAGGGCCAGTTCCTCCCGAAGATGGAGGAGGCCGGCAGACAGGTCAGCAAGGCTGCCGAGGAGCAGGGCCTGGCGGAGATACCCGGAGTCAGCATCAACGTCGACATCATAGACCAGGTCTCATTCATATTCCTGCTATCAGTCGTCGTCCACGCCGTGGGCGACGGGATCCTAGCAGGCGTGATCCAGAATGGCAGCATACCGATCGGCATGAGGCACAGCTTCATCATGCTGCTCACAGGGTTCCTGTCGTTGAGGGTGATCTTCTAAGGGTGATCGAGAATGACCGAGACCGAACAACCTAGTATGCCACCCGCAGAGACCGTGGCGGGGGAGAAGCCCAAGAAGGAGAAGAAGGGCAGCGTAGGATTCCTGTCAAGCTACTTCAGCGCACTCTATAGGCTCAGGCCCAAACCGGTTCTCGTCGCGGTTTCGAAGAGCGAGGCCAGCATGGACATGAGCAGGATCACCGACATCCCGAAGATCTCGGAGCCGAACGTCGACGAGGTCGAGATGCTCCCGATTAGACAGAACTACTGCTATGTCAGAATCAAGTATGACAACCGTGCCAACGAATACCTGTACGAGGTCATAGAGCCGAAGCTGTCCGATGATGAGATGGACGTGCTTACATTGCTCAAGGAGACCATGGTGGCCTCCGTCGAGCACATGACCGAGAGCTTGCCCGCTGAGAGAGAGACCTACCTGAGGCGCATGGTCGAGAAACTGATGAAGGACCTTGGAATAGGCCTCACCCCGGTCTCGAAGGAGAGGGTGATGTACTACATCCTCAGGGACTTCATCGGGTACGGCATCATCAACGTCATGATGACCGACCCCAATGTCGAGGACTGCTCATGCGACGGTGTCGACATCCCGTTCTACATCTACCACAGGAAGTACGGTTCCATAAGGTCGAGCCTCAGGTTCGTCAAGGAGCCGGAACTCGACGGATACGTTGTCTGGCTCGCCCAGAAGTGCGGCAAGCACATCAGCGTCGCGAGCCCGTTGCTAGACGCCACGATCCCTGATGGTTCGAGGCTACAGGCTACCCTCGGGAAGCACGTCACGAAGAGGGGGTCGTCATTCACCATCAGGCGGTTCAAGGAGAATCCGTTCACTCCCCTCGACTTGCTCAAGTTCAAGACCATGAGCACTGAGATGATGGCGTACCTCTGGATCGCGATCGAGCACGGTCAATCGATGCTTGTTTGCGGAGGTACTGCGAGCGGGAAGACCACCACCCTGAACGCGGTCCTGCTGTTCATCCCGCCCCAGATGAAGATCGTCTCAATAGAAGACACTAGGGAGCTCAACCTGCCCCACGAGAACTGGGTGCCCGGCCTGACCAGGGAAGGTTTCGGAGGCAAGAGCGCCATCACCGGGAGGGCGGCAGGCGAGATAGACATGTTCGACCTGCTCACGGCCGCCATGAGGCAAAGACCCCAGTACCTGATGGTCGGTGAGGTCAGAGGCAAGGAGGCGTACGTCGTCTTCCAGGCCATGGCCACGGGCAAGACCTGCTACTCCACATTCCACGCAGAGGACGTCCAGGCGATGGTCCACAGGATGGAAAACGACCCGATCAACCTGCCAAGAGCGCTCATCACCGCGCTCAACGTGGTCATGCTCCAGGCGCAGGTCAAGGTCGGCACCAAGATGACAAGGCGAGTCAAATCCCTGACTGAGATTGTTGGCATCGACCCCGAGACGAACGAGCTCATCACCAACTCCGTGTACACCTGGAACCCGGCCGATGACACCTTCAACTACAGCGGCCACAGCTACGTCTACGAGAAGGTCAGGATGGCCAGGAACTGGTCGCCCAGGGAGATGGAGCGCGAGCTCAAGAGGCGCGTCGACATACTCGAGTACATGAAGAAGGTCGGTGTCGACAACCACAGGAAGGTCGCGACGATCATCTCCGCCTACTACAAGGACCCAGAGAAGGTCATGAAAGAGGTCAGGGCGAAGCTCGCCGAGGGAGCCGAGAGGATCTGAGTTCACCTCGCCCGGCCTATCGTTCCTTGTTTCACGGATATTCCATCGGAAGGCTATTTCCCGTCACAACCTGAATGCGCAGCCGCTGGTGGCACGGAGATGGGTTCCTCGATTACAGTGATTCTGGTGTTTCCCTCCCGGATGAGCATGAAGACGGCCTCACCGCCCGCACGAGGACGCTGATTCTCCACGAAACCCCTGGCTAATCGATCAATAAATGAAAATCAGTGAAATGGTTTGGTGGGGTTTGCGGAGCGACGATCGCCTACTGGTTCTCTTCGTCTCCGGACTCCTCTCCTTCCTTCTTCTCCTCAGTGCCCAGCGGCGTCTTGATGATCTTCTTTGGCACGACCTTGCGGTCTATGGGCCTCCTGATGACCATCCTTGGTGCTGCACCTGGCACTGCGGCCTCCGGCGGAGCTACAGCTTCGGCGGGACGCTCGGCCTCCCTCTGAGGAGCTGATGGCGGGGCTGCCGGTGGCGGGCCCTTCCTGGCTGGCGGGGCACCTCCCTTCACCGCACCGAACACCGTGCCGCACTTGTGGCACACAGTCGCTTCCTTCGGGTTCAGCGTGCCACAGACGGGGCATGGGATCGGGCCCTCCTTCTTCTTCTCCTCCTCCTTCGCGAGCCAGTCCTCGAAGGTGATGTAGCCCGGCTGGTTCCTCCACCAGGCCTCGAACTCCTTCTCGCTGAACTTCTTGCCAAGCTCCGGCTTGGCAAGCTCGCGGTACTTGGAGACCATCTCGTCGTACTCACTCTGCATGCGCTCCATGTAGTCGCCTTCGGCTTCAACCTCGCCGACGAACTTCACGCCGCAGTTCGGGCATTCCGTCGATTCGGCAGGTATCCAGGCGCCGCACTCGGAACATTTCATCGTTCCGGCCTCGAATTCTACGCCACACTTCGGGCAGCGCTTCTTGTCAGCGGGTATGAATGCGCCGCACTCACCGCACTCGACATACTTGCCGAGGCCGTACTTGTAGGTGTACACGGTGAAGCCTGCAACGATTCCGACCGCCAACACGATGATGAGTATCCAGACCCACATCGGGAACAGGCCAGCTTTGACCTCGCCGGATATCTGCACCTGGGCATCCACATCGTGTGGCTGTCCCCAGATCTCCACGATGACCTTGTACGAGCCTGTCTTGAGGTCAGAGGGGATGGTGAGCATGGCGGTTGCGACACCGGCCTCGGTCGCATCAACCGGGTCAGACTGGGCAAGGTCGACACGAACATTGTTCTTTACATCCCAGAGATACGCGACGACATTCGGTACAAAGGGCACAAAGACGCTCGTGCCTTGGTACATTATGCCAATGACTATCACCATCGTGTCTCCAGCGTTGTACTCCGCCTTGTCCGGACTGACCGTCAGCGTCAGTACCGCCTGGGTTATCGTGAAGCTCTTGTTGGCCCAGTTGTCGTTCTCGAACTGCTCGAAGACTGCGCCCTCGGTATCCACCCAAGCATAGAGGTCATAGGGGCCAGCATCGGAGATATTCACCCGCCACACGAACTGTATGAGCCTTACGTGGTCCGTTACGTTAGCGGAGATGTTGTAGTAGCCTATGTGGAATGTGTTGTTGTATCCACCTGCGTTCCTTATGCCAAGCTTCGCGGTGAAGTTGCCAACATATGTGCCACCAGAGTTGTCTACAAGCGCGCAGACCGTCACTGTGCGGCCGAACATGGATGAGGTCGCGTTGCTGCCATCGAATTGCACGTACAGGTTGCCGGCAGTGATCACCAGGTTTGGCCTCATGTCCAGCACGGTCACGACACCCGACAATACGTTGTTGCTCAGCGTGATCTCTTCGGGTGCGGTGCCAGTTGGGTTCGCGATTACGTAGAAGGTCAATGGGGTTGATGCTTCTACCACTGGCGTCACATATGTGAACATCACAGTAGTCGCGTCTCCGGAACCCAGTGTCGTCATCGCAGTATAGTTGCCGACCGCAGGTCCAGTATCGGAGCCCAGGCGTAGCACCACGAATGGATTGGTGACCGGAGCCTGTTGGGTGTTCCTCAGCCTCGCCGTAATCGTCAGCGTGTCACCGCCAGGTATCCTATCTCCTGGGCTGAACGCCAAGGAGGTAAGTTCCAGGTCAGGCGGCGTGAGGACAGAGATGCCCTTCGTGGCTTCGTTATTGTCGTATGTCAGCTCTGTGAACGCATGAGAGCCGCCTGAGCCACCGTTGGCAGCTACAGTGATCATGTGCAGACCAGACGGGTACGGAGTCCAAGGCACGGATGCGATTGCGTATCCGCCGCCTGGCTCGATCCCGGTCAAGATGGCAGTTCCTACAAGCAAGCTCCCTCCTGTCTCCGGCTGGTCGAAGAACTGGACGGACACTGAAGTCACAGTGGCATCACCATAGTTGAACACGGTAGCTCTCAGTGATACCGTCTGGTTCACGACTGCGGGTGACGGCTGCGTGGATATGTAGTCGAATGTGGAGAGCACCTGGACATCCGGGAGCCTCTGGACGAATACATGCGTGTATGCTGTCAAGGACGTTTCCACAAGTTCCGGCGTCGTGTTGAATTCGTCCACCTTCACCGTGATGTTGTGGAAGTCAGGAGCGAGCGGCGAAGATGCGATCCAGGAGACGCTTATCTTTCCCGTAGCTCCTGGCAAGATCACCGGTACCGAGCCTGTTCCGATGTATGTTGCGCCACTTTCATCGTAGAAGTTGGCGTTCACATCGTGAGCTGCAACTGGACCCACGTTCGTCACGTTGACTGTGATTGTGGTGTTGTACCTGTTCGGCGGGTTGCTCGGGTTCGCGGACAACGGGTCTGCTGGCAGGGTCAGGTCAGGCAGGGCCTTGGGTATAGTCAAGGTCATGTATGTTGTGTTGCTTGTTAGAGGTTCGGTATAGGGCATAACGCCGATAGACACATTGCCCGGGTTCTCCGACCAGTAGTCCACGCCCGCGTGCAGCACTGCTCCAACTTTGTAGTTGCCGACGAAGGTCGACCCCGTAGCAGTGATTCTTGTGCCCTCGGAGTTGACCAAAGCCACGCCATTCTCATCGGACATCGCCCATGAGGCCGGTATGCCACTGATGAAGTACTTGGCCGTAACATTCGCTCCTTGGAGTGGGTATCCAGCGCCATCGTAGACAGTCACGTGGATCCAGCGGTAGATAATCGCCTGAGCGTTGCGCTGGACCGATATCGACGGCACATTTGCATCGGTAAATCCAACCACTGATGAGCCGGAGAGCACTGGCGTCTGAGCGAGGTCGGAGTCGTAGATGTTGATCTTGGATCGGGCGTCCCACTCAGTCATCAGCAGGCTATCCATGCTCACATTGTGGAACACTATGCTGGAGTCGTCCATGGCTACGATCTCTATGCCCTCGAGGACAGAGTCGGTTACTTCGAGTTCGCCGAATCCCTTCACGATGAACTTGATCGGGAAGCCTGATATCACCACGGAGTTGCGTATGATCATTTTTCCCTTCGCGCTTGCAGTCCCATCTATGAAAACCGTCCTCTCATAAGCCTGGGATTGAACGAGCTGGAACACCGCGTGGTCGAGTATGAGCGTACCATTCGCTGCGACGATCACATCACCAGCGTGGTAGTACGTCATGTCCTCGATCGTCAGACTAAGGACCGTTGGCGGAT
>Ga0315268_10000115_pt1 | contig 91125 bp, 81 predicted proteins | sample C1_top_MG_FD_204535 | JGI IMG/M metagenome (GOLD analysis project Ga0315268, IMG submission 204535) | Sediment microbial communities from Yellowstone Lake, YNP, Wyoming, USA - C1_top | ecosystem: Environmental > Aquatic > Freshwater > Lake > Sediment | place: USA: Wyoming | collected 2017-08-01
GGCATCTGGGGCGATGCATGCACTACAGTCGCCAATAGTTTCATGAAAGCCAATCCCGATGTCAAGGTCGAACCAACCTCAACCAATGCGGCATGGGAGAAAATCCTGGCGGCCTTTGCTGCCGCAACCCCACCGAATGTGCTGCTGGATTGCTCTCAATCCCAACTATCACCCCGCAACCAATTAATGGCCTTGGACCCGATGATCGCAACAAGCAGCATCATCAAAAAAGATAACTACTACCCGGCCTGGTGGAGCTCATTTGCATGGCAAGACAAGCAGTATGGACTCCCAGCGGCGGAAGCAGGCGTGGACCTGGCGATGATCATTAATAAGGGGTTGGCTGCAGAAGCTGGCCTGGACTTGAGTAACCCACCCCAGACCCTGGACGAAATGCTTGCCTGGGCTGAGAAGATGACCAAAATTGGAAGCAATGGGGTTCTCGAACAAATCGGTTTCGATCCCCTCGACGGCACCAGCAGCCAGGGCTACTACAACTGGGCAGCCATTTATGGTAAGAACTGGTGGGATCCAGACACCAATAAGTTTAACTGGCTGGCACTTACCGATGCATTCAAATGGCAGGCGGAATGGATCAACAAGTGGGGAGCAGCCAATTTTGAAGCCTTCCGCAGTGGGTTCGGCGGATGGCTGGAACCGGATAGCAGCATGGCCCTTGGTAAGCAGGCAATCCACATCAATGGGTACTGGACTCCTGGTGAGCTGGCGCATAAAGCCGCGAAAGGTCAGGAGTTCTTCTACACCTGGGTGCCTTGTCCTACATCGCGAAAGGGTATCAGAGTCCAGACCTCTGTACCGTATGGCATCTCTATCCCATTACCGAATAAGGCTCCGGAGGCATCTTTTAAAATGGTCGAGTATTTCTCCACCGACGAAGCCGACCAGTTGTTCTTCGATACAGCAGGCGGATTTGCCTGGACAAAATCATTCCTGGCGAAGGTGGATACCTCGAAATATCCGGGACTGGATTTCTATGTAAAGTCCATCGCCGAAGCGAACGAGGCTTACTCCAACGTCAGTCGCTGCCCATTGGGTTTTCAATTTCCAGAGGACCGCTATCTCGAAGCCCTGAACAAAGTCATTTACGATAATAAGCCCCCTGAAGACGCTCTCAATGACGCACAAAAGGCTTGCGAAGAAGAAATGACTAAGCTATTGAAGGGCTGATCCTGGTGATGGTTCATATATAATTCGGTGCGATGTGAAGGCAGGCGGCGTTCATCCGCTGCCTTCACATCGCACACCCCATCGAAGGACACAATGACCACAGTGATACAGAAGAAGCGGATTAGCTGGACGCCACGCCGACGAAAGAACCTAGTGAAAGGGCTGCTCTTTATTTCTCCCTGGTTGATCGGCCTGCTCGTCTTTACAATTTACCCGATCGGAGCCTCGCTGTATTATAGTTTTACACAGTACGATGTCGTCAGGCCTCCCATTTTCATCGGGATAGAAAATTATGTAGATATGCTCCACGATGATGTTTTCGTGAAGAGCCTATACAATACTCTGTATTTTGCCTTTCTTGGGATCCCCGGGCAGCTGGCGATTGCCTTTACCCTGGCAGTTTTATTGAATCAAAAAATGAAGCTCAGGTCGTTATTTCGAGCCCTTTTTTATATTCCGGTTCTTGTTCCGGTTGTAGCTTCTGCATTTATCTGGCACTGGCTTTTTAACGTTCGAGTGGGTTTATTGAATTATCTGCTGGGCCTGGTCGGACTTGGCCCATACCCCTGGATTGCAGACCCGACCTGGGCGAAACCCTCGCTACTGATGGTTCATTTCTGGGTATGTGGCGGGGCCGTGGTGATCTTCCTGGCCGCCCTTCAAGATGTGCCAACGTCACTGTATGATGCTGCCAAGATCGATGGCGCAAATTCTTGGAGCCAGTTCTGGTTTGTCACACTTCCCCTCTGTACGCCCGCCATCCTTTTTAACAGCATCATGGGTGTGATCGAGACTTTCCAGATTTTCTCCATTGTCTGGATCTTAACCAGAGGAGGACCCAATAATTCCACTGAATTCTACGTGGTCTACCTTTATCGGAATGCCTTCGCCTATTTCAAAATGGGTTATGCCTCGGCCTTGGCATGGATTCTATCCCTGATCATCCTGGGTTGCGTTTTCCTGTTATATCGCACGTCCGCCCGCTGGGTATTCTACGGCGGCGAGCAGTATTGAGCGAGGAATAAGCCATGGCAATCACCTATCAACAGGATGAGAAAAAAAGATATACCAGGAGATTTTTTAGGCAACTACCGGGTAGAACTGCCCTTTATACCATCATGATCCTTTTATCTCTTGTTTTCGGCCTGCCACTGATCTGGATGATTTCCACGTCACTAAAAACCGGGCCAGAAGCATTCAGAGTTCCTCCAGATTTCATTCCCAACCCGATCGTTTGGATGAATTACGTCAATGGGCTGACTTACCTGCCTTTTATTCGGTATATCTTTAACACTCTGGTGATTGCTATACCCCGCATCCTGGGCGCCGTCGCGGTAAGTGCGCTGGTCGCCTATGGCTTTTCAAGGATCGAATGGGATGGCCGCGACACCCTTTTCTTCATTTGTGTCGCGACTATGGTCATTCCCTTTGCAGTTACCATGATCCCCCTTTACTTGATGTTCCATCACTTCGGCTGGGTCGGAACTTATTTGCCGCTGATCGTACCCAGCCTGTTTGCTGAGCCTTATTTTATCTTCTTGCTCAGGCAGTTCTTTATGGGAATTCCACAGGAACTGAGCGATGCCGCCAGGGTGGATGGCAGCTCAGAATTTATGATCTTCTGGAAGATCATTTTGCCTTTATCCAAGCCAGTACTGGCGGTGGTGGCCTTGTTCCAGTTTATGTGGACGTGGGGCGATTATATGGGGCCATTAATATACCTCAATGATCCCAATAAATTCACGGTAACGCTAGGATTGTATCTGTTTGGGAATAGCTGGCGTGGAGCGACCCTGGACCGCTATACCTGGTTCATGGCAGCCATTACTACCATGACTTTACCAGTTTTGATCGTTTTCTTTCTAGTTCAACGGACGTTTATCGAAGGCATCTCCTTAACCGGGCTAAAAGGTTAACCGGGAGCGATCCCCGCAGTTCCAAACAATCTAATGACACGGATAATCAAGTTGTCTGCGGTCGGTGTATAGGACAGTCCATCTCACATTGAAATCAAAAGGAGAAAAAAAGATGAAAGCAAACGCAGTGTTCATGACGGGCATCCGCCAAATCCACATTGAACCAATTGAGCTCGAAGGATTGGGGGTTGACCAAGTTCTGGTGCACACACTCTATTCAGCGATCAGCCACGGGACAGAAATGGCATTTTACCGTGGCACTGCCCCCTTTCTGGATCGCGGTTGGGACGGAAAAACACGCTTATTTTCTAAAAGCGTGAAGCCAGAAATGAGCTACCCTTTCCGCTACGGTTATTCGAATGTGGGCAAGGTTATTGAATGCGGAGCCGGTGTCACCACCTTGAAAACCGGGGATGTTGTATTTTCCGCCTCCCCTCACCAAACCGAATTCGTTGAAAATCCACAGGATCTGGTCAAGCTGCCCGAGGGTTTTGACCCTAAGCTGGGCGTATTCTTGTTAATCATTCGCACCACCTTTAACGGTATCCTGGATGCTGGTATCCGCTTGGGAGAGACGGTGGTCATTTTCGGACAGGGAGTCTTGGGGCAATTATTGGCCCAGATGGCACGCCTCTCCGGCGCTGGACAGGTGATTGTGGTCGATCCATTGCAGAGCCGGCGTGACATTTCCTTGCAGTGTGGAGTGGATGTGGCCATGAATCCGCTGGATGTGGACGTGGCCGCAAAGGTGCGTGAAATGACTCAGGGCAGAGGAGCAGACGTGGTCATTGAAGTGTCGGGCGCTTTTCCGGCTCTGCAAGAGGCCATCCGTACGGTTGTACCCCGCGGTACCGTGGTAGCGATGGGCTTCTACCAGGGCGAAGGGAAGCTCAATCTCAGCTCGGAATTTCACCACAACTGGGTTAATCTCCAATGTTCTCAAGGGGGTTCGATTAACCCCTCACTTTCGCATCGCTGGAATTCGCAACGATTAATGACGGCCGCCACCCAATTACTGCTGAAGCTGAATCTTGCCCCACTGGTCACCAATGTAATCGATTTTAGGGAGGCAGCAAAAGCATACTCCTTGATCGATCAACACCCCGAGGAAGTCCTCCAGGTTGTCCTCAAATATGAATGAAAAGAAAGAAGGGACCCAATGAACTTCAAGATTGGCATTAACTTATGGACGATTTACGGCTGGAGTCCCCAAGAAACCATATCTCCCCAAATGTTGGAGAAAATTAACAACATGGGCAGCCAGTTTGTCGAACTGGTTTTGGACGAAGACTTCAACACGGAAGAAAGCTTGCTCAATGAAAAGGAAAGTCTGCAGGCAATTTTACAAGAAAACGGCATGGCAGTGTCCAGCATCGCCTCAGCCCTCTTCTGGCAATACAACCTGGCCTCTCAAAATGCGGACCTGAGGAGCAAAGGGATCGAGGTCATTGAGAAAGAATGCCGCGTTGCCAGCGCCTATAAAGCCGGGGCCATCCTGGTTGTGGCAGGTCTTCAGGAGCCGAATACAGAATACGAACGGACTTATGCCACAGCTATTCAAACCCTCCGCCAGGCGGGAAAGTATGCTGAAGACCTGGGAGTTATCATCGGTGTAGAAAATGTGGGCTGCAACTTCCTTACAACCCCGCGTGAATATCACCAGTTGATCACCGATGTTGGTCATCCTTCCGTAAAGGCATATCTTGATATTGGCAACGCTTGGGGAACTTACCGGGGTTATCCTGAGAATTGGGTCAATGCAGTCAAGGATCAGCTTGTCCGGGTGCATGTCAAAGACTTTTCGGGTGAGACCGGATACACGGAGTGTGGTAAAGGCAATCTAAATTGGCGGGATGCGTTAAGTGCATTGCAAAAGGCAGGTTACCGAGATCCTTTAATAATAGAGACACCCCCTGATGAAGGGCGAAGAGGCCAGGATATCCCGGCAGGTCTTGAGGCAGCCAGGGCCAGCCTAAGCTGGTTAAAGCAATTCTTAGCTACCATGCCGCCGGAATGAGGTGAACAATGCCTGACATGCTTGTCAAACTCTACAATCTGGAGAACAATTGGTCTTTCATCCAGGAGCAAGAAAAGCTTGGCATTACAATTCGAAAACCTATCGGCCCAGAGAGACATTACGTGATTGAATGGGTTCGCCAGGCTTTCGGAGAAGTCTGGGCAAGTGAGGTAGATATGGCCTTTTCGAGCTGGCCGATCACCTGTTTCATCGCCTTGAAATCGAAGGAGTTGATTGGTTTTGCCTGTTACGATGCTACCGGCTTGGGTTTTTTCGGCCCTTTTGGGGTTGCAGAATCCCATCGCAGAAAGGGTACTGGTAGAGCCTTGCTTCTTGCTTGCCTGCTGGAAATGCGGATGAAAAGTTATGGTTATGCGATCATCGGATGGACTGATCTAACGGATTATTACCACAAAACGGTTGGCGCAGAGGTAATCCCCGATTCAACTCCGAGCGTCTGGAAAGACATGCTAAAGTCTCAAGACGCACATGCCTGACTGGTTCGCATACCTGGAATACGCCTATCTACAAGCATTTCCAGACTGACAAATAGAAGAACCTTGAACACCAACGGCACAGCAGAAGTTCTTTCAAAAAGTGAGATTGAGCTAATCATCTCCCAGGCTTTGCGCATCCTGGCGGAGGTGGGTGTCCGATTGCCCAACCTCAGGATGATCTCAATCCTTGCCGATCATGGTGCCAGGATCGACCGGGATCAGCAGATGGCCTTCTTTCCATCTACCCTGATAGAGCGGTTTTTTGCAGAGACGGAGCGGGTGAATTTGGAAGAACCACCTGCCCTGGCTTTTACCGCCGGCGCCTACCCCCAGTACTTCCATGACCCAGAAACGGGTCGAGTTCAACCGCACACCCTTGAGACAGTTATTCATATGACCAGGCTGGCCGACGCCCTGGATGATATCACCATCGTGTATGATGGGATGGGTGTGCCTTCGGATATACCCGAGATTCTGGCTCCCCTCTACATGCGCCTGGTCGTGTGGAAATATACTCGAAAGGGGGGATGTGGTCAGGTGCACCTGACCGCTTTACTGCCCTATGTGCTAGAAATGTCGGAGGTCATGGCAGAGCACCAGGGCGGAAGTCTTGCTGATTTTGCCTTCCTCACCATCCAGATGATCTCTCCGCTCCGGTTTGGACAAGAGGAACTGGAGCAGTTCATGTTCTTTTGGGAGCGCGGCCTGAAAGTGGAGCCCGGCCAAATTCTAAGCGCAGGGGGCACAGCGCCGGTTACCCTGGCAGGGGCGCTTTCTCTCCAGCTGGCAGAATGCCTGGTAATCAACCTGATCAAACGTTTCTTTTACAACAGCTATAAACTTGAATTCAGCAACTCTACGACCGTCCTGGATATGAAGAACGCCGTGTTTCAATACGGACGGCCTGAGTTAGCGTTGACTCACCTGGCAATGGGGCAGTTGGCCCGCTATTTTGGCGCTGAGTTTGTAGCCAACTCCTTTCTGGGAGATGCGAAGGTACCGAGCTGTGAATTGGGGATGCAAAAAGCTCTGACTGCCATTCCTGCTATCCTGGCAGGCACCCGCAGTCTTGGCACCCTTGGCTTGCTCTCTGTAGATGAGGTTGGTTCGCCCACTCAGTTGATCATCGATCACGAGTTTGCTGGAGCACTCAAGCGTTTTGCCAGGGGGTTTGAAGTGAATGAGGATACCCTGGCCTTCGATCTGATCCGCCAGGTTGGGCCAGGCGGACTCTTCACCGGTACAGTGCACACTGCACGGCATTATCGCAAGGAGCACTGGCAGCCTTCCCTTTTTTCACGCGAAATGTATCGCACCTGGGCGGAAAGTGGGGCCCTATCCGATTCTCAGCGGGCTGCCAGCAGGTATAAAACGATCCTGGCTTCACATCATGCCACCTATATCAGCGAAAAGACTGAGACAGCTCTTCGCAGGGTGATTCAAAAGGCCCAGGACCATCTAATTTAATCGCGTTCACTGCCCTCTATTTTTCCAGTTCATCTTCTGCTATCTTATTAAAGAATGCCTTGAGCAATTGATGAGTAGAATCCCTATCACCAGCATTTTAAGGATGAGCGAAAAGAACCCCCGTTACTCTGCCGATGACCATTACCAGGCAATCTACCTGATCGGCTGCCACACCTGGAACACGCTGATCGATCAATTGGCCTAGGGAACCATGGATTACAATGTCTACCTGGATCTCTTGGACCGCTACAATCACAACTTCTTCCGCTTGTGGGTCCTGGATTTGTTCCACACCCAGAAGGGGATAATGCTCCTTTACCCTTCCGGCGCACTGGCCCGGGCACTGCACTGGATGGAAAACCGAAGTACGATTTGACAGAGCTTGATGAAGAATTCCTGAACCGCCACTTTGACGGGTAGTGCACTTTCATCCCACCCTGAGATGGCGACGTGGTCGTTTACTTGAATGAACTGCAAGATTTAGATGAAAGCAGGTGGGCACCCAGATGCACTTTCACCAGGTCAACTACTGGTCTGGGGCGAATTGTGGTTTAATTGAAATGGCTTGTTCAGACCAATTTCCCTGAGCTGGTAATTCTTACCTGAGTGCCCGAATCCTGATTATCTAACCAACAATCGAAAAGGAACCTTCCATGTCCCCTCAATTTAATGGACTTCACCTCAACCTGGGTAATCTCTCGAACCTTTCCCATGCCAAAACTCGCTCTATCAGCGCCGAGAACTTCACCGGCGAGAAAGGCAAAGCCGGGATGGCTACTGAAGGAACCGGCGCCGTCTGCGCTCGCGAACTGGGTCAGGGATGGAAAATCTCGCCCAGCGTGCTCATCGAGCCGCACACCACTTTTCCGATGGCCAGCATCCAGGGCTCTGGCGCCATCCAGCAAATCTGGATGACCATGTTTCCCACTGCCTGGCGCAGCATGGTGCTGCGCATGTATTGGGATGATGAACCCACTCCGTCAGTCGAGACCCCGGTCGGTGATTTCTTCTGCTGCGGCTGGACGGAGCGCTGCAATATTCGCTCATTGCCGGTAGCCGTCAACCCGGCGGGCGGATTCAACTGCTACTGGGAGATGCCCTTTCGCAAATCAGCTCGCATCACGCTGGAAAACATAGCCGATGAACCTGTCGTCTGTTACTACCAGGTCAACTACACATTGACCGAAGTACCAGCAGAGGTGGGCTATTTCCACGCCCAGTGGCGGCGCAGCAACCCACTACCGTATAAGACCGTCCACACCATCCTGGATGGGGTGCGCGGACAGGGGCATTATGTGGGCACTTACCTGGCCTGGGGAGTCAATAATAACAATTGGTGGGGCGAGGGCGAGATTAAATTCTTCATGGATGGTGACCAGGAGTTTCCCACCATCTGCGGCACAGGCACTGAAGACTACTTCGGCGGTGCCTGGGATTTTGAAATGCCCGCTGGCGAGTACTGTCCCTTTACTGGACCTTATAGTGGTCTCCCGCAGGTGATCAAGCCGGATGGCCTGTATCGAAGCCAGCAGCGCTTTGGCATGTATCGCTGGCACATCATGGATCCCATCCGCTTCGAGCAGGATCTGCGCGTCACCATCCAGGCGCTGGGCTGGCGCTCTGGTCGACGCTACCTGCCAGGGCAGGATGACATCGCCTCCACTGCCTTCTGGTACCAGGCTGAACCTCACGGCCCCTTCCTGACTCTGCCTGATAAGGATGGTTTGGAAGTGATTTGAACAGCAAAGGAAATTGGCGATCCAGGTCTCTTACCAGGCATAGGCTTCTGGCGCCGGTCCGCCCGGACCGGGCCAGATCTCATCCAGCTTCTTGAGCTGCTCACCAGAAAGCTTGATTTCCAGGGCATGCAAGTTGCCGGTGAGCTGCTCCAATGTGCGCGGACCGATGATTGGAGCGGTGACTGCTGGTTGATGCAGCAGCCAGGCCAGCGCCACATCTGCCTGCTTTTCGCCCAGCTCCTTGCAGAAAGCATCAAAGGCCTCGAGCCGTGCCAGGTTCTGGATGATCAATTCTTCCATCCAGGGTTCGATGGGGCGGCGTCCTTCGCCCTTGTTCTTCTGCAAAATGCCTCCCAGGAAGCCGGATTTAAGTGGGCTCCACGGGATCAGGCCTAATCCGTAGAACTGGCAGGCCGGGATGACCTCCAGCTCGATCATGCGATCCTTCAGGTTATAGAGACTCTGCTCGCAGACCAATCCCATGAAATTGCGTAACTGCGCCGCACCTTGCGCCTGGGCGATATGCCATCCGGCAAAGTTGCTGCTGCCGACGTAGATCACCTTACCCTCTCGAACGAGTTGCTCCATCGCCTGCCAGATCTCTTCCCAGGGAGCAGAACGATCAATGTGATGCATCTGGTACAAATCGATATGGTCGGTCTGCAACCGGCGCAGGCTATTTTCGCAGGCCTGGCGGATGTGGTAGGCAGAAAGACCGCGATCGTTCGGTCCATCGCCCATGGGATTGTAGACCTTGGTCGCCAGCACAATCTGTCCTCGGCGGTGTTTATCTTGTACCAGCCAGCGCCCCACAATCTCCTCTACCGATCCATATCCTTTGGGGTCAAAATAATTGCCATAAATATCGGCGGTATCGAAGAAATTAACCCCCACCTCCAGCGCGTTACTCATGATGGCGAAGCTGTCTGATTCGCTGATGAACCCAGGGCAGAAATTCATCGTTCCCAGGCACAAGCGGCTGACTTTCAGCCCAGTGCGTCCTAAACGTGTGTATTCCATAGCACAATCACCTCCATCTCAATTCGAATGGCCATTACAAATCTGCAATCCATCCTATTCCTAATTCGTAAAGCTTCCAGGGCAGCGGAGCGCCAGTCTGGGGGTCCCAACCCATCATCTGGTAAAACATGGTCAACGCCTGGTCGAACTCCTCGCGCCGAATCTGGTTTCCTGCTGATGGCCCCTGGTTGAACGGCACAAAGAAACGATCTGGCAACCGGTCTTCAGCGGGCGTAAGCCCCTGGCGAGTGTTGAAGGCACGCCCCATCGTATAGATCCGTTCGCCTGCCTTGACCAATTCATGCAACGAGGTATCCCATCCGGTAATCGCCTGCACCATCTCAACAATCTTCATACGGTCAAAGGTACCCGCCACGAAAAGGCAAAATCCCAAGGCATTGAAACCTGCTTGCCAGGGTATCTCGGTTGCCATTATACGCATCTTAGCTGGGCTCAGATCGTTAAACGGCAGCGGCTCCAGGATGCCAAAGGGTCGCAGCACGGCGATCTTCTCCTCGGAGTCGTAATCAACATCGTGAAAGTTGTGCATATGATCTGCGCCAGTTGGTGAAACGGCGTACCCCACACCCAAACCATACTTAATGCGTGGTTCATGCAAGGGAATCAATTGCCCCTTCACGTGCATCACGTACTGCTCTGTATCATGCCCGATGGCCTTTGCTGCCCGATATGCCCCTTCACTGAGCAGCCTGCCGAACCCCTGGCGCTGGCCCATGAGTTCAACGGTCTGCACCAGCGCTTCGGCGCTGCCAAAACGAAGTTCGATACCTCCTGTATCCGCGGTCGAAAGCAAACCCCGCTCAAAGCACTCCATCGCCCAGGCGATCGTCACCCCGGTGGAGATGGTATCCAGGCCGTAAGCATTGCACAACTGGTTGCTTCGAGCGATCGCCGCCAGATCACTCACCCCACAGCATGATCCAAAAGCCCCGATGGTCTCGTATTCCGGTCCACCGTAGGTTGGATCCACCGGATAGGGACCTTCCTGCACTTCGACTATTCGCTTACATTGCACCGGGCAGGCAAAGCAGGTATCCCGTTCTTTCAGGATCGTATCCCGCATGCGCACACCGGTGATTTGTTCCCATTCATCAAAGGTCCCCTCCTGAAAGTTGCGGGTTGGCAGCCCACCGACCAGGTGCTGAAAGACCCCCCCTGCAGTCCCCTGGTCATGCAGGTCTGCTGCCCAGGTGCTCTTATAACTTCCAGCATACCATCGGGCAATCTCCAACAACTTTTGGCGATCAGCAACCTCCAGTTTGTGGGTGCCGCGCACCGCCACGGCTTTAAGCCGTTTGGAACCCATCACGGCTCCCAGGCCGGTGCGCGCTGCAGCCCGGTTAATATCATGTATCACCGCGGCAATGGGGGAAAGCCGTTCGCCCGCCGGGCCGATCTGTGCCACGCGGATACGGTGATCCCCCAATTCTTCATGGATCTCAGCCTGAACCCGGGCAGTCAATAAACCCCACAGGTGCCCTGCCGGGCGGATTTCAACTTGACCATCTTTGATCCACAAATAGACCGGTTTTTCGGCCTGCCCGGTGATGACAATGGCATCATATCCTGCCATCACCAGCTCGGCACCCCACCAACCTCCCACATCGGCTTCACCAAATCCACCCGTCAGAGGTGATTTACCACCGACTGCGCTGCGCCCGCTACCGCCTACCGCTGCTCCAGTCACCACTCCGCTGGCAAAGATTAAGCGGTTTTCTGAGCTCAATGGATCGATACCTGGTGGAACCTCCTTGAGCAGATAGTAAGCGATAGTTCCCCAGCCGCCCAGATAGGTACGGTAGAAACGGTCATCTTTCTCTTCAATGTTAATTTCGCCAGTTGAAAGATTGACCCTCAAAATTTTCCCATGATAACCATATGGCATCGTTCCCTCCAAACAAAGCCCCTATTCCAAGCCCGAGCAAGGGCGCCGCGAAAGGTTGACATTCCGACGCGGCTCACCACCTTAGACCATGGACCTTTCTCCGGGCTCTACGAACGCAAACTGGTGCGAGCCATCACCGAGAAACAGGCACGAATCGTGTGGCGGTCTTCCTCCTCAATCAATCGGGTTTGCTGGATGGCAATCGGCACATTGCTGATATACTTCGCCCCAAAAATTACGTTCTTGATCACCAGCTCATCCATGAAGACAGGCAACAACCGTTCCGGCGCAACGTGGAACTTGTATTGCAACTTTTTCCCATTGCGGTAATAGGCATAAAGGGTTACCTCCGCGGCCTCCTGATTGGGATTCAGCAGGAAAGCCCACTCCGGCTCCTTCAGGCGTTGCCCAGGACGGTCGATCACCAGCGCGTCGGCATAGTAGTTAACTTTCGAAAGCTTGGTGCCGCAGATGACCGAGTGCATGGCGCGGGTGTACCAGTCAGGCTTATCCTCCAGCCCATAATAACCGGTGGTAATCTGAACAACGGTATTCTCAGAAGTCTCAATTTTCGCCCCAAAGCGCTTGTTCTGCAGTATCTCCTTGCGATCCAGCAGATGCAGGTTCATCCCTAACTGTGCAGGGAGCTTCATATCCATTGTCGTCGGGCTGGCATCTTCGTAATAAAAGGTGAAATGGGCATCTGCTTCCTTCCTGGCTGGATTAAACAAGCACACCCAGGTCGATTGGCGGATTTCCCCTTCTTTTTCTAGTAAGTAACCATCTCCAAAATAATGCACGTGTGACATATTGATCTCCTTATTCCTCAACGATTGAAATTGGCCGAGCATCCAGGACGGCCCAGGCGCGCGAGAACTCATACTTGCCACGCTCAAAGATGTGGCGGATGCCTTGAACAGTTACAGGCACATCGCTACGAACCCGCACAGCATAAGGTTGGTTGGGCAACACGCCAGGCAAGGTCGAGAGCTCCGTCGGCAGGATACGCTCAGCCGGGACGACCAGCTTGTGCTCTACCGGTTTAGAACCTACGCCGCGTGGTTTCGAGACATTCGTATTCAGGTCCACATCTCCCCCTGGAATGAAGGTCACTGTGCACGTCGCCGGAGCTTGATTAGGGTTCAGGATGGTTAGCCATTCCCGTTCTTCCAATGGGAACTTCTCATTGGTGATATAAACGCAGTCCACATAGTACCACTGCTTCTCCAGGTCACCCAGTGGCCCGGGATGAAACATAAAGGTCGCCATGCTGTTGGTCACGCGTTCATGGGAAAGCCGGTCGCCGACCGTCGCCTGTACAACAATGGGCGTCGAACTGACCACCCGCATGCCAAAGCGCTTGTAGGGATTGCAGCCAGGCGGCAGATTGGAGGTCCCCAGGAAGTCAGTTTGGTCCTGCATATGCAGGCGACCTTGCTTACCGGCTGGCAAAACGAAGGCATAATCCTGCGGTGTCTCATCTTCATAGAAAAAAGTGACCGTGATCAGCGCATCTTGCTTTTGACTCAGGTTAAGCATCAATGCCCAGGCATCAAAGACATTAGTGCTCTTGACTATCTGGCCGGTTACCCAGTCCTTGAACGGAGCGTATTGTGAGAAGAATTCAGTTGCAAACCATTCCTTATACATATTGAAAACTCCTTCAGCTTAGACCACTTTCATCGAATTGATACTGCACCCGCTTATGGAAACCTTCACCATACCATCATCCAAGGGCAAAGAGCCTTTCTTTCGCTCCAGGTGATCGATTTCCAACGACCCTTTTAATTCACCCAAACCAGAAAACCTTACCTGGGCTTCCGTATCTTTTCCAGTACACTCGAATAGGCGGAATACAGCTCCACCCTCCTCACCTGGTTTTAGCGTCACCAGAATTACGTTTTCCGGATACACCTGAACAAAACTTTGTGCTGCCTTGGTTAGAATTCCTTTTCCTTCCAAGGTAGTTGAGGGTACCAGAACGGCCAGCAGCTCGTTATTATCCTCCCAACCAAAATGCACTGCCTGTACCGGGTCAAAACCGCCAGAATGGCCTCTGATACTGTACCGGAAGACGAAGCGCGATACCCCAGCCTGGTCACGGATTGCTTCATTGGCATCAAAAATATTTCCCATTGCCATCGCCAGCAAGGTACTGTTGCTGGAGTCAGGTTCCAGGGGGTCTTCGGTTGTCGTCCGGTGGCCAAATTCGACTACAAACGAATCAGCCTGCGAAAGGATCACTCCATAATCACGGTTGGAAACATCCACAAAATGTCTGACCACCGCTGCCGATTGGCCCGCACCGGGCAGTTGATCTTTCTCGGGGTTGATGATTGCACCAGGCGCTTCAAAGTGAATCTCTCGCCCAGGGATATTGAACGGAAAAGCAAAATCCAACTCTTGTTTTTCACTGGTGGGCGTTTTCTCAATCTCATTACGGATATCCACCCGGTCCAGGTGAGCATAGAGGGTAATCGTGCTGGTCACCCTGGTATGGTGCATCATTGCAGCCACTCTCACTTGGGCAAATAGCGGTCCGCATGGGCCGAATTCAATGCTGGCCGAGTGCGGCGTGTATTCCGTCCCAGCGGAGACTGAAGGCGGTTGGAAGAGGAAGACCGGACGCTTGGTTTCCAACCCACCCTCTGAAAAATACAGGCACTGGTTGAGCTGGTAGGGGCTGCTGCGATCAACCAGCTCCTTGCCGCGGGTCTTGTCATAAAGGCCGGTAACTCCTCCGGTGATCGGACTGATTTCCAGTGCATAGAAGGGGCCTTCAAGGCGATTTCCATCGATTTTCCACAGGTCACTGGCTGGCCGCTCTTCGGCCAACCTGGCTTCAAAGACCTTGTACCCGATGGATGGGACGCAGTCTGCCTGGAAATAGAGCACCTGCTGGCCCCCCTCCTCACCGACCTGGCTGGGAACAGGCTTTCCACTGGCTGCATCCACGATCTGTGAACCGGGCTGCAGGCCTTCCACACGCACTACTCCACTGCGTTCCCACCCCAGGCCATTGAACACCAAAATTCGGCGTGATGGGTCGCCTTTCAGGCATTGAGCCAGCGCTAACAATCCTTTGTCAATGACCCGGTCAAAAGCCTGATTAGCGGCTTCCTGCCATTGGCGACGTAACGCAGCGTTCAGCGCCCGGTTGGCATCGTTAGCCCCATTCCAGGCATGGTCCGCCAGGTAGCGCAGGTTACGCCAGCCTTCCTGCAATAACCAGGCATGATTGTAGAACCAATCCGGGACCAGCTGCCCAAGGATCACTGAAAGTTTATCCGCTACCCCAGCACGTTCCTGGGCACGCCGCCAGGCAGCCACATCATAAGCCAGGCAGGCAGGCCAGACATCCCAACCGGTACCATAATCACCCCGGTAAACCTCAAGCTGGATATCACGCTCCGCGATCTGCCCTTCGATATCTTCCCAGAACTGAGCATGGGAGGCATTAACCAACCTGGGGTATTCCCACTCACGCGCGTTATAAGCGGCAATGGTGGTGGCTTTCACTTGCGCCAGATCCTTGCTCTGTGGCTTTCCCTCTGCAAAGGGGATCAGATCTCCATAGCAACCCAGCAGTGAAATCGCGTTGAAGGGATAACGTTCAGCGAGCCTTTCATAGTCCGGAAGGATTTCTTCATGCAGTGCTCGATCCGTCTCAGCCAGGCTTTTGAGGACGAATTTTCCCTCGACATAATCTGTGTTCCTGCGCCGCAACAGAACCTGACTGCCATCCGATCCTTCCCAAAGGAAAAGCGGTGGTTCGGCCAGGCGCGCCGCCCAGGGACATTCATAGGGCAGGATGGCTTTGATCAGGTGTTTGACCCCAATATCAGCCAGGATGCCGGGCATATCCCAGGCGATGGAAGGAGTCTCCTGGTGGTTGGCATACATGCGAGATCCAGTCTTCACCGCCCACTTTCCAGCCGGATAAAAAAGGCGGATTTGCTCCTCCAGGCCGATATTTTGCGTCAAAGTCATATTATAGAAAGGATTCAGGGTAATTTCACCGCGCCGGATTGCTTCCTCCAACCGTTCTACCTGCTCCGGGTAAAACTCCTCAAAATACTCCAACTCGAGGGCGTGCACCAGGTTATAATGATTTCGGTTGGGTTCAGGACCACTGCGCGTGGATTCACACAACCTAAGCTCGGTTGCAGTCAGGTCAGCATCATCTTTGCGAACCGGGTAGAAATTATGGTAGACCCAAGTTGCATCCGTGCAGACATCGGCCAGCAGATAAACCACCCAGGGACGGTGAGTCCCAACCGAAACCGTAGCAGTCGCCTGCGTTCCCTCCATCAAAAGAGATACAGATGCAGCCGAGACTGGAGCATATCTGGGCCAAAGTGTTGGTGCAAAGCAACGGCAAGTATGCTCCCCTGGCTCCAGTTCTAAAAAGGTGGTTACCGTTTCACCGCACGCCTGAATGGAAATTGAGGCCTGAAAGGGCCCATTCTCACCCCTGGCTTCACAACGCGTGGTCACCTCAATCCACTGGCATAATTTGCCCTGATAATGGCTGAAAAAGATGGTCTCCTTGGTCGCGAGGATATCCACTTTCATGTTGATCCTTCCTTCTTGCTCATCCCTTTGAAAACCATTAAACTCCCCAAACCAGGCGAGCTGCCCCTAACAACCCAGCATATTCTCCCAATTCTGAAAGCACGATGCGCGTGCTCTGCAGGTCCACCCAACTCCCACACCGACGCGCCACCGACTGGCGTAATGGCTCCAGCAGCAAGTCGGCCCCACCGACGGCCACACCACCCCCTAATGCAATCACCTGCGGACTGAGCAGAGTGATGACATTTGCCAGGCCTATACCAAGGTACTCAACCGTCTTGGATAGAATTTCCAGGGCTACCAAATCCTTCAGGCGCGCAGCTTTGAAGACCATCTCTGCAGTTATTTCATGCCCTGATGAGAGCTCAGTGATGATCGTTTTTCGGCCTTGCTGGATCGCGCCCTGAGCCCGCAGAGCAATCGCCGGCCCGGCGGCGAGTGCTTCCAGGCAACCAAAGTTGCCGCAGCTGCACAGCGGACCATCCGGCTCGATGGTGGTATGCCCGATCTCTCCAGCCGTTCCACGCCAGCCGCGCCACACTTTTCCGCTCACCAAAATTCCTGAGCCGATCCCTGTTCCAATTATGATATAGACAAAATATTTCGTCCCTATCCCGGCTCCCTTCCAGGCTTCGCCCAGCGCAGCGGCGTTGGCATCCATTTCGATCCAGGCCGGCAGGCCAAGTTCTTCCTGAAGCAGGTTCTTAAAGGGTACATCGCGCCAGGTACCCTGGTTAGGTGAAGCAAAAATGATCCCGCTCTCCACATCCATCATACCGGCGGTGCTATATCCCAATCCAGCGACCTGTTGCCAGCCAATTCTAGAACGCGCCGCCAGCTCGTGTAAATGAGTCGCCACCTCCGAAGCCAGCTCTACCGGTTCGCGCCCGGAAGGTGAGAGGTAACGCTCCTGGGCCAGGATATTCCCCTGCCGGTCAACAAATCCAACCAACGCTTTGGTACCGCCAATATCACAACAAGCAGCGACCTGTGGTAAGGGCATTGAGTCAATCCATATTCGTTATAGAGACCCTTGGGGTCTCTTTCAAGACCCCAAGGGAGATATCTTTTGATGGGTCAGGCTATTCATTGGAGTCCCTGTGGGATGCTCCACCTACCTTATGTTTTTACATCGATTCCTTCATCTTATTCATTGTCTCATCCTTCACCTGCTTCATCGCTGCTTCCGGCGTATCAGTCAGGTGCAGGATTTTATCAAAGGCCTCACCCAGCAGGTTCAGGTACTCCGCTGCTACCGGATTCATGGGCATCATGGGCGTCACACCTCGCACAGTAGCCACTTCGCGCGCCTTCTTGGCCGCTGGCCACCACTGCCGTGGATCATCCACCATGCTCTTGCGGGTCACCAGCTCCTTGAACTTACCATGGACGTTGAGCTGATATTCCGGCGAGAGGAAGAAACGACACAGCTCCCAGGACCAATCCGGGTGTTTCGTGCCAGCAGGGATCACCAGAGGCCAGGACCAAAGCACACCCAGGCTATCTCCATGAATCTTGGACGATGGTGGCTTGGGAATATCCTCAACCCCATATTCCTTGCCAGCATTCCAATCTGGATGGAAATCGAAGATCGATTGTCCGTTCCAGTCACCTTCCACCTGCATGGTCAGGTTGCCAGCCAGCCACGGGTTCTGCTCACCTGATTGCGAGCCAATGCTGGTCGACCAGCGATCCAGGGTATCCACTCCGAAGACCTTCACCTGTTTCACTAAATCGTTCATGGCTTCCAGGACGCCAGGATGCTCAGGGGTCGGCTCGCCTTTAGCGGTATCCCACAACACACCGCCAAAGTCGGCGATCCAGGCAAAGCGCGACCAGGTCCAGGTGGGAATAGTCATTCCAAGGCGCTGGATATTGCCATCACTATCCTTGGTGGTCAACTTCTGCACCCAATCCCACAATTCATCGGTATCCTTAGGCAGGTCAGTGGGTTGCTTACCGAGATCTGCGAACTGCGGTGGTCGCGTCCAGAGCAGGAAGATACCTCCAGTATCGACCATCCCCCAGATCTTGCCATCCATCTTGCAGGTATCCATGATATTGGTGTAATAGTCGTTCAGGTCAAACTGGTCTTTTGCAATATATTCATCCAGAGAGATGATCATACCGCGCTTGGCCCAGTTGCCCATGCGCTCCACGCAGTCCCAGGTATGGAAAAAGTCCGGCGGCGTGCCAGCCGCTGCGGCCGTCACGAAGGCATCGCAGTTCTGACCACCGACCGGCTCGACTTCGACGTTAGGATATGCAATCGAGAAGCGCTTGATGACCTGGTTGGTGAACTCCATGGCCGGTTCGTAGTTGTTCCCCCACCAGTACAGCAACTTGATCTTCTCGGAAGGATTGGCCAGTTTCGGTGTGAATCCTTCGATTTTTTCACCCGTGGGAACTTTCACTTCCATCGTGTTGGTGGGTAGTGGTGGTAGGGTCGGCGGAACTGGAGTATCTGTCTCCTTGGGCGCCGCCGGGCCCGCGCAAGCTGCAAGTACCGTGCTGGCAGCCGTCATCCCGACCAGTTTTAACATTTCACGGCGGGAAATCTTCTGTCCTTTCATCGGTCTCACTCCTTTCAAACTTCACATTGAACGAATCTAAAGTATCGATAGGAACATAGAGATTACAAATCCTGATCTTCCCTTAAAATCACCTCCTTCCATTTGCATCCATAGTACCAGGTTATGATACCTCTCTGAAAGCTGTTATGAGCGCACAGCCGAAAGACAATCGCGTCGGTTTATTTAAACCCGGTGGTTACGATGCCCTGGATAAAGCGCTTCTGGGCTATGAAGAACACAAGGATCATCGGCAAGGTATAAAGCACAGAAGCCGCCATCATTGCACCCAGCGCCGTACCACCACCTCCGCCATAACGCATCAGGTAACCTTGCATGCCCAGCGAGAGCGGCCACAGGTTGCGGTCCTTCAAATAGATCAAGGGACCCTGGAAGGCATTGAAAGTCCCGATGAAGGTAAAGGCCAGCATCGTCGCCAGGGCAGGAGTGGCCAGCGGCATCACGATCTGCAGGTAAATATTAAAGTGCGAAGCACCATCCAACCTGGCTGCGTCGGTCAGTTCCTTTGGAATCGTCATAAAGAACTGCCGCAGCATGAAGATAAAGAACGCATCCCCGAAAAAGGTTGGCACCAGCAGGGGTAGGAAGGTGTTGACCCAACCTAATTTGCTGAAGATGATAAATATCGGAATCATCGTCACCTGGCCGGGCAGCATCATGGTTGCCAGGGCAATGGCGAAGAGTGGTCCCTTGCCAGCCCAGTTAATATGGGAGATGCTATAAGCTACCAATGTGCAAGAAATCACCCGCCCCAGCATGGTCACGACGCATAACAGCAAGGTGTTAAACAGGTACAGGGCAAAATTGACATAGGTGACGGCATATTGATAATTGATCCACATGAATGGATTGGGGATCAAGCGTGGTGGGATCTGCATGATCTGGGTAGGTGGTTTCAGAGAAGTAGAGAGCAACCAGACCCACGGGAACAGGAAAAGCACCCCTACGAAGATGATCATGATGTAATATAAACCCTGCAGCCCTATATTGGCCACTCTCACCTGTAGAGGTTTTTGGTAATGGTATGTTGGTCGAGATTGTGTGGTCTCCATACGAAATATCTCCTTCGAGCAGCCTATCTCTACGTCACCTCATAATATGTATACCGGTTGGAGAACCTGAGCACCAACCAGCTTGACAGGGCTGAGATGAAGAACAACACCCAGGCGAGCGCTGAGGCATACCCCATCTTGAGATACACAAAGGCCTGTAAGTAGAGGTACAGTCCATAGAAAAGCAGTGAATTACGCGGTGCGCCCATACTCCCTGTACCCCCCGCCATGATACCCAGGATATATACCTGAGAAAAATATTGCAGCGCCCAGCTGATGGAGGTGATCAATTGGAAAATGGTCACCGGTGAGATTAAAGGCAGGGTAATGGACCAAAACTTCTGCCAGCGGCCCGCCCCATCAATCTCTGCAGACTCGTAATATTCTTTGGGCACCCCCTGTAACGCTGCCAAGTAGAGCACGATCATGATCCCAACCGCCCAGGTCTGCATCAGGATAATACTGGGCTTGGACCATTCCGGGCTGGTGAACCATAACGGGCCCTTGATCCCGAATACCTTCAGCATGTTATTGACGATACCCAGGTTCGGGTTCAGGATCCAGTTCCACAAGATCGCCAACACCACCTCTGGCATAAGCACGGGCAGGATGTAGATCGTGCGCCAGATGGCCTGCCCCTTGACCTTCAGGTTTAACAACAAGGCACAGATCAACGAGAAGACCAGTTGGATCGGGATGCCAATGATAGCAATATAACCGCTATTCACCAGCGTGATCGGAAAAAACCGGTCTTTGAACATATCCGTGAAGTTCTGCACCCCGATCCATACTGGCGCCTTAGGAATATCATAGCGTGTGAAGCTGTAATATAACGATGCCAGCATCGGATAGGCCTGGAAGGCCAATACGCCGATAATCCACGGCAGGCCAAATAACAGCCCAGCTATAAACTCTCGCTTTGCCAGCGGACTCCATCTACGTTTCTTTACAATTTCAGATGCGTTCATCACCGAACTCCTGTCCCTGTGATTTTCACCACTCCACCTCTCTAGTTCATTGCGTTACCAGAGCGCCTTGAGCATGCAAACTGCCGAATCGGCCATAAACTCACCACCGCCTAGGCCCACTTTGGCTGAGCGCGCCGGCCAGGATTCAAACCCACCATCCTCAAACGCCTGGCGGGTGATGACATAGCCGACGTAACCTCCAACATTGCCTGCAACCAGGGTTGCCCTGGCAGGTGAATTCTCCTTGATCTGCAAGGCAAACTCGACGAACGGCATTCCGGGCAATCCCACCAGAGCGAATGGTCCCAGGCGAAAAGCCTGCACACGAGTTGCGACTGCCCTTGCCCCTTCCTGCTGAAGGTATTCGACCTCCCTGGCAAAAGCATCTACCCCTTGCGGGCACTTCCACTCGACTTCAGGCTGGCTCCAGTACTGGCTGTAATCACGAATCGGCAGAATCATCTTCTCCTGGACACAAGCCAGCCGGATCACCGGATCGCAGGAGGTTTCGAGCTGAGCCGCCATCAGCGCGCTGGTCACTCCTTCAACCGTCGACTCCAAGCCCTGCTGGTAACTGATATTCCCACCGCAGGCCGAAAGATAAAGAACCGGGACGTGCCGCTCCAGCCGGGCATCCAACTCCTGCTGGACGAAATAGGGCAAGTCCGCAGAGACCTGATCATCCTGGGCAAAGCGAAAATCGGCTGCAAAGTTCCACAACAGGCAGAAGGGAAAGCCATGGTTGTCACGGATCACCACAACACTGAATTGAGGGTCAATGGGTCCTTCTGGTGCCAATACTTCGTTTTTAGGAATGCCCAACCAGGCCGAGATCACTTTCATATTTCGGGTCACCAAGCGGTGGTTATAGACCAGGTGCGGCACCTGCACCGCTCCCACGCCCAAGGAAGCCGCCTGCAAATTGGCCTTGGCCTGGACTACTACCCGAGGGACTTTATCAACCACCTGGTCAATTGTCTGCTGGTGAACTCCCGGCCAACCGACTACCGGCGTTGTGTAAGGGGCGCCGCGCGTGTGCGAGCAGACCAATAGCACAGCTTCCGGCTTAAGGTTGCATTGCTCGGCAATTGCTGAAGTCAGGCGCTCAGCAGCCTCGCTCTGCAAGCCATAAAGGTCTAAAGTCACCACTGCCAGGGTTTCTTCACCATTATCCAACACCAGAGCTTTGGCCATCAGCGGGGTACGCGCGCCTTTGGCGGGGCGCGGGTTTAATTCGGCAGCCAACGCCACCCCGGCTTTTACGCTAATCTCGGCCTCTGCCACACCTGCTTTGAGACGCTGGATGGTCATGATCCTCTCCTATTCCTCATACAACTCATGCAGTAGCTCTACCGTTTTATCCACCATCAGATAGCCACCCTCACGGCCAATCCGGGCATTTAAGGTCGGCCAAACCTCGTACGAACCACCCATGAATGCCCTGCGTGTGGCAACATAGCCGGCATAATCGTTGGTGTAAGAAGCCACATAAGTGTGTTTAAAGGGGGAACGCTCCTTAATCATCATCTGGAACTCGACAAACATCTCACCGCCTAATCCCACCAGAGCCCCCTCTCCCAGCCGCAAGACCGTCACATCAGTCTGGTAAGTCTCGTTTTGGCGGGCTTCTGCCTGGAAACGCTCAATTTCTCTTGGACCATAATCCGTCCAGCCAGGCAACTTGGTTTCAATATCCTGTTTCCACCAGTAATGGCTAAAGTCGCGTTGGGCAAAAAACAACTCTGCTTTACGGCTGCCCAGTTTAACCTCAGGCAGGGTACAGGCTTCCCGATAGATAGCGATGATCGCGCTGGTCACTTCATCCGTTGCCTTCTCCAGGCCGTATGGCTTCTGATAATCAAAGTAATTGGTGTTTCCGCTGCAGCCTGGTGTATACAGGCAGGGGATGTGCTCCCCCAGGCGCTCATCTAATGCAGCCTGGACGGTATAGGGCAGGTCAGCGCTATATTTATCCCCAAAATTGAACGAGTTATGCCCGGTAAAGTTCCACAGCATAGCCATCGTTTTGAATTGAGCATCCCGCACGACAAACAAACCAAAATCCGGGTCAATGGGTCCTTCCGGTTTATAAGCCTGGTTTTTGGGAATCCCCATCCAGTGCGTCCAAACGCCATAGTTACGGGTATGCCTGCGACGATTGAAAACCAACCAGGGCAATTCGGCTGTAGCAACTCCAATCGAGGCTTCCTGGCAATTGGCTTTAGCTTCGGTGACTGCTTTGACAATCGAATCCACCACCACATCAACCCATTGCCGTTCGCGCCTAATGGCTTCATCATTCCAATGAGGGTGAAAAGCCTTTCGGTAGGTGTGCAATGTGGATTCCATCGAAGGAGCCACATGGGTATGCGAACACACCAAAAGAATACCCTTTGCAGGGATTCCACAACGTCGCTGAACCAGGTCAATCGCTCGGAGTGCATCGGTGCGATCGATCCCCAACATATCCAGGGTGACCACGGCGACCTCTTCCTCACCATTTGAAAGAGCCAGAGCCTTGACGAATAACTGGGTCAGAAAGCCTTTCGCTTCCGGCGCGCCATCACCTGTCGCCAGTCCTAACGGCGGTTTCAGCTCTACTTCCGCAATTCCTGCTTTTAATGGACCAGCTTTCATTCGTTGACCTCCAATATTGCTCATCTTAGAATGGCTTACAAAGAACCTCATAAACCTTCAAACGCTTGGCACCATCTTTGCTGAAAACATGGTTGGGAAATGTAGCCCGCAGCACAATGGCGGTATCTGCCCCGCGACTGGTCCCTCCCACCGCAATCACCTTCTGGTATGGCTCGATGAAGCCACTGGCTACCGCGATCAACGTCACTTCAACCGCCACTTTCAGGCCCTGGCCAAAGCCATACAACGCCTCACGGAAAATCTCCTCAGCACTGGGGGCCTTCCAGGGGCTGAAATCCAATACCGAGCTGTGCAAAAGGTACGGGATTTTATCAGCTACCACCACCCCAAGCCGCTCCAACTCTGCCTTGGTCTCAGGTTTCAATACTGGATATTCGCTGCCCCACTCGCGAATAAGCGGCGTCTCACCCACACTGACCAGGGCAAATCCTTTCCGGCCTTGGAGAGCCTCAGCCAGCAGGAGGGCAGTATAGCCAGTGGTACTGGCAGCCACCACGGTCCGGATATCCCCTATATCCAGCCGCTCCATCACTACCCGCACAACCTTCTCCGTATTTTGCTTGCCGGGTTTTTCAAAATATACACAAGGGCGTGTGATATCGGTCATTTCGCTCCATGATCAGGTACTTCAGGTCTGCTCCATTATTTCAAAGGCCCAGGAACGCAAGGCACCGACCAGTATGCCATCACCTCGTCGCGGTCATACCAGGCCACCTGGCGCTTCCATTGGGCTGCGATGGGCTCACTGCTAATAAAATGAACCCCATAGTGGGTATTCCGGCGGGCAATGTCATCCATATAGACCACCTTCAACCGTCTGGCAGGGACGGTCACATGATATTCCTCAACCGTCTGATAGTGCAAAGCCAGTGTCACTTCTGCGGGTTGATCGCCCGGGTTGAGCATCAGTGCCCATTCCGACTCGCGCACATAGATATCCTCCCTCATATCGATCACGATTCCATCCGGAAGGTACCAATCCTTGCTTAACTGGGTGATAGACATATACGAAAGGGCGCATTCTCGCAGCCCTTGTGGCGATTTCGTCCTGGCGTTTGGTAGATAACTGTTGAGTGTCACGTTCCAACCGACGGTCGACTGGCAGGCAACTGGCCGGGTGCTTTCCACCTGCAATGCAAATTGCATTCCCGGTTTGATCGGCCATTTGCCATAATTCGATTCGCTGCTCTGACCTGCCGGGGCTTTGAGCTGGAAGGTGTGCGGCTCCCGGTCCTCAAAGAACAATGTGACCTTCAGGTCAGCATCTACCGGGCCTGGGTTGAAGACCAACAAGTGGCCATACTCTCCATACAGGCGTTGCTCATCTTGGAGAAAATTGTGATAAATCAGGTAATGAGTAGTCATGAAGGATCCTTTCAGCAAGCAAGAATTCAAAAGCAGAATTTATCGACCAAGATTCAATTGTGGAAAAAGGCGAGGATCATTTAAGAACGGCCACTTTCTGCCGCGCGTTTCAACAAAGGAAGTATATAACGGTTTAGTACGCGTCAGGTCCAATTCAGGGTACTCGCTGGCAGCATATTTCTTCAGGTCCGGTACTCCATGATACTTGGGGTTTGGGACGAAGATTGGCCTGCCTTGCTCCTCCACTTCCAGATAAGCCGCACCACCAGCCACCTTGAAGCGCTGATAATTGCCGCTCACTCCCAGTGCAATCACATCCGAAAATAGCATCGGTCCCGGCCCAGGGTTAATCGTCAGGTGGTCATATCCTGGCTCAATGAGGATTTTTTCACCAGCTTTCACCTCGATATAAAAGGCTTCTGTTGCACCCCATCCTGTCCGGTCAAATTTCTGGAAGAAGAAGTGGGCTGTACCGATGAGCACCTCGCAGATCTCAGGGTAATCGATCCTGCTTTTCGGCTCCGGCATATGGATATGTCCGAGGGTTTTGACGTATTCTCGTCCAACCCGCAGATCAGGAAAGAGTGTCAGCTCGTAGCGCATGGGCACATCTGCCAGCAGGTTTTGGTCCTTTTTACAATAAACACCATTAAACATATAATAAGCGACGGTTTTGCTGTTCCGGCAGGTCGCCTGGTCTAAAAAGACCGGCGTAAGTTCATCCAGCAGGCGCACCTTGGTCTCTTCGATCACCACATCCGGTTCAAATTCCAGCTTGCCGTCTTCTGCCAGGTGCATCGGCACGCCACTGATTGAATGCAAATCCATTTTTCACCTCACATGCTTTGACATTATTGTGAAGCTTTCCAGGCCCACGCCCGCTCCAACACCTGGGCAGCCTGGTCATAGGTATGGATCATCGGGTTCAACAAGAGCGCACGCAGGGCTTTGCACCGATCACGCTCAACGATTGCTTCCACAGCCAACATCTCATAGGCACAATTGGCTTGCACCAGCGCTCTGATATCCGGAGGCACCTCCGGGATAGCCAGCGGCCGGACTCGCCCGGCCTCTAATAAGCAGGAAACTTCCACAATTGCATCCACTGGTAACCAGGGGATCACCTTGCTATTGATCACATTCAGGGCAAACAAGCGGGTTTGTTCTTCCACCAATGCCACCATGACAGGGGCGATGATCGCCTTGTACCAGCGCGCTTTCCGTCGCGCCAACCCTTCGGGCTTATGCCCGGCCCTAAGGGCACTCTCGAATTCTACGAGCAGGTCCTCTTGCAGATCCAACAGTTCCTCAGCCCGGGTGCGCTTGCCCACCTTCCTGGCTAACATGCGGTCCGGATGGAAGACATAGTTCAAGTAATGACCCGGGATGGCGCCAATGGCCTGGGTGATCGCTGGTTCAACGTCCGGCGCTACCTGAGAGGCTTTTGTCATTGCCTCCGGCATCAGGTCTTTTCCATGATGCCATAATCCGACCACCCAGCCGAAGTGATGCATCCCCACGTATTCCATGATTAATTCATCCGATGGAACGCCCAGAGCCTTGGCGATATTCTCCTTCAAAGACACCGGACCATCACACAGACCAATAGTTGGAACGCCAGTGTAATGGGTAATGGCGAAGTGCACCAGACTACTGGGATTAGCGAAGGTCAACATGGTCGCCTGCGGGCAGATTCGTTCCATCATCCGGGCATATTCCAGTACCACCGGTATGGTGCGAGAAGCATTGGCAAACCCACCTGCTCCCACCGTCTCCTCGCCAGGCAGTCCCAGGTCATGCGGGTAAGATTCATCAAAGGCACGCGCTGCATACCCACCCACACGGACCTGGTTGAGCACAAAACTGGCTCCATCCAACGCGGCTGGCGTGTCGGTCGTACAGGAGACCCGGAGGAGTGGGTCGCCCCCTGTCATCAATTGCGCCACCCCGGCCACCTTTTCCAACTTATCGGCTGACCGTCCAACCAGCACCAACTCGATCCGTTTTGACCGTCCGGGCATCTCCACCAGCGCATTGGCCAGCTCCGGAGTGGCAACCCCACTCCCCCCCAAAACAACGATTTTCACTGATTCCATAACCTAGTTCTCCAATGAGTCCTGATACCTGCGATAACGATCACCAGGATGACTCCGTCGCTGTGCAATCAAGGACAATACCTGCATAAAACTCATCTATAAAACCTACCAATCACTTCTGCAACCCTCTGCACCTCTTCTTCAGTCAGCTCAGGGAACATTGGCAGGCAAAGAATTTCATCCATATGAGCATCAGTCACCGGAAAATCTCCAAGCTTGTGACCCATAAATTGGTAGGCCGGTTGGTATGGAACTGGCAGAGGGTAAACCGGTTGGGAGCCGATGCCATGCTCAGCCAGGTGCTGCTGGAGCGCATCGCGCTTCGGTGCCAGAATCGGGTACATATAATAGACGTGTCGCATATCCGGCGCTTCCTTGGGAGTTCTTACCGGTGTGCCAGCCAACAATTCATTGTAGAGGTAGGCCCAGCGTTGCCTTTCTGAAATCCAGGTTTCAATGTGGCGCAGCTTGACCCGCAATATGGCCGCCTGTAACTCATCCAATCGTTGCTGGTAGCCGATGATCTCATGCAGGTATTTTTTATGCTGCCCCATATACCGCAAAACTTTCAGGCGGTCGAATAGCTCCGGATCGTTGGTTGTGACCGCACCGCCATCTCCAAAAGCTCCCATCACCTTGGTCGGGTAAAAGCTGAAGCAACCGATGTGGCCCAGCGAGCCGGCCGGGCGCCCCTTATAGAGCGCACCGTGAGCATGGGCTGCATCCTCAACCACGTACAGGCTATGCTCGCGAGCGATCTCCATCAGCGAATCCATCTCGACTACCTGGCCGTACATATGAACCGGAAGGATTGCTTTGGTGCGTGGGGTGATCTTCTTCTTCACCTCACGAATGCTAATATTGAAGGTTTCCGGGTCCACATCCACAAAAACTGGCACGGCGCCGGTATAGGTGATGGCAAAAACCGTGGCGATATAGGTATTGGGCACTGTAATAACCTCATCGCCCGGCCCTACCCCGCACGCCAAAAGCGCCAGATGCAAGGCTTCGGTGCCACAGCTTATTCCCAGACCGTAGGTTGCCCCGCAGAAAGTGGCAAACTCTTGTTCAAAAGCAATCAGGTTCGGTCCTAGCACGTATTTTCCGGTCGGCAGGATGTCCATGACGGCCCTGGTAATTTCATCACCGATCCGTTGGTACTGGCGGGTAAGGTTCTCGAAGGGAATGATGAATTCAACAGGCATAATATACCTCCAGATCAATTTTCTATCGCCGGCGGCGTAAGACCCGGAATTGAAACTTCTCCCCGCAATGGTAATCTTTCGAATAGAGGATGGGCCGGTCCCGCCCGTTATAATTTACCTGCTCCAACAGAATCCACGGGGAGCAGGTAGTTGTGCCGATCCGCCTGGAGAGTTCCTCGTCCAGGATAACGGCTCGAAGAACTGTTTTGGAGTATTCCAGGCGATTTTGGCCATTCTGCTCAATGGCTTGCAACAGAGAGCCTTGGAAATGTTCCATATCCATATCCTCACTGACCAGCGAGCGCGGGAATATATCGATGGAATAAATGATCGGTCCTTCCGGGCCGTTGAAAACCCGTTCCAGCACCATCACTGGCACTCCTTCAGGTAAATCCAGATGGGTGCAGATGACTCCTGCTGCCGGTTCCTGGCGAGCCGAAAGCACCCTTTTGCTGAAGGTGAATCCCAGACTGTTGGCAAATTCGGTCGTGCTCTTGAGACGGGTGATGTCTTCACTCAATATATCCGATGGGCTCGGAGCAACAAACCGTCCTATCCCATGCTGGCAGAGCACCACCCGTTCCTCTTCAAGAATTTTGAGTGCCTCGCGCAACGCTCCTCGACTGATACCAAACCGTCCAACCAGCTCCTGCTCAGAAGGCAGCCGATCTCCTGGATGGTAATGTTCTTCCTGGATCATTGTCCAGATCAAATCTCGCACCTGTACGGCGAGTGTACGCCGATCCTTGCGCCATTCAGCCATTGCCTGGCTCTCCTGGATAGATTGGATAAGCTCTTATTAGGAGATAGACGTCAGATGTTAGACGTCTTATGTGTTTATGATAGCACAGTCTATATCTGAAAGTCAAGAGGTTTTTTTATTGAACTGAGAAGAAATACAGAGATCACCCGTTCCAGCAATCTACAAAAATATCCCCCTCAACCTTAGGGAGATTCTTCAAAAAACCTGTTGACATCGGGTATAAACTAAACATAGAGATGAGCGTACTCAAAAAGTCCCCTTTCGACCGGCCTAATTGGCGAACCGGCCTGGCACTGGCTTTGCTTTCCAGCGCGGCATTGATCTTCGAAGTAGACCAGACCCGGTTATTTTCCGTAGCCCAGTTTTACCATTTCGCTTTTATGATTATCAGCATGGCTTTGCTGGGATATGGAGCCAGCGGAGCGATCCTGATCCTTGCACCCGGGTTAACTCGCCGGAACCCGGCTCAAACCCTGGGTTGGTTCTCCCTGGCTACCGGCTACAGCATTATTGGCGCTTACCTCCTTGCCAACCGACTTCCGTTGGATTCCTTCCGCATCGCCTGGGATGCCAGGCAGGTGGTAATTCTAGTATTGAATGCCCTGGCCCTCGCCAGCCCATTTCTATTCAGTGGCCTGGTCACCGGGTTGCTGCTGGAAAATTTACCTCAATCAACCAACCGGACTTACGCCTACAACATGGTTGGCTCTGCTTTGGGCTGCCTGGTGGCGCTTTTAGCTCCATCACCACTCGGTGGGGAAGGCACTCTGTTGTTGAGTGCAACTCTTGCCGTGTTTTCCGCAGCTATCTTCTTTTCCTCTCATCCTACAACTACTGACAGGCCAGTCCCTATGACGTGGGTCTCGCACAACCAAGATTCTTTTTCTCTTCATGTCCTTCGTGATAAATTTTCGAATAAGGCAATAGATCGACGCAATGGAAGAATCTGGCTAAAATCCTTTCTGTTTCTGATCCTATCGTTCAGCTTGCTGGCAATCACCGGAGCCGATTTTCTATTCAGGCTTGGCCATCGGATCCCTTCATTCTGGTCATGGTCCTCGTTGCAAATCTCCCCTTATAAAGGCCTATCCTACGCTCTACAGTTGCCCGATTCGCATCTCATCTTCCAGCGTTGGAATTCCTTCTCCCGGGTGGACGTTGTGCGAAGCGACAGTATACGCTCCTTGCCCGGATTAAGCTACCGCTATCAGCAGGACCTTCCTCGCCAGGATGGCCTGCTGGTTGATGGAGATGATTTGAGTCCAATCCTTGACCAGCAAAGCAACGCGGATTTCGCCGCCTTTATGCCATCTGCCATCGCCTATCAGCTCCAACCAGGCGCTCACGCCCTGATTCTTGAGCCACGCGGAGGCCTGGATGTGGTCATTGCCCTGGCCAACGGGGCGAGCACGGTGACCGCTGTAGAAGCCAACCCATTGATTGTTGAAGCAGCCGGAACGATCTATACCCAACCTCAAGTCAGGGTGGTAGTAGATTCAAATCGCAGCTACCTCCGCCGGACCGGCGAACGCTTTGATGTGGTCGTCCTCAGCCTGATCTCACCCTATCACCCGGTACGCTCAGGGGCTTATAGCCTGGCTGAGGACTATCGGTATACGATCGAATGCTTTACCGATCTGTTAAGTCACCTGAAACCCGAGGGTCTGCTGGTCGTCAGCCGCTGGCAACAATCGCCGCCTAATGAAACCTTGCGTACCTTCAATCTGATAGTCACCGCGCTGGAACGCGCCGGTTTTAATCCGGCAACTCAAATCGCCGCGCTGCGCGGGTATAACCTGACCACTTTTCTGGTCAAGAAAAGCCCGTTTAAGAATATAGAATTGCAGGCTATCCGCCAGTTTGCCGCCAACCTGGCCTTCGACCTGAGCTATCTTCCGGGTTTACGGATGGAAGAGACCAATCGCTACAACATCCTGCCTGAGCCAGTGGATTACCTGGCCTTCCAGGCATTGGTGAATGAGGATACTCGGCTGCAGTACACTGAGACCTATTCCTTTGACATCACCCCAACCACGGATGACCGCCCTTTTTTCGATCACTTCTTCACCTGGTCACAATCCGGGCAGGTCCTGGCGGAGATGGGCAAGACCTGGGCTCCCTTCGGCGGAGCGGGTTATTTTGTCATCCTGATTGTGCTGGGGATTGCGCTTCTCCTTTCCAGTTTACTGATCTTGCTGCCGGCGCTCCTGGTAAAACAGCGGCTTCGATCTGACCAGGCTTTCTCCCTTCCAGGTTATCGCTCAGTGCTATTTCCCCTCTATTTCGGTCTGCTGGGATTTGCGTATCTGTTGGTCGAAATTCCGCTCATTCAGCGCTTTATCTTGTACCTGGGGCATCCTGCTTATTCATTATCTAGCGTTCTCTTTATTTTGCTGCTGTTCTCTGGCCTGGGAAGCCGGTTCAGCCGCCGGATTCCACTCCTTCCCAGCCTGGCCCTTCTGGCGATATTGCTTGCCTTCTACCCCTGGTTCTTATCTTTCCTTGATGAGCACACCCTCCACCTGGCGTTAATGGGACGGATGATCCTCTCTGTAATGGTGATTGCACCGCTGGGCTTTCTGATGGGAATCCCTTTTCCTTCAGGGTTGCAGCAGATGTCGCTGGTACCTACCTGGACATCCTGGGCCTGGGGCGTAAACGGAGCAACTTCGGTGATCTCTGCCGTCCTGGCAGCGTTGCTGGCGCTGACCTTTGGATTCACGGTTGTGCTTCGGAGTGGGGCAATCTGCTATGCCGCAGCCTGCCTGATTGTGTGGTTATGGCAGCGGAGGAGTATTTCGCTCACCCTTTCCTCCAGTTAAGGGGACAAAGCTCACATCGCCCAGTTTATAGGCTTTTAATTCTCCCCCTTCATCGGCAAATTTCCACAGAGATTGGAATCCTCCCGGAGGGCCAATTGGTATGACGATTCGCCCGCCTTTGGAAAGCTGCTCAACCAATGGAGGGGGCAAATGGTCAGGGGCAGCCGTGACGATAATGGCATCGAAAGGAGCATATTCCTTCCATCCGAAATAGCCATCCCCCTCTTTTAAATGTACCTGGGGATAGCCAAGACGCGCCAGTCTTTCGGCCACGCTCTTTGCCAGTTCCGGCACAATTTCGATGCTATATACCTCCACCGTGCCCAATTCTGCCAACACCGCAGCCTGGTAACCGGAGCCAGTACCGATTTCCAACACCTTTTCCCCCGTCTTCAGTGCCAGGAGTTCGGTCATCCAGGCTACGATATAGGGCTGCGAGATTGTCTGCCCATGCCCAATCGGAAGCGGGTGATCATCATATGACTGCCCGACATCCTCAGGCAGGACAAATTGGTCTCTCCTTACCGTGCGCATTGCTCGCAGAACGTCGGCATCCTTCACCCCACGCGCCACAATCTGATCTTCCACCATCGCCATCCGGGCTTCCTGGTAGGGATCACCACTGGCGGTTGAGGTTTCCTGAACCTCTCCCCCAGGTTTTAGAGATTGAGCACAACTGGCAACCAGGAATACCGTCGCGATCCACAGAAAAAAGAGCCCCCATCGTCTCTCGCACGTGATTGCCAACAATTTTAAGAGCGCCATCTAGTCCTCCAGCCCAGTTTTATTGTACAACTTTTTTATAAGGTCAAACTCAACCAACAATTGATTCTTTTTTTCCAATAGCCACCTTTGGGTAGCAGATTCAACCAGAGGTTGATTGCTTTTGTCCCTGTTCCATGTTAGAGTAAGTTCGGTTTACATGCCCATACTCTCTTTCACTCGAACATGAACAACTCAAAGTTTTGTTTTTGCCCTGGTAAAACAGGATTTTGACGAAAGGACGGATGACATGATTGATTCACACAAGACCGGCGCATATATATATCCAAGTTACGTCGAAATAAAAATTGGACTCAACTCGAATTGGCAGAACGGCTGCATGTGACTCCCCAGGCTGTCTCCCGTTGGGAAACAGGAGAATCATTTCCAGATATTGACACCCTGGTGCAAATCTCACAGGTTTTCCGCGTAAGCGTGGATAACCTGCTCAAAGGGGGCACCCCCAGTTTATTCACGGATCACAGAAAGGCAACCACAGGAGATATCTTGACCGAATTGGCCCAGGACCGGCCAGAGGCGGTAGCCAGAATGGTGACAGAAGGGAAAGCCGACCTGGATTCAGTGATCGAAGCCGGACCGCTGGCGCAACCCAGCACGATGGACAGGTTGTTTGAGAACCTTACCGGTTATAAGTTCTCCTTAGAACAGATCGTCAGCCTGGCACCTTTTATCAGTCAGGATATCCTCAGCTCTATCGCGGACGAAATTGTCGATACGAAGATAGAGTATGACAATTTAGCCAACCTCGCTCCTTTTCTGCAGAAAGAGACGCTAGAAAAGCTGGTCGATCGAGCCATCACTGGAGATATCGATGCCGACTATGTTTCCAGGCTGGCTCCGTTCTTAAGCAATGCCACCCTGGACCGCCTGGTGGATCAAATAAAAGCCGACACACTCGAGAAAAGCCATCTCGAAGCCCTGGCTCCATTTTTGAACAGAGAGACCCTGGAAAGAATGGTTTTCGAGAAAACAGATGGCAAGATCGACATTGACTTGCTAGAGTCGCTTGCTCCTTTCCTGGGCAGAGAAACCCTTGAGCGCCTGATTGACCAGGTGGCCAATGGTCAGATAGAGGCAGATACCCTGACATCCCTGGCCCCCTTTCTCAGCCAATCTGCCATTAAAAAAGTTATTCAGTACGTTGCGGCAGGGTCTATCAACCCGGAAGCTATCGTGAAGCTGGCGCCATTTCTGGATAAGGAAACCCTGAGCGAATTGATCCGTAATAGCATCCGCCAACATCCTGATGAACAACCCAACACGATAAAAACAGGATGAAATCTGAAACCTCTATGACAATCAGCGGAGGGTGAAAGGATTATAATTTATCAAAATCCCTCTTTTGTCAGAAAGGTCACAATCCAATGAAATCAGCCATGTTTGTCTGGGGCGGATGGGATGGTCATGAGCCCAAGCAGTGCGTCGACATCTTTGCTCCCTTGATCCAGTCGGCGGGATACAACGTCGAGGTCTACGACACCTTGGATATCTACCTCAATAAAGAGAAAATGCTTGCCTACGACCTGATTTGCCAGGTCTGGACAATGGGTACCATCACCCGCGAACAGGAAGCTGGGCTTCTGGAAGCCATCCGGTCCGGGGTCGGCTTCGGCGGCTGGCATGGCGGAATGGGCGATTCCTTCCGCAATAACACCGAATACCAGTTCATGGTCGGCGGGCAGTGGGTGGCGCATCCTGGCGGCGTGATCGATTACACCGTCAACATCACCAACCACACCGACCCGATCACCGCCGGTATTCCAGATTTCAAGATGCACTCCGAGCAATACTATATGCATGTTGATCCTTCGAACGAAGTGCTTGCGACGACCACTTTCCACGGTCAATATGTCGAATGGATCGATGGAGTGACCATTCCGGTCGTCTGGAAACGCCGCTGGGGAAAAGGTAAAATCTTCTACGCCTCGGTCGGACACGTCTCCGCCGATTACAACGTGCCCGAGGCGCGCGAAATCGTCCGCCGCGGCCTGATCTGGGCCACACGATAGAGAAGGAACAACATGACACAGAAAATGAAGATTGGCATCATCGGCACTGGCAACATCAGCGGTATCTATATCAAGATGTCGCGCACTTTCGAAATCCTCGACCTGGTCGCCTGCGCCGATATTGACATGGGGCGCGCCCAGGCAAAGGCCACCGAAACCAACATTCCCCGCGTCTGTACTGTCAAGGAACTGCTAGATGACCCGGAGATTGAACTGGTGATTAATCTCACCCCGCCGTTTGCCCATTACGAGGTGGCAATGGCAGTCTTGCAAGCCGGCAAGTCGGTCTATAACGAGAAACCCCTGGCTATCCAGCGCGCCGAGGCGCAACGTATGCTCCAACTGGCTGCCGATAAAGGCTTGCGGATTGGCTGCGCGCCGGATACCTTCCTCGGCGCCGGCATCCAGACCTGCCGCAAGCTCATTGACGAAGGCGCCATCGGTAAGCCGGTGGCAGCCAATGCCTTCATGCTCTGTCACGGCCACGAATCCTGGCACCCCGACCCCGAGTTCTACTATATGGTTGGCGGCGGCCCGCTGTACGATATGGGGCCCTACTACCTGACCGCCCTGATTAACCTGATAGGTCCGGTGAAGCGCGTGACCGGCTCGACCCGCATCTCTTTCCCTGAGCGCACCATTACTTCCCAGCCCAAGCATGGAAAGAAAATTACGGTCGAAACCCCCACCCACCTCGCGACCGTGATGGATTTTGCCAACGGTGCCATCGGCGTGCTGGTCACCAGTTTTGACACCTGGGCTGCCGAGCTGCCGCGCATTGAGATCTACGGCAGCGAGGGCACCTTGAGCGTGCCAGACCCGAACACCTTCGGCGGACCTGTGCGCCTCTGGCGACCAGACACCGAGCAGTGGCAAGAGATTCCTCTGGTCTCTGGCTGGCCTGAAAACAGCCGCAGCCTCGGCGTAGCTGATATGGCCCATGCCTTGCGGTCAGGCCGTCCTCACCGCGCCAGCGGAGCCCTGGCTTACCACGTGCTGGATATCATTTGCGCTGCCCACGAAGCCTCGCAACAAGGAAAGCACATTGAGCTAACCAGCCATGTCGAGCAACCCACTCCCCTGCCGCTGGATTTGCCAAAAAACAGGTTAGATAATTAACCTAAGTAATACAACATTTTAGGCCGCTGAACGCGGCCTAAAATGTTGGTTCAATTCATTGACCTGAGGTGTAGTTTTTGGTCTAAACTACCACCGACTTAAACTGCGGCAGGTAATCCTTATTCTGCTGGAACATCTGGTTGACCATTTGTTTGATCTCTGCCAGAGAGAGCACTGCCGCTGTCAATGGATCGTTCATAATTGCATGGAAAACCAGCCGGGCATTGCCGGTCAGGGCAGCCTCGACCGCCATCTCCTCGATGGAGGAGCTGAGGTTGCACAGCGCGGCGCATTGCGCCGGCAGGGCACCCACATGCACTGCTTCCAGACCCTTCTTGCTGGCCCAAACCGGTATTTCTACCGTGGCGCTCTGCGGCAGGTTGGTCACCAGGTTGGTGTTTGGCACGTTGCCATTAAACTGGAATGGCTCGCCACCTTTGAAGGCATTCATAATAGAGGCAGCATATTCGTGACCGCGCTCCAATGAGATGGGGGTCTCCTCTGCGAACCACCTCTTAGCCTCATCTTTCCAGGTGTTCTCGGTCTTCTGGTATTCCTTGAGAATATAAGCATATTCTCCAGGGTTCCAGCCGGTACCATAGGTGCAGTACTTCTCAATCAAATCTGGGCGCTTACGGAACCACCAGTTGTACTCAGAGTTGTGCCCACTTGACTCAGTGATGTAGTAATCCATGGCCAGGAACATCTCATTGCGAACGATTTCCTCGTTGTAGACCTCTGGCCGTTCGGTTATCGCCTTGCGGATCAACGGGTAGGCATCCTTTCCATTCCACTCATATTTCAGGTAAAAGGCCATGTGGTTGATCCCGGCACAGGTATAAGTGATCTCCGACATGGGCGCCCCAATCCAATCCGCCAACATATACGCCGTTCCCTGCACACTGTGGCATAGACCAGTGAGCTGGATCTTGGATGACTTTTGCATTGCCCGACACAACATGGCCATCGGATTGGTGTAGTTGAGCATCAGGGCATCCGGACAGTATTTCTCCATATCTTTGGCGATCCCAACCATCACCGGGATAGTGCGCAGGGCACGGAAGATGCCAGAAGGGCCGCGCGTATCACCCACATTGATATCCACTCCATACTGCTTGGGGATTTCAATATCGTAGCGCCAGACGTTCGTGCTGCCAACCAGTATGGTGACCAGCACAAAATCCGCACCTTCCAGTGCCTTGGCCCGGTCCATGGTAGCCTCTACCTTGGCGGGATACTTGCCCATTCCAACGATCTTCTTGATCGATCTCTCAGCAAAATCCAACCTCTCAGCATCGATATCCATCAAGGCCAAAGTTGCATCCTTGAGCAGGGGGAAGGTGAGCAGGTCACGCACCAGCCCGCGGGTGAACCCCAGGCTACCCGCGCCGATAAAAGCGATCTTGGTCATAGTGTCTCCTTGGTCATAAAAAGAAATTGGTGTGGAACGAATTCTGCATGCTCAACCCGGCCAACCAGATCATCCCATACAGGCCAGGTCCCGCAGATAACACATCCGAAGAAATCTACGGTTGATTCTATCATGTTTCACCAGAAGAAAAATCGATCTGGCAGGCAGCCATTAAATCTTGATAAATGAATACTGTGGCTCAAACCCGATCAACGAACGGGCGCGTTCGATGCTCACCAACGATTCTGGCCCAACCAACGGCCTGCGAATCGTCTTCACCTCAGGATAAAAGAGCTCGATCAGAAGGTTTGAATCGATCCCCGACCAGTTGTAGTGGTCATTGATAAAAAGGGGATAGCTGCCCTCGAAATCCGCCACCAGGCCTTTTTCAACAGCCTGTACGGCATCTCGCATATCCAGGAGTGCCCACAGGTTTTGACGAGCGTTCATCACCACTCGCACCTCTGTGGGCATATATTGGTCCGTCGCCCACATTTCCAGGTAAGTCCTTCGGTCCTCCAGAAACCGCTGGCCGCGCAGGTGGTTGAACATCCTGCGAGCGTCTTCTAACCAGTTCAACCGTTCGGTGGGCGACAATTCGAGCAGCCGCTCGCACAGGCGACGCAAGACCAAACGGTTTTCGTTCCAACGCGAGAAACCCCAAGGATGCTGTGGATCAGCCGATACCACCGCCGGGTAGCGCAATGCCAGGCTGGAAATTCCCTCCCGGCGCCAAAAGTAATCGCCAATTTGTTCTACGATCTGCTTTGAAAAGGAATAGGCATCGGTCGTCTCCGATGGATGCTGTTCATCGACCGGAAAATACTGTACCCATGCCTCCCGGTACCCATAATACAACCCAATCGCATTAATCGAACTGGCCTGGATGACACGCCGGATCCCTGCCTCGGCGGCGGACCGGAAAACATTGAAGGTCCCTGAAGCATTGATTCGGAAGACTTCATCGCTGGTGCGCTGGAAGGGATTTGGGATAGCTGCCATATGAACCACCATCTCACAGCCTTTGACCAACGAGCTCAGCCGCGCATAGTCGGTAATATCACATTGAGCATACTCCAACCCAGGCACCAATCCCTCGGGTTGCTGGTCAATGCAGAGAATTGAATACCCCTTCTGGACCAGTTGAGATAAGACAGCTTTTCCGATATAACCGTTGCTGCCGGTTAACAAGATGCGCATCAACAACTCCGACTCAGGAAAAATATAGAGTAATCCTAAAACAGCGCAAGCTGTCGTTTCACTGGCCTTGGCTGATACTGCGGAACCTGCATAGATAGGTCATATCGCTGGCACAACTCCCTGGACAGCTCCCATAACCTTTCAGAGTGATTGGCCAGGCACTCGTAGCGATCCCCAAAACGCTGCTCATATTTTTGTCGCAATCCAGGAAACAGGCGATCGAGCTGCTCATAGAAATAAGCCCGCTGTCGATCGCGCAAGGTCACCGCAAACCAGGAGATGATGAATTTCCCGCCATGCTCCGCCGCCAATTCGATAATGCGGGTGATATTCTCGTGATTATCCTCCAGTAACGGCAGCACTGGCATCAAGGTCACTCCAACCGGGATGCCGCGCCCAGCCAGCACTTTCATCGCCGCAAAGCGCTGCGAGACCAAAGGTGCGCCTGGCTCTATCTTCCGGCTCATCTCATCATCGGCAGTCGTGATGGTAAAGCATACTGCAGCGTGAACCCGGTTGATCTCCACCAGTGTCTCCACATCCTTGAGGATCAGATTGCTCTTGGTAATGATGTGAACCGGGAAGCCAAACCGGGCAATCACCTCCAGAGCCCTCCCAGTAAGGTTGTAATCTAGTTCTGCCGGCAGGTAAGGATCGCTCATCGAGCCGGTGCCAATCACCCCCTTTACGCGCTTGTGACTCAGCTCGCGCTCCAGGAGTTCAATGGCATTCACCTTAACCAGCACATCCCGGAAATCCTCAATTTGATAACATTCACTGCGCGAATCACAATAAATGCACTGGTGCTGGCAACCGCGGTACAGGTTCATATTGTACTTAAGACCAAATACCCGGTCAGGTTGCCGTACGCTGGAAAGCAAAGTCTTTGCCTGGATCTCGTGGATCATTGCAGCATCTTAATCGCCGCCAGGGCATAAATTTGCGCCGCCTGGACCATCTTTTCAACCTCGATGAACTCATCGGGTTGGTGCGCCAGGGCCGCATCTCCTGGGCCAAAGATGATAGCCGGCACTTTCAACGCCGGCACAAAGATTGAAGCCTCAGTGGCGAAACGCACCACCTGTTCCTCCACAGGGTGATGAATAACCTCTTGAACTGCGTCAGCAAATAACTGCACCGGTGGAGCATCGGAAGGTGTTTCCACCGCCGGCAGGTCAGTGACTATTCGGAGTGAGGCACGAAAGTCTGGGATGCGCTTTTCCAGAGAGTCGAGGAATGTCTGTAGCTGCTCGATCAACCGGGTATGATCCTGCCCTGGGACAGTTCGCAAATCAACCGTCGCGGTACAGTGATCGGGAACCACGTTGACCATGACACCTCCCTGGATGGTGTTGATGCTGCGCGAAAAGCTGCCCAACACCGGGTGAGGACGGAAAGGAATCTGCAACCGGTCCAGCTCTGAAAGTAACGCCACCATCATCATCACCGCGTTATGGCCCAATTCGGGCGTCGAACCATGGGCTGTTTTGCCGATAGTGGTAAATTCGATCCACAGTACGCCGCGTTCAGACAACCCCAACTGATTAGAAGTCGGCTCCGCAATGATGATCACCTGCCAGGGATGCAGGTCAGGCAGAGCAATAATGGTCGTGGCGCCCAGCATATCCACTTCCTCTCCAGCAGTGGCGGTCACCAGCAGGTCGCCTTGCAAGGGCAATCTCGACTGAGCAACAACTTTGGCCGCGACCAACAAAGCTGCCAATCCACCCTTCATATCCGCTGCACCGCGCCCCCACACCTTACCACCGGCAATCTCACCAGCGAATGGATCATAACGCCAGGGTTGCGCGCCAACCGGTACGACATCGAGGTGGCCGTTAAAGACAACTGCTGGCCGGTCACCGCTCCCATGCAGGCGGGCCATCGCAGTGGCGCGGCCCATACCCTGCGAAAGCAACTCGCCCTCAAAACCGACAGGCTTCAGGAAATCGAGGACAAGCTGTGCCGCTGGCAGCTCATCACCAGGAGGGTTGACCGTCTTTAGCTGGATCAGACGGCTGCAAAGTTCAGCGATTTCTGCAGGCTGGATATTTTCAACCATCGATTCCACTCTTCAAATTCGCAAGCCCTTGTACATAGGCGTTGCTTAAAAAGTCAATGTCCGTAGAGAGGGTCAGCAACTGCATCCCCTGGCGCGCCCACTCGATCAGTGGCTCCAGGCTGGTATGTATTCCTGAATACTTCCCGTGCCTTCTGCAAGCCTCAACAACCTTGACCATCGCTGCTCGCAAGTCAGGATGACTGAACTCAACCGTCAGTCCGAGCGAGAGGGAAAGATCGTTCGGACCGATCAATGCTGCATCCACCCCAGCTACAGAGAGCAGGTCGTCAATGTTCTCAACGGCTTCTTTGCGCTCAATTTGCAGGATGACCAGGTTCTCGCGGTTGGCCTGCGCCACAAACTCCAATGAGTTGGCTTTGCGGTAGTCATTGTGTCCTTTGGTAATAGAAAGCCCGCGCTTGCCCAAAGGTGGATACCTGGCAGCCTGCACAAGGGTCTCTACCTGGCTGCGCGTTTCAACCCGTGGCACCATAACCCCTTCCGCCCCGGCATCCAACACCGGAGCGATGAAGGGATATTGCCCCTCCGGTACGCGCACCAGCACAGTCAGTCCAGCCAGGCGAATCGCCTTGATCAGGTCAGAAACAGTCTCGAGGCTGAAGGTGCCATGCTCCATATCGATGAAGGCAAAATCAAAACCGGCATTAGCCAGGATGTAAGCAATCGCTGGACTGCGAAACTCCTGAATCATCGTTCCAAAAGCAGCTTTGCCTTGCTGTAACAGCGCCCGGACTCGATTAAACCTCATAGCCGGCCTCCTCAAAGATAAAGGGTAAGATACACAATTATTATTGTACAATAAGAACATAGACCTTATGCCTGCCGCTCATTTTCGTTTCTACGCTGAATTGAACGATCTGCTGCCCGTCCCACATCGCCAGAGGGATTTTGAAGCGCAGTTTGAAGGGCATGAATCCATCAAGCATCTCATCGAGGCCTTAGGCGTACCGCACACCGAAGTAGACCTGATTTTGGTCAACGGTCAGGCCGTGGATTTCTCTTATCCTGTGAAGGATGGTGACCAAATTTCTGTTTACCCACAATTTGAGTCGGTAGATATCACTCAGTCCACTAATCTGCGCCCCAAACCTCTACGTGAGCCGCGCTTCGTCCTGGATACCCATCTCGGCCGTTTGGCAGCCTACCTACGCCTGTTGGGATTCGATACACTCTACCGGAATGACTATCCCGATGAGGAATTAGCGCGCATCTCGGTCGAGGAAAAGCGCATTCTGCTGAGCAAAGACCGTGGTCTGCTCAAGCGCAAACAACTTACCCACGCCTACTGCGTGCGGTCCAGCTATCCACGCCAGCAGCTCTTCGAGGTAACCCAGCGTTTCGACTTATATAGCCTGATCAGCCCTTTCCAGCGTTGCCTGCGTTGTAACGGGCGATTGGAACCGGTTGCTAAAGAAGCCATCCAGCACCGCCTGCAGCCCGGCACCCGGAAAAATTATGATGAGTTCTATCTTTGCCAGGATTGCCAGCAAATCTACTGGCCTGGCTCTCATTATCAGCATATGCAACAGCTTGTCGAGGATGTCCGTCAGGCAGCCCATCAAAAGGACAATTCTTGAAACTAATTGATCTGCACTTACTATTGGCCTAACTCTGTACTTTCGAATGCGAACATTGCTTCGTTTGGGGCAGTCCGCGGCAGCAAAGGGTATTTCCTTTACAGAGCATCTGCCAGATACTGGAACAGGCCAGGCAGGTGAGCGCGGCTCAGTCAGTAGCATTTGAAGGGGAACCACAAGCTCCTCAGACCCGTCCAATGTACGGTGTTTTTTAGCTTTTTAGACGAGCGTAAGGCCTCATCAGTCGTTATCGGCTAACTCGGGTTCTTGTACTGGCATTTCCTTAAAAATAGCTACCCGGTTACTTCCTAGTTTCAACCCCCACCTTGCTGCAAACAGCCTATAGACTTCCAGCACCCGCCAGAAAGCCACCGCAGCCATGCCATGCGCCAAAACCGCAAAGAGTGGGGGAGTCTGATGCGTATAGTATATCCAACACTGGCGCGTTGTGCCCCAGCGTTCCAGAAAGTAACCCAGACCAGCGCCCGCCAGGAAGGTCAGCACCATTCCACGGCGATCGACAGGGGTCAGGATCAGGAAGGCGCAAAGAAAGAGCGCCATGCGAGTCAAGGATTGATCCATCGTAGGCCAGACAAACCCCCACATCACCAGATAAAACCCAAGGAAGATAGCCGCGTATAGCCATTGGAACACCCACCCAGGAATGCGACCGGTCCATCCCCCCAGAAAGCGATACAACCGGTCAATCGAAAGGCTGGCAATCGGCCAAGCTGGAATAATCCACAAGGGTGGGCGTTCGCGGGTGTAATAGGTCCATAACAGGGTTTGGGTCCCCCAGCTTTCGATGGTTAATCCTCCTGCCAGCCCAATCAGTATAATAGGCAAGTCCAATTTTATATTGGCCTCTGCCATGATCAGCAGGGACATAACCAGGAAGTTGCCCAGCAACAACCAATCAAACTGCTGCCAGAAAGGGAAAGCCGGATTGTAGGTAGAAAGGTAATCCGTCACCAGCGGCCACCACAGATATCCAATTAAGAAGAGCAATGCAATGAAGCCGCTCATCAGGTAATAGCTGGCGCGCGTCCAACGTAAAAGGCGTGGAAGGCGCACCCAGAAAGAAAACCGGACTGGTTGCACCTCTAGATTTTACACTCACTATCCTGCAATGTGCCATGATTCCTGGAAGCTCGCCCGCCCTGCACTATCTTTTTGAAAAGATATCTGGAAAAAACCCTCTTAAAACATTTCCTAATCTTCCCTTAATGGTATATAATAGGAGTAAGTTATCCCCTAAATCCTCAAGTAGAATCAAATACATCCGTAACAACTATGAAGACCAGCATAATCATTCAGGAGACACTATGGGGACGTTCAGAACCCGAGTAATATTCATAGTGTTGGTTTTCATTTTTGTCTCCAGCTCTGCCTTTACCCGTGCGGGAGATAGCAAGGTCCCAACATCGATCACCCAGAGCAAGCCTCCTTTCCAAATTGTCTCGGGTTCGCTTTGCTTAAGTCGTGGAATCGTTCCACCAGAAGAAATGCACTGGTTGTACATCCCAGCTTCTGCTTCTGAACTGCATACAGAGCTCAACTACTTATATTTAGCAGGACAATTAATTGCAAATGGCGTGGTGGATGCTTCCTCCTGTCCGGTCGGTGGAATGGGGGAAGGTGGATATGCCAACGCCTGTGGTATGGCTGTGGCACAACCACTGGTAATCGAACTGCAAAATGCTTACGACGAATCCATCATGGATGCATGGCGGAATGTAGGGGTTCCCCCGGTCATGTTGAAGCAGTTGATCCGCTACGAGAGCCAATTTTGGCCGACCAAGTGGGGATATTATCACTTTGGGTTAGGGCACCTGACTTTCTTTGGCGCCCGCACTGCACTTTTGTGGAATCCGGTCCTCTTCCAGGCTGTATGTGATGTTGCTTACCACGGAAATTGCCAGAATGTCACGGTGGATGACATTATGGTAGGCACATTTCTAAACTTCTTCGACGCAGCCTGCCCGACCTGCCCGATGAAGATTGATATTGGCAAGGCCCAGCAAAGTGTCTATTACCTGTCACAGGCTCTGATGGCGTACTGCAGGCAATCCACACAAATCATCTATAACGTCACCGAAGGGAAAACCCCCAGCACGATTGTCAGCTACTCGACCATTTGGAAATTAACCCTCTACAACTACAACGCCGGCGCGGTATGTGTCTATAATTCCATCGAGAAAGCCTATGGGGAAAGAAGAAGGTTCCTGAGGTGGTCCGATATTGAGGATAACACTGAGAGCAAGCAATGCCTGGTAGGAATCGATTACGCCAATAAGATCACAGAGAAGTTTTACAACTTCCCCCCACCCTAATTCCCTCTCGAAATCCTTGAATCTCTGAGAATCCCGAAAAGAGAGCCGATCAGTTGTCCGGCTCTCTTTTCGGGTCGGGTTATTTAATGTTCTGCCTGGATTTAAGAATATCGCTGAACCTATCCACAAAAACCCGCACCAGGCGGGAGTCAAACAATTTATCGCTGGATTCTTGAATGAGCCGCAGACCTTCGATCTCATCCATGGCCGCTTTATATGGCCGGGTTGTGGTCAGCCCATCAAACACGTCCGCCAGCGCGCAGATCCTTCCGCTCAAGGGAATTTCCTCCCCCTTCAGTCCTTGAGGATACCCAGATCCATCCCACCGCTCATGATGAGTATAAGCGATAATCTCCGCTGTTTGCAGGATAATTGAGGAGGCGCCGGAAAGCACACTGGCTCCCTGGGTAGTATGCTTTTCAATAAACTCCCACTCAAAACCTTCATAATGGCCGGTTTTCTTCATTAACTCATCGGGAATAGTGACCTTACCAATATCATGAAGCTGGCTGGCGGTAGAAATTACCTCCACTTCCTGTTGAGAGAGATCCAGGCCAGATGCAATAATATAACAATATCTGCGGATTCGCTCCAGATGGAATCGGTTATCCCATTCCTTCAATTCGGCAAGATAGGCCATCCGGACGATATAATCCGAAAGTTCCTTGTAAGACGACCCTTCTATAGAAGCTCGAAACATATTGACCCCTTTTTCAAAACTGCCAGTATCCAATTTCAGAATATTATACTATAATAAGAGTAAGGGGATTACCTCAGCTTATCCGATTCTCTGTACCCTACAGGTGATCCTGTCGTGAAAATACTTGGTTGACAGTCCATGGCCGTTGCGAGACGTGTCATTGGGTTCTGATGATTTGTAAGTATTGAGAATAATTGGGCCCAAAGTGTCAGTTTTGTGTCAGGCAGGTGAATTATTATTCTACTGAAGGCACGAATGAGAGCTATCTATTCCTTTCTAACGTTATGGATTTTACACACGAATGAAATTCGCTTCGAAAGAGTATGTGATTGACGTTAGGAGGAGAAAGTATCTATGCGGATCAAGAATTCAGGCCAGGCAGTTGTAGAATTTGCAATCCTCCTTCCCATTTTGATTCTGCTGGTGATGGGTGCACTCGATTTAGGACGGTCATTTTTTATGAAGATTGTCACCACCAACGCAGCGCGAGAAGGGGCTTACTACCTGTCCTATCACCCAGATGACCGCACAAGTGGCTATACAGGAACAATCCATGCTATTCAGAATGAAGGCATAGGGGCCGGGGTCGCCATAAACACTTCGGATATCACGGTTACGGGTTGCTGTACGACTGGTTCTCCGGTCGAGGTTACCGTGAGACAAACTGTCAATCTTACGATCTTCAATTTTTTTACTGGCCCGTTGCAGATGACCAGTAGGGTAAGGATGCTTGTACAATGACCCACAAACAAAAATATTCCGGACAATCACTGGTTGAATTTGCTCTGATCTTCCCCATGGTCGTGTTTGCCATGACAGTGTTCTTCGATCTGGGCAGGGGGATCTACTATTTCTCGGCCATTTCCAATTCCGTCCGGGAAGGAACACGTTATGCCATTGTTCATCCCATGGGCACCACGGCGGAGAGGGATGAGATCATCAACACCGTGAAGCATTACGCTGTGGGGATCAATACGGACAGCCTGACAGTCACCCTGACGCCCCCCTGCTGTGGAGGCGACCTGGTTACCATCGCGGCCAGCTATCCTTTTCAACCGGTGACGCCGGGTCTGGCTCTCATACTGGGTGCGGGCCACGGGATCACGGTCCATGCGCAATCCACCATGGAAGTTGCACCCATTAATCGGTAATTGATACGAAGGGGAAATGATATGAAAAAAGCAGCCAAAGGGCAAGTGATTGTCATCTTCACACTGGCAATATTCGCATTACTGGCCATGGCCGCCCTGATCCTGGATGGGGGTCAAACCTATCTGCATCGCAGAGATGCCCAGGCCGCAGCCGATGCCGGCGCGTTGGCAGGCGCCCATGAAATGTGCGCGGGTGCTGGGGCAGGCGCCGCTCCAGCCACTGCCATCCACTATGCCACAGTGCAAAACAGCGCAGCCTCGGCCACTGCCTGGATTGATAACGGGGAAATTTTTGTTCAAGCCATTGTTCCTCAAACCTCCTTCTTTGCCCAGCTTTTCGGCATCCATCACGTCGATGTACCGGCGTTGGCTTCGGCAGGCTGTTACCACCCAGGAATTGCCAATCACATCTTGCCGGTGGCTTGGTCTTGCCGGCCGCCATTGGTTGGTGGTGGTTCCTCAAGCCAAGACTGCGAGGAAGATGCCTTAGATTGGCCGAATCAACTCAAGCCCATGATCACCGGATCTCCCAGCACTGTGACAGTGGATGGCAGTCCCATCCATACCCCTTATGATTTCGATCATGACTACCTGACGCACAGGATTTACGTGATTATGGACGCGGCTACCACCGCTAGCGAGGCGTGTCAGCCGATCGGCACAGTCAATTGCGATATTGATGGGGATGGCTTCCCTGACCTGTTGGGAAGCGGTGATCGAAGCTGGTTGGATCTGAATGGTGGCGGTGGTGGTGCCTCCTCTTTGGTCGATTGGATACATTATGGATATAATGCTGGAATAGCTGTTCATACCTGGTTAGCTGGCCAAGATGGGGTCGCTCAATCTGTATTCGATGCCGTCTATGACTACCAGCGCAGGAACATAGTGGTTGTTCCGGTTTTCAATTATATTTGCACCGGGGATCCTGCTACTCATCCCCTTTGCCAGACTAATGCACATCTTCCTCCTTTTGAACTGGCACCCGGACATACCGATACAATCGTCTATACCAGTAGTGCTTCGCAAACCTATTACCATGTCATAGGGTTTGCGATCTTTTACATCACGTGCATCGATTCGGGTCCTCACGGCCCATGTCCAGGTCATAAGGCCGCAGTTACTATTGGAGGTTTGAAAAACAGCGTAAAGACAATCGAGGGCTATTTCGTCACCAATTATCCAGTCGGGGACCTTTTCTCAGGCTCCGGAGGCGCAGATCTTGGGGAGCACATCATCTCATTGACCCGGTGAACACCCAGGATAGGATAGCTGGAACTGATCTTTTACTAACTAACAAATACAGGTAGCATTAAAGTCTGTTGGTACAGCACCAGGAATACCTAAGGGGAAAAAGGGATATGCTGACCAGTATGAAGGATTTGGTCATCCTGGAATCATTGGTCACGTCTGCTTACAGTTCTGTTAAGGCATTTCCATAATCCCCTGACCCTGATCCCTGTTATACTTGTTATACCGACTATCAGTTAGAGGAGTATTGAATTGAACAATAGATTGCGCGGCATTATCATTGCTATTCTGGGAATTGCCCTGATCGGGATAGGGGCGTTTGCAATCAGTCTCTTATATCAAAGAACAGTCCGGACAGGTGAAGTGGTGCGGCCCACGCCAATTCCCGTCAAGAAAAGTCAGGTGGTGGTCACCACTCACGATCTGTTCCTGGGAGATTCGCTGGGAACAAGCGATGTGACGCTCATTGAAGTGCCAGCCGAACTGGTCCCAAGAGATGCCCTCACCAGTGTCAACGATGTGGTGAATAAATTCACCAAGGTTGACCTTGTCCAGGGCGAAATGGTCCTGCAGCACAACCTGGCAGACCCGACCAACAGGCAACACGATATCAGCTTCATTTTGAATGAGAACCATGTGTTATTGGCCTTCCCGGCCGAGGACCTGATGAGCCAGGAAAGCATCATTCAACGTGGGGATATCGTCGATATCCTGGCCACCTTCACCGAGCAAGTTCAACCTGGCACGCCTGGTGGGGCTACAGGTACTGAACCGGGCACGGGTACTGGCACAGGTACGGGCACAGGCACCGGTCAAGGTGAAACTGGGATTTCACGTACCTTTACCCTGGATGCCTATCAGGGAGTGGAGGTAACCGCCCTGGTCATGGATATCATTCAGGATAAAAACCAGACCGAGGCGCAGGCACCCAGCGTCACCAATCCTCCAGCGCGCAGTCAGATTTCTGTTCATGCCTATTTATTGGCTTTACCCCCTCAAGATGCTCTCCTCCTGAAGCACCTCAAAGATACCGGAGCGGAATTTGACATGGTGCTTCGTGCTCCTACCTCCCGAAAGAAATTTGATCTAACGCCGATTACGAAAGAATATATCGTTGAGCTTTACGGGTTAGGAATTCTACCCTAGATTTAGAACTGCCAAGAGGTTATCACCATGCCAAAAACGACCGAACCAGCCCAGGTGCTTGTTGTAACAAAGGATAGTTTGATCGCACAATCCGTTCAATCCGCTTTCTCTAAAGAGAGTGACTTTAAACTGCTGGACAGTTCCTACCTCTCCGAAGGGATTATCCGCGCCATCCAAATCCTGGAACCAGATATCGTCTTAATAGATTACAACTTCGATCCAGAGGGCATCTACGACACCATTGATGACATCGCCATGAAGTTTTCAAACATTGCAGTGGTGGTCATCCTGCCTGAGACGGAGATCCACAACTCCAATCGAGTGATTCTGGCAGGGGCGCGCGCTTTTCTGCTCAACCCATTCTCTCAGATCAACTTGCTCAGCACACTTCGCCGCATTCGGGAGCTCAGTTCTCGGATGGCTACATCGCAAGCTCAGTCGGGTTCCGGTGCCATCATTACCAGCGCCAGTAAAACATACGTCGTTTTCAGTCCCAAGGGCGGGGTAGGCTGCACGACGGTAGCGACCAACCTTGCCATCGCTTTGTATCAGGTCCTTGGGGAAGAGGTTCTTCTCGTCGATGGAAAACATCTGTTTGGTGATGTGGCACTCATGCTCAACCTGAGAACCGCCAATTCGATTGCCGATCTGATCCCTCACGCCGGTTCATTGGATGATAACCTGATCAGGCAGGTTGTTTCACAGCACGTCTCGGGGATTCATGTCCTACCGTGCCCGTTCTCCATTTCCGTGGCGCAGGGTATTCGAGCAGACGATATTTACCGGGTGATCCTAGGTCTGCAAAGAGCTTATACCAATGTTGTCGTTGATGGCGGAAGTAACCTCAGCGACGAGGTGGTCACTTACATGGACGCCGCATTTCGGGTGATCCTGGTAATGAACCCGGATTTGGCCTCTCTACGAGACGCACGCCAGTTTCTTGATATCTGCCGAACCCTTTCGTACCCACATGAGAAGATACTTCTCCTTCTAAATAATGTGGGGCGCAAGGCAGAATTAGGCCTAGCAGATATCGAAAAAGTATTGCGCACTAAAGTTTTTGGGATGATTCCCTCCGACGATAATATTGCACTCAGCTGTGTGAACGAGGGTATTCCAATCATCCTGAAGAAGTCCAATCATGCCATCAGCAAAACGTATAGAAAGGTCGCCAAAGATTTAGCAGAAATGAGCTCAGCCTCGTTAGCCACCAGCGAGAAGTCCTTTGAAGTTCTCTCTAAGACATCCAGGTTGGGCTGATGCGGCCTTGAGAGGTTTACCTTGAACCCAAATACGGTTACTGCTATCTTGTTGATTGTCCTGGTCGCCAGCGGTTTTGGCGTGATCGCGTTGGGGGTGATCTCCGCTTTCTTTAGGCCCAATGTTGTCCAAGATCGGATCAGCAGATACGTTGACATCATGGCGGAGGAAAACGTCGGCAGACCATCCAGTCATAACAGGCGGGATCAGTTCAGCCGGTTTCGCTATGACCTAAACAGGGCGCTATCCATCCTGGCCTCTGAGGAAACGCAGTTGAAATTATTGAGCGCTAACTGGCCAATCTCGGTGACGGAGTACATCCTGCTCAGGTTCTTTTCGACAGGATTGGGTTTTCTCATTGGTTGGGCCATCTCCAGGAGCATTTTTGGGGGCATTGTCGTAGGCGCGGTGGTCTATCTCATTCCAGGAATATTCCTCTACAGAAGCATTTACCAGCGACAACGGAAATTTCAGGACCAATTGATCGATGTACTGATCCTGATTCGTGGCGCAGTCCAGGCCGGGTATAGCATGCTTCAATCGTTGGATGTCGTCGTCAGTGAGTTACCGGCACCTGCTTCCGAGGAGTTTGGCAGAGTTCAACGAGAGGTGCAGCTGGGCCTTACCTTAAGCCAGGCCTTAGAGAATTTATCCGAACGGATGGAAAGTGATGACCTTAACCTGGTAGTCACTGCCATCATTATCAACAACCAGGTCGGCGGCAACCTGACCACCATGTTAACCGCCGTGACCGAAACCATCCGCAACCGGATCTACCTGTTTGGTGAGGTCAGGGCGCTCACCTCCTACGCTCGTTACACAAGCTATTTGCTGACTCTCTTACCCTTCCTTACAGCTTTAATCATCTATTTCCTCAATCCGGTATATTTTGAGAAGGGTCTTAAGTCACCAGCCAGCCAGTTGATCCTGGGATTGGCATTCGTGGCAATGATAGTAGGGAACATGTGGTTGAGGCGAATTGCCAAAATCGAGGTATAAAGGGAAAATCGGGCAACCATGAATATCACAATTCTGAGTATTATCCTGGGTGGGAGCTTAATGATCGCCGGCGTACTTCTGGCGATCATGAGTGTGCGCAGCCTGAGAGGGAATGAAGTCTCGCGCAGGATGGATGACTTTGTCGTCGGATATGAAAGAGCAAGGGTGGACAGGATCCGCGTCCCAATCCAACAAGGTTTTTCAGACTCTTTGCTCAACCGGACCGTTGTCGCCACGGTGAAAAGAACTATCCAATACTTTGGCCAAATTACCCCAAAACGCTCTATTGAAAACCTGAATCGCCAGCTGGCCATCGCCAGGAATCCCTTCAACCTCAGGGCGCGCGAATTTTACGGGGTGCGCCTGATCTTCTTGCTGGTGGGAATTGGTTTAGCCTTTCTATTGAACTATAAAAATGCCAATCAGATCGCTTCACTCTTCAGACCAGCGACCGGAGGTTTTCTCACCTCCGTCATCATGGACTACAAAAGCCCAACGCTGCTGGCTCTATATGGTGGCTTGCTGATCGTCATCCTTTTCTTCCTGCTACCCGTTGTCTGGCTGCGTGGTCAGGTGAAAAAGGTCCAACAGGAAATCCGCAAAGGATTGCCAGACGCGCTGGATATGCTATCGGTTTGCGTGGATGCCGGATTGGGGTTCGACCAGGCATTACAAAAGGTGAGTGATTATTGGAAAACTGCCATCGGGACTGAATTTCGGCGCGTCGTTTCAGAGATGGAGGTGGGTGTTTCCAGGGCAAACGCACTGCGAAATATGAGCAGCCGGTTGGGAGTGATTGAACTTTCCAGTTTTGTAGCTGTCATCATTCAATCCGACTCTCTAGGGATGCGCATTGCCGATGTGGTCCACGGGCAAGCGGACCAGATGCGGATCATAAGGCAGTTCCAGGCCAAAGAAATCGCCTATCGATTGCCGGCAAAAATGATTGTTCCGTTGGCATTGCTTATTTTCCCTGCCCTGATGGCAGTGATCCTGGGACCGATAGTTCCCAGCTTGTTAGACTTGTTCCTCAACTTTTAAGGTTTATGTTCAGCTTTGTAGCACATCCTGCAAAGCCACCCTTAAAACCAAATCTTAACTTCGAGTGATGGATGATAGAGAAGAAACTTGAAAATAATCGAGAACCTATGATCGGGTCAAATTCATCTTTTGAAGGAAACAATGCTTCCAATAAGGGGGAAACTCCCGCATTGAACTCTGATCCTGAATATCAAAGATTGCTCATCGCATATCAACACGCCGAATGGGATGAATGCAACCGGATCGTCAATACGCTGTTGCACAAATACCCCGAAGACGCCCATTTGCTTCAGTTTAAAGAAGATATCGAGATCCAATTGGCACTGCATGTCAAAGACCTGGATGCAGCCCAGGCCAGTCATATGATCTTTATCCGGAAGATCGTCGTAAGCTCAGCGCTTATTCTTGTGGCCCTGATAGCTTCGATTATGGCCATCCGTTGGATCATTGGCTCATACCAACCGACGGTCAAGCCTACCGCCGTTGTGAACACAACCCAAGATTCGGAAATGCTGGCTACTCTCGAAAGCCAGGCGAATGTCTTTCTAGATACCGGCAAAACGGACATGGCATTCGATGTAATCAAGCAGATTCAGGATATCAACCCCCAATACCCGGGTTTGGCGAAGCTCTCCGAAAGGGCAAACAACCTATCTAAGGTTGATTCCATGTACCAGGAGGCCGTGAACGACATTAAGGCCAACGAACTGGAAAAAGCGCTCCCCATCTTGAAGCAAATTGATGCGCAAGCACCTCAATATAAGGATGTCTCTTACCAGATCAAGCAAATCGAGAAACAGATCCAGATCGCAAAGTTGCTCACTGATGCTGAGCAAGCTTACACGGAAGAACGCTGGGCTGATGTCACCAGTGCGTATGAACAGGTGCTGGATATCGATCCGACCATCAGCAGCCCAAAAATTGAAGAACAGCTTTTTGTCAGTTACTATAAGAGTATCATCGCTATCTTGAACAATCCGAAAACAACCGTTGCTGATATTGATAAGGCGGAAGATTATTATCGTAAGGCCGTCTCTCTCGTCCCACAAAGCAAGTCTTTCGCTAAGGAGAGAGGAGATCTGCAACAATTAATGGTGGATCTGCTGATATTCAGGTACCGACAAACGGCAAGTAGCTTATTACAAGGCCAATATTCTTCAGAAGACGCGGTTAATAAAGCCGTCAATTATTTGAAAAAGGCATCGAATCTGAATGCTCAAAATGCGGAATTGAAGTCAGAGCTGGATAAAGCCCAACTTTACCTGCTGGCATTTCAGAGATTCGACCAGATGGATTGGGATGGTGCAATAGAAAGCTTGCTGAAGTTGTCCAACTTTGACAAAGATTATGCCAATGGGATGGTAAAGCAACTTTTATATGAAGCCTATGCTGCCCGAGGCAAAAGATATTTTACGGTTGGTTTTTATAGCGATGCGCGCAAGGATTTCGAAGCCGCAGAGGTGATCGCCTGGGAGCGACAGAGCAATCTCTTCCAATTACTTGAGGCACAGCTGAATATGGGATACACCCTGGGAAAGATGCAGAAATACAAAGATGCAGCTTCTTACTTCAGCTATGCGATGAAGACAATCACAGCAGAATCGCGTGCCACAGATCCAAATTTTGTCAATTCCATCAATTCAGCCCAGGCTCTGTTGGATAGCGGTAGATACTATGATTCCTACATGCTTTATATGGATGCCCTGAAGAAAGTAGATAATCTATATACTTACCAAAAGATTTCCTTCAGGCAAGGGGACAGCCTGGCCTACATCGCAAATGCTTACAGTTCATCCATCCAAGCGATCCTTGAACGCAATGGTCTGACCGACACTGTAGTTCTTAAAGTAGATCAAGACCTGGTCATCCCCGCACTTCGCTAAGAGTCGTATTATTGTTAATCCAATCGTAGAGGGAGAATGTGAATGTTTACCAATCGACCCGCCTTAAAGAAGGATACTCAAACTACCAGGGACAGCACGAAAGACGTGCAGGATCTCGGGCATTTTGAAGAGGATGCTTATTTCCTGCGCGATGCCATTCAAAGACGCTTGCTCTCTGAAACAAATGGCGAAGTAACTCTGGATAATGTTGTCCAACTTCGGCAGATGATCGAAGTACTCTTCAACCAACTGTTAGCCGAGGAGAACTTGCTTTACACAAGAACCACCCGGGCTCGCTTACTGGATTGGGTGACTGCCGATATCGTGGGATACGGCCCCCTGGAACCGTTGCTCAATGATCCGGAAATCACAGAAATCATGGTAAACGGCCCCGGGAACGTATATGTAGAGCGCTTCGGAATAATTGAACCCACCGAGGTAAAGTTTGGAGATGAAACCCACCTACGGCGGATCATTGACCGCATCGTTGCACCAATCGGCAGACGGGTTGACGAGGCTTCGCCAATGGTTGACGCTCGTTTACCGAACGGATTCCGCGTCAATGCAACCATTCCCCCACTTTCGCTGGATGGTCCCCTGCTCACCATCCGTAAGTTCGCCATTATTCCTTACACAGCCCAGGATTTAATAGCCGGCGGAACTTTAAATCTTCAACTGGTCAATTTCTTGAAGGCCTGTGTTGAAGCCCGGATCAATATGGTGATCTCCGGTGGAACCGGTTCTGGAAAGACCACCCTCCTCAACGTGGTATCTACCTATATTCCATCCCATGAGCGGATCATCACGATCGAGGACACCGCCGAGCTAAAACTAAACCAGGCGCATGTCGTCCGGCTGGAAAAAAGACCTCCCAATATCGAAGGAAAGGGTGAGGTAACCATCCGACAGTTGGTGATTAACGCATTGCGTATGCGCCCGGACCGGATTATTGTTGGTGAGGCGCGTGGTGGCGAGGCATTGGATATGCTCCAGGCTATGAATACCGGTCATGATGGGTCTATGACCACCGTCCACTCCAACAGTCCCCGGGATGCACTGCGTAGAATTGAGACCATGGTCCTGATGGCAGGCATGGAATTGCCGTTAAAAGCCATCCGGGAACAGATTGCATCCTCAATCGAACTCCTGGTGCATTTGGAACGGATGAGCGATGGGACCCGCAAGGTAGTGCAGGTGACCGAAGTCCAGGGCATGGAGGGAGACACGTTTGTTTTACAGGATCTGTTTGTTTTCAACCAGATTGGGGTCAAGAACGGACGCGTGGTGGGAAGTCTTAAACCAACCGGGCTAAGACCTAAATTCATTGAAAAAATCACCACCAATAATATTCCTCTTCCAGATAACGTTTTCGAGGCAGACTCAGCGAGTTAGATTAAACTCTCAGGTATCTATATTGGTCGTGGCGATCGTTCCTGTTCAACAGATCGCCACGATCATGGTTTTTTCCTCAATTTTCTGCAGATCAAGCACCAAACCCAAACCGGGCAGGTCAGGTAGCCGAATCCCGCCATTTGCAGGGCGATAGATTGGATTGTGAAAATATTGCTTGCCCTCCTGGTGAATGAACAGGTATTCAACATAGGGCACAACGGCCGGCGATTGCGCGGCAGCGACGTGCAAGGCTGGCAACAGCGAGTGACCATGTGCCACAACGGGGACATCAAATGCTGAGGCCAGAGCACAGATTTTGACCTGCTCAGTGATCCCACCCGTCCAATCCGGATCAGTTTGGATATAGTCCACCGCCTGTTGCATGAGCAAGGCTTTCACCTGCCAGCGCGTATATATATGCTCACCAGTTGCCAGGGGTACTCCACTCAAAGTACGAAGCTGGTGCAGGCTCTCTACCCGTTCAGGCGGCAATGGCTCTTCTACCCAGGTCGGTTGGAGCGGGGCCAGGTCTTTCATCATCTCCAACGCATATGGAAAATCCCAACCCATGAAAGCATCGAACATCAGCGGATAATGCCAGCCAACTGCCTGGCGCACTGCACGCGCCATCGCCAGGTTGCGTTCCTTACCGGCTACACCATCCGCCGGGCCATAGCGGAAGAACCACTTCTGAGCGCTGAACCCTTGCGATTTGAAGGCAGTGGCGGTTTCTGCGGCTTGTTCTGGCTCGATCGAATAGCTTAACATGCTGGCGTATACAGGCACCTCCGCTGGATGGTGGTCGGCTGTAAACCGGGTGGGTCCCCCAAGTAAACGATAGACCGGCTGAGCAAACACTTTACCCTTCAGATCCCACAAGGCGCAATCCAGGGCACTCAGACCAGTCATAAACAGGCCCGAACGACCATGACGGTTCAGGCGCAACATCTGATCATGCAACGCTTCGGTCGCCAGAGGATCGCGCCCCAACAGGAATGGCCCAAGCTCATCCCGAATAACGAAAACCTGGGCGGAGTCGATGGGACCGAACAGGCCAGAAAGATCTTCATCTGTACGGATCTCTACATAAAACTCGCGATGAAGATCGCCTGACCGAGGTGAATAATCCAGTTCAAGGTTAAATTCCGGGTAGAGGTCGATCGCTCGCGCCTGTCGGCTACCGGGGGGGAATGAAGGCCCTTTCCAATGACCTTCCACCTGAAAAAGCGAAAGCCTGTCAATCTTCATGAGTAATCCCTCCAAGAAGGATGACTAATTCTAGCATACCGGCGCATCAATGCCTTCTCCAGCCAGATTCTATAAAAAAGTCTGGCTGCCGACACGTTGCAGATACAGCGGTTGCAGAAATCTAAAGAATCCTGAAACCATGTTCCGGGTGTAATCCTGTATAATCAGAGATCTGGGGGATCTGCTTCAACCTGGCCTACACCAGTCAATTACAGGTTAATTCTTATTGTTTTGGAGGCTTTCTCGATGTTCAAACAAACGATCCCACTTCTAACGCTGGCTGCTTTTTGGGTGATGCTAACCGGATGCACGGCACCTGCACTTTCCCCAGCATCCACAGCAACCCCGATCCCTTCCTTTACCACTACTCCCGAGTCCCCTTCGACAACCACACCATCCCATGCAACCAGTACCTCTGCACCCCCTTCTCTGGTTTGCAAGCTGCCGACGGTGGTTGCTCCAACCTTACCCGCAATGATCCCTGCCTACACCGAGCTTGATCAAACTACCGGGTTACACATGACCGGCAGCTACCAGGTGATCAATTTACAATCCTACCGTCTGGAGGTTTCCGGAAAGGTAGCCCACTCGCTGAATCTGAGCTTTGACGAGCTGCGTTGCTTGCCCCACATAGAGGTACGCTGTAACCTGGTGTGCCCCGGATTTTTTGTGGACACAGCTACGTGGGCTGGCGCCTCGTTGGATGCGCTGCTGGACCTAGCCGGAGTACAGTCAGACGCAACGGACATCAAAATGTATTCTGCCGATGGCTACTCTGCCGCCCTTTTGCTCAAAGATGCGCGCGATGGTGAGAACTTTCTGGCCTATGAATGGGAAGGGCAGCCGATTCCGATTCTGCACGGTTTCCCGGTCAGGGCAGTATTTCCCGACCAGGAAGGCAACAAATGGGTGAAGTGGCTGGTCAGGATCACTGTTGATTGAAAAAGTGTTGAAACACCCATCCGAAATCAATTGCCTTAATCCTTGAAGAGATTATAATATATACATACCTGAGAAAGATGCAATCCCTTATATTCACCATACTCCAACTCTACGGAGGATCTATATCATGCTAAAAGAATTCAAAGATTTCGCCCTGCGCGGCAACGTGATTGACATGGCTATCGGCATTATCATCGGCGCTGTCTTTGGAAAGATCGTCACCTCTCTGGTAAACGATATCATCATGCCACCGATTGGATTGTTGCTCGGTAAGGTGAATTTCTCCAATCTCTTTATTGACATGTCCGGAGAAGGTTACCTTTCTTTGGCTGACGCCCAAGCTGCCGGCGCCCCTACCATCAATTATGGGGTGTTCATCAACAACGTCCTCGATTTCATTATCGTGGCGTTTGTCGTTTTCCTGATCGTCCGGTGGATCAACCGTTTGAAGAAGCCGGCTCCCGTCGCGGCACCTATCACCAAGGATTGTCCTTATTGCTTCACCGCCATCCCTGTCAAAGCCAGCCGCTGTCCAAATTGCACTTCAGAGCTATAAAATAACATCCGGCTCAACCGTTTATGTCCCATCAGATTGCAGAATACGCTCATGCAATTTATCCTGTCCCCAAATTCTTGATACTCAGAGGAGATCAATTATGTTCTCAAGATTGAGAAGCTCGAGAGATAGAAGTCTTTCTTTCTTAAGCCTGCCGCTTCTAATAGGCTATGCGCAGCAGGAAGACCAGGGAGGAAGTTCTCTCTGGTGGGTGTGGGTACTAGTCATCCTGATTCTGCTGGTGCTCTTCTTATGGTGGTGGTTCAGCCGCGAAAAGCAGAAAGAGGCTACTCCCCCATCCACCACTTCAGTGGGAGGCACCACAGCGACACAAATCCCCCCAGGCGCCGAGGCTGCACCTGCCGAAAAAGCAGAACCCGCCATAGTACAAACCCGGGCGACTTCAGCACCGGTAGCAGATGTTCCTGTTAAGCCGGATGATCTGACCATCCTGGAAGGGATTGGGCCGAAAACCAATAGTGTACTTCAAGCAGCCGGCATCCTGACTTTTGCCCAATTAGCCGCTACCGATGTATCTCGCCTGGAAGAACTGGTGCGCTCCGCTGGCTATCGATATATGGATCCGACTACCTGGCCCGATCAAGCCAAACTGGCGGCTGCCGGAGACTGGGATGGGCTCAAGAAATTGACGGACGAGTTAAGAGGCGGACGGCGAGTCACTTAATCGGTCGTTCAAGGCTTCCATAAAGGACAGGAAGCCTGAGTTATTAGAAGGAATTTTTTTAACCACATTTGAAAAGGAGAATGAAATGGCTTCATTAGTCAGTATTGAGGGTGTTGGCGAGACTTATGCCCAGAAACTTAAGGAAGCTGGTGTTGCTACCACGGATGCCTTGCTCGAAAAAGGTGCTACCCCGAAGGGGCGTAAAGAGATCGCCGAGAAATCCGGCATCAGTGATGCGCTGATCCTCAAGTGGGTGAATCGCGTTGACCTTTCCCGGATTAAGGGAATTGGCGAGGAGTATTCCGATTTGCTTGAGGTGGCAGGAGTTGACACTGTGCCCGAGCTGGCTCAGCGCAAGCCGGAGAATCTCTTCCAGAAGATGGTTGAGGTCAACGAGGCAAAAAAGCTGGTGCGCAAGATGCCTGTGTTGAAACAGGTGCAGGATTGGGTCGAACAGGCCAAGAAGCTTCCGCGCGTGGTTACGTATTAATCGACAATCCAAAAGAGATTGCCGAATTAACTTTTTGGAACCGAAATATTGCCCAGGCGGACCCTTGGGATGTGAAAATCATTCCAAGGGTCCGCTGTTATCTATATAATTACAAAGTTTTTTATCCTTTATATTCTGGCTGGAGTTACGCTAGCCAACTGCCCCCAGCCAGGACCAAAGGACATCCTAACTTAGGCCTTTTCCCATGCCAGATCACGTGACGGTGCGCATTGCTACTTACCATGACGCCGGTGAATTAGCGCGGTTAAATGCTCTTTTCAACGATGTCCACGATCCACCCGAGCTGGTCGCTCGAAGGTTGCAGGACTCGCGCACCATCGAAACGCCACTTCTGGCTGAGAAAGATGGAAAAGCAGTCGGCTTTGCCAGCCTGTTGCTGATCCATTCACCATTTTACGAAGCTCCCTATGCTGAGATCACTGAGCTATTTGTCGAAGCCGGGGTTCGCCGCCAGGGTGTGGGCCGCGCCCTGATGGAGAAAGCCGAACAATTGGCGCACCAACGTGGCACCCTGGAAATCCGCCTGGTCACCAGCGCAGAAAACCAAACAGCTCAGGCTTTTTACCACTCCTTGGGTTATAAAGAGTCAAGAGAAAAGGTGTTCGAAAAAATTACCTCCAGTGAGTAGAAACTGATGTCTCTGGACCGGCTATTCCGATTTCAACACTCAGGCATACGCGGGTAAGAAATTCACACAAGTCCAATAATTGCCGCAAGGATGGATGGTTTTTGATTCCCGGTAGGCCTATCCTTGAACTAAATTGCCTGATCCCTGAACAACTGCTTCCTGTTCTCCCTGCACCACTCAGAGATCATCCGCACCCGTTCGATCGCCTCCTGCCCGCTGCCCTCCGGCACTTCATCGGAGACTCCCAACACCAACCGAGGGTGAAATAGCTCTACGATCCGCTCGGTGATTTGCATCAATTCCTCTCGGCTGAAGGTATCCAGAAACATCACCGCTGGGATGCCATCCAGCAGTACTTTATCACCAATATGTTCTTTCATTTCCTCCAGAGTCACATCACCCTGTGGCTGCGGAGTGAGTGCCTCAAGCCCATCAAAGGGCAGGTCCTTGAGAAACTTGAGTAATGAATGGAAGTAACCATCCAGGTGGACATGGGTAAAAATCCCTGCATTGCGAAGTTGCCCAGAGCGTTTTTCATACCAGGGAATCAGGTAACGCTCAAAGTAGCGCGGCGAGAGCAACGCCTCATGGAGGTTTTCTCCAAAGTTGATAATCTTCACCTGGCTGGCGACAAGCTGCTCGTACATTTGCTCGTAGGCCTCATCGATGACCTTCATCGTCTCCTCTACCTCAGCACGGTAATCAGCAAGGGCATAGATCAGATCCTGCAATCGCATCCAGGTCTGCGCCAGCGCCTGGTAAGGGCTCTTGGGCAGGTAAAACTGCGGCTCACCGCGCTCACCCACGTACTCGCTACCCTTTTGGAAATTCTCGGCGGAGAAAGAGTACAACACCCGCTTGAAAAGCCAGCGTAGCTTGGTCAAATCATCGACTGTCCGCACCGGGAAGCCTACCTCGCGCCATTCCCCATCCACTGTAAATTTGTGAAATTCAACCAGGTCACCATAGGGTGTCTCATAACACACAGTCATCTGGTGACCCTCTACTTTACGGTGGATTTTCACCTCAGAGGGATAGGTATATACCACCGGGTCTGGAGCGCCAGTGAAGTACTGGCAGTAGCGCATGGAGACCTTCAGATCATCGAACAGCTCAGGCAATGTCATGTTCTGATACGCAGCCGGCATCACATGGAAACGGTGGTGCCACTCGTACCACGGCTCAAAACGCGGTTGAAAGAAGACATGTGGCACAGGGCGGCCCTGGAAAATGCGCAGGTTCATCTCACGTAAGGTCATCGGAATGTTTTCGGTCATGGTTTACGCTCCTTGAAATTAAAAGGATCTTATGCGAAGATTTACAAATTGTGCCCACCTGATACCTTGATCACCTGCCCGGTGAGCCAGCCTGCCTGATCTGAAGCCAGGAACACCGCCGCGTCCGCGATATCTTCCGGTAAGCCCACCCGCCCCAGTGGAATTTTCGGGAGTTCGCGCTCGAGCAACTCCTCGGTCATCCATCCGGTCTGCACTGGCCCAGGGGCAATGGTATTCACCGTGATCCCCAAAGGCCCCAACTCGATTGCCAGGCTGCGGGTGAAAGCCTCCATCGCTGCCTTACTGGCGCCGTAGGCAATCTGTCCGGCGAATGTCTGAGCTGCATCTGTGCTGATGTTTATGACCCGTCCCCAGCTTCTCTTGCCCTGCCTGCGCCGGGCCATTTCCGAGATCAATAGCACCGCTGCTCGGGTGTTGACAGCAAAGGTGCGCTCCAGGCTGCCCGACGAGGTGGTAAAGATGGTATCGGGTTCTTCACAGTGGGCAGCATTATTGACCAACACTTCCACCGGGCCAAAGGTCCGTTCGCAAAAATCAAACAAGGCTGGACTCGTTGCCGGGTCGGTCAGGTCGCCAGAGATCGCAACCGCCTCTCCGCCCTGCGCCCGGATACGCTCCACCAGTGCATCTGCCGCTGGTCGACCCTTCACCACATGCAATGCCTGGTAATCGCGTCCCGCTTCCGGAGGGAATTGCTCCAGGTAGTGAATTATGACCTTGGCACTCTGGGCAGTGAAGGCCAGTGCCATGGCAGCTCCGATCCCGTGGTTTGAGCCAGTCACCAGGATTACTCGATGCGTCAGTCCAGGATCGATCATATTTTCTCTACCACCACTGCAGTGCCATAGGAGAGCACTTCAGTGACGCCATCCATCACATCGTTGGCATCATAGCGCACGCCGATAATGGCATTGGCACCCATCTGCTGGGCATGTTGCACCATCAGGTCGAAAGCCTCCTGCCGGGCGTGCTCGCACAACTCAGTATAGATCGTGATATTCCCGCCAAAAATGGTTTGCAGGCTGCCGACCATATTTCCCACCACGCTGCGCGAACGCACTGTAATCCCGCGCACCACCCCCAGATTCTTGACAATCCGGTAGCCATCGAACCCAAAAGCGGTTGTAACCATCGCTGCATCCATCTCGAAACTCCTTTACGGATTTAACTTTTCGTCGTAGCGCCTGGCATCTGGCTTTACCATTCCAGAGCCAATGCAACCGTGCGGCTGACAAATAAAATTTTGAGATTTCCCTTACAATATGATTATACTGGGAATAGTGCCTATTGCCTGGTTGTCTGGTTACCCGATGAAAATATAAAATAAAGGAATTCTCTATGGACTTCTTAGAACTCATTCGAACTCGCCGCAGCATCCGCAAATATACTGAAACAGCCATCCCTGGCGAAGTGGTGCAGGAATTGTTAAGGGCCGCCATGTACGCCCCTTCGGCCACCAACGAACAACCCTGGCAGTTTATAGTGATTAATGACCGTAAAATTCTCGATGAAATCCCCAGTAAACACCCTTATGCTGCCATGGCAGCCCAGGCTCCCCTGGCAATCGTGGTTTGTGGCGATCTCAGGCATGATAAAGCGAATGGATATTGGGTCCAGGATTGCTCTGCCGCCACCCAGAACCTGCTGCTGGCTGCCCACAGCCTGGGGTTGGGCGCCGTTTGGTGCGGAATCTATCCCCGCGAGCGCCGCGTGGCAACCATCCAAAAATTCCTCGCACTGCCAGAGCATATCATCCCACTGGCGTTGGTTGTGATTGGCCACCCGGCTGAGCAACCTATCCCCGAGGAGCGCTTTAGACCGGAACGAGTGCACTATAACGGGTGGTAGATTCCTCTGACCTCTTCCTTCACCGCCGACATTGCCATCTCGGCCGCTTGGGGCGCCAGTGGAGCCGGGAAACGATAGAAATAAGGTGCCAGCTCCACTTCATATCCCCCTTCTGCATGCGCCTGAGAGGTTGCCAGGTAGCCGATACACCCATCTGTCAAACTGGCAAATAGTGCATAGGGCGTTGGCCAGAGCGCCTTGGCTGCCATACCGATCTCTGTAAATACCTCGCACCCCAGAGTGACCAGCCCCACCTGCCCAATGCGCAGTGAATTCACCTGCAATGGGATGCTCCATACCCCCTCCCGAGCAGTAATTTCCGCCTTCCAGGGGTACAGATGGTCGAGAATTGGATCAACAACCCAATGTCCCAACCACAGTGGGATGTGCAGGTACCTGCTCAACGGCTTGTGATAGGCCCTGGGGGGTGCAGGAGAATTCACCCGGGCCTGCAAAGGCAGCCAGATTTTTCTCCGCTCCAGATGTAGCGGAGTTCCCTCCAGCAGGGTCATTTGGCCCTGGCAAGCGGAGACCACCTGCCCAGCCACTTCATTTCCCAACTCACTGACCGCCTGCCAGGCATTCTCTTTCATGGTGTTCAAGCGCGGGTTCATATCGCCCGTCGCCCCTTGCAGGAATACCACCAGCCCACCCAGCTCGGCCTCCGCCTTGGCTCGCATCGCCCCTATCCAATCGGCAGAGACCAGATGGTTGCCGGGGCCCAGCACCGTCCCGTGGGTGGCAAAGTTGATCACCGTAGCCAGCACTTCTCCAGAATCCTTTTCCAACCGGAGGAGATTCAGTGACCGATCAACCGGACCTTGCGAGTTTTGACCGATCACCACCTCACCGGCAGGAATCCTTTGACGCCGGTTGACAGCAATCGCAGCCTGGCTGCTCACCCAACGCAGGTGCACCGACTGAAGATCGGCAGCCGCCTGTCGCACCGCTTCTACGATGCGCTCGACCAGCAAAGTTACGTACCTTTGGCGGGCCAGGCTCGAACGCTGGTCAGCATAGACGATTGGCCCTGCATGGTTGTGGGCACATGCGATCAGTACTTCGATCCCAGAACCCAGCCCATCTCGAACCCTCTGGGCAGTGACTTCGTTGATCGCCAGCAGGTCGCAGGCCACAATTACCACCCGCTCCTTTCCATCATCCAGCACCAGTGCCGTGGCAGTCAGGTCATCATGCACCCCCTGATTTCCCAAGTAACGATTTCCGTACCCAATCAAGTAGATCCCCCTGGGCGGGGTAATCACAGTGCGAGCAACGCCAGCCGCAATATGAGAATCATCAGGCATCATAGATCATTATCCTCATAGAAGCAGAGCATAGGTCTGCCTGGAAAGGGTTACAGCAAGCACATGGCGCAGCCATCCGATCGGGGGTCGCTACCCGCCCACAAGACGCCACTTTGGACATCCCGGCGGATGATCTGTCCGCGTCCAAACATGCCCCTCGCCATTCCGCCGACCTTGCGCACCTGGTGGCCCATCGCCTGCAAGCGGTTCATCACCGCATCTGACATGCCTTCCTCCAACGCAACCCGACTGTCGATTGCATCCGGTTCAATGCAAAAGCGGGGACGATCTAGCGCCGATTGCGGATCCAGGTCATCATCTACCAGGGCCGAAAAGACCTGCATGTGCCCTTGCGGCTGCATGAACCCGCCCATCACCCCAAAGCAGGCGAACAAATCCCCACGCTGTGCGTCGGTTGCCATTGCCGGAATGATAGTGTGGTAAGGTCTCTTTCCAGGCACCAGGCAATTGGGATGCGAAGGGTCCAGGCGGAAGTTATGGCCACGGTTCTGTAAGCTGAAACCCCAACCCGAGGGGACGATACCGCTGCCAAATCCATGGTAATTGCTATTAATGAATGAACAGGCATTCCCTTCGCCATCCACCACGCTGAAATAGACGGTATCGCTGGCTGTCACCGGTGCCCCATGCCGGATTTCCGGGTTGGCGTGCCAGGGAAGGATCAACTTCCGGCGCTGGGCAGCATATTCCTTGCTGAGAAGCGATTCTAACGGCGCAGGAGCAAAGGCAGGGTCGGCAACATAGAAACGAGAATCAGCAAAGGCCAGCCGCATGGCTTCAATCTGCAAGTGCAACCGCTCAGCCGAAAGCGGGGGAAGCGCGGCCAGGTCAAACCCCTCAAGTAAATTGAGCGCCAGGAGCGCGGTGATTCCCTGCCCGTTGGGAGGGCATTCCCACATCTGGATGCCGCGATAATGGATCGATATCGGTAATTCCCATGTGCTGGTATGCTCCGATAGGTCAGAAACCTGCATACAGCCGCCAGCCTGTTGGATTACTGCGGCAATCGCCTCAGCGATCGGGCCTTCGTAAAAAGCCTGTTTTCCACCTTCGGCAATCTTGCGCATCGTCCTGGCCAGCCCAGGATTACGGAAAATCTCGCCCGGCCGCGGACCTCGCCCATCGATCAACAGCTCCCCACCGTTCAAAGTGTGGTTCAAGAGATAGTCCGCTTCATTCTGCCAGTGCACTGCTGTGATCGGTGCCACCGGGAAGCCTTCCTCCGCCAGCTGGATCGCCGGAGCCAGGATTTGAGCCATTTCAAGACGTCCAAACCGGGCAACGATATCGCACCACGCTGCACAAGCCCCTGGAACGGTAATCGTATGGGGATGGTGAAGCGGAAGCTCCTGTCCGAAGCCCTCGCGCTGCAAACGTTCAAGCGTCAGCATCCTGGGCGCCCGTCCGGAGCCGTTGAGCGCCGTCACGGCACTCGTTCTGGCATCATAAAATAGGGAGAAAGCATCTCCCCCCAGACCGGTGGAGCTGGGTTCTGTCACATTCAGCGCCGCTGCCACTGCTACTGCGGCATCCACTGCGTTGCCGCCCTGCCCCAGGATGTGCAGGCCAGCCGCCACGGCCAGTGGCTGCGAAGCAGCCACAATACCATGCCGTCCATAAATTGGAGAGCGGCGCGAAGCAAAGTCAACAGGAAATGGGAGCATAGAAGCTTCCTTTCTAGAAAGCTTATTTTTTCACCATTATATACAAAATTTCTGAATTAAAAATCTTCCGAAAAATTCCTCCTAGCCAGATGAATTGTCGAGAGAACAGTTGGTTCTTATAAACTTGGTGAGAATCACCAACCTGGAAAGTAGTGCAACTGCCCATAAATTGGGCCAATGCGCTGGCGCTTCTCCCGGAAAATACGCTGAAAATCCGCATGTTGTCTCAGGTTTTCCCAACTCCGATCTTGTTCCCACAAGTCAGTAAAATAGAGCGGTGGGTTGCTCCAATAAGCCACCGAACGGCCCAGTGCCTCGAATGCTTGCTGCAAATCGCCTGCGGCGGCGGCCTGGCGTGCCATCAGATACCAGCCAAATAATCCGTAAGAATCGATGCTGGCAATACCCTGCTGCTCCACTGCCTGAACCAGTTCCGTTGGGATAGGGCTGCCGCGCCCCGCCGAAGCCAGGATCAAGCCGGTCGCGCCCATCTCCAGGCCACATTCTGCGATCCCCTGCCATGCAACCCGTTCACCAGCCTCCCAATCCTGAAGATCGAAGTACGCATGGAAATTAAAGCGCTCCCAATTCCAGGCTTGAAGCACTCTTTGCACTTCAGGTCGGTTATCTTCACCGGCCGCGTCGTGCAACATTTTCCAGGTCAACTGTGCCAACCTGAGCTGTTTAGCAGTCTCTTCCCTTCGCCGTAGCGCTCCTAGAATTGGCAGTCGAAATTGGTCCAACCACTTCCACTCTCCAGCATCCAACCGTTCCTGAACCCAGGTCAACCAATCTGCCATTACTGACTGCGGGTCATCCACATAGGCCCGGATCGCCAGCGCAGTTCCCTGTGCCTGCGGTTCCTTTCGCCCGCGATAACGCTCCAGGAGGGTTCGACCCACCTCGCCAAGATCCAATCCAGCCTGGAGAAAAGTCCCCATCCAATCATGATCGCTGCGATACTCCTTACAGGGGATTTCGCCCAGGTTTCGACAGGCTTCCCAACCCTGCCTGGCAACACTCCGAGCACGAGAAATCTCTCTGGCTGCCGAAAAGCAATCTACCAGAGTCAAACAGGCAAAAGAGGTCTTATCCAACCCCTCCTCAGGATCTGACTGGGGCGTCATTGCCAGCAGGTCTTGCCAGTGCTCTTCAGCCGTGGTGTAATCCGCCACGCAGCCCCTGGCCCAGGCGAGCATCGCAAGCCGTTCTATACTTGGTCCTTTTCTGGCAATCCATCCTTCCAGGAAATGGATTGCCCCGGTCATGGCTGGAATTGCCAGCAGTGTTTTTGCAAGCTGGCGATGCACCTCTTCATCGTCACTGGATTGCAAGATCGCCTGGCCATGACTGGCCAATTCTGGCAGCAGATCCCAACGTGCATTCGGCCCGTACACTCGCCCATGCATCAATGCCCGGTTGAGTTCTTTGAGTGCGCCACCGTGCTCCGGTGCCTGAGATAGGGCTTGCCGCAACAGGCGCTCCGCTTCATCAAACCGTCTATCTCGGTTCAATTCTCTCGCCCGGCTGACTGCCAGTTCCACCGTTTCCTTTGTAAAGCTCTCCGAAAGAGCATTATTCCTGAAATCTTCCTGTACCATATCCAGCACCCTTTCCTTTAGCTTCTGCCGTGAGGTATACAACCGGCTCTTAACCGTCTTTGCAGGTATCTCGAGGAAATCGGCGATCTCCTGTTGAGAATATCCATCGATGTAGAAGAGTGTGGTGACCACCCGCTGTTCCAAGGGCAGGTTCTGAACGGCTAACTGTATTCGGTCTGCCATCTCACGTTGCTCAATGAGCTCAGATGGGTCAGGTAGAGGGGAGATGAGTTTCTCCACCACTCCAGACCTTATACCATGCGAACGTCTGCTCCGGATTAACCGGTCACAGTGTTTATACACAATGCGCTTGAACCAGGCCGGGAAAGCCAGCGCCTCACGCAGGTCAGCCAGATGCTGATACGCTTCAATGAATGCATCCTGGGCCGCATCTTCTGCCTGGTGGAAATCGTTGAGGATGGCAAATGCATACCCATAGGCCATATCCTGGAAACGCTCCACCAGTTCAGCATACGCGTCCGCATCACCCGACTGAGCATGGTGGACCAATCCGATCAGTTCTGTCATTGTGGTCATTCACACGCCTTCTATAGTTAAAGACCCGGTTTTGGGCAAAAAGGTTGGTGATGGTTCGGTTTTCGTCACAATATTGCTAATATAATATATAAGAGAATTGATTGCACTGATTCCGAATAATCCAGGGAGTCTCTTCATGCCTGCATTAAGCCCCAACGCCCAAAGAGTACAGGATGCACTCAACCAGCTCGGATTGAACTATCAGGTCATTGAGCTATCTCAATCGACCCGTACCGCCAAAGAAGCCGCTCAGGCAGTGGGATGCCAGGTGGGTCAAATTGTCAAGACCCTGATTTTCCGGGGTCAACGCACTGGCGCACCGATTTTGGTGATTGCCAGCGGTCTGAACCGGGTGGACGAATCACGCCTGACTGATTTGGCGGGGGAACCTGTTGAAAAACCAGATGCAGACTATGTCCGCCAGCACACTGGTTTTGTGATTGGCGGTGTGCCCCCTTTGGCTCATAGCGAGACATTGAGAGCTTTTCTCGACGAGGATTTATTGCAATACACTGTAGTCTGGGCTGCTGCAGGGATGCCAAACGCCGTCTTTGCCACCTCCCCGGCAGACATCCAACGTATGACCCATGGTGTGTGGGACAGGATCAAGGGAGAAGCCCAAAGATGAATACCAGGATTTTCTATCCGCAACTCATTCAATGATCTTACAGCCTGGTCATAGAACGCGCTCAGGCTTTGAACTGCAATAAGATTAACCCCACTCAGGAAATCTCACCCAAATTAGAGCTTTCGGGTTGGGAAACCAGGAGTAAATTGATGGACTTCAAAATCCGACGCGCAAGAACCGAAGATGCTTCAGCATTAATGGAAATCCTGCGCAATGTGGGTTGGTTTCAGCATATGCAGGAGGAACCAGGCGAAGTGACCCTCGCCCGGGTTGCCCGTCACCTCAGGATGTGCCTGGCAGCCGATTGCCACTCCGTTTACATTGCCCAGGCACTAGAAGAAGACATTCTGGGCTATGTTTCTGTCCATTGGTTGCCCTATCTGTTCCTTCCCGGCCCGGAGGGATACATCTTGGAATTGTTTGTGCGTGATATCTCTCGTCACCAGGGAATTGGCAGTGCCTTGCTGAAAACGGTAATCGAAGAGGCCCATCGGCGTGGATGCTCGCGGCTCTCGTTGCTCAACCGGCGCGAGCGTCAATCTTACCAGGATGGTTTTTACAAAAACCGTGGTTGGGAAGAACGACCAGATATGGCAAACTTCATCATCAACCTTGCGGAGGTGCAAAATCAATAGCACTCCTCTGCCACTTGGTAAACTGCCGGCAGAACTGCTCAACCGGTTGCTGGCCCAATCCCCGCTAGATGACCGGCGCGTTCTGCTTGGCCCCGGCATCGGGCTTGATTGTGCAGTGGTCGATCATGGCGGTCCAACCCTGTTGGTTTATAAAATCGAGCCGATTACCTTCGCCACTGATGAGATTGGCTGGTATGCCATCCAGGTCAGTGCCAACGATATCGTCACCACGGGAGCGCTGCCGCGTTGGTACCTGGTGAATCTGCTGCTCCCCCAGGGCAGCACTACCTCTGATCTGGTCGAGCAGATCGGGGAGCAGCTTCACCGCGCCTGTCGGGCGATGGGAATCTCCATCATCGGTGGGCATACCGAGATCACCTATGGACTGGATCGCCCAATCCTGGTAGGAACTCTGATTGGCGAGGTCGAGCGCCAGCGCCTGGTTACCCCGCGCGGTGCAGCACCCGGTCATCGGCTGCTGCTGACCAAAGGCGTGCCTATTGAAGCCACGGCGATCCTGGCACGTGAATTCCCAGCCAGGCTGAAAGGATTCATCGAAGACCAGGAGTTAGCTCAGGCAGCCAATTATCTATACGAACCAGGGATCAGTGTACTGCGCGATGCCCAGGTATCCCAACAGGCAGGGAAGGTCTCCGCCATGCACGATCCGACCGAAGGCGGGCTGGCTGCTGCCCTTTGGGAACTGGCTGAAGCGTGCGGTCACAGCCTGGTGTTTGACCCCGAGCGCGTGTTTATTCCTCCCCTTTCCCAAAAGATTTGCCAGGTCTTTGGTCTGGATCCATTGGCAACCATCGCCTCTGGGGCCCTGCTGCTCAGTACACCCGCGTCCGATGCACCTGCCATCCTCCGGGCGTTGCAAGCAGCGGGGATCCTTTGCACTGAAATCGGTTGGGTAGAAGCCGGAAACGCAGTCGTTTGGAAACAGACTCCTCAGGGTTGGGAGGTTTTGCCGCGTCCAAAACGAGATGAAATTACCAGGGTGTATGAGTGATCCACCCCCCCACACCTTACGAATATGCCTATTGGGTGATCCCAGGCAGATTGTTGGCGGGCGGTTATCCGGGTTCACGGTATTTCGAGGAAACCACCCGCACAACCCTTCGTAAACTGCTGTGTGCCGGCATCTATGTGTTTTTCAATCTGACACCGCCCGGTGACCTACCTTCCTATGAAGCCATCCTGCAAGAGCAGGCGGCCAGCCTGGGAATATCTGCTGAACACAACTACTTCCCAATTTCCGATTTCACTATCCCCCTAGCAGATCAGATGAGCCTGCTTTTAAATGCCATAGATTCAGCCCTGGGGGTTGGTAAAGGAGTTTATGTACACTGCCAGGCTGGAATCGGCCGCACCGGCACGGTCATCGGGTGTTACCTGGCGCGTCATGGATTGCCAGGCGACCAGGCTCTCCTGCGCCTGGCGGAACTACGCCGTGGATTGCCCAATGCCGGCGCCCAATCTCCTGAGACGGAAGAACAGCGCAGCCTGGTGTGCAACTGGCAGGTCGGTCAATAGCGGGTGAGCAAGAGTTTTAGAAACCAGTAAATTGGTCAGGACTTCAGCCGTTGCTTAAATCATGAAATCCTCACCGCGCCATACCCCATGATCCGGCACGTGTGGTGCAGGTAAGTGCACATGGTCGGTTTTTTGGAGGTAACCAAGCTCGCCTTTACCGTTTCCATTTCCGTTGATGCTCACCACGACTTCGGTTGGGTGGTCATTGACATGCACATTAAGCAGCTTCTCCAGATCCTCGAGGCGTTCCATCACGGAAGCCAATGACTGCCCGATCGTATCCGGCAGCTTATCATGGTTCAGGTCTGGTCCTGCAGCACGCGGTTTTGAACGTACCACCACCTGCCCGGGCACGCCTACCACCACCGAGTTTGGCGGCACTGGCTTATTTACCACTGCGTTGGCACCGATGCGGCTTCCGGCTCCAACAACGATGGCGCCCAGCACTTTGGCCCCAGCGCCAATGACTACGTTATCTTCAATCGTCGGATGGCGTTTGCCTTTCTCTAAACTGACGCCGCCCAGGGTGACGCCATGATAAAGGGTCACATTGCAACCAATTTCAGCCGTCTCTCCGATGACAACTCCCATACCGTGGTCAATGAATAAACTGGAGCATATCTGCGCCCCAGGGTGGATCTCAATGCCAGTCAGGAAGCGCATTACGTGCGAAGTGAAACGCCCCAGCAATTTGAGGCGATGAGTCCAGAACCAGTGCGAGATGCGGTGACCCCATACGGCGTGTAACCCTGGGTAGCACAGTAGTACTTCTAAAGTCGAACGGGCAGCCGGGTCACGCTCAAAAACGGAAGCGATATCGTCGCGCATTTCCTTTAAAAACTTGGGTGTCATGGGTATCTCCTAACTACCCCCATGATCCCTCCCCTTTTCACAGAGGAGGGAAGGGGAGTCAATGCAAATTCAATCTGCTAATTGTGAAAATAAGGGGGTACTCAGGTAACGCTCACCAAAAGAGGGGATGATCACAACGATCAGCTTCCCACGATTCTCCTCACGGCGAGCTACCTGTAATGCCGCCCAGGTGGCTGCTCCGGAAGATATGCCAACCAACAATCCTTCCCGGCAGGCCATCTCGCGAGCGATGTTGAAAGCATCATCGCCTTTCACGCGGATAACCTCGTCATAAATCGCAGTGTTCAACACCTTCGGAACAAACCCGGCTCCCAACCCTTGCAGGGGGTGCGGTCCTTTCTGTCCTCCGGAAAGGACAGGCGAGGCATCCGGCTCAACCGCCACCATGCGCACAGAAGGCTTGCGTGCTTTGAGCACTTCACCGATCCCAGTGATTGTCCCACCAGTACCGACGCCCGAAACAACAATATCCACCTTTCCATCCGTATCCTGCCAGATTTCCTCGGCAGTGGTCTTGCGATGGATCTCTGGATTGGCAGGGTTTTCAAACTGTTGCGGGATGAAATAACGCGGATCGCTGGCAGCCAGTTCCTCGGCTTTGCGAATCGCACCACTCATCCCCTCGCTGCCCGGGGTCAGGATCAACTCGGCCCCATAGGCGCGTAGCAGCATCCGCCGCTCTTTGCTCATGGTTTCGGGCATCACCAGCGCACAACGATAACCGCGCGCCGCGCAGACCATCGCCAGGGCAATCCCTGTATTACCGCTGGTGGGCTCAAGTACAATCGTTTCCGGTTTGATCTTCCCGGCTTTTTCGGCAGCATTGATCATCGCAACTCCAATGCGGTCTTTCACACTATGGGCCGGGTTGTAATACTCAAGCTTGGCAACCACATCCGCCACGCAGCCCTTCGTTAAACGCCGGATTCGCACCAACGGGGTGTTGCCAATCAACTCAGTAACGTCATTTGCAATTTTCATATCTTTCTCCTTTGTAATGAATAATGTCGCAATCCACACACAATAAAAAACGGTCAGCGGTTAAAAAAAGACAGCGCCTAGCTGCCACTTGGAAGTTCAAACTATTGCGGGGCTGCTGTTCGCCGTCTTCGATCGTTGACCGTGATCGTTAGATCTCTTATTCAATTCTTCAGGCGGCGGTTACAGTCCCCGCCGCGGACACATGCATACCATTATATAATCTCTCCAAGGATCTCCCAATATTTATAACTATTATAGTAATTATTATCAGATTGTCAAGAGGTTTCAGGTTTATTTGACAAAACTGTAAGTCCAAAGGGAATAAATTGATTCTGATGAGGTTCTGAACCAGGCTGTAACTCTGCTAACAAAATTGTCTCATCGGGCCTGGGACTCTCCCAAACCGCACGGATCACCAGACCACATTCAATCATTCCATTCATGATGTCCGATAGCAGATGGTGAAACTCGCCCATAAACTCGCCTTGCGACAAGTTAACTATTCCGTCCTTACTCTCCAGAATGGCACCACGCCGGTAAGGTTGGTGGATGATCAGGTGATAACCCATCCCATCCCAGCCCCTATTTTCAGCCAAGTAGAGCAACGGAACAGCAAAATCGACTGAGTATAACCCACCAGGCTTAAGGATACGCACAACTCCCGAAAAAACCTCTTTCAGGTTTGGCACAAATAGAGTTGAAATTGGTTGGTAGACCCGGTCAAAATGGACTGCAGGTAAATCTGAGAGATCGCGCATATCCCCTTGCAAGATGCTTACGACATATCCATAATGCTCTGCTGCGAGCTCATCGCCCTTAAGTTGTTCTGGTGTCAGGTCCAATACGGTCACGTCGGCACCCAATAGCGAAAATACAGCCGATTGCTGTCCACCTCCGCCTGCCAGACACAACACATTCAATCCCTCCACCCTTTCCATCATAATGCGGTCCACCGGATCTTCACAAAATGGTTTTGGAAGAGAAGTCGTCTCCCCCGCACGGTAAGCTCGGAATGCAGACACATCCAGATCCAACCAGGGAATCGTCCATGGCTTTCCTGCTTGCTTTTCGCGAGCAAATGTTTCTCGGTTAATCCTGGCAATTTCGTCTTTATATCGCGCAGTCATAAGCCAATCAATGCAAAAAGAATCTTATGGGCAGAAAGGTACTCGTAAAGTGAACAACTCATTTTATCACGCAATGTGATGACGCTATCCAGACATTATTGATGGCGAGCGCTAAAAAGATCAGTCGCATACCGGACGAACACGTGTTCTAAGATGATATAATCTTATGATCACACCCTGATATAGGAGAATCTCATGCCACCCACCACACCCGAGTCCCTTGGCCTTTCCAGTGCCCGCCTGGCGCGCATCCAGCCAGCCATGCAACGATATATCGATGCGAAGAAGCTGGCTGGCATTATCACCCTCATCTTCCGCCATGGACAGATCGCTCACTTTCAGACCTTCGGCAGTATGGATATTGAAGCCGGCAGACCCATGCACCCGGATGCTCTCTTCCGCATTTATTCCATGACCAAGCCAATCACCAGCACTGCGGTGCTCATGCTGATGGAAGAAGGGGCGCTGCGCCTTTCAGACCCAGTGACCGACTATATTCCCTCTTTTAAGGATATCAAAGTTTACCAGCCGCGTGGGACAGCAGATTTCGGCCTGGTTCCACCCACACGGCCCATCACCATTCACGACTTGCTCACCCATACCAGCGGTTTGAGCTACGGTTTTGAGGAAAATTCTTATGTCGATGGGTTATACCAAACAAAAGTCTGGCAGCGTTTTGATAAGGAACCAGACCTCACCCTGGCGCAGATGGTAGAGGGCATTACAAAACTGCCACTCGCTCACCAGCCTGGAACCGCGTTCCGCTACAGCGTGGCTACTGACGTACTCGGTTACCTAGTACAGGTCATCTCCGGTCAACCGTTTGATCTCTTCCTCAAAGAGCAAATCTTCACCCCACTCAAAATGCAAGACACCAGCTTTACCGTCCCGCCGGAGAAAGTCAGCCGCTTTACGGCCAACTATGGTCCAGAGGAAGGCGGCGGGCTGAAGGTCATCGATGCCCCAGCAACCAGTAACTACACTAAGCCAACCCAATGCCCCTCGGGTGGCGGAGGACTGATTTCCAGCACCTTGGATTACTTGCGCTTTTGCCAGATGTTGCTGAACAAAGGCGAGCTGGATGGTGTGCGTTTGTTGGGCCGCAAGACAGTCGAGTGGATGACTTCCAATCACATTCCAGCCGGCATGTTTGACGGAGGAAATAACAGCATGGGTTTTGGATTGGGAGGAGCTGTAGTGCTGGACGCCGGCCGTTCAACCATCCCAGGCTCAGTTGGCAGCTTTACCTGGGGCGGGGCAGCCAACACCAAATTCTGGATCGATTTCCAAGAACAGTTGATCGCAATCCTGATGTTGCAGTTCATGCCATCGGACCTTTACCCAGTAGCGACCGACTTCACCAACCTGGTCTATCAGGCGTTGGTTGACTGAGATTCTTATCATGATCCATCTAAAGCCTCGTGCGGTTTTGGATTGATCAAGGGATTGAACGAGCACAACGAAAGCCCACACGAGGATCACTGAAAGTGTGGGAAGAGTTGCGGGTCGCACAGCGGCTCATTTTTTCCGTGCCTGATTCTTGCCCGCGCTGGACGAACCAGCTGCTGCCGCGCAGCACTCGATTCCAGGGTGGCCCCAGGCCAATGGGGTTATGGTCTGGCAGATTCGCATAACCATCCCAGTTATACCAATCTACCACCCATTCAGAGGCATTGCCGCTCAGGTCCAGCACCTCATAAAAGCTGGCTCCTGCCGGATAGCTCCCCACCGGTTTCAAGCCAGGTTTCCCCGCGCCAGGTGGAGTCAGCAATAATTTCCACCCGTCCTCGAGCGATTCTGGCCAAAGTTGCGTGCCTGAAAGCCCTACATTCGCTTTTTCTGGATTCCATTGACCTCCCCAGGGATAGATCCGCCCATCCGTCCCGCGGCAGGCTTTCTCCCATTCCGCCTCGCTCGGTAAGCGTTTCCCTGCCCATCGGCAATAAGTATCCGCCTGGGACCATCCCACGCCAACCACCGGGAAATCCGCCTGACCATCCGGATATTGCATCCCATCCCAATACCTGGGCGGTTCAGTATGGGTTACCTGGATGAAACGCTGGTATTGCAGGTTCGTCACCTCGTAGCGATCCATGGCAAAAGCATCCAGGGCCACCCTGCGCTGCGGGCGTGCATCCACCGGGCCGGAATCATCGCCCATGGTGAATTCTCCAGCCGGAATCACAACCATGCAGCGCTCCAGGACCTGCACCAGTTCTTCAAACTCACTTCCGTTAGACAACCAGCGGATGATCTGGATTTCAGTCCGCAGGTTCACACCCTCAGGAATCCTTGGCAATGTCTCCGCCAGGGATTGATCCAGGTGCTGGCGGACATCCTTATATTCAGGCACAAGTTCATATACCGTCCAGAACGAAAGAAAGGCGTTTGGCCAATCTCCGTTTTCCGCAGCTGCAAGGCCTTTCTGGTAATAATAACCAGCCCTTAGCTGCGGGCCTCTATATAACAGGCCAACCAAGAGAAGGGTCAGCAGAATAGCGACCGACGCCCACCGTATAAGCCCACGCAGGTAAAATTTCTTCTCACTCATCTTTCTCTAAAGTCAATCTTATTGTACAGCATAGTTTTCTTGCAGGAAACTGGTCTTCATGGTAAATTGTATTTTATCCATCCAAACCACCCTCAGAGACTCAAATGAAAATTACCAGGTTAGAAACCATCTTCGTCAAACCGCGCTGGGTCATCCTTAAGGTACGTACCGACGAGGGCCTGGTTGGACTCGGCGAACCGACCCTGGAAGGTCGCGAGCAAACCGTCGCCGCAGCCATTCAGGAGATCGGGCGCTACCTGATCGGTCAGGATCCATTGCGCATCGAGCATCACTGGCAAGCCATCTACCGGGGCCAATTCTATCGCGGGGGTCCCATCCTGTGCAGTGCCCTCTCCGGAATCGAGCAAGCGCTGTGGGATATCACCGGCAAGTGGCTGGGCCAGCCCATTTACCAATTACTGGGCGGCGCTACCCGCGAGCGTATCCGCCTCTACGGTTGGCTGGGTGGAGAGACGCCCGAGGAGATGGCCGAATCCGCCCGCAAACGCGTCGAGCAGGGTTTCACCGTGCTCAAGATGGGCATCAGTGGGCCAATCAACTACCTGGATGCCCCGGCACTGGTCGAGATCAACGAGCGGATGGTAGCGGCAGTACGCGCCGCGGTAGGTCCATCGATTCAGTTTGGCATTGATTTCCACGGGCGCTGCACACCGACCATGTCCATCCAGCTTGCCAAAGCATTCGAGCCCTATCGGCCGCTGTTCATTGAGGAGCCTGTTCTTCCGGAGAACGTGGACGCGCTGGTGACAGTGGCGCGCAGCACCAGCATCCCAGTTGCCACCGGTGAACGCCTGTTCACCAAGTGGGGCTTTCGCGAGGTGTTGGAAAAACAGGCCGCTGCTGTACTGCAGCCCGACCTGTGCCACGCCGGGGGTATCCTGGAATGCAAGAAGATCGCCGCCATGGCAGAATGCTACTACGCTGCCATCGCTCCGCATTGCCCCTTGGGTCCAGTAGCGCTGGCAGCCTGCCTTCAATTGGATGCCTGTATCCCCAACTTCCTGGCCCAGGAGCACGTCAGCCTGGGTGAAGGCTATATTAAGAATCCCTTCCAGTTGACAAATGGCCAGATTGCACTCCCAACCACCCCTGGTTTGGGCATTGAGCTGGATGAAGAAGCCCTAGCCGATAAAATCGATGATGGCTCCTGGGATACCCCCCGACTCTGGCATCCCGATGGTTCAGTGGCAGATTGGTGAACCGATGATCGTCCGAAAACTCGTCCCATCCGATGCCCTGGCCAGCAGCAAGCTGTTCTCTGTAGCGTTTGAAGAGGCCTCGGATCTTTCTACTGCTGATAGCTGGTTCTCACCCAACCGCACCTGGGGCGCCTTCGATGAAAATGGCGTGCTTTGTTCGCAGATGGTCTGCCATGAACTCCAGATGCGCTTCGACGGCCATTGGCTGCCGATGGGTGGAATCGGCGGGGTCGCCACCTACCCACATTATCGCCGCCAGGGCCTGGCCCGGGCTGTGTTCGAACAGGTCCTGCCTTCTATGCAGACAGAGGGCAAGGTGTTCTCCTACCTGTTCCCATTTTCTTTCAGCTTCTACCGCAAGTTTGGCTATGAGAGCGTCTGCCTCGGCTGCCGGCTGCAACTCCCTCTGGCACAACTCAGCCGACTGCCACAGACCTGCTCAGCGCGCCTTTGGGAACCAGGCCAGCCAATTGATGATTTTGACCGTGTGTATGAAGCCTCTGTCGCTGATTACAACCTGGCCGTACGCCGCGGGTCCGATCGCTGGCAATACCACTTGCCTGAACATCCCTGGAAGCAGCGAAAATATGCTTATCTGTTATATGGTGACACTGGAGAACCATTGGCATACTTGATCTTTGCCGCAGAAGGAGGGTTAGAGGAATCGCATACTATGCGCGTGACCGATTGGGCTGCTGCGGGCCCCCAGGGGTTAAAGGGTTTGTTTGCCTTCATGGGCAGCTTTTCGGTAACCTGCTCACAACTGGATATGGAAATCCCGCCCGACCTGTATCCAGAGCTGATGTTACCCGAGATGTATGAAGTCAGGCGCAGAGTCTCCTGGAACGGTATGGCGCGCCTGGTGGATGTGGAAGCCGCTCTGAATCACATGCGTGCCCCCACCGGAAAAGGCGATCTTGTCCTGCAGGTCGAAGATACCTTGCCCTGGAACCAGGCGACCTTCCAGGTCGAATATGACGAAGGAACCTTGCAGGTGTGCAGGACCAGTAAGACACCCTGCGATTTACACCTTACCGTCCAGGCCCTGGCGCGGCTGTTGCTCGGGACGTTCGACCCAACCGAACGATCCTTTGCTCTTCTCCCCGGCATAGAGGTCCGGCCCGGCAGTGAAACAAAGCTGGCTAAGGTATTTCATAAGAAACCGATGTTCATCTCAGACTTTTTCTAAGCCAAGCTCGCGAAGCAATTTAAACCCGCGCTGAGCTGAATGTCTTTCTGATGACCAGCGATATCATTTTTGGAAGACCATTCATGTCATCTATTTTAGCCTTTCAGGAGATTCCCAATGTCCACTGAACTTCCACTTTATATGGATCCCTCTCGTTCAATAGGCGAGCGGGTAAAAGACCTGCTTTCCCGCATGACGCTGGAGGAGAAGGTCAGCCAGATGTGCAATTTTGCCCGGGCTGTGCCGCGCCTGGGCATCCCAGCCTACGATTTCTGGAGCGAGGGCCTGCACGGCGTGGCGCGCAATGGGCGGGCAACGGTCTTCCCCCAGGCCATCGGCATGGCTGCCACCTGGGACGTGGACCTGGTGAAGCGCGTGGCAGATGCCATCAGCGATGAGGCCCGCGCCAAGTATCACGAGGCACTGCGCCGCTACGGCGAGAACCGTATTTACCAGGGCCTCACCTTCTGGTCGCCAAACGTCAACATTTTCCGCGACCCGCGCTGGGGTCGTGGCCAGGAGACCTGGGGGGAGGATCCCTTCTTCACCGGCGAGATGGCATCGGCCTTCGTGCGCGGTATGCAGAGCGACCACCCAGTATATATGAAGACAGCCGCCTGTGCCAAGCACTATGCGGTACATTCCGGCCCCGAAAAGCAACGCCACATCTTTAACGCCATCGTCTCTAAGCATGACCTAAACGATACTTACCTGCCGGCCTTCAAGAAGCTGGTGATGGATGCCAAAGTGGAAGCGGTCATGGGCGCCTACAACCGTACACTGGACGAACCCTGCTGTGCCAGCAAGCTCCTGTTGGGTGATTACCTGCGTGACCAGTGGGGTTTCCAGGGGCACGTCGTCTCCGATTGTGGCGCCATCAGCGACTTCCACCTGAACCACAAGGTGACCCGGGATGTGGTTGAGAGCGCTGCGCTGGGAGTCAAGATGGGCTGCGATAACTCCTGTGACCACGCTTACGAGCACCTGGGCGAAGCGGTGGAGCGTGGGCTGCTCACCGAAGCTGATATCGACCGTTCACTGGCGCGCACACTCGCCACCCGCTTCAAGCTGGGCATGTTCGATCCACTGGAGAAGGTGCCCTACGCTTCCATCCCGATGAGCGTAGTCGGCTGCGAGAAGCATCGCCAGCTGGCTTACGAAGCAGCGGTCAAGTCGATTGTCCTGCTCAAGAACAAAGATAGCATCCTACCGGTCAGTGAAAAGGTACGCAGCATCTGCGTGGTGGGGCCCAACGCCACCACGCTCAACGTGCTACTGGGCAACTATTACGGCGCCAACGACCGATTGATCACCCTGTTGGAAGGGTTAATCGGACGCCTGCCAGAAGGCGTTGCCCTACGTTACCTGCCCGGCTGCCAGCTCACCCAACCCAATGCCACCCAGGCCGATTGGTCAGTCTTTGAGGCAGGAGCGGCCGACCTGACCATCGCCTGCATGGGTCTCTCACCGTTGCTGGAAGGCGAGGAGGGAGATGCCGTCCTGACCGCCGAGAACGGCGACCGAACAGATATCATGCTGCCTGAGGTTCAGGTCCAGTACCTCAAGCGTGTCCTGGAGCACGGGGCGCGGGTAGTGCTGGTGCTCTTTGGCGGCAGCCCAATCGCCCTGGGAGGATTAGAAGAGAGGGTCGATGCCATCGTCTATGTCTGGTATCCCGGGCAGGAAGGCGGTCGCGCCGTAGCCGATGTGCTCTTCGGCGACTCCTCCCCTTCTGGCAAACTGCCGATTACCTTTCCCAAATCGCTCAGCCAGCTTCCGCCCTTTGAGGATTACAACATGAAGGGCCGCACTTATCGTTACTCGACTGCTGAGCCGCTCTTTCCGTTTGGCTTCGGGCTGAGCTACAGCAACTTTACCTACAGCCAGCTCAAGCTGGAAAAAGGAAACCTGCGCGCTGGTGAATCGCTGCCCTTCCGCTTCACGATCCGCAATTCCGGCGCAGTGGAAGCCGAGGAAGTAGCTCAGGTTTACATCAGCAACTTGCAGGCATCGGTAGAAGCGCCCTTGAGCAGCCTGATCGGCTTCCAGCGTGTTCACCTCAAGCCCGGCGAAAGCCAGGAAATCCAGTTTACCATCACCCCGGAGATGATGAAAATCGTCAACGATCAAGGCGAACGAGTGCTGGAACCCGGCCTGTTTCGCCTGGAAGTTGGAGGATGTTCACCCAGCCCGCGCGGCCTCTCCCTGGGCGCCCCACAACCGGTGGTTGCTGTATTCAGTTGCGCTGCCTCATAACTTTTTCCTCTCTACGGTCGCTGGGAATTGAGAAAACCTTGAAAACCAGCACGAAAAATAGCACAATGGTTCTATAAAACAATCTCAGGACGGGGATTGCTATATTCCCGGTTACGAAAGGATTGGGAGAACTATGAATACCTCAAATCGTACAAATGTGGTTCCTCAACGCAAAGTACTGGAAGATGTGCCGCGCGTACAATTCTATGAAGGCGGCCCACGCTGCCCAGAGGATATTACTCTGCCTTCTGTCATGCGAGCTATCCTGGAATACCTGGGCGAAAAAGACTTTGGCTGCAAGCATTGCCTGCAACAAAACCCAGATTGCAAAATCTTCTGCACCTATTCTTACATGGTGGGGGTGACCGGTGCTGCCTCTTTCCTCTCCTGGAAAAAGGGCTGGCATGGAGATAACGTCGCTATTTTCTACATGTCCGATGACCCGGGCGCACCGGAACACCGGGCATTCCAGGCTGCCGGTTACGGGTACGAATATGTCGAAAAACAAGGAGGACAGGACAGCCAGGTGCTATTCCGTCAGAAAATTATCGAAAGCATCCAAAAAGGCCTCCCGGTGATTGCATATGGTATGATCGGTCCGCCAGAGACCGCCATCATCACTGGCTACGATGAAGGCGGCGATGTGCTGATCGGCTGGAGTTTCTTCCAGAATTTTCCCGATTTTAATAGAGGTGTAACCTTTGAACCTTCAGGGTACTTTCGGAAAGCTGAATGGTACGACGATACACACAGCTTGTTCATCATCGGTGAAAAACAGGAACGGCCACCCCTGGAGCAAACTTACACGGATGCTCTGAAATGGGCGCTGAAAGTAACGCGCACTCCCATCGTCTTCCCTGAACCGGAACCACCCGAATTGTACCGGGAGCGAGCCAACGGCCTGGCGGCCTACACTGCCTGGGCGGAACAGCTACAGAAGGATGATGATTTCCCGTTGGAAAACGAAGCGTTGCTGCGCGAACGTCACAGCGTTCATAATAATGTCGTGGGACAGGTAGCCGAGGGGCGCTGGTATGGGTCTCAGTTCCTGATCGAGGCGGTCAACTTCTTACACTACGCAATGGCTGAAGACCTGTTGCATGCAGCCGCCTGCTACGCTGCCGAGCACGACCTGATGTGGAAGATCTGGGACCTGGCAGGCGGGAACGGCAACCCGAATGCCTACCGCAAGCTCGCCGAGCCAGAGGTTCGCCGCCAGATGGTGCCCATCATCTTACAGGCCCGGGATCAGGACGCCAGAGCCGCCGACTACATCGAAAGCGCTCTGGCAAAAGCAAAGTGAACCTGCCCTACCCCATTCTACGCCATGCAGGATTGAAAGGTGCGCAGATCGAAAACCTGCGCACCTGTGTTTGTGGGAATCACCTGGATAGGAGATTTGAGGACTACACATCTAGTGGACGGTAATTCACTCCACGCACTCTGAGCCGCGCCAGGTGATCGGTTAACCTTTGCAGGAATTCGCCATAATATCTGCTTTCCTGTGGTGACCAGGCCACCTCGGAGAGTGCACACAGGCGCGGATATGCCATATATTCGACCTGTGCTGGAGTGGGCATATATTCTGTCCACAACTGAGCCTGCACTCCCAAAATATGCCGGGCGTTTTCCCCAGAGATGTGCGCTGAGAGGGGATTATACTCATAGACTCGCTCTAATGACACGAAACCGCCTATCGCCAGGGGTTCCTTCTCAATATTTTCCGATTGGTAATAATCTAAATAAGTGTAATCATTCGGCGCCATCACCACATCATGACCGGAGTTAGCGGCCATAATTCCACCTTGCTCACCCCGCCACGACATAACCGTGGCATTGGCTGCCAGCCCACCTTCCAGGATTTCATCCCAACCTACCAGGCGACGATTGCGGCTATTCAAGAAGGAGTCCATCCGACGGATGAAATAACTCTGAAGTTGATCTTCATCCTTGAGACCCAGTTCTTTCAGGCGTGCCTGGGCCGCGGGACTTTGTTCCCATTGTATCTTAGGCACCTCATCGCCGCCAACATGGATGAAGGTACTGGGAAACAACTCCAGAACCTCATCCAACACATTCTGCAAGAATTGGAAGGTACTCTCCTCGACGTTGAAAACATTCTCGCTAATCCCCCACATCGTGCGCACATCGAGTTTTTGGCTGATGTTGCCCAACTCCGGATAGGCCGCAATTGCCGCCTGGGCATGGCCTGGCATCTCGATCTCCGGAACTACGTTGACAAAACGGGCGCGGGCATATTCCACCACATCACGCACCTCTTTCTGGGTATAAAAACCGCCATGCACCTTGCCATCAAACTCCAGGTTTTCACGATCGTCATGGAGGTGCCCAACCAGGGTCTCCTTGCGCCAGGCTCCAACCTCAGTCAGGCGAGGATATTTCTTGATCTCGATACGCCAGCCCTGATCCTCCGTCAGATGCCAGTGAAAGGTGTTCATCTTATGCAGTGCCAGCAAATCGATGAATTTGAGCACAAATGTCTTGGGCATGAAATGCCGGCAAACATCCAGCATCGCCCCTCGCCAGGCAAAACGGGGCTTATCTTCAATTTCAGCACATGGAATGACCCATTCCACCCCACTAACTCTGGCCAATTCAAAAATCTGGAATGGCAGCAGTTGTCGCAAGGTTTGAATGGCGTAGAAAAGCCCATTCGGCTGCAACGCCTGAGCTGTGATTCGCTCCGGAGTGATCTTCAGCCAATAGCCTTCCAATCCCAGTTCGGTCATGGATGGGTCCAGTTTGAATTCGATCACCGGGTTCTTTTCGCCAGGACGAGTCGGGTTGACCTCCAGCGAAAATCCTGTGGCTGGAGCCACCACCTGGCAAAAGTGCGTCGCCAGGGCAATTGCCGAACCTGTTGCCAGGACAACGGTATCTGCCGTCAATGTAAAATATCCATCTTGCGGCTCCAGTTTGGACAGTTTGGGAATAATTGAATACTTTGACATAAAAAACCTCCTATATAGATCAAGTAGATGGAAAGAATCTATCTTGTTTCGAGAAATTATTTTCCAGTAAATTTCGGCTGTATTTAGCCACAATGGCCTGCATTTCCTCCATTTTCTCTTCCATTTGCATGACCATCTTCAGTTGAGTGCGGGCGCGCTCCAGGTTATGCTCCGGACGATGGATTTTATAATACACATCTCCGTTCAAGTAATCGCCCAGGAAGCGAATAGCTTGCTCAAAGGTGATTAATTTGCCAGCGAAAGCAAGATGATCCAGTTCCGCCGGCGTCAGGAAATCAGACGCTGCATCCAAGTAACCTTGCGCAAGCCGGTCGAACAAGGTGAGGTTGATTCCCACCCGAGAGAGGTCTGGCTCATCCTCCGCGGCTGTTGCCGCGCCCATGCGCACCATATCGCCAAAATCATACAGCACTGTACCGGGCATCATCGTATCCAGGTCAATCACGCACACCGCTGCTCCAGAGATATCATCGATCAGGACGTTATTCAACTTGGTGTCGTTGTGGGTCACGCGCTCCGGGATCACACCTTTCTCCAGCAGGTCTATCACCCGCGAAGCATCTGCCTCGCGCCGAAGGATAAACTCGATCTCCGGTTTCACCGAGCCGGCTCGCTTCTTAGGATCAGCCTTTACCGCCTGGAGAAATGCCTCAAAGCGCTTACGGGTGTGATGGAAATTGGGGATGGTCTCATGCAGGCGTTCTCCGGGAAGATTACTGAGCAGCTTTTGAAAATCGCCGAATGCACGCGAGGAATTATAGACATGACGCAGGTCTTCGGCAATATCGTAGGAACGAGCGCCATCGATGAACACATACGTTCGCCAGTAATCCCCTTGCTCAGTACGGAAAAATGAACGCCCATCCCGCGCCGGGATAAGCGTCAGGCTCTGGCGGTCCGGATTCCCGCCATTGGCAGAAATCTGCTGGCGGGCATAGCGCGTCACCCGCTCGATATTTTCCATCACCTTCTCGGGCTCTTTGAAAACGTGATGGTTAATCCATTGGTGGATGAAGCGTTTCTCGCCATGGGCACACCTGTAACGGCCCAGGTAGGTGTCATTAATATGACCTGAACCGTAAGGGATCGCTTCGATCAACTGGCCATCAATCTGAAAATTCTTGCTGATTCCTTTTACAAGTTCTGCGTGGTATACCGTCATTCCGCTTCCCACTCAACCTTCCCATAACTTTTGCGGGTACATTCTTTGTTTAATCATCTCCCTGATAGCCTTCCGCAGGCGTGGCAAGTCATCCGGATTGGTCACCCCGTACCATTTTTCATTGGTCGGTAGAACTTTGACCCGCGCCAAGCCCTCTTTCAACAGCTCATTCACTACGGTCGGTAGGAAAAATTCGGCCTTCGACAGGTTTGCCGCGTTTTGTTCCAGAAAGCGCGGAAAGTGCGTCTCTAACTCAACCAGGAAACTGGGAGTGAATCCCCACATGTTCATTGAGACGATTACCTCGTACGGCAATATAACCCAGCCATGGCCAGTCTCAGTGTAACGAATCTGATCGTCGAATTTCTCGATATGAGTGCGCTCGTGAATACTGATCAGGTCGCCATCGGGACCGACCTGGCATATACCGCGTGCCACGCTACCATAATCGGAAAGCGTATTACCCAGCACATAGCCAGCCATACAGTAATCATAACAACCCGGAACGTCTCTGGCTTTTTGCAGATAGCTCGCCAGCACCTGGTATGCGCCGGCACCATACAGGTCGTCAGCGTTGATCACCGCGAAGGGAGTATCGATTACTTTACGGCAGCTCATCACTGCATGACCAGTGCCCCAAGGTTTCTTGCGTTCCGGCGGCAGATTGAATCCACGTGGCAGGTCAGTCAGCTCCTGGAACACGTAAACTGTATCGACCCGCTTTTCAACCGCACTGCCAATTTTCTCACGGAAATCCTGCTCGATCTCTTTGCGAATGACAAAAACCACCCGGTTGAAACCAGCTCGCAGGGCATCAAAAACCGAATATTCAACCATCAACTCCCCGTTGGGACCCACCGGTTGAATCTGTTTTAGCCCGCCAAAACGGCTACCAATCCCAGCGGCCATGATGATCAACGCAGGCGCAACCAATTTTCCTCCCTGGCGATCCGTGCTTTTTTCTATCCCCACCACGTTTAGAGATCCACGACACGGTGCTCGCGCCGCGCTCTTTCAGCAGCAAAGACCATGCGGTGCGTTTCAAGCGATTCATCCGGGCCAGAGAGAATGCGAGCCGGGTTGTTTTCAGCCACGGCGGCAACAAAGCTGTCCATCAAGCCATAATCCCCGCCGCCATGGCCTCCCAGGATCGAGCTATCCGTGCGCTCGGTGTCGATCACTTCAAATTGATCAGTCAAAAAGTCGAAGCACTCGATTGTCACCCCATCGCCGTAAATCTCCCCACGCGTACCGAAAATGCGTGTCTTCCGATGGGCAGCCTGGTTGAAGGCAGTCATCGTGAAAACGGCCGATTTATCCCCTTCAAACCACAGATTGACCACCTGGTGATCGACTACATCGTTATCGCACTCGTATACGCAGCGACCATAAGGCCCAGTGCGAAGCGCTTCGGTAACGCTTTCTACAGTCGGTTCGGGTGTCAGCACACCTACGGGCCAAAGGGTATCGCCGCGTTCCAACCGTCCCAGGTAGATTTTTCTGGCAGAATATGGGCAATTCGGCTCATAAGCGCAATCCAGGCAACGCATGGCTTCCCCTGCTTCAAACGGTTTCTGCGACTTACGAAAGTGTTTGAGTGATCCAAACGAGGAGACCGAAAGGCAATGCTCGTGCAGAATATACCGCAGCCAATCGAGGTCATGGCAGGATTTGGAAAGCAACATGAAGGAAGATTCCTTTTCATTTCGCCAGTTGCCCCGCACAAAAGAATGGGCCTGGTGCCAATAACCGACCGGTTCCAGGTGCTGGATGCTCACTACCTCACCGATCGCACCCGAATCGACGACCTGTTTGAGCATCTGAGTATAGCGGGTATAACGCATTACATGGCAGACGGCAAACAGGACCGGGTTGGCCTTCACAGCCTGCACAATTCGCTCGCAGTCCTTTTCATTAGGAGCCATTGGCTTTTCAAGCAAGATGGCATACCCCTGGTTGGCTAACGCGATGGCTGGCTCAGCATGCATAGCATCCTGGGTGGCAATGATCGCAGCATCAGCCATGCGCGGTCTCGCCGCCAGGTCTTTCCAATCGATAAAGACGTTCTCTCCTGGAATTTTATGGGTGGTTTTCATGTACTGACGGTTGTACTCTTTGGGTTCCGCCACTCCTACGATACGAAGCCGGTCTGGCTGTTCCACAGCAAACTCGGCATAGCCCATGCCGCGCCCCCCGGCGCCGACGACCACTGCAGTTACAGGCTGTTTTTTGGAGCTCATGGTTCAGATACCCTCCTATCGGAAATATGCCTGTATTATACTTCAGCTATCCCCGGACTGGGTTTTCTATCAAACATGTTCATCCTGGTAGATACCTTCGCGACTTTCCTTGACTTCTGGCATTCTGTCAATTCCAAACCTACATACGCCCAGATCGAAGCCTGGGCTGGCGAGTATCTAGCGTCCTGGCCTGAGTTACTGCACAAGCAGGTGAATGAATATGCTCACGATGACCTGGATTGGCGGCAGGTGGCCAGAGAAAGAATCTTCCCCTACCTGAAGGAGCGCATTTCTACCATGCGCACTGCCCACCGGCATTTACTGAAAGTCTTAGGGCCAGTCTCCCAGGCGGCTCAGATTCGTCTCGGCTTCACCGGTCAGGTGACCTTCGTGATCTACGTCGGCATCGGGTTGGGAGCTGGCTGGGCAACGGAATATCAAGCTCAGCCGGCAGTCCTGTTCGGCCTAGAAAACATCGCCGAGCTGAACTGGACCCAACCCGAGACGCTCTCTGGCCTGGTGGCTCACGAGCTGGGGCATCTCTATCACGCCGAACTGCGCAAACAACATGGCAGGCCTACTGGATCCGGCCCCTGGTGGGATCTTTACAGCGAAGGTTTCGCTCAGCGCTGCGAAAACCTCATCCTCGGCTGCCAGTCTTGGCATATGCAATACAATGAACCCTTGGGAGAATGGTTGGATTGGTGCCAGGAGAACCTTGGGTGGCTGGCTGGAAGGTTCGAATATTGCGTTCAGGCTGGAAAGTCGGTCAACCCATTCTTCGGCACGTGGTATGAGATTCAAGGTCATAAGCAAACCGGCTACTATCTGGGGCATGAGGTGATTCGCCATCTGGAACAGCGAATGAGCCTGGAAGAGATTGCACTGCTTGAAAGAATTTAGAAAAACCCCCTAACTCTTGCTTTCCTGTTCCCCGTTCTCAATGGGCGCCAGGTATGCGATTGCCTGGTTCAAGTCGTCATTCATCACCAGTTGAAGGCAGTGAGCAGGACGATAATCCTCTACCCGGATCAAGCGCAGGCAGTCCTGCAATCGATCATCCACTGGAATCCACTGCTGCAGTCGGTTAGGTGTCTCATAAAAAAAGGCACGGTTGAAGATCGTCCCCGGGTCATCCAGAATCACCGCCAACGGGTAAATCTGGGCTTCCATCAGATCCTGGAAGAAGTGCGTGCCCAGTGAGGGTTCCGGCTCAGGGCCAACCCCCTTCCCCGACATCTCCACCAAAGCCCGGGCATGGTAGATATCCCCGTAGGCGATCGGCACACCCAGGTCAGTGTTTGAGCTACCCCAGCGTCCCGGACCAATGCAGATAAATTTCTGTTCTGCTAGGGCAGCGTTCAGGCGTCCAACCGTCCTGGAAAGCTCGGTCCGGTCGTTTTGAGTGGGCAAGGTGAAATATCCCTCGGGTGACACATAAACCACGTAGTCGATTTGCTTCAGGAAACCACGTGGAACTACAAAATGGGTGGAAAGGACAATATCCTCTCGGCGCAAACCAGATGGCATTGAAATTTGCTCAGTAGATTGCAGTTGGCTCTGCGGGCGGCACTGTAACAAAGTCAGGCACAGGCGGGGCTGGCCCCCATCCAAAGCCTCCAATCGCAGGGTGAATTCCAGGTCTACCGGACCGCGGTAGCTACGTTCCAGGATGCGCAATATTTCGCGCATTCGCTCAGCAAAAGGTGTGCGCCGCAGCAGGTCATCAAAGGTCAACGTCAGTCGCCGCGGATCGCCGCTCACCAGGCTGGTACGCAGCGAGGAATAATAACCATCCTCATCCACCTGGGCCAGGTAGCGTAAAACCGGGTAGTGCGCATTAAGTACATCGTGGATCGGCAGAGTCTTGAATTCATTGGCTTGCAAGTCGATCACATCCACATACTGCTGGGAGTAACGCCGGATGGACTTTGAGTCATTAGAAGGCCGTAGTAGTGGATGACTGAGGGCAATCACACGCGGGTAATCATTGCCCACGCGTTCTACTGCTCGGGTCCCCAATCCCCACACCAGGCGGATAAAACCATCTTCGCGACGAATTTGAGGAGTCCAGCGGTAAAGGTTGCGGCTGAAAGCCACCCCGGCGACCTGTGGCAGGTAATAATCCCCAACCTGATCTCCTTGCACCACCTGAATCAGGATTGCCATGCGCTCGTCGTAATCCTGTAACCCCTTGCTGCGCCGGTAAAGCAATGCGTTAGGATTGAGTGTAGAGGCATAGATGCGACCAATCGCCCGAGTCAGCGCTTTCAGATTCTCCTGGGCTGTACCCTGGTTGGGCAGGAATATACTCTCATACTTTCCGGCAAATGAAATTCCAAAGTTATCCTCTAGCAGGCTGGAAGAACGGCAGATTAAAGGCAAATTGCCAGTATTTAAGAGTAATGACTGGAACTTCTCCTCAATTTCCGGTGGGAACACACCCGCCTCAAAATCGATGACGATCTGTGGATATTCCGCCCGCATCTCCGCTTCGATTTTGTACTTCTGGTCATTCCAGTGCATCAGGTTATTGACCGACATGAAAGTGTAAAACAGGTCTGAACCGATGTAATATGAATCCGCCGAACAGAGACCAAAGTCAGCAACTTTTCCTGCGTATTCCTTCAGGATACGCAGGGCCAGCAACATCCCGGCTGCTTTACCGCCAATCCGCCCTGAAGAAATCTTGCGTCGCCGAATTTCGGCCAGATCTGCGATGGTAAACCATTCTTTGGCAATGTTAATGTAAGGAAGCTGGTCGCTTATCAGCGACCGGATCAAAACCACCTTATATTCCTGCAGCCGGGCCTCATACTTGGTGCGTTCCGCCTCCGGCAAGCTCTCGATCATCATCGCCTGCTCAAAAACGACATCCTGAGGTGCCAATTCAGGGTTGAAAACTGTCAGGTCAGGCCCACTGATCCCACGTTCGCGCAACACCTCATCAATAATATCTTCCAGGTCCTTGAAGGTCAGGTGACGGCTGAAGATCACATCGGTGAGCAAGGAACGGATTCGTCCCAAACGCAGCTCCCATATATCCGCCAGTTCTTCGTAATAGGGGTTGCGTAATCCCTCGCGCTCCTGCGAAACCATTGCCATTTCGTGCACCCGCGATTCAAACTCTTGCGAGGTGATGATGCCGCGCTCGAATAAGACTGCCCGCATCCGCTGCCGGATGCGGGTGCTCAGGATTGGGTACTGGGCTAAGGCCAGATAGACACTGAGAAAATGGTCAGTTGAAGTAAGAGAAAAGGTCATCCAAGGTGCATGGGCATGATCACGTGCTGGAAGTTCTGGTCGCCGACCGGGCGCAGCATCCCTGGGGTATTGTTGGCATTGGTTTCCAACGCCACGCTAGGTGTCTTGATGACCTCCAGCGCCTCGCGCAAAAAACGCACATTAAAAGCAATCACCAATCCGGGACCGTCAATCGTAGCTTCCACGGATATTTCACTCGAACCAGTCTCCTCTGATTGTGCGGAGATTTCCACCTGCCCGGGTTTATCGGCGCCCGGCTGCAAGCTCAGACGGATCACATAATTACTATCGCGGGCGATAATCTCCGCTTGTTTGCAGGCTTTAAGGAAACCAGCGGTAGAGACAATGGTACTTGTCTTGAAGCTGCGCGGCAGAATGGCTTTATAATCCGGAAAGTTTCCCTCGATGAGTTGCGAAACCAGCTCAGCTTCCTTAAGATGAAAT